>ERZ1370068.7462-contig-6375_pt1 | contig 61269 bp, 75 predicted proteins | sample MGYA00561227_ERZ1370068 | MGnify/ENA primary metagenome ERZ1370068 (study PRJEB38410, sample SAMEA6850437) | metagenome | study: Metagenomic assessment of the ecological functions of the soil: analysis of the soil microbiota associated with the...
GGTGTCGCTTCGTTCAGTTACGTATTGCTCTCCGAAGTGCCATCCGAACTGACTGCTCGCCGTCCCGTCAGGCGGAGCATCGGCCCCGGAGTCGCGGACCGCCGGGATCGTATCGGATGACGCGCTCGTCCGGATCCATCGAGTGTTGGAAGCCGTTTCGCGCCTGCGCGTGTGCGGCGACCGGAAGAACATGAGCAGTGCGGCGGGCAGCGTCATCGAACCGTACGACGATCGGGCGTTCATGGGTCGACTCCATTCGCGACGCGAGGGGCGGCGAACGGTCGTCCCGTCAGAATCGCACGCGCTGGCGTCCGCGTTCGGCGAAGCTCTTTTTGCACGGTGCGTGCCGTACGGAACGTGCGATTCCGGGCTGAACTCGCACGAAATCGCCGACTCATGCGCGCGCGGTCGCACCGGACTCCACGAACGTGGAGCCGCGCTCCAGGCAATGGTCGCGGGCGGGGCGAGCGCCGGCACGCGATCGCGTATACTCCACGCCGCGGCCATGTCCAGACCCTGCCGACGACCGGACCCCAGTCGCCGCACTCCAGGAAGTGCTTCGCCAGGTGGCGGAGCCGACCCAGTGCTCCTGAATCATTCTCGAGCAGGCGGTGGCGGCAGGCCGAGCGCGGGAGTGGCGGCGGGACCGCGCCCACGGCGAACGGCGCGGCGACGGACCAGGGGGCGATGGGCAGTGCCGGCCAGCAGGCGGCCGTCGTCGCAGCCGTGACGAGGATGGACCAGAGCTACAACGACCTGCTGGCCCAGGTGCAGGGCCACGCGTCGATGGACGCGCTGCTCGCGCTCGTCGATTCGCTCGGCACGCTGCCCGGCCGCAAGACGGTGCTGTATTTCTGCGAGGGCCTCGTCATTCCCGCCCGCCGTCGAGCCGCGCTTCCGGTCGGTCATTGCCTCGGCCAATCGCCGGCAACGTCGCGATCTACGCGCTCGATGCCGCCGGACTGCGCGTGCACAGCCAGCAGGAGCAGACGTCAAAGCTCGCCGACCTCACGAAGGCGGCGGTTACGCCGGCACCGAACGCGACCCCAACACCGAAGTACATAGCGGGTCTCGAGCAGAACGAGGCGATGCTCCGATCGAGCCCGGAGGCGGGCCTCACGATTCTCTCGCGCAGACGGGCGGGATGCTGATCCAGGAGCACGAACGCGCTCGACAAGGGCGTCGAGCGGATCGACGAGGATCGCCGCAACTACTACATGCTCGGCTACGTCTCCAGCAATCCCGCGCTCGACGGCACGTTCCGCAAGATCGAAGTGAAGGTGAAGCGGCCGGGACTCGAAAGCGCGCGCGCGGCCCGGCTACCTGGCCGTGCCCGCCGACATGGGCGCGCCCGTGCTCACGTATGAAGCGCCGGCCATCGCCGCGATGAACGCCAACCCGCGGCTGACGGCGTTCCCGATCCAGACGCGCGCGCTCGCCGTGCCGATGCCGGGACACGCCGGCCTGACGGCGGTGATGATTGGCGTCGCAGCGTCCCTCGCTGACCTTCACCGAGGATGCGAAGACGGGGACTTACGCCGGCGATGCCGTGGTCATCGCGAGCCTCTCGGGTCCGGCGATGCGCAAGCAGAGCCAGGAATACAAGATGACCGGCAAGCTCGATCAGCTGGCGCAGGTGAAGTCCGGGGCACTGCTGTTCTTCCGGACGCCCGAGCTCAGGCCGGCAAGTGCGACGTCTCCAGCGTCGTCTACGATGCCACCGGCTCGAAGGCGAGCGTGGTGGCGTCCACCGTCACGGTCCCGAATGCGGAGAGCGTCACCGTTGGCGACCTGTTCCGCGTCGCCAGGGTCGAGAAGATTGCGGCCACCGACACGGCGATGGCCAATCACCCGCTGGTGGCCAACGGCCTGCTGCTGTACCCGTCGTTCGGCGAGCCGCTCAGCAAGGCGAAGAAGCCGGAGCTGGATCTCGCGCTGCCGCTCGTGATCAACGCCGGCGAAAAGGTGCCACGGCGACGCTGCAGGTCCTGCAGGGCGGGCAGAAGCTCGCCGAGATCCCGATGCCGCTCGACAAGCCCGGCGCCGATGGACGCCTGTTGCAGGTCACGCGCCTGCCGTCGGCGGCCATCCCGGCGGGCACGTACGATTTTCAAGGTCGTTCTGTTCGTGGGCAACAACAAGGTCGAGGTCGGACGACGACCGTAGTGCTGACCGACTGACGTGGAGCCGCAGGTATCATGGAGGCCGATGCGACGCGCCGGCCTCCTCTCGCTCCTCTACCTTCTGATCATGGTCACTTCGTCGAACGCGGCCGGCCAGGCTCGCCCGCACCCGCGGCGGCGGAGCCGATCGCCTACACGCTGCGGTTTCCCGATCCGTCGACGCACTACGTCGAGGTCGAGGCCCAGGTGCCCACCGGGCGCCGGGTCTCGGTGGACCTCTTCATGCCGGTGTGGACACCCGGCTCGTACCTCGTGCGCGAGTTAGCTCGCGGAACGTGGAAGCCGTCGAGGCGCACGCGGGCGCCGTGCGTCTGAGCCGTCACGAAGACCGCGAAGAACCGATGGCGCGCGTGCAGACCAACGGCGCCTCGTCGGTGACGGTGCGCTATCGCGTCATGGCCGCGAGATGAGCGTGCGCAACAACTTCATCTGATGCCGACTTCGCGCTGCTCAACGGCGCCGCGACGTTCCTCTCGCTCGTCGGCGACACCGCGCCGCGTCCGCACGAAGTGGTCGTCGAGCTGCCCGCCGCCTGGAAGACGTCGATCCCGACCGCATGCCGTCGGCGCCGGGCGGCAACGCCAATCACTATCTCGCGCCCGACTTCGACACGCTCGTCGATTCTCCATCGTCGCCGGCAACCCGGCGGTGTAGAATTCACCGTCAGGGCAAACCGCACGTGCTCGTGAACGTCGGCGAGGGCGGCGTCTGGGACGGCAGGAAGTCGGTGGCCGACGTCAGAAAGTCGTCAGAGACCGTTGCGGCCCTTCTGGGGCACGATCCCGTCCGATCGGTACGTCTTCTTCAACCTGATCACGCAGGCGAGCGGCGCCGTCGGCCAAGGCGGCGTGCCCGATGATGACGACCGCTGGGCCATCACCTCCCGGGCGCGGCTACGTCGACTGGATCACCACGCTCACGCACGGAGTTCTTCCACGCCTGGAACGTGAAACGGCTGCGGCCCGTGGAGCTCGAGCCTTCGACTACGAGCGCGAGAACGTGACGCGCATGCTGTGGGCGCCGAGGGGCTCACCGATTACTACGGCACGCTGCTCTCCGGCGCGGGCCGGCGTGATCGCGCGTGACGAGTGCCTGGGTGAATTGGGGACGTCCATCGCGGAGCGCTACAGAGCACGCCGGGACGGCTCGTGACGCCTGTTGAGCAGGCGTCGGCCGACGCCTGGATCGCTACTACCGGCCGGACGAGAACTCGCCGAACGTGTCGATCAGCTACTACACGAAGGGCGCGGTGATCGGGATGCTGCTCGACGCCGAGATCCGGCGGCTCACGAACGACACGCGCTCGCTGGACGATGTGATGCGGCTCGCGTGGCAGCGGTATCCAGGGGCGCGCGGCTACACGTCGGGAGGAGATTCCGCGGTGTGATCTCGCAGGTCGCCGGAAGCGACCTGCTCGCCATGGCTCGCGCGTGCGCTCGACAGCACCGAGGAGCTGGACTACTCGTCACTCTCGTGGCTCGGGCTGCGCGTGCGCACCGGGGCGCCGCAGCCTCGGCGGCCCTGGCTCGGCGCTCCGCCATGGGCGACCAGCACGCTCCGCAACGACGCCGGCCGCCTCGTCGTCTCACAGGTCCGTCGCGGCACGCCGGCGGAGAAGGCTGGGCGTGAACGTCGAGGACGAGATCCTCGCGATCGGCGGTTATCGTGTTCGTCCCGAGCAGTGGGACGCGCGCCTTGCGGCGTGGAAGCCACCAGCGACACGGTGCCGCTGCTCGTCGCGCACCGCGAGCAGGTCAAGACGCTCGACGTGACCTTCGCGGAAGAGCCCCGGCTGGCTGGCGCCTGGAGGCCGATCCCGGCGCCGGGCCGGCGGCGCAGACCAGGCTGGCCGTGTGGCTCGGGCACGCGCTGGCCGACACTCCAAGGTAACGACGATGCCGCCCCCACCATGAAGCAGATCGCGGCGGAGCTGGGGGTATCGGTGACCACTGTCTCGAAGGTGCTGAACAAGGCGCCCGACATCGGCGATGTCACGCGCGCGCGTGTTCGCTTGCCTACATCGCCGATCACGGCTACCGTCCAAACGCCATCGCGCGGAGCCTCACGCTCAGCCGCACGTCCACCATCGGCGTCGTCATTCCGGATCTCATGCACTCGTTCTTCGTCAGGATCCTCGCGGCAATGGACGCCGTGGTCGCGCCGAAGGGCTACCGGCTGCTGCTGTGCGCGTCGAGCGAGAATGCCGAGAAGGAACGATCCGAGCTGGAGGCGCTGGCCGAGCGGCGCGTGGGACGGCCTGGTCGTCGCGCGCGCACCACGGACAACGAGGATCACTTGGCGACGATGATGGAGCGCGGCGTGGCGCTGGTGATGATGGACCGGGACGATCACCCGGCGATCGCGTGCCACCGCGTGCTCACCGACGATCGGCAGGTGGGACGTCTGGCGACCGAGCATTTGATCGCCCTCGGCCACACGCGGATCGGCCACATCGCCGGCCCCGCGATCATCCACGCGCGGCGAAGGTACGACGGCTATCGCGACGCGCTCGCCGCGCACGGCCTCGCGTTCGATGATTCGCTCGTGGCCGAGCGGCACGTTCCTGCAGGCAGACGGCGAGGCCGCCATGCGCGTGCTGCTGCAGCGATCGCCCCGCCCGAGCGCGGTGTTCGTCGCCAACGATCCTATGGCCATCGGCGCGATGAGCTGTCTGGGACGCCGGGCTGCGCATTCCCGAGGACATCGCGATCGTCGGCGCCGGCGACATCATCCACGGCGACATGCTGCGCGTGCCGCTCACCACCGTCACCTGGTCGCGCCACGAGATGGGCACACGCGCCGCCGAGTTGCTGCTGCAGTCGCTGGCGGATCCGCCACGCCGCCCGCGCGCGTGTCATCGTTGAACCGCACCTGCTCGTGCGCGGCGCTCCTGCAGGTGCCGCCTGAGTGATGCCTGGCCGAGCTCACAGCTCGGCCCGGTAGGCGACCAAGCTCGGCATGTGCCGTACTGAGCTCGGCTCACACTGCGTTCCTTCGTCACGCGTGCACGCCCGGCGCTTCATGGCCGGTTCGCGCGACGTGCTCGACGGTAGGACCCCGGATACGTGCGGCTCCGCATCCACGCCTGACTCGCCGCCGAGCTCCAGCACGCGGATTGCTGAGCCCGCGCAGGAAGGTGCGGTCGTGCGAGACGAACATCATCGTGCCGTCGTAGTCCTTCAGCGCCGTGACCAGCATCTCCTTGGTCGCCAGGTCGAGGTGGTTCGTCGGCTCGTCGAGGACGAGGAAGTTCGGCGGGTCGAGCAGCATCCGCGCCAGCGACGAGCCGCGACCGCTCGCCGCCCGACAGCACGCGGATCTTCTTGTCGATCTCGTCGCCCGAGAACTGAAACGCGCCGCAGCAGGTTGCGCAGGACCCCGATCGACTCGTGCGGGTAGTCGATGCTGGAGCTGCTCGAACACGGTGATGTCGGGTTCAGCAGGTCGAGCGCCTGCTGCGCGAAGTAGCCCATCTTCAGGCTCGCGCCCAGCTTCACCTGCGCCGGCGTCCGGCGCGACGCGTCCCGGCGATCATCTTCAGCAGCGTCGATCTTGCCGGCGCCGTTCCGGCCCATCACGGCACCAGCGCTCGCCGCGCCGGATCGTCAGGTTGCAAGCCGTCGTAGACGCACCCGGCGTACCGAAGCGCCTTGTGACGCCGACTCGAGGACGACGACCTGATCGCCCGACCTGCGGCGGCGTCCGGAAGTCGAAGGCGACCACCTGACGCTTCTTCGGCAGCTCGATCTTCTCGATCTTCTCGAGCGCCTTCACGCGGCTCTGCACCTGCGCCGCCTTGGCGGCGTGCGCCGCGAAGCGCTCGATGAAGCGCTGCTCCTTGGCCAGCATCGCCTGCTGCCGCGCGTAGGCGGCCTCGCGGTTGGTCTCGCGGATCGCGCGCTCGCGCTCGTAGAAGTCGTAGTTGCCCGAGTAGGTCGTGATCTCGCCGCCGTCGATCTCGGCGATCTTCGTGACGATGCGGTTCATGAACTCGCGGTCGTGCGAGGTCATCAGCAGCGCGCCCGGCGCGCGACCTGAGGAACGACTTCGAGCCAGATGATCGACTCGATGTCGAGGTGGTTCGTCGGCTCGTCCATCAGCAGCACGTCGGGCTGGCCGAGCAGCACGCGCGCCATCGCGACGCGCATCTTCCAGCCGCCCGACAGCGCGCCGACGTCGCCGTCGATCCGCTCGTCGTCGAAGCCGAGGCCGTGCAGCACCTCGCGCGCCTGGCTCTCGAGCGCGTAGCCGCCGAGGTGCTCGTATTCCTCCTGCACCTCGCCGAACCGCGCGAGGATCGCGGTCCATCGTCGCCGGCCTGCGCCGGATCCGCCATCGCGTGCTGGAGCTGCTCCAGCTCGTGATGCAGATCGCCGACGCCGGCCGCTGCCGGCGATCGCTTCGTCGAGCACCGAGCGGCCGCGACATCTCCTCGACGTCCTGCCGGAAGTAGCCGATCGATCAGCCGCTTCGGCACCGACACGTCGCCTCGTCCGGCGCTTCCTCGCCGACGATCATCCGGAACAGCGTCGTCTTGCCCGGATCCGTTGGGGCCGACCAGGCCCGACCTTCTCGCCCGGGTTGAGCTGGAAGGAGGCGTCGACGAACAGGACCTGCCGGCCGTAACTGCTTGCTGATGCTGGAAAACGAGATCATGGAAAGGAATCAGACCAGCACGGTGTCCGTGCCAGGTGCTGTGTGCTGGGTGCTGGTGCGGTGCTTCGTGCCAGGCGCTAGGGCAGTTCGTGCGGTACCTGCAGCACGAAGCACGAAGTCACCAGGCACCTGGCACCGCACTCGGCACCCAGCACCCAGCACCAAGCACGCTCGCTATACACTGCTGGTCGTGCGCTTCGCCCTCGGAGTACATCGCCTACGTCCTGAACGAGAACTTCGAGGACGCCAAGCGCCTGTTCCTCGCGCCGCTGATGGCGATCCACTACGCGCACCTGGTGATGCTCGCGGATCGCAGCCATCATCGGGCCGGTCGACGCCCGGCGCCTGCGCGAGGCGCTCGACGGCGTCGCGGTCGGACGAGGTGAAGCGCGCGAAGTTCGATGCCGGCTACGAGGACCTGTTCTTCTACGTCGAGGGCCTGCTCATCCAGGCGTGCGGCGAGGATGTCGCCGGCCGCCTGCACACCGCGCGCAGCCGCAACGACATCGACATGACGATGGCAGGATGCGGCAGCGCGAGTTCATCCTGTCGCTGACGAGGGGACGCCTGCGCTGCGCGACGGGCTGATCGATCTGGCGCAGAAGCACCGCGAGACGGTCTTCGCCGTCCACACGCACACCCAGCCCGCGCAGCCGAGCGACGGTCGCGCACTACCTGCTGGCGTGATCGAGCAGGTCGAGCGCGATGCCACGCGGCTGCGCGCCGCCTACCAGACGACGAATCGGAACCCGCTGGGCGCGTGCGCGATCACCGGCACCGGATTTCCCATCGACCGCGAGCAGACGAGCCAGCTGCTGGGCTTCGACGGGCCCGACCGGCAACACCTACGGCAGCATCGCCACGGTGGACTACCTGCTCGAGAGCGTCTCGGCGACGTCGGTCGCGGTGACCGGCCTCGGCCGCTTCGTCCAGGACCTGCTGCTCTGGGGCACGCGCGAGTTCGGCTACCTGCGGCTTCGGCGATGGCTTCGTGCAGTGCGAGCAGCATCATGCCGCAGAAGCGCAACCCGGTGGCGCATCGAGCACGCGCGCGCCATCGGCAGCAAGGCGCTCGGCCAGGCGCAGGCGCATCATCAGCGACCGTCCACAACACGCCCGTTCGGCGACATCGTCGACACCGAGGACGATCTGCAGCCGCTCGTGTCGTCGATGTTCCGCGACGCCGTCCGCGCGTTCGGGCTCGTCGCCGCCGGCGATTCAGACGGCCGGAGTTCGATCCGGTGAGGCTCGAGGCGCGAGCGGGCGAGGGCGGGACGACGTCGACGCGAGCTGGCCGATACGCTGACGCGGAGCAGGGCCTGTCGTTCAAGACCGCGCACACCATCGCCACGCGCGTGCTCGCAGGCGCGGCACGAGAACCCGGAGGCCGATCTGCTCGGCCGCGTGCTCGCCGCCGGTCTGCTTCCAGACGATCGGCCGGCGGCTGCCCTACACGGACGAAGATCCCGCAGCGCATCCTGAGCCCGCGGCACTTCGTGCAGGTCCGCCGCACGCTGGGCGGACCGGCGCCGGAGGAGACCGGCCGGGCGCTGGGCGTCTCCGAAGCGCTGCTCGACGAAGATCACGCGTGGCTCACCGGCAGGCGCGAAGCGCTTGCCGCGGCCGATCGCCTGCGCCTCGAGCGCGCCGCGGCACTCGTGATGGACGCGCCCACACGGCTCTCTGCGCGCGACGGCCCTCACCGTCATCGCCGTCGAGGCGCTGGTGCTGATCGCGCTGTGGCTGGCCGGCGTCTACTTCTCCTCCTGACCGCATGCGCTGGCTGGACTGGCTGATCGTCGTCTCGTATCTGGCCTTCATCGTCTGGGATGGCCTGAGGCGGACGTAAGAGCAGCGACAAGGTCGAAGGCTATTTCCTCGGCAACCGGAGCCTGCCGTGGTGGGCCGTCGGCCTGTCGGTGATGGCCACGCAGCTGAGCGCGATCACGCTGGTCGGGCACGACCGGGCAAGGCTATCGGCGACGGCCTGCGCTTCGTGCAGTTCTACTTCGGCCTGCCGATCGCGATGCTGATCCTCTCGGTGACCGCGCGTGCCGTTCTTCTACCGCGCGGGCGTCTACACGGCGCTACGAGTATCTCGAGCGGCGCTTCGACGCGAAGACGCGGACGCTGACGAGCGCGCTGTTCCTGCTGTCGCGCGGCATGTCAGTGCGGCGTCATCATCTCGGCGCCGTCCGTGATCCTGTCGGTGCGTGCTCGGCTGGAACCTGCCGCTGACCGATGCTGGCGTATCGGGCTGCCGACCGCGCCTACACGATGATCGGCGGCGTGCAGGCGGTGACGTGGACCGACGTGAAGCAGATGTTCGTCGTCGTGTCGGCGGTCCTGGCGGCGGTGTTCACGCTGATCTTCAGCCTGCCATCGAACGTACGTCGCGTCGGCGATGCGCTGCACATCGCGCGGCGCCACCGGCCGGATGACGGCGATCGACTTCAGCTTCGACCTGTACGAACACGTACACGTTCTGGTCGGGGATGATCGGCGGGCTGTTCCTGATGCTGTCGTACATTTCGGCTGCGATCAGAGCCAGGTGCAGCGCTACCTGACGGCGAAGTCGGTGGAGGAGGGGCGCTCAGTCGCTGCTGCATCAGCGCCTACGTGAAGATCCCGCTTCAGGCGCTGATCCTGCTGGCCGGCGTGCTGGTGTTCACGCACTACCTGTTCGTGAAGCCGCCGATGCTCTTCAACCCCGTCCACGAGACGCAAGGTGCGGCGCGCAGGCGCCGATCGGCCTGCGTATTCAGCGCTCGAAGCCGACTTCGATGCTGGCCTTCACCGCGCGCGCGTGATGCGCGGCCGGCGCTGCGCTGCGGCCGGCGGCTGACGAGGGCGAGGCGAAAGCGGTGGCGCGCGACCGCTTCCTGGCGGCGGACGCGCGGATGCTGACGGTCCGCAAGGCAGGCGGTGGACGTGGTCAAGCACACGACCGGCGATGCCAGCTACACCGACGTCAACTACGTGTTTCCGACCTTCGTCGACGACTGGCATGCCGATGGGCCTGGTCGGCGTCATGATCGCGGCCATCTTCGCGGCGGCGATGTCGGCAATCGGCGCGGAGCTCAACGCGCTCTCGACCGCGACGCTCGTGGACTTCTACCGCCGATGGCTCAAGCCGGAGGCGACCGACCGCCACTATCTGCTCGTCTCGCGCGCGGCGACAGCCGGGTGGGCGCTCGTCGCCTGCACGGTCGCGCTGTACGCCGCGCGGCTCGGCTCGCTCATCGAGGTGGTCAACCGGTTCGGGTCGTTCTTCTATGGCTCGCTGCTCGGCGTGTTCGTGCTGGCGATCGGCACGAAGCGCGCCACCGGCACCGGCGCGTTCGTCGGACTGGATCACCGGATGTGCGCCGTCGCCTTCGTGGCCTTTACGTATCCCACGGTGTCGTTCCTCTGGCACAACGTCGTCGGTGTCAGCGGTCGTGACCGTCGTCGGCTTGATTGCGTGCCAGGTCGTGCGCTTCTGTCGCGGTGGCCGAGCTTTAGCTCGGCCAAACCCCGATTTGAAAACCTACCGCATCGCCCTCTATCCCGGCGACGGCATCGGCCCCGAAGTCACTCGACGCCGCCGCTACACGTCCTCGATGCCGTGCAACAGCCCGGCGGATTCCGCCTGGCGTACCAGCGCTCCGACTGGGGGATGGCGCACTACGACCATCACGGGCGAGTGGCGCTGGACGACTTCTCACGACGCTGCGCGGATTCGACGCGATCCTGCTCGGCGCCGTCGGCTGGCCGGCGCGGCTGCCCGATCACATCACGCTCGCGCCGCTGATCCGCATGCGGCAGACGTTCGACCGGTATGCCTGCGTCCGCCCCGCGCGCACGTTCCCGGAGTGCCGGGCCCGCTCCGCAGCGATCAGCCCATCGACCTGGTCGTGCGTCCGCGAGAACTCCGAAGGCGGAGATATGCGACAACGGCGGCTTCGCGGCGGCCGGCACGCCCGACGAGGTCGCCGTGCAGACGGCGGTGCACACGCGCCGTGGCGTGGAGCGCGATCCTGCGGTTTTCGTTCGAGCTGGCCCGCACGCGGACGCGGCCGGCTGACGATGATCACCAAGTCGAACGCGCAGCGGTTTCGCTTACGTGCTGTGGGATCGCGTGCTGCGCGGAGCTCGCGCCGCAGTTCGCCGACGTCGACGCACGGACAAGCTGCACATCGACGCGGCGACGCTGGAGCTGGTTCGGCGCCCGCACACCTTCGACGTCATCGTCGGCTCGAACCTGTTCGGCGACATCCTGAGCGACCTCGACGGGCGGCGATCACCGGCAGCCCGGGCTGAACCCGTCGGCCAATCCTCGAATCCGTCCCGAAGGTCGCCATCGTTGTTCGAGCCCGTGCACGGCTCGGCGCCCGACATCGCCGGCAAGGGCATCGCCAATCCAGCACGGCGCGATCCTGAGCGGCGCGATGATGCTCGACTGGCTCGGCGAAGCGCGCGCGGCTCGCGGCCATCCGCGCTGCCGTCGAGCGCACCTTTGCGGCCGGCCACCTCACGCCGGATCTGGGCGGCACGCTGACCACGGCGCAACTGACCGATCGCATTGCGGGCGAGGTGGGTGGATGAGAGCGTGGCGTGTCGCGGTCCCGCTGCTCGCGGGCGCGGCGATCGCCCTGACCCCCGCGCCCTACGGCCTCACGCACCCAGGCCTGGTATTACTTCGGCGGTCTTCATCGCCGTCATCCTCGGCCTGATCACCGAGCCGCTTCCGGCGGCGGCCGTCGGCTGGATCGGGCTCACGTTCGCCGCGGTGTCGGGCTTGCCGTTCACGGCGGCCCAGCGCGCCGACCCCGGATTCCGCCTGCCGGCGGAAGCGTTGAAGTGGGCGCTGGCGGGTTGTCACCAACCCGACGGTGTGGCTGATCTTCGGCGCGCTCGTGGCCTCGATGGGCTACGAGAAGATACGGGCCTCGGCGCGGCGCCTGGCGCTGTTCCTCGTGAAGCACCTGGGCGCAGCACGCTCGGCCTCGTTGCGCGATCGCGCTCGGACCCGGCGCTGGCACCTTCACGCCCTCGAACGCGCGCCAGGAGCGCCGGGAACGATCTTTCCGATCATCAGGAACATTCCCGAACTGCTACGAGTCACGGCCCGGGCCCAATCGCGCGACGGATGGGCGCCTACCTGATGTGGGTCGCATTCTCGGCGACATGTGTCTCGGGCTCGATGTTTCTCACCGCTGGTCGCGCCGAACGTGCTGGCGGTCGGGATGGTCAAGGCGAGCACGGGCGTCGAAATCACGTGGGTGCGGTGGGTCACTGGATTTCTCCCAATCGGCGCTGCTTCTCCTGATCGTCGCTGCCGCATGTGGTGTGCACAAGGCTCTACCCTCCGGAGGTTCAGAGCAGCCGTGACGTTCCCGCGTGGGCGGCCTCGGAGCTCACTCGAATGGGCGGCTTCACGGCGAAGCGAATCGGCGATGGCGCTGCTCGGGATCGCCGCACTGACGATGGATCTTCGGCGCCTCCTTCATCGATCCCGCGATGGTCGCCCTCGTCGTCATCTCGGTGATGCTGGTCGACGGGCATCGTCGACCTGGGACGATGTGCTCGCGAACAAGCCGGCATGGAACGTCCTGGCGTGGTTCGCGTCGCTGGTCGTCCTGGCGGACGGCCTGAACAAGGTCGGCTTCGTCGGCTGGCTGCGGCACGTCGGCCGGCGCGCGATTTGGTCGGCGCCCCGCCGATGGTCGTGATGGTCGCTCTCGGTCACGCTGTATTTCCTCGTTCACTACATGTTTGTAGCCTCACGGCCCACGCGACGGCGGTGCTGCCGGTGGTCCTGGCGATCGGTGTGGCGGTTCCTGACATGCCGATCCGCCCTTCGTCATGCTGCTCTGCTACTCGCTCGGCCTCATGGGTGTGATCACGCCCTATGCCACCGGACCCGCGCCGGTCTATTTCGCATGAGCGGCTTCATCGCGCGCCAGCGACTTCTGGCGGCTCGGGGCTGATCTTCGGTCTGATCTGTACCTCGGCGCGCTCCTGCTGCATCGGCGTGCCCTGGCTCATGGCGGCAGGTTCCTGACACACAATAGCCGACATGCCGGAGACCATCGGATCGCCCACGCTGTGGCTGGGCTTCACCGCGTTCATCATCGCGATGCTCGCGCTCGACCTCGGCGTGCTGCATCGGGACGCGCACGAGGTGAGCGTCCGTGAGGCGCTCGGGTGGAGCCTCGTCTGGATCGCGCTCTCGCTGGCCTTCGCGGGCGGCCTTTACTTCCTGGCCGGGCCGACCTACGCGCTGCAGTTCGTCACGGGTGCATCTCATCGAGAAGGCGCTGTCGGTGGACAACGTCTTCGTGTTCCTGGTGGTGTTCTCGTTCTTCAAGGTGCCGGCGAAGCTGCAGCACCGGGTGCTGTTCTGGGGCATCTTCGGCGCGCTGGTGATGCGCGCGGTGTTCATCGTGGCGGGCGCGGCGCTCATCGAGCGCTTCGAGTGGATCATGTACATCTTCGGCGCGCTGCTGGTTACACCGGCTACAAGATGCTGACCGCCGGCAGCGAGGAGATGCAGCCCGACGAGCTGATGGCCTACCGGATGTTCCGGCGCGTGGTGCCCTCGACCGACACCTACCGCAATGATGGCAACTTCTTCGTGCGCGAGGACGGGCGATTGAAGGCGACGCCGCTTGCAGCGGTGCTGGTCGTCATCGAATCGAGCGACCTGATGTTCGCCGTGGACTCGATCCCGGCAATCTTCGCCGTGACGCGCGACCTGTTCTCGTCTACACGTCGAACGTGTTCGCCATCCTCGGCCTGCGCGCGATGTTCTTCCTGCTGGCCGGGATCATCGACAAGTTCGCGTACCTGAAGACCGGGCTCGCCGATCGTGCTCGCTACGTCGGCATCAAGATGCTGATCATCGAGATCGCTACCACGTGCCGCCCGGCGTCTCGCTGGCGGTCGTCGCCGGCATCCTCGGCGTCGCGATCGCGTGGTCGCTGATTGCGCCGCCCGCAGAAAAGCCAGGGACAGTCCCCCGTGAATTACGAGGGGGACAGTCCCCCCCGCCAGCGGCCCCTCAGCCGGAACGCCTGCACGACGGTCACGTTCGTGCCGTCCGAGTAGATCCCGCATCCCACTTCGGCGTACTTGCCGACGATGATGTCGTAGTGGCCGCCGCCGCGCCCTTCGGCCCACATCCTCGCGAGGCCGCGGCGCACGATCTCGCGGACGCTGCCATACCGGCTCAGGGGCCACCAGGAACGAGGGTCTCGCCCATCGCGATGCCGCCGCCGTCGGTTTTCTCGAGCTTACTGATGTGGCACGCGTGACCTGGCGTCGACGCGAGCCGACGTGACGGCACACGCTCTCGAGCGCCTCAGACCGTTTCAATGCGGGCAGGTGCAGGCTCGCCCGGCACTCGTTGGTCTGATCGACGCAGAACTGCAGCTCGCTCTCGTATGGACCGGTGCGGAGCGCGAGTAGAGCGACGGTGAGCTGCAACAGCAGCGGTCACATCTCCACCTTACACCCCGCGGTCGGAGCGGGTAATGGCCGAACTGAAGTTCGGCCCTACGTCTGTCTCCCCATGGACCTATGGACCCATGGACCCATGGACCTACGCTAGAATCCCCGTGACTCCACTCGTAGGGGTGATCATGGGCAGCAAGTCCGACTGGGACACGCTGCGCCACACCGACGCCATCCTCAGCGATTTCGACGTCCCGCACGAGTGCCGGATCGTCTCCGCGCACCGGACGCCGGTCGAGATGGCCGGACTACGCGCCGTGAGGCGCGCGGCCGCGGGCTGAAGATCATCATCGCCGGCGCCGGTGGCGCCGCGCACCTGCCCGGGCATGGTGGCGGCGCACACGGCGCTGCCGGTGATCGGCGTCCCGGTCGAGAGCCACTCGCTCAAGGGCCTCGACTCGCTGCTGTCGATCGTGCAGATGCCGGGCGGCGTGCCCGTCGCGACCGTGGCGATCGGCAAGGCTGGCGCGATCAACGCGGCGCTCCTCGCCGTCTCGATCCTGGCCACTGGCGATCCGGCGCTGCGCGAGCGCGCTCGAGAAGTTCCGCGCGGACCAGACCGCGCGAGTGAAGCAGGACACGCTCGAATGACGCGACGCGCCCATCCTTCCGGGCGCGACCATCGGGGTCCTCGGCAGCGGCCAGCTCGGACGGATGTTCGCGATGGCCGCGCCGGCGGCTCGGCTATCGCATTCACGTCCTCTCGCCGGACGCCGACTCGCCCGCGGGCCAGGTTGCCGACTCAGGAAGTCGTCGCCTCCTACGAAGACCTCGACGCCATCCGCGCGTTCGCGCGCCGGCGTGGACGTGGTGACCTTCGAGTTCGAGAACGTGCCGGCGGCGACCGCCGATGCCGCCGCAGCGCTCGTGCCCGTTCGTCCCGCCGGATCCGTTCTGCACGTCGCACAGCAGCGCGCGCGCGAGAAGGGCTACCTCGCCGACCACGGGTTCCCGGTGACGCCGTTCGCGTGGATTCGCGCGCGCGAGGCCGACCTGACGCCGCCGCTCGCCGCGATCGGCGCGCCCGGCCGTGCTCAAGACGGCGAGCTTCGGCTACGACGGCAAGGGGCAGCAGAAGGTCACTTCAGATGACCATCGACGCCACGCCTGGGACGCCATGGGCCGCTCGGAGGCCGTGCTCGAGCGGTTCATCGCGCTTCGACCGCGAAGATGTCGATCATCGTCGCGCGCGGGCTGGCCGGACGGGTGAGCACCTTCGGCCTCATCGAGAACACGCACGCGCAACCACATCCTCGACATCTCGGTCGTGCCCGCGTCGGTCGCGCCCGAGGTCGAAGCGCGCGGGCCGCCGGATCGCGCGCGGCGTCGCCGAGTCGCTCGATCTCATCGGCGTCGCTCTGCGTCGAGTTCTTCCTGACTCATGACGGCGAGCTGCTGATCAACGAGCTGGCGCCGCGCCCGCACAACTCGGGGCACCTGACGTTCGACGCGTGCGATGACCAGCCAGTTCGAGCAGCACGTGCGCGCGATCTGCGGGCTGCCGGCTGGATCGACCGAGCTGCTGCGTCCGGCGGCGATGGCGAACCTGCTGGGCGACCTGTGGGCCGATGGCGAGCCCGACTGGGCCGCTGCCTGTGCGCTGCCGGGCGTCCAGCTGCACCTCTACGGCAAGAGCGCAGGCGCGGCCGGGCCGGAAGATGGAGCCACCTCACGGCGCTCGCGCCGTCGCCGCGCGACGCGACGGCAGCTCGCGGTTCGCGCACGGGCCGCGCTCACGCGCGCTCGGGCCTGACGGCCCTCAGCTGGGGCGCTCGCCTCGCCTCGGGGCTGCCTTCGGCCCGCTGGGGGCCGCGCTCGCTTCGCTCACGTAGCGGGGGCGCTCGGCCCGCGGTCTGCACGCGCTCGCTCCGCTCGCGCGGAGGGCTCGACGCCTCGGCCTGCGGGTAACGGCTCGCTCGCTCGCGCGGAGGGGTACGTAGGGCCGAGCTTAGCTCGGCCAGTCACTGAGCCGTCGTGTAGTTCCGGCCCGCCCTGGCACGCCTTTCACACGCGCACTACCCGTCCATCCTGCGACTCATCCGTCAGTGGGACCTTCCCTGTGAGTGACTTGCGGCGGGTTCTCCTTCGGCGCTGAAGTTGCTACAGCTCTGAGAGCAGGAGGGCTCTCTGGATGAAAGCATCTCATCCTTGGCACGACGGCCGCGCTGGCTTTCGCCGTCGGCCTGTCAGCGCAGTCGTCCACCACGAAGACCGAGACGAAAGCGGACGTGAAGGACGGCAAGGAAGTGACGGTGACCGGATGCGTCGTTAAGCCTCCGAGACCGGCGCCGGCTACGTGCTGACGCACGTCGAGCCGCGTGTCGGCGGATCCGCTGACCATGTTCACGCTGGTCGGCCAGGAGTCTTCTGTCGGACGTCATCTCGGCCACCTCGTGGAGATCAAAGGCAAGGCGACCAACATCGGCAATGACGGCAAGGTGGAGGTGACGACGAAGACGAAGGTCGAGCGCGAAGACGGTGACGACACCGTGACGAAGGCGAAGTCGGAGATCGAAGGACCAGCGGCGCCCGCGTATCTGGGCGTGAGGTCTGGTGAAGACCCTGCGCACCAGTTGCTGGTAGGCGACGCTCGCTCCGCTCGCGGGGCGTGCCCTCGCTTCGCTCGGGCGGGGCGCGCCTTCGCTTGGGCGCGTGCTCGCTGCGCCGCAGGGGACGTTCAGCTTCGATTCATCTGGCCGCGCTAAGATGCCTCTCCTTGAGGCATCACCGATGAAGGCCTATTTGCTCACGTCCGGCTCCATCTCTCGGCATCATCGGCACGCTGCACCTGTCGAACATCGTGTCTTCGCTGGTCGCAGATGACCGCCGACGGCCAGTTCGCCGCCGAAAACCTGCATCCTGACGTCCATCGCCGGCGGCCTCGCGTTCTGGGCCTTCACGCTCGTGCGTTCGCGCTGACATCGCACTACAGCACTCAGCACCTGGCACCGCACTTAGCACTTGGCACTCAGCACTTAGCACCGTCAGGCTCACGCCTATTGCCTCGCCATAGGTCCATGTCCTCTAATATGGCTTTCCCAGAGGGCACATGGGGAAAGTCGACGTCTGGCAGGGCACGCTCGCGCTGATGATTTTGAAGACCGTGGAAGCACTCGGGCCGCTCCACGGCTACGGCATGCGCGCGCCGCATCGAGCAGACGAGCGGCATAGAAGCCTGTCGTCAACTACGGCACGCGTACTCCGGCGCCTGCTGAAGCTCGAGCAGGAAGGGGCACTTCGCCACCGAGTGGGGCACGTCCGAGAACGGCCGTCGCGCGCGCTTCTATAGCCTGACGCGCGCCGACGCCGGCAGGTGGCCCGTGAGACGCAGCAGTGGGAGGAGGCGACGTCGATCTTGGCGCGCTTCCTGTCACCGGGGAACGCCGTGAGACGCCGGGCTTCCTGCTGCGCCTCGTCGATCCTTCCGCAGATCGCCTCGCGAGCGCAAGCTCTCGATGAGGTGAAACCGGACGCCGCACCTCCGTAGCTCCACATCGAAGAAAACCGCCGTCGCGGGATGTCCGATGATCGGAGGCCAGGCGCGCCGCGTTGATGAAACTCTCGGCGGTCTCCTCGATCAGGCCATTAGGGAACGCTACTGCGATCGGCGCGGCCTGCCTGGCGATGCGACGCGCTGCGGCAGGACGCGCCACCCAGGCGTTTCCCGCGTGGCCCGCGGGAATCCCGGCTTCACGCTCCTCGCGATCGCGACGCTGGCGCTGGGCATTGGCTCGACAGCCATCATCTACAGCGTGGTCCGTGACATCCTGCTCGCTCCGTTTCCCTACGTGCACCAGGGATCGGATGGTGGACGTCGTCCTGCGCGACGTGGCGACGACGCGCGTGCTCCGCGGAGCCTCTCGGGCCCTGAGTTCCTGGACTATCAGGAGCAGGCGAGGTCGTTCGTGGAAGCGGTCCTGGAACTGACTCCGGAAGGCGCACTACGTGTCCGACGAAGGCTGAGCGCATGCAGCGCAGTGTGGGTCACGCCGAACATGTTCTCGTTCCTCGGCGTCGCGCCGCTCTATGGCCGCGTCGTTTAGCCGCAAGAGGGTCTGGCAAGCCGTCGTCTCCCCTGTGTCGCGGAGCTCAGTCATCGGACGTGACCGGCCGGCTCGGCGCGCGATCCTGGCATCGCTCGGAAAACTGTGCGGCTCGACGGCAAGCCCTGCATCGATCATCGGGATCATGCCGCCGCGCTTCGAGCGGCGTCGGCGATCCGTGGATCCCGGTCCCTATCGTCCGCAGCACTTCCGCGGGAGCGATCACCAGCCGATGGTTCCAGGCGCGCCTGCGCCCCGGCGTCTCGGCAGGAAGCCGCCGAGGCCGAGCTTTCCGGCAATCGCACGTCGACGCGCGCCGAGCTGTTTCCCGACTCGGTTACCCGAAGCAGGCCCGAATCGACGTCATCACGGTCATCGATCTGGTCGTCGCGGCCGCTTCAGAAGCGTGCTCTACACGCTGTTCTCGCGGCCGTCGGCCTGCTGCTAGTTCATCGCGCCTCGCGCGAACGTCGCCAACATGCCGCTCGCACGCGGCACACGCGCGCGAGCGCGAGCTGCTGGTGCGTGTGGCATTGGGCGCCGGCCGCGCCCGCATCGTCCGCCAGCTCGTGATCGAGAACCTGCTGCTGGCGGTCGGCGGGGGCATCGCCGGGTGCCTCCCCGCCTCACGCCGGGATCCGGGCGCTGACGGTGTGGATGCCGCGACAGAACGTCCCGTGGGAGACGACGCTCGGCTCGACACCCCCGTGCTCGTCTTCGCATCGGCGACGGCGATTCTGTCGACGCTGATCTTCGGCAAAAATTCTCGGCGCTGCTGGAGCACCCGGCGCGACGCTCGCCGAGATGGGTGCGCAGGAGCCGGCGGCGGATCCGCCACTCGCCGACAGGCGCGCATCCGCGGCGGGCCTCGTGGTGGCCGGAAGTGGCCGTCTCGGTCGTCCTGCTGCTCGGCACCGGCGTGCTGGTTCGCAACTTTCGTGTCGCCCGCTCAATGTCGATCTCGGCTTCGACACGTGTCGCACACGATGCTCGTCCGTTTGGCCTTTGCTCCCGGCTCGCTACGAGACGGTCGAGTCGCGCCTGCGCAGTACCGGGAGGTGCTCGACCGCGTCGGCCGGCTCGCCAGGCTGTCGCGCCGGTGGCACTCTCCAACCGGGATGAGCGCGTTCGGCGGCTTCGACGCCGCGATCGCCGCCAACGGCCGGCCGGCCGACGGAAGCGGCCTGCAGCGGTCGCCAAGCGCCAGCCAGCGAGAGCTACCGCGCCACCGATCGGCCTGCGGTTGCTGGCCGGCCGCGATCTCGCGCTCTGCCGATCTCGACCGTCGGCGCCGGTTGCGCTCGTCAATCAGACGTTCGCGCCGCCGCCACTTCGGCCGCGACAACCCGCTTCGGCCGCGCGATCACCATCACCACTCCCGGCGATCGACGAGCCGGCGCCTCTCGCTTCCCAGTTCATCGTCGTGGGTGTCCTGCGGGACGCCATCAACGACAACATCCGGGAGCCGGTGGCGCCGGAGGCCGACGTGCCGCTCCGTTCTACTCCCGCCCGCCCGTGTCGGGCTGGACCGCGCGGACCACGGGCGACCCGGCCGGGTATCGCCGGCGCGCGGTGCGTCGCGAAGCGCGAGCCATCGACGAAAACATCGCGCTCTCGCCACCCGTCGCGCTCGACACCGCCAGGCACGAGAGTTCTACCCCCAGCCCGGCTTCGTGCTGATCGTCCTCGGGATGCTCGCGGCGACCGGGCTGCTGCTCGTGGCCGTGGGCATCTACGGGGTGCTGGCCTCCGCACCGTCTCGCAACAGACGCGGGAGATCGCGATCTCGGCTGGCCGTTGGCGGCGAGCGGGGCGATATCCTGCGGCTCGTCCTGACGCGGGGCCTGCGTGGCTGGTCGTCCTGGGCGCGGCGTCCCTCGGCCTGGTGTCGAGTCTCGGCACGAACCGGCTCGCTCGAAAGCCAGCCAGGCGGACATCGTGCCACGCGCGATCCCGGTGCGATGGCGGCGATCATCGCTCTTTCATCGCCGCCGTAGGCCTCGTCGCCTGCGTCGGTGCCCGCGCTGCGGGCGATGCGCATCGAACCCGATGTCGGCCTCCGACAGAGTAATTTGGGGGACTGTCCCCAAACCCCAGGGAGTGTTCTGAACGGGACACGCGAGCAACTGCGGTTGTCGATAGCATGGTCTTCTCCGCGCGACGAATCTCGTCGTCGCTGAGGACACCCGGCACACCTCAGGGGGAACGTCATGTCTCAATCGCTCATCGACGCGGCGAAGGCTTCAATCCTGGCCACAACGACAAGAACTGGGACGCGGTGAGCGAGGCGCCTCACCTCCGACGTCGAGCACGACGAGGTCGCCACCCACCGGAAGCTGAATGGGGCCGGCCGACGTGATCGCCGCCTGGAAGGGATGGGCCACGCGCGCTCCCCGACTCGAAGGCGACCTTCGGCGCGGCGCACGCCAGCGGGAACACGGCGGTGATCGAGATCACGTGGCATGGCACGCACAGCGGCCCGCTGCAGATGCCCTCGGGTGCCGTGCCGGCCACCGGCAAGAAGATCGAGATCCGCGCGGTGCAGATCATCGGGCTCACGCCTGACGGCAAGACGCGCTCGGTGCGTCACTACTTCGACATGGCTACGATGCTCGCGCAGCTCGGCATCGGCGGCGGTCGGGCGCGTAACTGAGGCGAGCTGCTGGAATGGCCGAACTGAAGTTCGGCCCTACTACGCACTGGCTCCGCACGCGCCAGCCAATCGGAACAAGCACACCGGCGCTCCGTATCTGCTGACATAGCGTCGACAACACGCGAGAGGTGTGCCCATGGGAACGATGCTCAAGGACCTGCGCTACGGCCTGCGTGTCCTGCTGAAATCGCCGGGGTTCACGACCGTCGCCGGTGCTTGACGCTGGCGCTCGGCATCGGCGCCAACGCGGCGATGTTCAGCCTCGGTCAACGGCGTGCTGCTGCGCGGCCTGCCGTTTCCGGAGCCCGACCGGCTGTTCATCATCTACTCGGCGTCCCCGCAGTTCCCGCACATGTCGTCGTCCTACCCGAACTACCTGACTGGGCCGCGCGGAGCAAGTCGTTCTCGGCCATGACCGCGTTCCGGGACGACAGCTTCAACCTGACCGGACAGGGCCAGCTCGGAGCGCGTGAGGCTCGGCAATGGTCTCGGCCGGCCTTCTTCCCGATCGCTCGACATCAAGCCGGTCATCGGTTGCAGCTTCACCGCGGACGAGGATCGCCGCGGCGGCCCTCCCGCAGTGATGCTCGGGACGTCGTATTGAAGGAGCGCTTGGCGGCAGACCCGAAGCGTGTCTGGCCGGACGCTCGTGCTCAATGGGCGCGCTTACACGGTGGTCGGCGTCGCCACCAGCGACATCGCGGTCTATCGCGACATCAACAGGTACCTCCCATCGGCGGCCAAAGATCCGATCTTTCTGAACCGTGCCGTGTCGATGGGGATGCAACGCCGTGGGCGCCTGAAGCCTGCGCTCGCAGGAACAGGCCCAGAGCGAGATGACTGCCATCGCGCACGGGCTGGCGCAGGAATACCCGAACGACGACAAGGACAAGGGCATCGCCTCGTCCCGCTGCGCGAGGATCTCGTCGGCGACATCCGCGGCGCGCTGCTGGTGCTGCTCGGCGCCGTCGGCTTCGTGCTGCTCATCGCGTGCGCCAACGTCGCCAACCTGATGCTGGCGCGATCGGCCGCGCGACGCCGCGAGTTCGCGATCCGGCAGCGCGCTCGGGGCCGGCGCGCGGCACGGCTCAGCACGCCAGGTGCTGACCGAGGGCCTGCTGCTCGCCATCAGCGGGCGGCGCGTTCGGCCTGCTCCTCGCGCGCGGACTCGTCGCGGTCGACGCCTGTCGCGGGTCGCCGACGACCTGCCGGCGCACGCCGTCGTCGGCATCGACTTGACGGTCCTCACGTTCACTCGGGCTGTCGCTGCTGGCCAGCGTCATCTTCGCCGCGGTGCCGGCGCTGCAGACCACGCGAGACGACGTCGCCGGAGACGATCAAGGAAGGCGGGCGCGGCAGTGTCCGCGCGCCACCGGATGCAGCAGGTGCTGGTCGTCGCCGAGATGGCGCTCGCCCTGCTGCTCACGGTGTCCGCCGGCCTGATGGATGCGGACGATGTGGAGCCTCTGGCAGGTGGATCCGGGCTTCGACGCAAAGGGCATCCTGACGTTCGCGCTCGCGGGACGCCTCGAGCGGACTCCGTCAGCGCAGGCGCTGCGCGAGGGTTATTTTCAGCTCGAGGATCGCATCCGCCACGTGCCCGGCGTCGAAGCCGTCGAGCATCGTCGGCGGATCGATCCCGATGGCCGGCGACCTGAGCTGCCGTTCTGGGTCGTCGGTCGCCCGCACGCGACCGAGCAGACCAAGCTGCCCTGGGCGCTGTTCTACCTGGTGTCGCGGCGACTACCAGAAGACGTTCAAGCTCCGCACTGGTCAAGGGGCCGCTTCCTCGCGGACGCCGACACCGAGAAGCTCGCCGTACGTCGTGCCGTCATCGACGAAGAGCTGGCGCGGCGAGCTTCCCCAACGAGGATCCGCATCGGCCAGCGGATCTCACTGGATCTCATCAACGCCGACTACGAGGTGGTCGGCATCGTGGGCCACGTGCGGCACTGGGGCCTCGAGCGCGACAACCTCGAGAAGATCCGCTCGCAGGTCTACATCCCGTTGCGCCAGACTGCCCGACGCGATCATGCCGGCCGCGGCGAACGGCTCCGGCGTGGGCGCGTGCGGACCGCCGGTCGGCGCAGCGGCGATGACCGAGCAGATCAAGCGCGCGGTCTACGCCGGCAACCCCGACATGACGCTCTACGGCAGCGAGACGATGGAGGAGATCATCAACGACTCGCTGTCGCAGAAGCGGCTGACGCGGATGCTGCTGGCGTCGTTCGCGGTCCTCGCGCTGATCCTCGCCGCCATCGGCATCTACGGCGTGATGTCGCAGCTCGTGCAGCAGACGACGCACGAGATCGGCGTGCGCATGGCGCTGGGCGCCGCGCCGGGGGCAGTTCTCGCGATGGTCCTCAGGAACGCGATGACGATGGCGCTCGGCGGGATTGCGGTTGGCGCCGTCGCGGCGTTGCTCGCGACGCGGCTGCTGAGCAGCATGCTCTACGGCGTCGGCGCGACGGATCCGCTGACCTTCGTGAGCGTCGCGGGGATCCTTACGGTCGTGGCGTTGCTATCGAGTTACCTGCCGGCGGCGGGCGACGAAAGTCGATCCGATGGTGGTGCTGCGGTATGAGTAGGAGCGAGCGGGCTAGCGGGGCGAAGTGCGAGCGGGGCTAGCAGTGGGGCGGAGCAGGGCGAGCGGGGCGAGCAGGGGCGAGCGGGGCGGAGTCAGGCTGGCATGGCTTGGCAACCAGGTTGCTTTTGAAAACGGCGTGGAAAGGCTGCGCCATCACAACCTGGCAGCGTGGAGATACTCGGATGAGTTCTTCTTCGAAGTGCATCGCCTTGTCGTGGAGCGGTTTCCACGAAGTGATCGTTACGAGCTCGGATCGCAGCTTCGTCGAGCAGCGCTCTCGGTGCCCGCCAATATTGTTGAAGGACTTGCTCGCAGGACTCAGGCAGAGCAGTCAGCAATTTCTGGCGTACGGCCTGGGCGTCATTGCTCGGAGGCCGACTACTACCGTCGCAGTGGCGCTACGGCTGCGACTATCTTCGACGAAGAAGAACACCGCGCGGTCGATCAGTTGGCGCGCCGCTCGGCCGCCGCAGCACTCGCCGGCCTGATGAAGGCGGATCCGGAGCTGGGCTGGACCTGCTCAGCCCAGCTCGCCTCGGCGCCCGCTCGCCCGGGCTAGGCCCCGCTCGCCCCGCTAGGCCCCTGCTCGCCCTGCGCTAGCGCCCTTGCTCGCCCCGCTAGCCCCCGCTCGCCCCGCTTGCCCCCGCTCGCCCTTGGCTCGCCCGTTCGCCCCCGCTCGCCCGTCAGTGTCCCTGCGCGGCGGCTTCCGTCACGTCCATCCGCGCCTTCCACGCATCCTGGCCGGCCTTCGGGCCCTGGTTCGTGAAGTCGAGGATGGTATCCGTCTCCGGCTTTGTAGACGGGCCACGTCGTGAGCTCGGCGCCATTCGGGTTGCCGGTCTTCGCGAAGTTCGCCCAGCACGCGTTGGCGGCCTTCGCGCGGCGGCCGCGTCGTTCGCGCGTGAGCTGTCGTCGCAACTTCGCTTTCACCGTGTCGAACACGAACGGGATCTCGGTGGCGTGCGGGGCGCCGGGCGTCTGCGCGCGGAGCGACTCGGCGACGTACGAGAAGCGATAGAGATACGTGGGCTGGCCCTGTGCCGCGAAGGTCTTCGCGAGGAACCGCGCGGGCTCGACCATCATCGCGTCCATCGCCACCTTGTAACCGACGGACCGCAGATCGCCGGACTTGTCGGGATCGTACGCCGCGAGCGCCTTGTCCTGTCGGCGCCGAACTTCGCCATCACCTCGTCCATGTTCTTCGCGAACGAGAAGCCGATGTCCAGGCTGTTGGCGCCGACGATGAGCGGCACTTCTGCGTTGTGCCCGGCGCGATATGCGTCCTCGGCGGTCTCGACCATGATCTGGCCGTCGATCATCGGACCGCCGGCGTAGGTTGCCGCCGCCGGCGCGCCCATCGACGCGAGGTTCAGTCCCGCGATCACCTGGTCGGCCGGCACCTTGCGCAACGCGGCCAGCGCGGCGGCGTCGGTGCCCTCGATGCCGACGCTCTTCGCGAACGCGACGCCCACCGATTCAGCCGACGTCGGACCGTTCGGCGTGTCCTCGTGCACCTTGCGCGCCGGGAAGATGCCGCTGCGGCCGCCGCCCGACCTCGATGATCGCCTTGTGCACCAGGCCCTTCGCCGCGGGCGAGGTCAGCAGCATGTGCATCATCATGCCGCCGGCCGATTCGCCGAACGCCGTGACGTTCGCCGGGTCGTGCCGCCAAACGCGGGCGGCGTTGTTCTTGACCCACGTCATCGCGGCGATGGCGTCCATGAACGCGTAGTTGCCGAGGCGGTCCGCCCTTGCCTTCAGCGCTGAGCGCCGGGTGCGCGAAGAAGCCGAAGCGTCCCGAGCCGGTAGTTGAAGCTCACGAAGACGATGCCGTGCTTCGCAAACTGGCTGCCGTCGTAGACCGCCGGAGAGGAGCCGCCGTTGACGAAGCCGCCGCCGTAGATCCAGACCATCACGGGCAGCTTCGCGGCGCTCCTTCCCGGCGGGACGCCACACGTTCACCACCAGGCAGTCTTCGGCTGGCTCGGTGCCCAGCGGCGCGGCATCGCCGCCGAAGGGCTTCTGCATGCAGTCGTGGCCGTACTCGGTGGCCGGGCGCACGCCGGTCCACGCGACGACGGGCTGCGGCGGACGCCAGCGCAGATCGCCCTGCGGCGGCGCGGCGAACGGAATCCCCTTGAACGAGAGCACGCCGTCGGCGACGGCGCCCTTTATCGTGCCGCCCTCGACCTTCACCTGATCGGCGAAGGGCGTGCCGGCGGCGTGGACGCCCCAGCCGAGCGTGACGACCGTCAACAGTGATGAGTGCAATGAGCCTCAGGCGCATCAGAATCCTCCAGCCGGCAATCGTAGTCCAGCGGACCGAGGGAGCTGGGTCCATGGGTCCATGGGTCCATAGGTCCATAGGTCCATGGGTCATGTCCATGGGTCCATGAGCATGGGGAAAGCGCGGGGATGTTGGCAGCGGGCTTCAGCCCCGCGACTGTTGACAGCAATCTTCGGATCGCGCGGCGACTGGCTTCGGCGGTTCAATAGCGGCATGATGACTGAAACGCTTCGCCGTGGCCCCTGTCTCTGCCTCCACCGCGTCGCTCGATCGCTGGAAGGCGGTCGCCGACCGTGACCTCGCCGCCGACGGCCGGTCTCGTCTTCTCGCCGTGACGACCACGGGCATCTACCGCCGGCCGACGTGCCCGAGCTGGCGCCCGCGCCGCGAACATGTGCAGTTCTTCGACCGGGCCGCCGATGCCGAGCAGGCCGGCTTCCGCGCGTGCCTGCGGTGCAAGCCGAAGGACGCCGTCTCGCCGGCGCGGGCGCGAGTCGAGAAAGCCCGGGTGTGGCTCGACGCGCACGAGGACGAAAAGCCCACTCTCGCGAGGCTGGCGCGCGTGGCCGGGGTTGCTCGCCGTGGCATCTGCAGCGGAGCTTCACGCGGCTCTTACGGCGTCAGCCCCGGCGACTACGCCGCCGCGCGCCGGGTCGGGCGGCTCAAGGCCTGCGCTCCGCGCCGGGTCGTCGTCCACCGACGCCGTCTACGAGGCGGGTTACGGCTCGCCGAGCCGCGTTTACGCCGCGAGGCCGACAGAACGCTGGGCATGACGCCCGCGGCCTACCGCGATGGCGGCGCCGCCGAGCGGGTCCGTTATGCGGATCGCGGACTCGGAGATCGGCAAGGTGCTCGTGGCGTCCACTGCTCGCGGCCTGTGCCGGTGGCGATGGGCGACTCGGACCATCGTGCTGAAAGAAGAGCTCGAGCGCGAGTTCCCCAGGGCGGCGATCAGCGAAGACGCCAGGGACATGGCCCCGATCGCGCGATTCGTGGGGCAGCACTCTGAGCGGCGACGGCAGCGCGCCGCGGGCGCTGCCCATCGACCTGCGGGGGACGGTGTTCCAGCGCCGCGTGTGGAAGGCGCTGCAGCGGATCCCGCGAGGCTCCACCCGGACCTACTGGAGATTGCGGCGGCGATCGGCCAGCCGACGGCGTCGCGGGCGGTCGCGCGCGCCTGTGCCACCAACCCTCGCGCTCATCGTCCCCTGCCATCGCGTGGTCCCGGCGGCGGGGGCACCGGCGGGTATCGCTGGGGAAGGCGCGGAAGGCTCGGCTGCTGCGACTGGAAGCCGAGCGGGGCGAGCGGAAGGCCTAGCGGGGCCTAGCGCGGCTAGCAAGGCCTAGCGGGCCTAGGAGGCCTAGCGGGTCTAGCAAAGCCTAGCGCGCGGCTCGCCCCCTGCTCTCCCTGCTCGCCTGCTCACCCCGCTGGCCTCGCTCCTCGCTCGCCGAGTCCCCGCTCGCCCCTGCTCGCCCCGCTTCTGGCCCTCCTTGCCCTGCTCGCCCTTCTTGGCCCAAGATGCCGCGCGATGCCCGGTATCCGGTATGGCCAGTCGATCTGGCTCGATCAGTCCAAATCCAAGCGTCCGGCTTTCCCTAAGCTCAGCCGTTCCTACGACATCCCGATTGCCATCGTCGGCGGCGGCCTGACCGGGGTGCGCGACGGCGTATGCGCTGGCCGCGGCAGGGCATCGCGTCGCGCTGTTCGAGGCGGATCGGCTGGCGGGCGGCGCAACGGCGCTGGCGGCCGGGCTGCTGCTGGCGATTCCGGGCGTGGACTACCTGCCGCTCGAAAAACGCACGGGCGCAAGGCCGCGCGCGCCCTGTGGCAGGACACCCGTCGCGCAGCGCTCGACGCGCAGGCGACGCTGCGGCGGCTGAACATCAAGTGCGGCCTGCGGCCTGCCGACGCCATCATGGTCGCGCGAACCGACGCCGAGGCCAAAGCCCTGAAGCGCGAGCTGGCCGCGGCAAAGGAAGCCGGGTTGGACGGCTCCTGGATCGCCGGCAATGCGCTCACGACCCTCACAGGGATCGAGGGTGCAGGCGGCATGAAGACGGCGGGGCACGCGTCGCTGGATCCCCACCGCGCGGCCGTCGGGCTGGCGAAGGCGGCGCAAGAGCGCGAGGCGCCGTGCTGTTCGAGCGGACGGAGATCACGTCGGTGAAGCACACGCGGACCGGCGCCGAGTTGTCGGCCGGGTCCGTGAAGATCCAGGCGGGGACGGTGATTCTTGCGACGGGTTCTCCCGATCCGCTGGTCCACGCGCTCGCCCGGCACTTTGTCGATGTCGAGACTTACGCCGTCCTGACGCCGCCGCTCGGCGCGGACGTGCGCAAGGCGGCAGGCGCGCGCACGGCGATCGTCATCGACCGCACGGCGCCGCCTCACCGGATGGTCTGGACGGCGGACGACCGCATCCTCTGACCGGCGCCGACCAGTCGCGGGTCGCGGACCGCAAGCGCCCGGCTGTGCTGGTCCAGCGCAGCGGCCAGCTGATGTATGAGCTGTCGCTCGCGCTGCCGGCCGATCTCCGGCGTGCAGCCGGGTACGGCTGGCACGCCCCGTGGACTCGCAGCGTCGATGACCTGCCGTTCATCGGCCCCCACCGCAATTACCCGCACCACCTGTTCGCGCTGGGTCTCGGCGCCAACCTCGCCACCGCGTTCCTGGCGAGCCGCATCCTCGTGCGTGCCATGGCAGGCGAGCCGGACAAGTCCGACGAATACTTCGGCTTCGCGAGGATTGCGAGTCAGGCGTTGATGCTGAACTGGACTCTAGTGCTGTGCATAAGTGCTGCAGTGCTGAAGTCCAGTGCTGAAGTGTAACAGTGCAGTGTCGCATGACCTGGCGCAGAGTCCCTCGACGATGTCTCGGGACGTCCTGCAGCATTGGCCGAGTGGCACGGGGCCTGAGCGCCCCCACCCAGGCCGTCAGTCCTGAGCCTCTGCGCGGCAATGCTGCGCTCGCGCTTCGCCGCGCCTGATACAGTGGTTCGCATGTCCCGGCGGCTCGTCCAGCTCGTTCTGCTCGGCCCTCGTCGCTCTGGCAGCCTGTCCCGCCCAACCGCAGCCGGCTGTCCGATCAACGCGGCGAGGTCGCCCTCGCGCTCATGCTCCGCAAGCTCGCGACCGTCGGCACGGTGATGCACGTCACCGCGCATCCAGACGACGAGAACAACTCGCTGCTGGCGATGGAGAGCCAGGGCGAGGGGCTGAGAGTCGTGCTGGCGACGGCGACGCGCGGCAACGGCGGACAGAACGAGATCGGCCCCGAGATCTTCGAGGCGCTCGGCGTGCTGCGCACCGAGGAGCTGCTGGCCGCGCACCGCTTCGATGGCGCCGGAGCAGTTCTTCGCGCGCGCGGTGGACTTCGGCTACTCGTTCAGCATCGACGAGTCGTTCGAGAAGTGGGGCAAGGACGAGATCGTCGGCGACTACGTGCGACTGATCCGCTCACGCGGCCCGACGTGATCGATCACGATGCGCCCCGACGGCAGCCGGCGGCGGACAGCATCATCAGGCCTCCGCCCGCATCGGCGCCGAAGCGTTCCGCGCCGCGGGCGATCCCACGAGGTATCCCCGATCAGATCAAGGAGGGCCTGCGCCCTGGCAGCCGGCGAAGGTCTATCAGGCTGCCTACTACGGCATGTTCCAGGGCGACCAGCCGCCGCCGACGGGACATCTCGTCGACGGTCGACGGCAAACACGCTACGACGAGCTGCTCGGGAAGACTTACGCCGAGATCGGCAGCGAAGCGCGCGCGATGCACAAGTGCCAGGGCTTCGGCCAGCTGCTCGCGCTGCCGGGGCCATGGGTCGTGAGCTACCGCCTCGTGGACACCGTGATGCCGGGCCAGCAGGACAAGGACGAAGCCACGCTGTTCGACGGCATCGGCACGTCGCCGTCCAGCCTGCTGCGGTTCGCAGGCGACAAGGCGCTGGCGCCGCTCGTGAACGGCCTGAACAGCATCGAGGCGGCCGGTCGAAATGGCGAGACAGCGGCCGCGCAGCGACGGTCCCGATGCGCGCAATCGCGCCGCTGGCCGCCGGGCTCACGGCCGCGCGCAAGCTGCGCGAGAGCCTCCACACGCTTCGGTCTGCCTGAAGACGGCGTGTTCGAGATCGACTTCCGCGTCGCGCGGACCATTCACGAGTTCACGTCGGCGCTCGTTCTTGCTCAGGGCCTGCGGCTCGAAGCGCTGGCCGACGACGGCGTCGTGACCGCCGGGCCAGCCGCTGAAGGTGACGCTGATCGAGGCCAACCGCGGGAAGGGCAGCCTCGAAGCCGGAGCGGTCACGCTCGAAGGCGCTGACGGAGCCGCGCCCGGGTGCAAGAGCGGCGCGATGGCGGCCGGTGCGATCGTGCAGTGCGACACGTCGGTCACCGTGCCCGCGTCGGCCCGGGAAACCGAGCCCTACTGGCACCGGCGAGGGCGAGGCCGGGCGCCACGTGTTCGATCCGGACGCGCCCTTCGGCCTTCCATTCCGGCCGACGCCGTTCCGCGCGCACTTCAGCCAGCAAGATCGGCGGCGCCGACGTCGAAATGGATCTGCCGATCGAGCACCGCTACCAGGGCAACATCTTCAGCGGCGAAAAGCGATCGGAGCTGCTCGTCGTCCCGGCGCTCTCGGTGAACCTCACGCCGGACATCGCGATCCTTCCGACCGCGTCGCGCCCGGTCCGATGCGCACATCGGCGAAGAGCGGCAGCGAACGTTCGCGCGAGATCACGGTGACCGTCACCAACAACACGCCGGGCACGGCCGACGCCGACGTGTCGCTCGACGTGCCCGCGGGGTGGCGGCCTCGAGCCGGCCACGGCGAAGGTCAGCTTCGGACGGCCGGATGAAGCGGCGACGGTCAGGTTCAGCGTGACGCCACCGGCTACCATCACGCCGGGCGCGTATCCGATCGCGGCGAAGGTCGTGTCTGGCGGGAAGAGGTTCAACCGCGGGTTCGACGTCATCGAGTACCCGCACACGCACCGGCAGCACATCTACTCGGACGCCACTACGACGATCGAAGTGCTCGACGTGCACATGCCAGCGGGCTGAACGTCGGCTACGTGATGGGCACGGGCGATCAGGTGCCGCCGGCGATCGAGCAGCTCGGCGCGACGGTGCACATGCTGAGCGAGCAGGAGCTCGCGGTGGGCGACCTCGGACGCTTCGACGCGATCGTGACCGGCGTGCGCGCCTACGAGCGGCGCAAGGATCTGCGTGCGACAACCACCGGCTGCTGGACTACGTCGAGGGCGGCGGCACGCTGATCGTCCAGCATAACAAGTTCGAGTTCAACCAGGCGCAGTACGGCCGTATCCCGCGAAGGTCAGCTCCGACCGGGTGACCGATGAGCATGCGCCGGTGAAGGTGCTGGTGCCCGACCATCCGGTGTTCAATCATCCGAACCGGATCACCGACGCCGCGTGGGAGCACTGGGTGCAGGAGCGCGGGCTGTACTTCCTGGGCGAGCGCGATCCGAGAGTACGTGGACCTGCTGGAGACGACGGATCCGTTTCCGTTCAATGCGGGAGCGAAGCGCGGCGCGCTGGTCGAGGCGCGCGTCGGCAGCGGCCGATGGGTCTACGTCGGGCTGAACCTCTGGCGTCAGCTGCCGGCGGGGACGGCCGGCGCCTACGAGCTGCTCGCCAACCTCCTGTCGCTCGATCCACGGAGAAGACGGCGGGCCTGCGGTGAGCGCGATCGACGTGCTGGTCGTCGGCGCCGGGCCGGCCGGTGCCACCGCGGCGCGCGCGCTGGCGGTGGCGGCGCGCGCGTGACGCTCGTCGATCGCGCGACGTTCCTCGCAACAAGGCCTGCGGCGGCGCGATCAGCGTGCGCGCGCTGGGGCGCTTTCCTATCTCCGCACCGCGCTCGACCGGATCCCGACGCACTGGCTCTCGCGCCTGCACCTCGAGAGCCCCAATGGCGACTCGGCGCTCCTGACGTCGCCCTCGCCGGCGGCGCTGATGATCCGCCGCGTCGAGTTCGACGACCTGCTCGTGCGGCTCGCCGTCGAGGCGGGCGTCGACCTGGTCGAGGGCGTCGAGATCGCGCAGGCGAGCGAGGCGGCCGATGGCGTGGAGCTGCGCGCGCGCGACGGGCGCGTCTTCGCGCGCGACGCTCGTCGATCGCGGCCGACGGCGTCTACAGCGTCATCGCGCGGCGTCTCGGCGTGAACCCGGGTGGGCCGCGGCGACCGTTGCGCTCGACATGATGGAAGAGACGCCGAGCGACACGCTGGCCAGCGTCGATCCGCAGACGCTCTGGCTGTGCTACGGCTACGGCGGCTCGGAAGGTTATGCCTACGTCTTCCCGAAGCGCCATCACGTCAACGTGGGCATCGGGTATGTGCTCGACTATTTCCGCACGCAGGTGAACGCGCGCGCCCTACGACGTGCAGTCGTCGCTGATCGACGCGCTGCGGAGCCGGGGAGTCCTCAGCGGACGCTCCAGCCGCTCCCACTTCACGCCGCACCAGATTCCAGTCGGCGGGCCCATCAAGCGCACGCAGCACGAACCGCGTGCTCTTCGCCGGTGACGCGGGCGGGTTCGTCAACGGCATCACCGCCGAAGGGATCTACTACGCGATGGTGTCGGGCGACCTCGCGGCGCGCGCCCTGCTCGGCGCCGGGCCCTCGGCCTATCGACGTCTCTGGACGCGCGAGATTGGCGGCGAGCTGCGCGACGCGGTGCTGGTGCAGCGCGATCTGCTCACCACGCCGGAGCGGATCGATCGCCTCGTCGCCGGCACGCGCGGCGCGCCGGATCTGGCCGCGCACGTGATCCGCTACGCGATGGGCGAGATCTCCTACCAGAGCGCCCGGCGCCGCTTGCTGGCCGCGGCGCCGCTTGCCGCTGTCCGGCTGTTCATCCGGCACTTCCGTGGGACGACTGCGGCGCGCCCAACGCTTGTCGCAGCGCCGCTTCCAGGCTCTCGTATCGAAATCTGAACCCCAGCGACAGCGCGCGAGCGGGGACAGCGCGCTGGCCCGAGAGCAGCAACCCGTCCGCCATCTCGCCCATCGCAAGCCGGAGCGCGAAGGCCGGCACGCGGAACAGGCACGGCCGGTGAAGCACGCGCGCAAGCGTGCGCGAAATCCTCGTTCGTCGCGGGTTCGGGCGCCGAGTTGTTGAAGGGGCCATCGAGCGATGGCTGCGCGAGCGTGAACTCGACGAGCGCGAGCCAGTCGTCGAGGTGAACCCAGGGCCAGCATCTGCCGCCCATCGCCGAACGGCCCGCCGAGCCCGAGCCGGAACGGCGGCAGCATCGGCGCGAGCACTCCGCCACCTTCGCCGAGGACCAGGCCGGTTCGAATCGCGACCGCGCGCGTCCCCAGTGTGCGCGCCACGTTCGCCGCCCCTCCCACTCGAGGGCGAGCCGGCCGAGGAAGTCGTCTCCGGGAGGCGCCTCCTCGGTGATGGTCCGGTCTCCGCAATGTCCGTAATAGCCGGCACCCGACGCCGACACGAGCACGCGCGGCGGTGTCTTTGCGGCGCCGATCGCGGCGACGAGGCTGCGATTCGGCACCACCCGGCTGTCCACGAGCACCCGCTTCCGTTCCGTCGTCCAGCGTCGCGGCGCAAGCGGCGCGCCGGACAGGTTCACCACCGCGTCAGCGCCGTCGATGACGCCCGCCCATGGGCCGGCTGTGCCGTCCGGCTGCCACTGGACTTGCGGAACCGGTGAACCCGGCGAAGGGTGTCTGGTGAGCACTGTGACGGCATGTCCCGCCGCCACGAGCCGCGCGGTCAGCGGCCGTCCCAGAAACCCCGTTGCCCCGGCCAGGACGATGCGCACGCCAGACGCACTATAAGGGACCCGGCTGCGTAGTTCCGACTCCGGACCGGAGCTCAGCTCAGGCCGCAACATTAACTAAACCGGTTGGTATAATAACGCATGCGCCGCGCCTGCTCGCGGAATCGTCACTCGCCAATCGCCACGTCGCCAACGCGCGAGGTTGATCCTGCGGGTTGCCCGTGAGGAGTTCTGCGGCGCGCGGCTTTGCCGCGACTCGCGTCGAGACGCTGGCGCGCAAGGCCCGCGTGAACAAGGCGCTGCTCTACTACTACTTCGGCAGCAAGCTCGGGCTGCACAGCACATCATCCACGATGGCATCGACCGTTTTGCGGCCCGCATGCGCGAAGTGGCCGAGGCCCCGGCGACCGCCGAGGAGAAGGTCGCGCGCTGGGTCGAGGCCCTGGCCACGCATCTGACCGACGAGCCGACGCTGCCGCTGATGATGCTGCGCGAGCTGGCCGACGGCGGCAGCCACCTCGACGCCGAGACGCTCCGCGAGCTGACGATCTTCGTGCCGCTCGTGCGCAGCCTGATCGAACAGGGGCAGCGCGAGGGCGTCTTCGGCGAGGCGGACCCGATCACGCTGCACTTCATGCTGATGGGCTCGACGCTGTTCTTCACGGCCAATGCGCCCATCCGCCGCCGAATCCGCCAGCTGGGCTACGCCCAGCCGCCGATGGAGATCGCGCCGTTCGTCAACCACCTCCAGCACGTGGCGCTCCGCTCGTTACGCAAGGACCCCGATCATGCCCATTCGATCGACTGACCGCAGCCTCCCCGGCGTGTCACTCCACTGCTTCGTCGTCGCCCTCGCCGTCACCACCGCCGCGGCGTGCCGGAAGAGCGGGCCGACCGACCGCGTCCGCGTCTCCGGCCACGTCGAGGCCGACGACGTGCAGGTGGCGCCGGAAGTGGGCGGCCGGATCCTGACGTTGAAGGTGGCCGAGGGCGACCGGGTCAACCAGGGCGACCTCATCGCCACCATCGACACGCGCGACACGGAGCTGGCGCTGGCGCGCTCGCGCGCCGATCGCTCGCAGGCCGACGCGCAGGTGCGCCTGCTGCTTGCGGGCTCCCGAATCGAGGACGTGCGGCAGGCGGAAGCCCAGGCCGAGGCCGCGCAGGCCGACGTGGCCGCGGCGGAGGCGGAGCTCTCCAACTCGCAGACAGACCTCGAACGCTACGAGTCGCTGCTCCGCGCGAATGCCGGCTCGCAGAAAGCGCGAGACGACGCGAAGGCGCGGCGTGATGTGGCGGCGCGAGCGGCTGACGGCCGCCAGGGAGCGTGCAAAGGCGGCTCGCGAAACGGCGGCGCGCGTCAAGGCCGGCTCACGCAAGGAGGAGATCGACGCCGCCCGCGCGCGCCTCGCCATGGTGGACGCCCAGATCGCCACACAGGAAAAGGCGCTCGAGGACGCCACCGTCACCGCGCCCGTCGGCGGCATCGTCACCGAGAAGCTGGTGAACGCCGGCGAGCTCGTCGCGCCGCGCGCGCCGCTGGTCGTCATCACCGATCTCGACCACGCGTGGGGCGAAGTGTTCGTGGACGAGCCGCTGGTCCCGCGAATCACGCTTGGACAGCCCGCGACGCTCTACACCGACGCGGGCGGCCAGGGCGCCGCCGGCAACCGTGACGTTCATTTCCCCGCGCGCCGAGTTCACGCCGCGCAACGTGCAGACGGCGGAGGAGCGGTCGCGCCTGGTCTACCGGATCAAGGTGAGTGCCGACAACCGCAACGGCACGTTCAAGCCCGGCATGCCGGTGGAGGCGGAGCTGCCGCTGAAGTAGGCTGACGGACAGGACGAGGGACGACGAGCGACGATCGTAGGGCCGAACTTAGCTCGGCCATGATGCCGATGACTCCAGCACTCTCACTGAACGGCGCGACGAAGCGCTACGGCGCTGTCACCGCGGTTGACGGCGTGACGTTCGACGTCCAGCCGGGCGAGATGTTCGGGCTGATCGGGCCCGACGGCGCCGGCAAGACGACGACGATCCGCCTGCTGTGCGGGTTGCTGCACGCCGACGCCGGCAGCGTGCGCGTCATGGGCCACGACCCGGTGGCCGAGCACGCCGAGGTCACGCACTCGGTCGGCTATCTCTCGCAGCGCTTCAGCCTTTATGGCGACCTGAGCATCGACGAGAACATCGCGTTCTTCGCCGAGATCCACGGGCTGTGGAGCTACGTCAGGACCGGCGCACGCGGCTGCTGGAGCTGACGCAGCTGCTGCCGTTCCGGACGCCGGCTCGCCGAGCGCCTGTCGGGCGGCATGAAGCAGAAGCTCGCGCTCGCCTGCACGCTGATCCACGAGCCGCGCGTGATCCTGCTCGACGAGCCGACGACCGGCGTCGATCCGGTGTCGCGGCGCGAGTTCTGGAAGCTGCTCGCCGAGTTCCTGCAGCAGGGCATCACGATCCTGGTCAGCACGCCGTACCTGGACGAGGCCGAGCGCTGCCACCGGGTTGCGCTGCTCCACGAAGGCAAGCTCCTCGCCCTCGATACGCCCGATCACCTGCGCGCGCAGCTGCCCGGCCGGATGGTCGAGCTCATCGTGGCCGACCAGGCGCGCGCGGTGCCGATCATCACCGCCATGCCGCACGTGCTGGACGTCCACGTCTTCGGCGAGCGCGTGCACGCGCGGGTGCAGGCCGGCGCGGCCGGCGATCCCGTGGCGCTCGTGGCGCGGCGACCTGACGGCCAACGGCTTCGCCGTGCACGGGGCGCGCGTGGTTCCGGCCTCGCTCGAGGACGTGTTCATCGCGCGGCTCGAGCAAGCCGCGACCGAAGGACGGTAGACATCATGCGAGTCGCTCTTGCCATTGCCGCTGCTCTTGCCGTCGCGACGTCCGCGGCCGCGCAGACCGAGACGCCGACGATCGATCGCCCGGTGCCGGCGCGGCTGACGCTGCAGGAGGCGCTCTCCCGCGCCATCGAGACCAGCCACCATCCTCGCGGAGCTGCGGGCGCGCGAGGCGCGGCCACCGCCGGTCCTCGACCAGCGGAAGGCATCCGACCTGCCCGTCGTCTCCGCTCAGGCGGGCTATCGACGGACCAACCACGTGGAAGAGTTCACCGTCCCGCAACCGAACCCTCCCGCCTCGAGGTGCATCTACCCGGACGTGCCGGACAACTGGCGCACGCGGCTGGACCTGGCATGGCCCATCTACACCGGTGGGCGCACCGGCGCCCTCGAGCACGCGGCGGACGCGGAACGGCTGGCCAGCGGCGAGGACCTCAGAGCGCGCGCGCCGATCTCGTTCTGGAGACGACGCGCGCGTTCTGGGCGCTCGTGACGGCCACGGAGTCCGTTCGCGTGGTGGGCGAGTCCATCACCCGCATCGAGGCGCAGCACAGCGACGTGAAAGCGCGGTACGACGCCGGGTTTCTCCCCCGAACGACGTGCTCACCGTCGCGACACGCGTCTCGCAGCAGCGCACGCTGCTGCTCGACGCGCAGAACCAGCGCGACGGCGCCCGCGCCGTGCTCGCGCGGCTCATCGGCGCGCGCGTGGACGCCGACTTCGAACCCGAAGCGGCGCTGGCGGAAGGCGCACTGCCGGTGCCCGCCACCGCCCAGGTCATCGACCTCGCGGCCCACGCCCGGGGCGCACGCGCCGATCGGCAGGCGCTCCTGTTCCGCGTGCAGGGTGCGGACGCACGGATCGATGCGGCGCGTTCCGGCAATCGGCCGTCGATCGCCATTGCCGCCGGCTACGACTACGCCCGGCCCAATCCCGTGATCTTCCCGCGCCAGGACGTCTGGAACACGTCGTGGGACGCCGGGATCAACGTGAGCTGGACCCTGTGGAACGGCGGCCGCACGGGCGCCGAGGTCGCGGAAGCAAAGCAACAGGCCGCGGCGACGCGCGAGCGGCTCGCCGAGTTCGACTCGCAGATCGCGCTCGAAATCCGCCAGCGGCAGCTCGACCTGACGACCGCCGAGGCGCAGGTCCGGACCGCGGGCGAGGCCGTGGCGACCGCCGCTCGAAGCCAGGCGCGTCGTCCAGGAGCGCGTGTCCGGCCGGCGTCGGCCACGACGACGGACCTGCTCGACGCGCAGCAGGATCAGCTCGAGGCGGAACTGCAGCGCACGCGTGCGCTGGCCAGCGTGAAGCTGGCCGGAAGCGCGGCTGGCGCGGGCGCGTGGGGCAATGAGGCGGTTACCGGACCGACTGGCTCAGACGAGGAATGATGCCAGCAGCGATCACCGTTCAACACCTCACGCGGCGATTCGGCGACTTCCTCGCCGTCAACGACGTGAGCTTCGACGTTCGCGAGGGCGAGATCTTCGGCTTTCTCGGCGCCAACGGCGCCGGCAAGTCCACGACGATCCGCATGCTCTGCGGCCTGCTGCGCCCGACGAGCGGCACGGCGACGGTCGGCGGCGTGGACGTGTCGAAGCGATCCCGAGGCGGTGAAGCTCCGCATCGGCTACATGTCGCAGCGCTTCTCGCTCTACGAGGCGCTGACGGTCGATCAGAACATCCGCTTCTTCGGCGGCATCTATGGCCTCGAGGGCGCGCGCTTCGCCGAGCGCCGCAGCGTTCGCGCTCGAGATGGCCGGCCTCAAGGGCCGCGAGAACGCGCTCACGCGCGACCTTGCCGGCGGCTGGCGCCAGCGGCTCGCGCTCGGCTGCGCCATCCTGCACGAGCCGCCGATCGTGTTTCTCGACGAGCCGACCGGCGGTGTCGATCCGATCTCGCGGCGTCAGTTCTGGCGGCTCATCGATCACCTCTCGCAGCAGGGCACGACCGTCCTCGTGACGACCCACTACCTGGACGAGGCGGAGCACTGCCATCGCATCGCGGTGATGAACGCCGGCAAGCTCGCCGCCCTGGGCACCACGTCAGAGCTCAAGCAGGTTTTCAAGGGCCGGCCGATTGTCGAGGTGCAGGCCGACAACGCCGTGCAGGCGATGCGCGCGCTTGACGCGATGCCGGAGGTGGAGAAGACCAGCCTGTTCGGCACCGCGGTGCACGCCGTGGTCGCGTGACCCCATCGCTCACGCCGGACGGCCTCGTTGCCCGCCTGCGAACCAGCGGCGTGACGACGTCGCGCGCCGAGCAGGTCGAGCCGTCGCTCGAGGACGTGTTCCTCGACGTCGTGGAGAAGTCGGCGCATGAAGAAGGCGTTCGCCGTCGGCCTGAAGGAGTTCCGGCAGATCCGGCGCGACCGCCGGACGCTGATGATCCTGCTGTTCATCCCGGTCTTCTTCCTGCTGCTGTACGGCTACGCGCTCAACTTCGACATCAAGCACGTGCGTCTCGCGGTGGAGGACCGCGACTACACGCCCGGAGAGCCGGCCGGCTCATCTCGGCCTTCGTGAACTCCACCTACTTCGACCAGGTGGCGTCGGTGACGACGGATCGCGAGGTGAGCGACCTGATGGACCGCGACCAGATCCGCGCCGCGCTGGTGATTCCACATGGCTTCGGCCGGGACTTGCAGCGCGGCCGGCCGACGTCAGTGGAAGTGGTGATCAACGGCGACAACTCGAGCACCGCCGCGACGGTGATGGCCTACGCGCAGTCGATCATCGCGAGCGAATCGGCCACCTACGAGCTGAAGGCGCGGATGCGGATGCCGGGCGGCGGCGTGGTGGTGCTGCTCGAGCCTCGTGTCTGGTAACCCCGGAGCTCAAGAGCACGCCTGTTCCTCGTGCCGGGCCTGCTCGCCTACATCGCGATGATCACCGCCGTGGTCTCGACGGCGCTGTCGGTGGTCCGCGAGAAGGAACGCGGCACCATCGAGCAGGTCCGCATGGCCCCCATCGGCACGCTGCCCTTCATCGTCGGCAAGAGCCTGCCGTATTTCGTGATCTCGTACATCGCGGCGCTCGGCGTGGTCGCTGGCGTCGATGGTCCTGTTCGGACTGCCGATCCGCGGGTCGGTGCACCTGCTGCTGCTCTCGCTCGGCCTGTTCCTGGCCGGCGCGCTCGGGATGGGCCTGCTGCATCTCGGCGATCGCCGAAAGCCAGCAGGTGGCGTTCCAGATCGCGATGCTGTCGTCGTTCCTGCCGACCATCATGCTGTCGGGGTTCATCTACCCGATTGCGAGCATGCCGATCGCGCTGCAGGTGATCACCTACATCGTGCCGGCGCGGTACTTTCTGGTGGCGCTGCGCGGCGTTGCTGCTGAAGGGTTCGGGCATCCGAGATCATCTACCCGCAGCTCATCGCATTGGCGGTCTTCGCCGTCCTGGTGATGACGATGGCGGCGCGGCGGCTCCGGAAGGACTGGGCCTGATGCGGCGCCTCTGGTGCCGTGATGTGGAAGGAGCTGCTGGAGCTGCGGCAGGACCCGCGGCTCTTCGGCATCATCTTCATCAGCGCCGGTCATCCAGCTCACGATGCTGGGCTACGCCGCGACGACCGACGTGAAGAACGTGCCGATCGTCGTCGTGGACCAGGACGGTGACGCCGGCGAGCCGTGCAGCTCATCGTCGCGCTTCGACGCGTCGCCCTACTTCACCGTCGTCGCCACGCTGCCGAGCATCCGCGATGTGGACCCGTGGCTCGAGCGCGGCAAGGCGTGGATGGCGCTGGCCATTCCAGCCGACTATCACACCGGCATCGATGCCGGACGCCCGGTGACCGTGCAGGTGATCGCCGACGGCACCGACTCGAACTCCGCGGGCGTCGGCGATGGGATGCGCAGCGAACCTCGTCGGCGCCTTCAACCAGGACCTCGCCCGCGAGCGGCTGCTCGCGGCGGGCCAGGACGTGCCGCCGTCGGCCATCGAGGCGCGCATCCGCGTCTGGTTCAACCCGCAGCTCGAGAGCCGTCTCTTCGATGATCCCCGGCATCGTCGCGCTGCTGCTGCTGGTGATCACGACGAACCTGTCGTCGATGGCGATGGTGCGCGAGAAGGAGCTGGGCACGCTCGAGCAGCTCAACGTCACGCCTGTCACCCGCTGGCAGCTCATCGTCGGCAAGCTGCTGCCGTATGGCGCTGATCGGCATCATCGACGTCGTCCTGGTGACTACGGTCGCCGTCAGCATGGTTCAGGATCCCGCTGCTCGGCAGCCCGCTGCTGCTGTTCGGCTGACGAGCTGCATCTACCTGCTGACGACGCTCGGGCTCGGGCTCTTCATCTCGACGATCTCGAGCACGCAGCAGCAGGCGACGATGACGGCGACGTTCTTCGTGCTGACGCCGATGATCTACCTGTCGGGCTTCATCTTCCCGATCGAGAACATGCCGGCGGTCATCCAGCCGTTCACGTACCTGATTCCGCTGCGCTACTTCATCATCATCGTGCGCGGGATCTTCCTGAAGGGCGTCGGCTGGCACGTGCTGTGGCCGCAAGTGGCGCGCGCTGCTCGCCTGGGGCATCGTCATTGTCGCGCTGGCGGTCGCGCGATCGCGGAAGACACTGAATTGACCCCGGCCGGAAGCAGGCGGACGAAGATCACGCGCCGCCCGGCATCCATGTCCTCCGCAATGACCGGATGCTCGGGTCGCGCACGAGTCGCTCGACTGCTTGCATCGTATGAAGGACGCGAGCCTGTCGACGTCGTGAAGGATCAGCACGGTGGCCCCGCGGCGCCGCAGATCGACGAGTGCCGGCGTGTAGGGAAAGTCCCGCATCGTGTAGAGCAGTTTCACGTACGACTCGGGATAGTGACCGCTGTAGCCGTTGAGCATCGGGCGCCAGTGCAGCGTGGAGCGAAGCATGTATCTGACGTCCCTCATGTCGTAGAGACGCCACGGGCACCGTCACGGGCCACTCGAACACCACCGCGTCGGGCAGGGTCCGCAGCCAGGCGTACCCAGACCGATGCAGTGGGGTTCGCCGCGAATCAGCGTCGGCCGCGCTGAGGCATTCCACTGACGCCAGCGTGACGGCCGCGGCTGCCGCCATCACGCGGCCATGCGCTGGGAGGTCATCGCGCGCATCAGGCGCGTCAGGCCGAAGCCCGCGAGCACCGACGTGCCCAACAGCACGAGGATGTCGGCACGCGCCGGAACCCGCAGGCCTCTGAACGGCAGCACCCAGATCAGTACAGCAGCCTGTGGACGATCGGCCCGTTGACGCCCAGCGTGAGCACAGAGCGCGAACGCGAGGGCAGCCGCGTGGACGGCACGCGTCCGATCGAGTGGCGGCCAGAGCCCGACGACGAGCAGCAGCGTCGCGACGATTCCCGGAAGAGATGCCGCTCGTTGGTGCCCGAGCGCGTCGGTCCAGCCGCTACAGGACGTTGTTCGCCGGTGCGCTCAGGAAATCCATGGGGGCTGGCGCTGTAGCCGACCACGTCGCTCATGGGCCGGTCGCCGACCTCGGCACGGCTCTTCATGTAGGGCAGCGAATACACCGCCAGCGTGACGAGGGGCAGCCACAGGATCAGCACAGCGGCGCGCAACGCCCGCAGCGGCGTGCGGACGAACCAGAAGACGTCGCCACGGCCAGCCAGGCCGCGAAGAAGATGCCGTGGTAGATGGAGCTCAGTATCTGTCCGGCCGCAAGAAGCCCGACGATCAGATAGCCCCGGTCGCGCGTCACCGCGCGGTGCCAGTACAGCACGGCCAGCGGAATCCAGAAGCGCGAACTGCAGCTCGAGATGGTCGAAGTGGCTCGAGCCGATGAGCGGAGAACGCGAAGATCACCCCGCCGACGAGCGCGGCGGGCGTCGAGCCGGTCAGCTCGCGAACCAGCAGGAACGCCGCGACGGCGCTCGCAGCGAAGGCGGCGAACAGCGTGAGGTTGTAGACGACGAGCGGGCTGATTCCCATCCAGTTGAATGGCGCCAGCACGATGGCCCGGCAGCAGCATCGCGTCCGAGTAGGCCAGCGTGTCGCGATTCGGGTGAGAGAGATATTGCCGTCGAACAGGTGCCAGCGGATCGGCGCGCAGCTGATGCGCGACCCAGGCCAGTGCGCCAGACCGAAAGTACGAATCGCCGTGCTGTCCGATCGACGTGCCCGGGTGAAGGATCAGGGGAAATGAGTTGACGATGGCGACGAGCGTGAAGAACGCGATGGCCCAGGCTGATCTCGCGCGCGCATCGACCTCACCGTAGCACGCCAGGCATCTGTACAGCTACCTCAGCACGCGCCGTTGCTGTCCCGCGTGCGCCGGGACTGTCCCCGACGCGTGTACAGGGCGACAGTCCTGCTCGTCAGGACGGCGGGTCGCCACGTGTAGAACAGCACCGCAATCAGTCCCTGCAGCATCGCGAAGATCAGCACCACCGATCGTGCGTGGCGCGGCGCGTCATCGCGCCGAGCCAGATGAAGAGCGGGAACAACGTTGCCGTGAGAGCGGCCGGTGGACATGAAGCCGCCGACCATCAGCGGCGGCAACAGGTTCGAGAGGATGAAGACCGCATACGCCCAGCCCAGGCGCATCCCGATCGGGATCGACGCAGCCAGGGCGAGCAGCGCGGGCACCGCGTTCATCACGTCGTGCGCGCGTGCGGGTTGAGCAGCGAGCTCGAGCCCGAGGGTCCGGCCCCAGCGCCTCGTGCTGCTCGGACCGCTGGAACGGGTTGCCGGTGAACTGCCAGAGAAACAGCCAGTAGATCGCGTGCGCCCGACCGACCAGGTGCGGCGACGGCGGCGCAGCGCGCCGAGCTGGATCATCTCGACGCCTGTTCAGCTCGATGACCGCGCGCTGATCAGGGCGCTGAGCCGAACGCGAGCGCCGCGACGCGTCAGCGCAAGCGAAGGCGCCGTTGGGCCGCGTCAGCCCGGCAAGCGCGCCCCAGAGGCAGAGCGTGAACCCAACGCTGGCGCTTGAAGGCCAGCACCGCGCCAATCACGGCGAGCAGGAACAGCGACTCGGTGTAGACGGCGGCGTGGAACACGGAAAAGGGGTAGCTCGCCAGCAGCGTCACCCCTGCGGCCGCCGCGGGCGCGTCGCCAAGATCGTCGCGCGCGAGCTGGTAGAGCAGCATCAACGCCCAGAGAAACGCCACGTGCGAGATCGCCAGGCCGCCATACAGGTGCAGCGACGCCGCTGCCGCCGAACAACCGGCCCATCACGCGCATCGCCATCGGGGAACGCCGGGAAGAACGCGACGTTCTGCTGGCGGCCGACGTCTCGCGGCGTCCACATGTAGCCGATGCGCGCGACGCTCCAGTACTCAGCCCGCGTCCCAGCGCAGCGGCAGGTTGACCAGATCGCTGTCGGAGACGCGCAGCGGCGGCGCATCCGGGCGGATGCCGATCGTGAAGAGCGCCAGCCCGCCGACCAGGAGCACGCCGGCACGGGAGATCAGGAAGGGCGCCCACGACGCGCGCCAGCACTCGAGGCTGGTGAGCCGTGTCATCCAGCCGCGAAATGCGGGCGGCGAGGGTAGGCCGCGGCATCAACGCGTGCCGCACACGACGCCACCGCCAGCGCCCAGCAGCAGCGGCAGCCACGGCGACATGCACGGACACGCGCACGAAGCCGGCAGACACGCGGAACCCGCCGCCGACGGCGACAGCGAGCGCGATGAACGTCAGGACGAGCGCGGCGATGTCCGCGACCACTGGCGCCATTCGTGCCACTGTAGTCTCAGTCCGGCTTGGCAGAGGCGGGGACGTCAGCAAAGTGCATCCACACTCCCGTGGCGACTTGTGCTTGTGCCACACTCCGCGGCCGGGCCGGCCTTGTCACGAGTTCTGCCGTCCTTTTGTCACAGGCAGGGCGTCTGATCGAACAAGGTGCTGCCCGAATTCCTCCTCGCCGCGTACGTTCTGGCGCCGCCGCAGGGGCAGGCGGCGGCGCCAGCCAACCGGGCCCTGCTCCAGCGCCGTGCGCGGTGGCCGGGACCATCACGTCGGGCACCATCCCGCTTCCCGGCGTCGCCATCACGATCCGCGCGGGCGATCGCGTCGTCGCCGCGTCATCGTCAGGACCCGATGGCACATGCCGAGTGCGGCTCCCGTCGCCGGACGGGCCGTACGTAATTGCGCGCCGAGACTGACTGCCTTCGCGCCCGCCACAGCTGCGGTCGCGCTGAACGCAGGAGACTGCCAGGGCCGGCTCGACGTCCAGCTGACGCTGGCGTCGCGCGCCGCGACTGCAGCCGCACGCGAATCCGGTCAGCCTGCGGCCTCGTCGAACGCCGCGAAGTCCTCGACGCCGGCGACGCCAGGCGCCGCCGGCGCGGCTGCGCGATCGGCCAACGCGTCAACTGGCAGGAATCGCTCCGGCGGCCGGCCATTCCAGCCGCTCGGCCTGCAGGCCGGACAGCGCGGGCCTGGGCGCCGCGGACCGAGAACGCGGCGGACGCTGGCCGTGAGGAGGCCAGCACTGCCGGCTGGGTTCTCCACGGATATGGCTGGCGAGTCGGTCGTCAGCGTTGGCGCGACCGGGCAACTGAACTCGCCGCTGCTCGCCGAACGCTTCGCGGGCCGCGAACCCGGCGACCTCGCCGGCGGCGAGTCGTTTCGTGCGGATGCAGGGGCGAATGGCCAGGGCGGACCGGGCGGCCGCGGCGGTGGCGGCTTCGGCGGGTTCGGGCAGGGCGGGTTCGGCCAGGGTGGCGGCCCGGGCGGGTTCGCGTTCGGCGGCCGCATGCGGAACGAGCAGATCCGCGGGCTCCTGTCGATGACCTTCGCCGGCTCGCCGTTCGACTCGGCGCCATTCTCGCTGACGGGCCAGCCGACCGACAAGCCCGAGTAAGCTCCAGCAGCGCTACACGTTCACGCTCGGCGGCCCGCTGAAGATTCCCGGCGTCTGGAAAGGCGACTCGAAGACCAGCTTCGTCCTCAACTACAACGGCAACCACTCCGATTCGCCGCTCGACATCTTCTCCACGGTGCCCGACGTCCGCCGCGCGCGCGGCGACTTCGTCGCTCAGTGCGCCGATCATCGATCCCGAGACCGGGCAGCCCTTTCCCGGCAATCAGATCCCCGCTTCGCGCATCGATCCTTCGGCGGCATCGCTGCTCGCGTTCATCCCGGCGGCGAACCAGCCGGGCGCGCGTCAGAACTATCGCTTCACGTCCGCGAGTGCCGTCAACAGCGACGATGTGAACCTGCGCATCACGCACGCGTTCGGCCAGAACAACCAGCAGCAGCGGCAGGGCGGACAGCCGCGAGGCGGACGCGGCGTCGGTGGACGCGGCGGTGGCGGGCGACGGCACGAACCTGAGCGTCGGGATTCATTACCGCCACGCGGACTCCGATCAGACGACGGCCTTCTCCACGCTCGCCGGCGCATCAGCCGCGTCCTCGTGGGACGTGCCCGTGGGCCTCACGTTCGCGCACGACAACTTCTTCCACGCGATCCGCCTGCAGTTCAATCGCAGCCGCAGCGACATCCGCAATCTCTACGCGGGCGTCACCAACGTCACCGGCGATGCGGGCATCGGGGGCGTCTCGACCGACCCAGTTCGATTGGGGCGTGCCGTCGCTGTCGTTCACCACGATCAGCAGCCTCGGGACATCACGCCTTCAAACCGTCTCCGATCGCACGATCGGGCTCAGCTACTCGGTGGTGACGACACGCCATCGCCACACGCTCCGAGGCGGAGGCGACGTCCGATTCCTTGCGACCGACAGCCGGCTCGATCGCAACGCCAACGGCAGCTTCACCTTCACCGGGATCTACACGGGCGCACCCGCCGGCACCGGGCTCGACTTCGCGGACTTCCTGCTGGGGCTTCCGCAGGCGGCGACGCTGCAATTCGGGCCGGCCACCGAGCGCTATCGCGAGCGCACCATGGATCTGTACTTCCAGGACGACTGGCGGCTGAAAGACAACCTCACGTTCAACCTCGGCGTCCGGTGCGATGCTTCGCGCCCTACACGGAGCTGTCGAACCGGCTCGTCACGCTCGACGTCAACCAGGACTTCACCGAGGCCGTGCCGGTCGAGATCAGGCGGCACGGGGCCGTTCACCGGCGAGTTCCTCGCGTCGCTCGTGACGCCCGATCGCAACAACATCGCGCCGCGTCTCGGCCTCGCGTGGAAGCCCACCGAGAAGTGGACCCTGCGCGCCGGCTACGGCGTGAACTTCATCGTGGGCGCGTATCTGCCGATCGCGCAGCAGCTCGGCGTCGCAGCCGCCGTTTGCGACGGCGTCGACGGTGTTTGGCACGCCCGAGGACGCCATCCGTCTCGCCACCGTCTTCGACCGAGGCGCCGCCGCTTCGAGACGCAGAACACCTACGGGATCGATCCGCGTTCCGCCTCGGCTTACGTGCACGATCTGGAACGTCGACGTGCAGCGCGGACGTGTCGCGGACGCTGGTCGTCGGCGCGTCGTACACTGGGCACGCGCGGCGGCGATCTCGACGTCCAGCGCGCGCCGAATCGCGGCCCCGAGCGGCCCGACGATTCCCGATGTGCCGCCGTTCATCTGGGAGGCGTCGCCCGGCTATTCGCGGATGAACTCGCTCAGCCTCCGCTTCCGCAAGCGGCAGACGCACGGCGTTGCGTTCGGCGCGACCTACACGCTGTCGAAGTCGATGGACGATGCCTCGACGATCGGGGAGGCGTGTGGTCGTCGCGCAGAACGACAGAGACCTGGCCGCGGAATGGGGCTCTCCAGCTTCGACCAGCGGCACCGCTTCAACGCCGACGCGAGCTACGAGCTGCCGTTCGGCCCCGATCGCCGCTGGCTCAAGACCGGCCTGTGGTCGGCGATCGCCGGCGGGTGGATGTGGTCGGGCAACGTGCAGCTGGCGTCGGGCACGCCGTTCACCGCGCGCATCATCGGCGATGTCACCGACGTCTCGCAGGGCACCAGCGGATCGCTGCGGGCCGACTACAACGGCGCGCCGATCACGCTCGACGACAAGACCGATGCTCGAGTACTTCAACACCGCGGCCTTCCGCGTGCCGCCGCCCGGCCAGTTCGGCAACGCCGCGCGCAACACGCATTCCCGGCCCCGGCACGACGAACGCGAACATGGCGCTCACGCGGAACGTCACGTTCGCCGGCACGCGCGGCCTGTCGATTCGCGTGCAGGCGAACAACATCTTCAACATCGTGCAGTTCGCTGGCCATCGACACCGTGGTCAACTCGCCGACCTTCGGTCACGTCATCGCGGCGCGGCCGATGCGATCGGTGCAGATCGTCGCGCGGGTGAGGTTCTGATGGTGGACAGTCCCCGTATGAAGCAAGAGGGGACTGTGCCCTTGCTGCGCACCGCCGCCGTGCTGCTGGCGATCGGCCGCGCCTGCGCCGCGGGCAGCAGCCACGGGCACAGCCGCCGGTGTTTCGAGGCGGCACCGAGCTGGTGCTGGTGAACGTCGTCGCGCGCGACAAGTCGGCGCCTTCGTCCGCGGCCTCACGAAGCGACGACTTTCGTCGTGCTCGAGGACGGCAAGCCGCAGACCATCGAGCGCGCCGAGTTCGAGCAGCTCGATCGGCGCCACCGACGTCGCGAGGCGCGAGGCCCCGTCGAGCGCAGCGAGACGCCTCCCTCGCGCAGAGCGCGCGCAGCCCCCGCGCGAGCGCAAGCGCTCGCCCAGCTCGAGCGCGACCGACGCCTTTCCACGACCGTCGCCTCGTCGTGCTTGTTCTTCGATCTCTCCTCGATGCAGCCCGAGGAGATCACGCGCGCGAGTTTCCGCGGCGCGGACCTACGTGTCGCAGCTCACGCCGTCGGACCTCGTCGCCGTCGTGTCGCTCTCGACGACGTGGCGGGTCCTCAGGACTTCACCGCCGACCGGGAATCGCTCGATCGCGTGATCGGCCAGCTCGATCCCAACGGCGGCCCAGGGCTTCGAGGAAGGCTCGACCGGCGACGCCGACGCTGCACCGCCGACAACGGCGCGGCGTTCACGCCCGACGAGACGGAAGTGAACATCTTCAACACGGACCGGCGGCTCGAGGCGTTGCGCGCGCTGGCCGACGCGCTGGGCGGCATCGACGAGCGCAAGTCGGTCGTGTAATAGCTCAGCAGCGGCATCAGGCCAGACGGGCCTCGAGAACCGCGTGCAGATCCGCGCCGTCATCGACCACGCGGTGCGCGCCAACGTCGCCATCTACGCGGCCGATGCGCGCGGGACTGCGAGGCGATGGTGCCGGGCGGTGAGGCCCAGATGGCCAGCGTCCGCGGCAAGCCAGGCGTTCACCGGCCAGTCGATGTCGAACCAGTACGACCGGATGGCCGGCTCGCAGGACACGCTGACGACGCTCTCGGAAGACACCGGCGGCCGCGCGTTCCTCGACAGCAACGATCTGGGCCGCGTGTTCAAGCGCGTCGTCGAGGGACGCGTCGGTCTACTACGTGCTCGGCTAGCAGCAGCAGCGAACGATGAAGGACGGGAAATGCCCGGCGCATCACGGTGCAGGTGAAACGCCCGGGCGTGTCGCTGGAATATCGCGCCGGCTACTACGCGCCGCGCGACTTCGCGCACTCGAAGCACGAGGACCGCGAGCAGCAGTTGATGGATGCCCTGCGAGGCGGAGCTGCCCGCCGACCGACCTGCACGTCTACGTGCGGCGGCGTACTCCGGCAAAGCGACACGCGCTTCTACGTGCCCGTGTCTGTCGTGGTGCCGGGATCCGACGTCCCGTTCTCACGCGCTGCCAGCGAGGATCGCGCCACGCTCGACGTGCTCGGCGTCGTCTGGACGAAGCGCGCCGGCCGGTCGGGCGCATCCGCGACACGCGTGAAGCTGCGGACTCGAGGGCGCGTCGGAGGTTCGCCGAGACGATTCAGCTACCAGACCGCGTTCGAGCTGCCGCCGGGCACGTAGCCGCCTGAGAGTCGCCGTCCGCGAGAACGAAGGCGGCGCGATCGGGGCGTTCAGTCGCTGCTCGACGGTGCCCGACGTGCGGCGCGACGCGCTCAGATGAGCGCGGTGATCGTCAGGACCAGGTGCATGCCCGACGCGCGTCGTGACAGCCCGCTCGTGCAGGACGGCACTGCTGCTCGTCCGAACGCCACGCACGTGGTGTCGCGGACGCAGCATCTGTATTTCCACTGCGAGGTCTACGATCCGCGCCGCAGGCAGCCGCGGCCGCAGGCGGCTCCGGCATCCGCCTGCTCACGAGCCTCGTGTTCTTCCGCAACGGCGTGCGCGTCTACGAGACGCCGCTCGACGAATCCAGCGCGCGTCATGCGATCCCGCGCGGCGTACGGCCGTGTTCCGCTTCGACGTGCCGCGCGTGCGCGCAGCCGGAGCCGCTACACCTGCCCAGGTCAATGTCGTCGACGATGCGGCGGGGACGTTCGCGTTCCACGCCTGACGCTCTGCGTGGCGTAGCTGTCGGGGACATCCCGTGTAGCGGGGGGACGGTCCCAGCTCGCCGTGATCAGCGGGGACTGCCACATCAGCGCCAGCGGGGACTGTCCCCGTGCGCAATGACTCTCCCGCCAGCCGCTGCCGAGCGCGCCCATGATCCGCGACCTGTTCCAGCGCAGGCCTCCGCTCGCTTCGCAACGCCACGCGGCGTGACCGCGACGTCCATCTGCCTGCTCCGCGACAACCATCGGCGCCATCACGGCGATCTACGCGTTGTCCACGCCGTGGTGCTGCGGCCCCTCTCGGCTTCGCCGGAAGCGCAGGATCGCCTGGCGGTGATCTGGATGCGCGACGATCGCCGGGCGCTGCCGGTGATCGAGGTCGCGCTATGGCGAGATGGACGAACTGGCGCGCGCGGTCGCGGGGCTTCGAGCGCCTGGCGGTCGTCGGCTCGACGTGAACTGGCCGCTGACACCTTCGTCGATCGCGCGGGCGGCGCAGTCGGTCGCAGGTCGTCGGCGGTCTCGGCGTCGTTCGGCAGGTCGTCGGCTCGGCGCCGGTCGTCGGCCGCGGTCTTGGGCCGTGTCCTGGACGAGGTCGGAGCGACTCCAGGCTGCCATGACGGTCGTCAGCCACGGGCTGTGGTCCGCCGGTCTTGCCGGCGATCGGTCCGTGGTCAGACGCGCGGTCCCGGTGCTTGCGACTCCGACGCGTCACCGCCGTCACCATCGTTGAAATCGTACCGGCGGACCGATTTCCCGCGCGGCGCAGGGGCCTGGCTGCCCGCGGCGCCGCCTCTCATCCGGGGCGGGGGCGCGGCTCTATGGCGGGCCCGACAACGCGCTCCGCTTTCTCAGGGTGTTCTTCGCGGTCGGCAAGGTGCGTCGGGCGTGGCGATCCCCGTTCAGACGCCCGCCCGCGGCTGCGGCAGGTGATGCGCATCGCATGGACCGGGAGGAGCGGCCGAGCCGCCGCCGGTCGATCGTGGCGACGCCGATTGCCGACTACCTGCTGCGGGGCCGCGGGACCACGGTCCTGCGGACGCTGCTGGCGGGCGCCGAACCTCGATGCACTGCTCATCGCCTGCGTCACGGTGGCGGGCCTGCAGGTGACCGCGCGGACTGCGGGAGCGGAAGGCGCTGGCCGTCCGGGCGGCACCTCGGCGCGTCGACCCCGGCCGGCTGGCCTCCGGAAGTCCTGATCCGAGGCGCGCTCCGCGGCCAGCGATCGCGCTGGCGGGCGCGCTCGCCGTCGCGTGTGCCGCCGAGCGTGGAGCTGATCTACGGCTCGACGCCCGAGCGACGTGCCGCGCCGCCTCGACTCCGTGAGCCTGGCTGACGGCGGCGTCCTGCGTCTTCGCCGGGGCGATGGCGTTCGCCACGAGAGTGGGCTCGCCGCGCCGCTCTGGCCGGCGCTGGCGGCCCGTCAGGTCGACGTCGCCAGCGCACCTCACGCATCGGCGTGTTCGCGCTGTCCACCGTCGGCCGGCGCGCCGAGCGCGCGCTGGTCGTGGTCCGAGCCGCGGTGGCGCTGGCAGCTGCTGCCAGGGACGGCGCTCTTCTACCGCACCGATGCGGGAGCCTCGATCGCACGACGCTCGGTTTCGATCCGGACGGCCTCCTGGCTGCTCACACCGTCACGCCGCCGGAAGCGTCGGACGTCGATCGGTGGGATGCGGCGTTCTACGACGCGCTGATGACGCGCTGTCGACCAGCCTGCCTGCACGCGTGGTCTACGGCGAGCGCCGTGCTGCGGCGTCCGCCCGAGCGGCCCGATCGGCTGGGACAACCAGCCCGTTCTTCCCGGGGCAGGTCGTCGAGGACCCGCAGACGTGGGGCCTCAATCCGCACCGCAACCTGGAGGTCGTGACGCCGGACTACTTCAAGACGATGGGGCATCCGGCTCGGTGCGCGGCCGCATCGTTCCTCGCCGCGCGACACGACGCACGCGCCGAGGCGTCATGTGATCGTGAGCGAGAAGCGCCGCCCGCCGGCGTCATGGCCGGGCCGCGACCCGATCGGTCAGCGCCTGGGCGAGCGCTCGTATCGCACCGTGCCGCCGGTGTCGCCCCCGCCGCCGGCAGACGGTCGTTGGCGTCGTCGGACGTGCGCTATCGCGGCCCCTGAACGACGTGCGGCTCGGCGTGATGCGTGCCGGCGACGCGGTCGGGCAGCACAAGGTCGGAGTCCCTGATGATCGGGACGGCCGGCGCCTGCGGCCGGTGCCTGGTCGACGGCGTGCGTGCTCGCGGCGCGCGCGATCGGCCCGCAGGCGCAGGTGTCCGGCGCGACCATGATGCGCAGCGGTGGTGGACGTGAGAGCGCGCCGTGGCGGTTCCTGATGCGCGTGTTTCCTGGCGTTCGCCGGCCTGGCCGCGACGCTGGCCGCCAGATCGGGCTCGCGGAAAACGGTCGTCGACGGTGGCCAAGATGGCGCTGCGGTCGGCGGGGGTCGGCGATTCGCGCCGCGCTCGGGGCGCAATCGCCACCGGTTGCGATGGCTCGTGATGGCTGCGAAGTGTCGCGCCGGAAAAAGCTCGTGGCGGCGAGGCTCGGCGCTTGATCGGCGCAGGCGTGATGGGCCGTGCTGTCGCCCGCGTGCTCATCGGCGTCAGGCGCATGACCCGCTGGCGATCGGCGGCAGCCGTCGGCAGGCGTAACCGATGATTGGCGTCGCGGCCCGGCTGGCTGCCTGCGCGTCAGGCCGGCGACGCGAGACCCGGTGGACGCGATGCGGGCCCGAGTAGCGCCGTCGCCAGAAGGCGTCGGCAGGCTGCTACGCTGGCGTCACTCATGCGCGCCTCCGATGCGTCGACCTCAGTCCCTGCGCTCGCGCTGGCAGTCTCGGCGAGTCAGCTGCTGGTGCGCAGCCACGGCGCCCGTCGATCCGCTCACACTGGTGCAGCGGGGCCGCCGGCTGAACACCGACGAGCCGGCGGGCTCGGAGGCGCTCTGGCGCTGCTCGCAGCGAGGCGCTGAAGGTCGAGCCCCGACCTGTTCCGACGCGCACCTTGCCGCCTCGGGCATCGCCGCTCGATCTGCATGGGGCGCTATCCCGAGGCAGCGCAGACGGCATCTGACGCGCGCGATCGCGCTGGCGCCGCCGGACGCGAAGGTGAACGCGCTCGATGCGATGGCGGTCTCGTTCGCCTTCGAAGGTGAAAGGGCCGACCAGGGCGCGCCGTTCTACCAAGCAGAGGCCTTCGATCTCGAGTCTGCCGAGCGGCCGGCCTCGGCTGCCGAGCAGGCCAACGCGCTCGGCCGGCTGTACTCGAAACGGGCAACACGAAGAACGCGGCGCGGTGGTACCCAGACCGGCTACGAGATGTCGCGCCGGCAGAAGGACGAGCCGGGCAGCCAGCTCGGATTTGTGGCGCTTCCGGTGGCTGCACGCGCAGGCGCGCATCGCCGTCCGCGAGAAGCGCACCACGGACGCGAATGCCAACCGCGCCGCCGCAAAGGCGCTCGTCGCGGCGACGAAGAGCCTGTCGGACCAGGGCCCCGCGTTCGCATATCTCGACGGCTACCTTGCGCTGTATTCCGGCAGAGCCGAAGGCCGCGCTCACGGCGCTCGCTGGTGCCGACGAGCAGGATCCGTTCGTGGTGCTGCTGCAGGCGCGCGCTTCAGAGATGGCGGGCGACAAGGCGGGCGCTCTAGAAGTTCTGGCGCAAGGTGCTGACGTTCAACGGGCACTCGCTGCAGAACGCGTTTGCGCGCCCCGCCGCGCGCAGTGGCACTGCGGTAGAGGACAGTCCCCAACTGGATTGGGATTGGGGACGATCCCCGATCACTCCGTCCGCAGCGCCTGCATCGGATCCACCGACGCGGCGCGTGAGAGCTGGCAGATACGCGGCCGCAACACCGGCAATCGCCAGCACGACGCACCCGGCGACGAGCACCAGCGGATCGCCCGGACGGACGCCGAACAGCACGCGCCGCTCCAGCAGCCTGCGCCGTCAACGACGCGAGCAGCGCCAAGCGCAAGCCCGCGACGACGAGCGCCATCGCCTCGCGCATCACGAGCCTGACCACCGCGCGCCGGCCGGCGCCCAGCGCGCGATCCGCACGCCGATCTCGCGGCGGCGTCGCGCGACGGTGTAGCGACAGCACGCCGCATACGCCCCACCGCCGGTCAGCACCAGCGCGATCAGCGCGAAGCTCGCCATCAGCGTCATCAGGAACCGCGGGATCGCGACGGCAACCGCCGCGCGCTCGTCGCCCGTCCTGATGCCGCTACATCGGCACCAGCGGATCCAGCTCCGCCAGCGCGGCACGCGCGGCGGACTCGACCTGCAGCGGCGGCACGTTGGTCCTCATGCACGATCGTGCCGATGCCCCACGTCATCTGCTTGTCAGGGGAAGTAATAGATCGGGGTCCGGGTCCGCGCTCACTGCCAGCTGCTTCGGCGTCCCCGACGACACCGACGATCTCGCGCAGCACGTTTTCTTCGTTGCCGTTGGTGCGCGCCCGACTCCACGCGCTTGCCGATGACGTCTTCGCCCGGGAATGGCTTACTTCGCGAACGCCCTCGTTGACGACGAGCACGCGCGGCGCCTCGGTCGTGTCGCGGTCCGTGAAAGTCGCGGCCCCCAGGATGGCAATGCCCATCGTCCTGAAGAAGCCGGGCGCCACGATAGCGATATCGCAGTGGGGCCGATCGGGCGGCGCCGCGCGGCGTCCTCGATGTCGAACGACACCGACATCTCGTCGCCCTGGAGCGGCAGCGGAAACCCGAACGCGGCCGGACCGCACGCCGGGCACGCGCGCTCATACGCTCGCGCAGCCGATCGGAGAACGCGATCTGATCGGCAAGTTGGTCGTCGTGTCGAGGCGCCGATGTCGAACGTCAGCAGGTGGTCCGGCTTGAATCCCGGATCTCGCTGCACGAGGTAGACGAAGCTGGCGATGAGCAGCTCTGCGCCGACGAGCAGCACGAGGCCCAGCGTGACCTGCCCGACGACCAGTGTGCCACGCAGCCGGCTGTGGCCGCGCGCGACGTTGCGCCCTTCCTGCTTCAGCGCGTCCGACGGCGGCGTGGCGCCCGCCTGGACCGCCGGCGCCAGGCTGGAAGAACACGCTCGTCGCGATGGCCACCAGCGCGCAGAAGGCGAGCACGCGGCCGTCGATGGATGTCTGCGCGATTCGCGGGATGCTGTCGCCGACGAGCGGCAGCAGGGCCTGGAGCGCGCCCCACGCGATCACCACGCCGCCCGCGGCGCCCAGCATCCCCAGGGCGAGGCTCTCGATCAGGAGCTGCCACAGCAGCGCCCGGCGCGAGGCGCCAGCGCCGTCCGCAGCGCGAACTCTCGCGCGCGATCGCGTCGCACGCGCCAGCGAGCAGGTTGGCGACGTTTGCGCAGGCGATGAACAGCACCAGGCCGACCGCGCCGAGCAGCGTCAGCAAGCGGAGTCCCTGCTGCTGCCGGCCAACCGCTCCAGTTCCGGCAGCACCAGCGTCGTCGCGACGTTCTTGTTGTCGTCCGGATGGCGCTTCGCCAGAGTCGGCGGCGATCTGGTTCATCTGCGCCTGCGCCTGCTCGGGTGTCACACCGGGCTTCAGGCGGCCGATGGCGTCGAGCACGCGCGCGCCTCGCTGCTCGGTCAGCGGCTCATGCTCGAGACCGACGCGTCCTGCGAGATCGGCGTCCAGACTGCACGTCGGGCGCGTCAATGGGGAACTGGAATCCCGTGGCGCGACGCCGACGACGGTGAACGGATTGCCGTTGATGCGGACATCTTCCCGACGATCTGCCGATCCGAGGCGAAGCGGCTCCGCCACAAGCTCTCGGCGAGCACGGCCACGTGCACCCCGGGCTTCTCTTCCTCCTTCACGAAGCCGCGGCCAAGCGCCGGCTGCACGCCGAGGGTCGGGAAGAAATCCCAGGACACGATGGCGCCGCTCACCTGCATGGCCGGCATCGAGTCGGTGAGCGTGAACCGCGAGCCGCGATAGCAGAACCAGGTCGGTCGAAGACGCGCGTGCCCGAACGGAAGTCGAAGAATGTCGGATAGGACAGGCTGGTCGGGTGCGGCGTGCCGCGCGCGATCGATCGAGCGGAACGCCATGAGACGATCCGAGCCGGATACAGGCAGCGGCCGCAGCACGAACCGTGTCGAGCACGGCGAAGACGGCCGTGCTGGCGCCGATGCCGAGGGCGAGTGTGAGCGCGGCGGCGAGCGTGAACCACGGCGTCCGGCGGAGCTGGCGGACCGAGTGCCGGACGTCGCGGGCGATCGCGTCCAGGCCGGGAAGGCGCGCCGCGCGCGCAGATCCTCTTTTCACGCGAATCAGCCGGCCGAACTGACGCTGGGCCGCGTAGCGTGCCTCTTCTGCGGTCAGCCCGCGCGCAACAAACCGCTCCGGTGAGCAGTTCCAGGTGTCCGCGCGCTTCTTCGTCGAACTCATCGTCTTTGGCGTCGCGGCCCGACTGCTCCCTGCCAGGCGCGACCACCACGTGCGGAGCATGACTTACCTCTGGCTCTCGAGGCGCAGCACGCGGCCGATCACGCCGGCGATGCGCTCCCAGCTTTCGGTCTCGCGGGCCAGCTGGCTGCCGGTCCGGCGCGGGTGATCGAGTAGAACTTCGCCTTCCGGTTGTTCTCGGACGCGCCCCAGGCGGAGGTGATCCAGCCCTTCTGCGGTCAGGCGCAGCAGCGACGCGTAGACCGTGCCCTCGTTCAGCTGCAGCAGCGCCTCGCTCAATTGCTCGAGCCGGCGCGAGATGCCGTAGCCGTGGAGCGGGCCCATCGCGTCCAGGGTTTTCAGCACCATCAGGTCGAGGGTGCCCTGGAGGACTTCTGATTTGTCCTTTGGCATAGCCAAAGGAACAATAGCACAGCTCCTTTGCGATACGCAAAGGAAGAGACGTCGTTGTCACTGACGCTCGACGACCAGCACCCAGCTTCGCGCCCGTGCCGTTGTCACCAGGGGTGGGCAATTTGACTGTTCCGCTCGTTGACCAGAGCTGGTCGATGACCTGGCGCGCCGGCTCGTCGCGCGCCGGATTGACCCACTTCACGACAGGCGCACGTTCCTCCTCGACACAGGGAAGCTGACCGTCACCTCACGCGAGCCATCGCCGAACGCGGGAATGTAGGCGACCGAGCAAACGGCCGCCGGCTGTTGTTGCGGCGACGGCGCGCGCGGCCGGCGGTCCGCCGGCGGCACTGGACGCGATCCGTCGCGATCGGGCTGCAGGTCGTGCCAGGGCAGCCCGCGGAAGAAGTGCACCCAGCCGAGTCATGTCCCGCGAGCTGACGCCGTCGAGCGCCGTGCGCCAGTCGCCGGTGAATGGAAACAACGTCGGCCCGTCGAGTGCCACATCGGGTTGTTGCCGAAGAACTGGCCCGTCGCGCCCGAGAGCATCGCGGTCCACGCCTGCCTGCGCACGCGCTCGGCTTCTGCGTCGTGCTCGCCCGTCGTAGGTCGACATCGATGAGCACGAAGGGCCGCGCGGGGCTCGCGCTGAAGCGCGGCCAGATGCAGCGGCCGCTGGTCGTCGCGCGTAGGTGTAGACAGTGTCCATGCCGAGCCAGGACCGATCGCCGAAGGTCTCGACCGCGGACGTCTGGCCGCCGTGCGCCGTGATCACCTGGCCGGCACCGCCCTCGCGCAGGCCCGCGGCAAGCTGATCGCCCAGCCAGCGCAGCGACGGCGGGAAGGCGTAGTCGCCGCCCAGCATCCAGACGATGTTCGGCAGGTCCTTGAAGCGGTCCCCGACGAAGCGGCCGTAGCCATGAAGGGCGGTCTGGCCGGCCGCGTTGATCTCCTTGAAGAACCCCCTCATCGCCGCCATCCCAGCCGAGATAGGCGGGACACAGCCACACGGCTATCCCGCGCGCGCCCGCCTGCTCGATGACGCGGTGGGCGCGGTCGAAGCTTACTCCGGGTTGGGGCGCCTGAAGTCTCCCGGCGCGAGGAAGGGCTGCACGCCAGCCCGGGTCGCCGGCGCGTGGTGGCGAACTGTGCTCGATGAGGCTGACGATGATCGCGTTGAAGCCGCGGCCGGCACGATCGACGCCAGATACCGCGCCACGTCCTCGTCGTCGAGCTGGCGCAATCAGCGACCACGCCGTATCGCCGACGACCAGGAACCGGCCGGCCTTTGTGGTCTTCGAGACGCCGGTGGTCGAGGCTGATGCGGAGCGGAAACTCGACAGGTATGGATGACGACTGCGCCCGGGCCGCAGTGCAGCACTGGAGGCGAGCAGGCACGCGAGCGCCGCGATGCCGCCGGCGCGCCGGGATCCGTTCGTCACAGCCGCGCAGTATATGCGTGAATCCTCGGGCGGCGCCGCCGTAAGGTCTCTGGAAAGGAGCTGTCCAGATGAACCACCATCTCCGCCGTCCTGCTTTCCATCGTCGCCGGCCTTGCCCTGGTTGCACTGGCCTCGATCGTTCTCGGCGCGCAGGCGACAATCGCTGGCGCTTACACCGCGACCGTCGCCGTCTCCGACCTGAAAGGCGTCCCCGGCCCGCAGGCCGAGAAGATGGCAGGGACGTGGACCGTGGCCTCGCCGCCGACGGCACCTACCACCGTCCGCCAGGGCGACACCGAGCACGTCCAGGGGAAGCGCGATCGACGGCGACGAGGTCACGATGAACGACGCGCACGGTGACTTCGCGTGCGTGGGCGACGAGCTGGAAGGCGTCTACCGCGTGCGCCGGGAAGGGACGCTGCTGACGCTGACGAAGGTCAGAGACGACAGCTGCCAGGACGGGCGGTCATTCTCACGGCCAAGGCATTTGCTAAGTGAGTAGTGAGGATGCTGCACAGTGCTTGGCGGTGCTGCGTGCCTGAGGTCGGTGCTGAGTGTGCCAGAGTGCTGCAGTCAGCTCAGCGCACGATGCACTGCACGATGACCCAGCGCCGCACCGGGCACCCAGGCACTGCAGCACTGCAGCACGTGGCAGGTCGCTGTCAGTGCGCCACGTTCAGCCGCCCCGCCGGCCATCTGCTGCCCGCGCTCGACGTCGACTCTCCACAGCAGGATCGCGCCGATGACGAAGAACGCGATCACCGAGAGGATCGCGTTGCGGCTCGAGCCCGTGTAGCGCACGGTGACGGCGAAGAGCGCCGGGCCCATGACGCCGGCGAACTTCTCGAACGCCGAAGAAGACCGAAAACTCCGGACGACTTGTGCTTCGGGATCATGCTCGCGAACAGCGACCGCGACGAGCGCCTGGCTGCCGCCCTGCACCATCGCCACCAGGAACGAGCAGCACGCCAGAACTCCCACGCCGAGTCCATGCAGTGAGCCGATGACGCTGATGATCACGTAGACCATCAGCGCAGCGAAGACCGACGGCTTGGCGCCGATGCGCCCGGCCAGCGCGCCGAACAGCGAACGCGAACGGGATCGCCCACGAACTGCACCATCACGAACGCCGTGATCAGCGCAGTGTCCGGCAGGCCGATCTCCGCTCGCCGTATGGACGCTGCCATGCGGATGATCGTGCCGGATGCCGTCGTTGTAGATGAGGAACGCGATCAGCATCAGGAGCGCGTCGCGGTAGCGCGTCAGCTCGCGCACGCGTCGTCGCCGAGCTGGCGGAACGAGGCGCTCACCGTGCCCGACGCCGGCAGGCAGATCCAGGGCCGGCACGGCCGGCCTCCGGCACCCGGCGGAACATCGGGATCGAGAACCCGAGCCACCAGATGGCGACGCTGACGAACGAGAGTCGCGTCGCCACGCCGGCGTCGGGCAGGCCTGAACCACGTCGGGCTTCAGGATCCACGCCAGGTTCACCGCCAGCAGCAGTCCGCCCAGGTAGCCGAGCGCGTAGCCCGCGCTCGACACGCGGTCCAGCTCGTCGGCTCGCGCGATGTGTGGCAGCAGCGAGTCGTAGAAGACGAAGCTGCCGAGACGCCGATGTTGGCGATGATGAACAGCACTGCGGCGAACTTCCACTCGCCTTCGCCGATGAAGTGACATCGCCGCGGTGGTGACGACGCCCGATGGCGAGGAAGACGGCGCAGGAGCTGTTTCCTTCGCGCCCGCGTAGTCGTGTCGGCGTACGCGCCCGAGGATGGCGAGAGGACGGCGACGATCGTGAGTGCTGATCGTCGTCGCGCGGCGGCGAAGTGCTCGGCTGCCGTGCTACGGGCAGGCCCTTCGACCGCGACGGAGGCGAAGTAGATGGGGAAGACGGCGGTGATGATGGTGCACTGGAACGCCGAGTTCGCCCAGTCGTACGTGGCCCAGGCCCGCTGCTCCGGGTCCGCAGGCCAAGACGCGCCAGCGCAAGCCTCCGGCCATCAGGGCGCCCCTCCGCGCGATCCTCGCGCATCAGCGAATCGACGACGACCCAGCGTTCGCCGTCGCGCGTGACGACGTTCCCGCGCTGCAGGGCGCCGAGGGTCGTCACCTGCACCGACGGGCGCCCCGCCCGGGCGATACCGCGCGCGCACACGTCGGCCGACAGCAGGCCTGACGCCGTCCTCCAGGACCTACGAGCGCCCTGAGAGGGGCGGCGCGCTGGCCGAGCGCCGGGCGCTCCCACGTCGTCTCGAAGAACACGCCCCGCTCGGCCAGCAGGCGGCGCAGCGTGCGTGCAGGTGGTCGAGGCCGACGCGCCTGGCTCCCGCCACGCGCGCATCGTCCCAGGTTTCGTGCGCCAGGCGCTGGACGTCGTAGGGCAGGTGTCCGGCCAGGTCGACGCACCGCGGCGCCGAAGCCCGGCGTCGACGCGCATGCCCGACTTCGCGAACCGCCGCGTCGATGAAGGCGGCGAAGGGCCTCGGCCGGGATTTTCTCGAGCCGCATGACGGGGCCCGTCTTGTAGAACGGCCGCTTCGGGCCGAGCATGGCCGCTCCATCAGCGCAGGCTCGAGCCGGCGAAGACGTAGCCGACCTCGCGCTGGTGCTGGACCGCCGCGCGCGCAGTGGCGTGCTCGACGCTGCCGCCGCGTTGAACCCGCCGGACGGCCCGGAACTCGTCGAGCGCGATACGGACGACCTCGCGCCGGGCGGGCGGCGGCGAGCCGGGCGGTGCAGCGCGAACACCTCGGGCACGCAGACGCGCGAGTCGCGGACCGGATGGCAGGAAGCCACGCCAGCCCGCGGAGCCGTCGGCTGGAGTCGACGCGGATCTCCGGCCGCGTGGCGCCGATAGCGCGCGCAGCCAGCCCACCGCCTTGACCACGGGGTCTCGGCGGACGCATCGCGCGGAGCCCCCAAGAAACGCGAGTAAAGCTGTGGCTGACGGTCACCGCCACGGTGAGCAGTCCGAAGCGCGACGCCTGCCAGCGCGCGCGAGAGACCACGACGACTTGCCGTAACGGCGGGGCGAGATCAGAAACTTTCTGGCCGGCCACCAGGTAGGCCGCCAGCCGCTCGCTCATCCACGCGATCGACAAACGCGCCCGCCGGCACGACCTAGCAATACGTGTGAACAACTGAACGCACGAAGTGGCTAT
>ERZ1370068.8104-contig-6984_pt1 | contig 61251 bp, 100 predicted proteins | sample MGYA00561227_ERZ1370068 | MGnify/ENA primary metagenome ERZ1370068 (study PRJEB38410, sample SAMEA6850437) | metagenome | study: Metagenomic assessment of the ecological functions of the soil: analysis of the soil microbiota associated with the...
TTATGTTGTTGCAGTTAAACCAACGTGAAGGTTCAACTTCGTGGTTTAAATGGATCCAATTGATCGCCGCTTTTGTAATACTCCCAATGAGTCCAGCTTCGCGAACATAAATTTTAAAGAGAACAAAGACTCTTCCAAATATGAGGAGATTATATAGAGTGACTTCAGTCTGGAATAGATTTGAGCTGGTAGATGCGCAACGATAAAGCCTGAGCCAAGCTGATAGGAGTTACGCCAATATAGGTGTCGCGGTGCAGTAATCAGCGCCGACAATGATGTCGGTATCAACAGCGTATCAGGCGACAAAAGGCCTAAACTTTGAAATTCGAACCCGGGCGTCAGCGGCCCTAGTGACGAGTGCGCGGATGACGACGAAACAAAACCCGCCGCAACGATCGTGCGGAGTCACTGCAAAAGCGTGAGTGCGTTGGACGCCGACAAGCCCCAGAGCAGAGACGACGTTGCCAGACACGCGCCAAGAAGATAAAAACGACCCATCTGGGATCCCATGGCGCACGACGTTTTCATCTCCCATTCGACGAAAAACAAAGCGGTCGCCGATGACCGTTTGCGCCACTTCTAGAAAAGGCGGCGATCCGGCTGTTGGATCGCTCCCGCGATGTAGTTCAGTCGCCCGTTTCCGGGCGAGATCACACGCGCGATCAAGGAAAGCAAAACCATCGTGCTGATTTTCTCGGCGGATTCGAATAATTCCCCACAGATCCTGCGCGAACTGCAGTTGGCTGCCGATGCGCGTTTGCACATTATTCAGTTCCGCATCGAGGACGTGGCTCCTAACGACGATCTGCAGTTTTACCCTCAGCAGTCCTGCAATGGTTCGATGCGATGACGCCACCACTGGACGAGCACCTCGGCCGACTCGCGATTGCACTCAAGGCAATAGTTCCTGGGACTTCCAGAGAAAGACATGGGGACAAGTGTCAGGGAAATTCTTCCACCGCCAGCAGCATCGGAGAAAGCAGCGAGTGGCGGCAGCAGTGCAGGCGGTGACTGAGCGAGCAAAGAGCGACCGTATGGAGAACAGCCTTGGAATGAAGTTTGTGCCGGGCGCTGGGGACGAGTGCTCTTCAGCAGATTTTGGGAGACGCGAGTGAAAGATCACAAAGTATTTGTGGAAGCAAGGAATCGCGAGTGGCCGAAGCCCAGCTTCCAGCAGACTGAGGAGCATCCTGCGGTGAATGTGAGCTGGAGGATGCGACCGCGTTCTGCGAATGGCTTATCGAGCAGGAGCGCACACCGCGGGGCGGATCAGCGCCAAGCAAAGCTACCGGTTACCCAGCGATGAGGAGTGGAGTGCGGCCGGGGCTGGAAAGAGGCGGGGCACGCCGAAGGAGCGGTATACGAAAGTGAAAGGTGTTTATCCGTGGGGACGAAGTGGCCTGCCACCCAATGGCGCCGGGAACCAGCGTCCCAGTCTCACTGGTGGACGATTATCGAAAATACATCACCGGCGGGGAGTTTTGAAGCGAACCCGATACGGGATCCATGATCTCGGAGGCAATGTAGGGAGAGGTGCCAGGATTGGTATGATGCGGAAAAGCAAATACCGGCGTTGCGCGGGGCGTCGTGCGATCAACGTGCAATCCCGACAGCCTGCTCTCCTCGTGTCGCTACGGCTATGCGCCCGAGGCTCGTGACGGTCTCAACGGGATTCCGTTGTGCTTGGTGTGATGGAGCCTTCGCGCTAGCTGGCCTGAGTTACCCCTTGTTCTTTTACCCTCTTACCCTTTTTCGCATGCCGCGCCGAAAATTTTCCCTGGCGAAAGCCCTCGTTAGCGGCCACTGCTCGCCTGAATTTGCTTGCTCCAGCCACCGGCCATTTTTCCGATTTCATCTATGCGGCCGACTCACGAACAGGCAGCTGGCTTTGGCTGATCCAGCGCCAACGCAGATCGCCAGACGCGGAGTTACTCCAGGACAGCGCCGGTTTCTTCTGGTCTTTCCGGGGCGCGTAATCGCAAAAAGGCAGCATACCGATAATGGCCAAGGCGCGAGGCAGCATCCGGTCAGGCCGACGGTTTATCTTCATGCTCGTTTCTCCGTGAGCATTGTAAGATCGTCGCAGATCGACAATTTTCTGCCCTGAGAGTTTCCCGTGCGATCCGTGAAATTCTTCTGCTTGCGTGTAAAAGCTGCCGCTTGCCGTGCAATGGCACGAATCGCAGCGGCGGATCGGGTTAGCAATTTCGTAAACGAATACCTGAAGAAAAACCAAATTCCCGGCTGCGCGGTCGATGGTTCGGCACGACGGCAAAGTCGTGCTTTGTCAGGGATACGGTGTCGCGAACCTTGAGCACGGCGTACGCGTCACGCCGCAGACAGTGTTTCAATCCGGCTCGATCGGAAAGCAATTCACGGCGATGGCCATCATGATGCTGATTGAAGAGAAAAAACTCGCGCTCGAAGATCCGATCTCGAAATACCTCGACGTGCCGGAAAACTGGTCTGCCATTCGCGTCCGGCATTTGCTCACGCACACCTCCGGGCTCGGCGATTATCCTGAAAGTTTCTCGCTGCAGCGAGATTATACTGAGGATGAGCTACTGAAGATGATCGACGGCGCAGCCGCTCGCTTCCGCTCCTGGCGAAAAGTGGAGCTACAGCAATCTCGGCTATGTCACGCTCGGAATTCTCATCCACAAAGTGAGCGGCGAATTCTGGGGCGACTTTCTCCAGCAGCGCGTTTTTGCACCGCTCGGTATGAAGCACACACGCGTGATCAGCGAAGCCGACATTATCCCGAATCGCGCCGCCGGTTACGTGCTCAAGAATGGCGCGCTCAAGAATCAACAGTGGGTATCGCCCACTGTGAACAACACCGCAGACGGGAGCTTGTAATTTCACTGTCGAAGACCTCGCGAAATGGGATGAAGCGCTGGAGACGCGAAAATTAATAAGCCGCGCCAGCTATGAACAAATGTGGACCCTGGTCAAACTCAACAACGGCACGACCGCCCCTTACGGTTTTGGTTGGCGAATAGCAAAAACTGATTCCGGTCACGGTGTGGTCGAGCATGGCGGCGCCTGGCAGGGATTCGCTTCCTACATCGTGCGCTATCCCGACGATCGGCTAACCGTCGCGGTGTTGTGCAACCGCGCTGGCGCGAGCGCCAGCTACATCGCGAAACGCATCGCCGGATTCTATGTTCCGTCTGTAGCGCCGCGCGTTCGCACGGCGATCAAACTCGATCCTGCAATCCTGAGTTCGTACGCGGCGAATATCGTCTCGAGGATCGCTTCACTATCAAAGTGAGCGTGGCCGGTGATCGGCTCGAGACAATGTGGCTTGGGTGAAAAAATTGTGCTTCTTCCCGAATCGGAAACGGACTTTTTCCAGGAAGATTCAGATCGCACATTTCGTTTCGTGAAAGATGCCGGCGGCAAAGTCACGTCGCTGATCATCTCCGTGCCCGAAGAGCTCGTGTTGCGCAGGGTACGCTGAAGCAGACCGCGTCGCGCAATTTTGTCATGGAAAACTTTATCTGCGTGCAATGCGGGACGCAGTTTGGTGAGACCGCGGAACCGCCGTCGCGCTGTCCAATTTGCGAAGATGAACGGCAATTCGTTCGTCACACCGGCCAGGAATGGACGACGCTCAAGCGCTTGCGAACTGATCATCACAATCGCGTTCGAAGATGAAGCGCCACGGCTTCTGGGGCATCGGCACGGAACCGGAATTTGCGATAGGCCAGCGCGCTTTGCTTCTGCAATCGCCCGGAGGAAATCTGCTCTGGGATTGCATCTCTTTGCTGGACGACGAAACAATCGCCGAGGTAAACGCACGCGGCGGCATCCGCGCCATCGCGATTTCGCATCCGCATTTCTACTCTTCGATGATCGAATGGGCCGAGTGTTTTGACGCCCAAATCTTTTTGCATTCGGCCGATCGCGAATGGGTCATGCGCAAGAGCCCGCGCATTCAATTCTGGGAAGGATCAACCCTGTCACTTTGGGATGGGCTAACGCTAATCAATTGCGGGGGTCATTTTGAAGGCGGCACCGTGCTGCATTGGCCGACAGGTGCTAATGGCAAAGGCGCCTTGCTCACCGGCGACATTATTACCGTCGTGCAGGATCGGCGTTACGTCAGCTTTCTGCGGAGTTATCCCAATCTCATTCCGCTCGGAGCCTCGGCGATCCGCCGCCATCGTCGAAAGAATCGAACCTTTCTCATTCGAGCAGATTTATGGCGGCTGGTGGCAGGCGAACGTTCTTGCCGGATGCAAAAGCAGCCGTTGCGCGATCCGCCGAACGCTATCTGCGCTGGATCAGCGCGTAGAAGCGACATCGGCATTCCAATGGCACGAGGATGCACTGGCCTGGTGGCCGGTGCAGCCAGTAGTTCGCGGCAGCTTGCCGCAACCGCGAGTCAGCCGATCGGTTGCAGGCACGGCAGCTGCCGAATGCTACGTAGCAGCCTGTGCTCCCAGACAGCGTTAGCGGATCAACCGATCCACAATTCGCGGCAAGGCGATCGCAGCGCGGCTCGCGCACCAACCGCGTCGCGAATCGTGAGAGCGGCGTTTCCTCAGGATTCACTTCGATAAGTTCGGCGCCATCCCGGCTGCCGCGGAGCGCCCAATCGATGATGTAACCAAACGTGGCAGTCGTTCCGGCAACGATCACGACGTCGCAAGCTCCGCCATCGAGAAAATCTTCAACTCGTTCCAGTTCGTTCCTGCGACAGTTGTTCGCCGAACCACACCACGCCTGGGCGCATAAGCGCTTGGCATTCTGGACAGGTTGGAACGTTGAGATCGCGCTTCTGAGGTAGCGGCGATTGACCTCAATCGCCCATTCGTGGGCTGAACGACACAAGCGTCAGGCGGTTCGGGTGAACCGCCCCTACCTGCACGTCGAAAAGTCGCAGCGCGAACAGCGCGTGACGAAAATGTCGCCGTGAATTTGCACCATCTTTTCTGCCGCCACACCAGCGCGCGCGTGCAGATCGTCCACGTTCTGCGTAACGAGCAGGAACTCGTCCGTGCGTTGGGCAAGTCGTGCGATTGCTTCATGCGCGGCGTTCGGTCGCGCATTGCGGATGCGCTGCCGCCGCTCGCGATACTCATTCCCAAACCAATTTCGGATCGCGCGCGAACGCTTCCGGTGTCGCAAGTTTTGTCGGATCAAGATTTCGCCAATAGCCGTCCTTTCCACGAAAAGTCGGGATGCCGCTTTCAGCCGAAACACCCGCGCCGGTGAGAACGAGAACACGCACAACCTAAAATCGAGAGGAAACGGCGATTTCCAAATCGTCATTCGGCAAACTTCAGCGCTGCGAGACTTAATGTTGCCAGCTCACGCTCGGCTTGCCACACTCGCGCCCATGAGCAAGAGGACAACAGAGATTGCATCCGGCGCTGTGCGCGAGATTGAACCGGAATTACGAGAACTTTTCACCAAGATCGTCGAACGCGATCCGCGCGAAGCAGTAAAGATGCTCGAGCCGTATCCGGATGAATTCGTCGTTAAGATGCTCGAGCTGCTTAATCCCGCGGCAACACTAAAGATCCTGCAACGCTTCGATTTATCCCGGCGCGAGACGATTCTGGCCACTGCTTCTACCGAAACCAACGCAGCAGTGGATGCGCAATCAAACTTATCCGGAACGCACCGTTGGGCGGCTCATGCAGCCGCCGCTGGCAGTCTTCCGCCCGACAACGACCGTCGGCCGAAGCTACGGAGCAAATTCGCCGGCTCGCGCAGAAAACGATTATCACCTACGCGTTCGTGACGGACGAACAGGACAAACTCCTCGGGGTAGTGGTCATGCGCGACATGCTATTGGCGCAACGCGAGCAACGCCTCGATGAGATCATGCTGCCGGATCCGTTCTATCTGACGCCCGATATGTCGTTGACCCAGGCGATGAGAGCTGTGCTGGTTCGCCATTATCCAGTGTATCCCGTCTGCGAAAAATCCGGGCAACTCATCGGCCTGGTGCGCGGTCAGATGCTTTTTGAAGCGCAGGCGGTCGAGTTAAGTGCGCAGCCGGGCGAAATGGTCGGTGTCGAAACAGAGGAACGACTTACGACGCCGTGGTCGCGGAGCTTAAGATTCCGGCACCCATGGCTACAGGTAAATTTGTTCTGCGGCCTGCTTGCCGCTCTCGTCGTTGGATTATTTGAGCACACAATCGATCGGATCATTGCGCTGGCGGTGTTTCTGCCTGTGCTCATTGGCCAGGCTGCGAATACCGGGGTGCAGGCACTCGCGGTGTGTTTGCGCGGCATCACCCTGGGTGACCTGAGATCTGGGAAAGAACGTCTGCTTCTGGTCAAGGAAGCTTTGTTAGGGACATTTAATGGCGCATTGACCGGAGTTACGGGAGGCGTCGCGATGTTCATCTTTGCCAGGATGGTGAAGAGCCCCGATGCGCTGATGCTTAGTCTTGTGGTGTTCCTTGCCATCACCATCAGTTGTTGTTTCAGTGGCGTGGCCGGCGCAATGGTTCCGTTGGTAATGAAAAACTAGGAGCCGATCCCGCAATGGCGTCCAGCATCGTCGTCACCACTTTCACCGACGTTGGTTGCCTGCTCGTTTTTCTTGGGCTGGCTGCCGTACTGATTTAAACCGACGGAAGTCAGCGCGTGCTGAAAAAGATGGCCTTTGCCGTCCGCGCTGCGTTATCAATCGCGCACTATGAAACAAAAACTTGTCGTTTTGCTCGTCCTTACATTGTCCGCCTGGTCTCCAGTTTTCAGTGCCGCTGACACTCCCGAAACGCGACGCAAAGAAGCCGAACGTTATCTCCAGGTTAGCCCGCCCAAGGCGCTATTCGAGGACATGGCTGATAAAATGGCTGCAAACCTTCCGGCGGATCAACGCGAGCAATTCAAGAAACTAATGACTACCCAGGTGGATATTGCCGCATTATCCAAAGCGATGATCAGATGCGATGGTAAAAAATTTCACAACTGAAGAGCTGAAGGCGTTGGCCGATTTTACGGCTCGCCCGTCGGAAAATCGGCGATGCAAAAATTTGGTGCTTACATGGCAGACATAATGCCGGTGGTGCAGGCTGAGATCATGAAAGCCGCCAGCAAAGATGGACCACTGACTCTGCGCGAATCAGTCGCCGCCGACATCTAATCGCCCTGCTAAGACAGTTCGTGAGCCGCAAACGTGGTCGTCGTAGCCTCAGCGCCGGTGGTAATCGGCTAAGACGCTGCGGCGCAACGACCGTTCGGTCGGCGGCGCGAAGCCGTGCCCAGCATCGCGCTTGCGAGACAACCGATCCGACCTTGCACTAGCTTCGAGCCGATCTAGACGCGATCTGCATTTGTTTTGTTCTTCCAGCCAGTCATCTAGCGCGACTTTCCGAAACATTGCGACGCTTTAGCTCGGCGAAGAAATTTCTCGCGTTCATCGCGCGTCGCCAGGCGTGTTAGTGGGAAGCAAATATTTTCTGGACAAGCGCCTCGAAGCGCGGGTCGCCGCGAATTGAATCCCACACTGGCTCCGTCTTTATAAAAGGGTCCGATCGCTCCCGTTGCTAAGCCGCGTTCCAGCCATGAAAGCGCCATCTCCTTCTCGTTCAAGGTGGCATAGATTTTGGCTATTAAATGTGCCTGGCTCAAACTCGCGCCTGATATCCCTTCCAAGTCTTTGATGATCTGGAGGGCTTCTGCGCGCTTCCCTTGCGCCGCGTAGATCATTCCCGTATCGTAAATCAAAATCGGGTCACCTTTCCTCTCTCGTTTGGCCTTTTCCAATTCCGCCAGCGTTTCGTTGAACAACTTGTTTTGGATGCACTCCTATCTCCCATGTCGTGGTAAACGGTGGGCCTAGCTCATTGGCCTGGCGCAGCAACTCAAGGGCTCTGGGATAATCTCGCTTGAGATGGTAAGGCATAGCGGCTTGGCGTGCGATAATTGGTGAAAGCGGATCGAGTTCGCGAGCTTTCAACATTTCCTCAGGCTTTCATCGAGACGCCCTGCCGCACGAGCGAAAATCCCAAATAGCTATGGGCTAATGCCAAGCTCGGGCTGAGTTCGATGGCACGGCGCAGTTCTCGATCACCCAACTGAAAATTGGATGGCGCGAATGCGATGTTGGCTAGAGCTAGTGCGGCGTGAGCTTCGGCCAAGTTCTCATCAAGCGCTACGGCTTCGCGCGCCGCCTTTTCGGTTTTGCGCGTACCGTCAATGGGCGCAATGTAGCCGTAAGCGCCAAGATTCGCATAGGCGTCAGCAAAGCCCGCGTAGGCGAGCGCATAGTTGCGATCTTCCTCTATTGCCCTGTCGTAGTAGCTTATGGCGGTAAGCAGATCTTCGCGGGTGCGACGTTGGGCAAACGAAAGTCCCTGCATGTAATACTGGAAAGCTTTAAGGTTCTCCGTTGGGCGCTTGGCAAGCTGCTGACGCTCGGCGCCGCTCAACTTCAAGCGCAACTTCTCGGAGATCTCTTTCGCGATCTCTTCCTGCACCGCGAATACGTCGGCGACCTTGCGATTGTATTGTTGTCCCCACAGTTCCGTTCCATCTGAAACATTCACCAGTTCTGTTCGGATCGTCAGCGTTGTCGCCTTGCTGCAGCAGTCTGCCCATTACCACGGCCCCCACGCCGAGGTCGTGTCCAACCTTTCGCGGATCAACCTCTTTGCCCTTGTATTGAAAGACCGTGCTGCGCGCCATCACCTTCAGTTGAGACAGCTGCGAAAGGCTGTGAATGATGCTTTCAGTGATGCCGTCAGATAGGTAATCGATGTCTGGATCACGGTTCTGATTGTCGAAAGGCAGCACGGCAACGCTTTTCTCGAGCACCGCCGGATTCGAAACAGATTCGACAGCGACCGGATGCGTGCGCAGAGAATGAAAAATGAAGAATGCAGACGCGCCGAGAATTAGGATAACGGTGGATGCGATGGCGAAGCGGATGCGGCGCACATTGCTTGCCTGCCCGGAGCAACCCCGCAGTCTCGCTGCCAGATCGTGTACGCCAGGCCGGCCCGCCGGCTCCAGTGCGAGCATGGATTTAAGCAGCGACCTTAGAGGAGGCGGAACATGTGCTGCCTTCAGTTGTTCGGTGGGAAGTGCAGCCAACTTCTGAGCGCGGCGAATTTCCTCAATGTTCCGACCTGCAAATGGCGTTTTCCCGGTGAGCGCAAACCAGAGCGTGGCGCCTAACGAGTAGATGTCGGAGCGGACATCGACCGGACCGCTTTCGAATTGCTCAGGGCTCGCGAAATTCGGTGTGCCGACGAATTCACCGTGGGTGATGTCCATCTCTCCTCCGGCGTCCGCGACGGCCTTGGCCAAGCCGAAATCGATGATCTTTACTTCCAGTTCAGTCGCTCCAGCGTTACCCGGCTTAAGCATGATGTTGCCAGGCTTTGAGGTCGCGATGGATCAAACCTTGAGCCGCGGCAGCTGATCAGCGCCTGCGCGATTTGAGTCGCAATTTCCACAACCAGCTTTGGATTCAGCGGACCGTGTCTTCGCACACGAGTCTCTAACGTTTCGCCCTCGACCAATTCCATTGCGTAAAAGCAGCGGCTCCCATCAGGTGCAGCGCCAAAGCTGATAAACGGCAGCCACATTCGGATGCCGCAAGGCAGCCGCGGCGCGAGCTTCGCGCAAAAAACGTTCACGCGCAGTTTGTGAGTCCCGATGGGTCGAGACCGTTGGCGTGTCGATTACTTTCAGAGCGACTCTGCGACGCAATACCTTGTCCCTGGCGAGATAGGTAACTCCCATGCCGCCGCGACCGAGTTCCCAGTAAGAACCATCTGCGCGTTGCTCGACCTCGAAATCACCGAAGACTAAGGCAGACGGTTTGGTTTGGAAGAGCCGTTTCGTCTAAGCTCCGAAGCAGACAAGCCACGCAGTCGCCTCTTGCGTTCAACGGCTCGCCGCATACCGAGCAGACTGCGACGGATGCGAGACGTGTTTCCATTTCGCACCTCCCTCAACTTTTCGTTAGCACACGTAGCAACTGCAACTGTGCAACCTCTTCGAGGCGCTTCATCAACACCACTTGCTGTCACTACCGGAGAAAAGATCACGATAACGCCAGACGCCAGTGGCATTGCTATGGCACGTCTCCTTTAACCTTCTGTTAGCACATGGATCAACTCGCGCAACTCTTCGTCGACTTGCGTTTCCGTATGCACCGTTCGGCGCACCTCAGCGCGCAACGCTTCCAGATAGCGCGCTCGCAACCGGGTGACATGGCTCCGAAGTGTTGACTCTGCTATTCCCAGCCGATCCGTCAGTTCAGCATAAGTCGGTGGCCGGTCCGCGCCACCGGCAACAAAGATCCTCAATTCATTGAAGAGCTTCTCCTTGGACTCACCTTTGTAATCTGCCGAAAGCCTTTCCAATCCAGCGGCGAGCAGTGCCTCCGCCCAGCTGCGATCAAAGAGTCGATCTTCACTGCTCGCGGTGCTGTGAGTCTGGAAAAGCGATTCCGCCTCTTTAGCCTGTTCTTCATGGAGCGGCAGAAAATCTTGTCCGCCGCCACGCTTAAGCGTCCGTGCGCGGTCGGCCTCGTGCGCCAGAAAATTTTTCACGGAGGCGAGCAGAAATGAACGGAACTTACCTTTCTGCCGGTCGACGCGAGCGTAAATTTTATGTTCCAACAGGTACGCGAAAAGCTCTGCGTGAGATCCTGCGCATCGTGCACAGTGTACCCTGCGGCTGCGCACGAAACTGTAAAGCGGCGCCCAATAGGTTTGGCAAAGCTCCGCCAGTGCGGCCTGCGAAATCTCCGGTTCGGCCTGGCTTCTGCCGGCCGCGAGCACGACGCTCCAGCGGGTCGAAGGAAACAAATCGCTCCGACTGTGCCCGTTCCCCACCAGAGTATTCACCTTAACGGTCTGTACCAAGACCGCAGAAGAAAAGCAAGCCACGAAAAAAGTAAGATTTCGTGCAGCACGCGCTCCGGAATCCGTTTGTAGAAGGGAAACTCAATTACCAAAAAGAAAGGAAGAAGATGACTTTACTAACTGAATTCAAAGACAAAACGGCAAGCCTTGCGCGGCTGCTGACTGCCGCGATGACCTCGATGTTACTGCTGGGTATCCTTGCGCCTAGTGGCTCCGGCGGCACGAGCGATGGCTTCCTGAATTTCAGCAACACGCCCTTTGTCTGGCCGCAGCCTACGATCATTACATTCGATGCTCCGGGCGCGGGCACAGGCCCCGGCCAGGGCACAATCACGTTCGCCATCAACCCGGCAGGGACGATCTCGGGACGCTACGCTGACGCGGGCGGCTGCGATTCACGCTATTCGTGCGCACCGCGGACGGCGCAATCATCACGTTCGACGCTCCGGGCGCGGGGACAGGCCCCGGCAAGGCACTCGGCCCTTCAGCATCAACCCGGCAGGCACGAGCGCGGGCTACTACAACGACGCGAGCGGTGTGTTTCACGGTTTCCTGCGCACTCCGGACGGTGTCATCACTACCTTCGACATCCCGGGTGCGGGCACAGGTCCCGGCCAGGTGACCTTCGCCGGCAACATCAACCCGGCGGAGGCGATCGCGGGACGCTACGTTGACGCCAGCGATGTGGCTCACGGCTTCCTGCGCGCTCGAACGGCACCATCACTACGTTTGATGCTCCGAACGCCGGCACAGGCCCCGGCCAGGGCACCTTTGTTTTTACCGGCTTTTGCCTCAACCCCGCCGGGGCGATCGCGGCAGCTTCCGCTTGACGCTAGCGATGTGTATCACGGCGTCCTGCGCGCTCCGGATGGCACGATCACCACGTTCGATGTTCCGGGCGCGGGCACAGGCCCGTTCCAAGGCACACTCCCGCTCGGGATCAATCAGGCCGGAACGATTGAGGGAGACTACATTGACTCAGAGTGATGTAAATCATGGGTTCGTGCGCGCCTCGGACGGCACTGATCACCACGTTCGACGTTCCGGGCGCGGGCACAGGCCCGTTCCAAGGCACCTCAGCCCCAGGGCATCAACGCGCCAGGGGCGGTCACGGGAGAGCATGTGGACGCGAGCGACGTCAATCACGGCTTCGTGCGCGCTCAGCGACGGTGCCATCACCACGTTCGACGTTCCGGGCGCTGGGACAGGCCCTTGCCAAGGCACCATCCCTCTTCCAACAATCCGGTCGGTGCGATCACCGGATACTATATTGACGCGAACGATGTGACTCACGGTTTCCTGCGGACCCGTAAGCGCTCTTGCGCAAGACGCGTAGGCCCCCGCGGCACGCGGATGGGCGACGCGACGTGCCCGCCAACCTCAGGATTGACTAAGCTGATTGGCTTTCAGCATTGAAGTTGCCGAAGCACACGCATCCTTGGTGGGATGGGAACCTCTGGCCTGAGCAGCATCCGGATTCCCGCACACAACGGCAGCCCAGCACACCAATACAAGCACCGATCACGGGAGCGAGAAGGTAAATCCACAGATGTTGGAAATGGCCCGACATCACGGCGGGTCCGAGCGATCGTGCCGGATTCATCGACGCTCCACAAATTGGACCGGCGAACATCGCTTCGAGCCCAATCACAGCACCAACGACGATCCCCGCTGTGATGCCCTTCTCAGCCGCTCCGGTCGAGACGCTAAGGATCACAAACATCAAAGTCGCAGTCAAAATCAGCTCGAGAACAAATGACTGGATTGCTGAGCCCGCGGGAACTGTCGTGCCCAGCATCTCGTTTTGCGGAAAGAGAAGGCGCAATACGCCACTAGCTGCCAACGCTCCGCCGCACTGACTGGCGATATATGGGACAGCTTGGCGAAGTGGAAAGCGTCGTGCTGCAAGAAATCCCAGACTTACAGCAGGATTCAGGTGCGCGCCGGAAATGTCACCGACTGTGTAAATCATTGCGAGCACGATCAGACCAAAGGTCAGCGCAACGCCAACATGCGTGACTGCGCCGCCGGTCGTTTCGTCGATCACAATCGCGCCTGTCCCGGCGAAGACGAGAGCGAATGTCCCGATGAATTCCGCTGCGAGCTTCTTCACGCTTGGCTCGCGACGCAGTGTTCTTCGCAGAACGAATCGATCCTGGCGCGAATCTGATCGCGGACTCGACGTGTTCCTGCCAACCGTTCCTCGTGCGTGCCCGTGAATTTGGAAGGATCGTCGAACGGCCAGTGCAACCGAGTAGTGACGCCAGCAAAAATTGGACAACCTTCAGCCTCAGCCTCGCTACACACCGTCACCACAAATTGGAATATCTGTCCTGATGTCCAAACGTCGAAAACGCGCTGCGTTGTGTTCTTCGAGATATCGATTCCGAGCTCCAGAAGCGCCTCCACGACCAGCGGATTGATTGTGCCTGGCTTCTAATCCCGCGCTTTGCGCTTCAAAGAATTCACCGCACGTCTCATTCAACAATGCTGCCGCCATTTGGCTGCGGGCACTGTTATGAGCGCAAATAAACAGAACCTTTTGTTTTCGCATTTGTCCTCCTTCCGTTTACGCCGCGCCTGAATACGCTGCGCGGCTTACAACAGCTCTTTGCAAGTTTGGAAAGCTTCTCCATATCGCGTTTGAACACCGCATCTGTTTGCACGCAGTCCTGTAAACATTTTAGATTTCGTTCCAATTCGTCCGCCCGTCGTTCGGGCAGGGAATAGATGATCCAGTTCTGTTCCCTCTTCGTGGCCACCATGCCTCTACTACGCAAGTAAGCGAGGTGTTTGGAAATCTTGACCTGCGGTTCACCAAGAATGTCCTGAAAATGACAGACGCAGAGCGACGATCTCGTAAGAAGATTGAGAATGCGCAATCGCGTGCGATCGCAGAAGCACTGATAGATCTGGATCAGGTCCATGGCGATTAACAACAAGCCGCGGATGTTGCGCAACACGCGCGCTGCTGTTTCGATGTCACGACGCTCACGCGCCCGACATTGCGTCCGGCCGCGGCGCAAGATCAGGTTCAGGTGCTCGCCGTCCGGTGCTGGCTTCGGCAATTGGATACTGCGCTACGACGCAGCAGTCGTATTCCACATCTACATCCAGAGTTTGCACTCGGAATCACGCGATTTCCCAGCTCGCAGGATTTTCGCAAAGCGATCTGATCGAAGCCGATGATCGGTGTCATCGCCGACGTGCGTTTGCAGCACGATCTTTTCCTCCTTTCCGGTCAGTCCGCCACAATCGATGAAGTTCCTGACCACATGTCCAACTTCAGTGACGTGGCGTGTGCAGGGATGTAATCTCCATCCGGCAATACAAATCGCGGAAACAGCTCGATTCGGATATCTCTCGAGCGCATTCCTGCAAATCCTGTAGTGTCACGTGAATCTATATACCTTTTAGGTATAGCAATCGACATTATTGCTGCGAAGAGCTTGAGGACAAATAGGCGCTGAGAGATCAGCCAAGGCCGCCAATCGTTTAACGAAATAAGGTAAAAAGGAGGCTGTTAAATGAAGAAGCTACCCGTTCAACGTTTGGAACGCTCGTCGGTGGCAGCTTTTTTAGCAATGGCGCCGCCGACGTATGCCCGTGGAGGGACATGGGCGGCGGTCATGGGCAACGCGGTGGGCATGGTGGGCACGGCGGTCACACATGCCGCGGTCGGTCATGTTAAGGGCGGACACGGTGCCTTCAGTGCTCGCGGTGGGCGTGGCCGCCAGTTTGTCGGGGCCGCGCGCGGCCGACGCGCGTTATGCAGGGCGCGGATATTATCGAACTCGCGGCGGTCCTATAGATGGCTGGGGAGGCTACTACGGATATCTACAGCTATGGATATTCCGGCTATAGTTACAGGCTATTACGGCCTGGGCTACGGCTATCCGTATTACGGGTATTACGGTTACCGCTCCGGTTCGGGTACTATGATCCATATTACGGATACTACCCTTGGGGATATTATCCTTACCGCTACGGATACTGGCCGTCCGTGAACTTCAGCTTCGGGTTCTATGGCTACTGATCCACGTCACCACTGACGTGAAGGCCAGCTGCAGAGTGCGGTCTGCTTCTATTTCCAAGCAGTGCGCAATACGACTTTACTTTGACGCGCTGGATTCGGTCAGAATATGTGCAACGAAAACCCTCGCCGGATTTCTCCGACGAGGGTCCCGTTAACTCTAGTTTGAGCAGACTACTTTTTACAGCACTTGCCCGGGCAACATTTTGCGTTGCCCTTGCAGCAATCAGCCGCTGGCGACGTTGCTGTCGCCGTGCTGATGAACGCCGCAAAAGTCGCAATCAATAAGAAGATATTTCATATGATCCTTCGTTTTGAGTTTTGTTGAGGAACTCGGCCACGATTTCACTCGCGCCGAGCGCGATGCTTAGAGAACGCAGCACGCGGCGGTGGAACTGGTGGACGCTCGAGCGCGCGTCGTTACGCGCTCGTCGTTAACGCCGAACTCGCTTCCGAGTAACTGCATACTCGTAGAGAATGGCTGTCGCTCTCGCAAAATAAAGTGCGCAGCATGCCGATTGGGTCGCGCAGCACTGACGACCCAAAAGTTGAACTAGTCTCGCCAATCGGTCATCGGGCAACTGTGACACCGGCCTGTCGTTCATGGTTCACGCAGCAATCTGAGAGCGTGCGAATCCGCCAGAGAGCATTTGAGGCGGCTACAATCGGTGTGAGAGCCCCGATGCTTAAGGTGAGCACGGCCAGGAACAATCGCTGCTGGCAGTTTCATCGGCCTGTAAGTTTATCACCTGTTAGGTCTTTCCAAAGGAGATTCTCAGATCCGCCCACTCGAGAATTCAGCGTGGCAACATCGACTTTGGCAAAAATCCTTTGCAAAGATTCTGAAAAACCTAAAAATATGATCGATATTAACTTCCACAGCTAATTAGGAGAAAACCATGAAAACTGAAAACTTAGAGTCTATAGCAAAAAGCTCGTTGCCCCGGGGAAGGGGATCCTGGCAGCGGATGAAAGCTCGGGGACGATCGAGAAGCGATTGAAAAGCATCAGCGTTCCTTCGACGGAAGAAAACCGGCGCGCATATCGTGAAATCTTATTTACTACAGCCGGCGCAGGCGAATTTATCAGCGGCGTAATTCTCTTCGACGAGACGATTCGGCAGAAGACTCGCGACGGTCGCACCTTCGTCAAAGGCGCTGGAAGAGCAGGGGATCATTCCCGGCATCAAGGTGGACAAAGGCGCCAAGGCGATGGCGAATTTTCCGGGCGAAAAGATCACCGAGGGTCTTGATGGTTTGCGCGAGCGATTGGCGGAATATCGGCAGTTGGGAGCACGCTTTGCTAAATGGCGCGCGGTGATCGCGATTGGCGACAACATTCCGACGCGCACATGCATCGACGCGAACGCGGAAGCGTTGGCGCGCTACGCAGCGCTTGTGCCAGGAAGGCGGATTTGGTGCCGATCGTCGAACCGGAAGTGCTCATGGATGGCACGCACACGATTGAACGGTATTTCGAGGTCACACAGCAAACACTGGAAAGCGTCTTTCACGCTTTGTACGAGCACCGCGTTTCGCTTGAAGGGATGCTGCTGAAACCGAACATGGTTCTTTCAGGTAAAGATTGTCCGCAGCAAGCTTCGGTGCAGGAAGTAGCCGAAGGCTACTGTGCGCTGCTTGAAACGCGTGGTTCCCGCCGCTGTCCCCGGTCTTGTGTTTCTCTCGGGCGGGCAAACTGATCAGCAAGCCACAGAACATCTCAACGCGATGAATCAGTCTCGGTGACTTGCCCTGGCAGTTGAGCTTTTCCTATGGACGCGCGTTACAAGCTCCCGGTGCTCAAAGCCTGGAAAGGCGATCAGGCGAATGTGGCCAAAGCGCAACAGGCGTTCCATCACCGCGCCTGGTGCAACAGCAAAGCGCGCTTCGGTAAATACACCGAAGACATGGAAACCGCGAAGGCGGCGTAAGATGCACAGATCATCTCGCCTGCGTGCAGCAATTTAGTCACGCGTCTGCAGACGCGGCGTGCTAAGAATCAGCGTGATGAGCGCCTCGACATAGCCGAGGCGGCTTCAATGACTCTATGGACATCGCTTGGAGTAGCCGCTCTGGCCAATCCATTGTAGACTTCTCCAATGATCTACACGTGCCCAATGCATCCGGAGATCGAGCAGGATCATCCGGGAGCGTGCCCGAAATGCGGGATGACGCTGGAACCGAAGACCATCGGGGACGAGGAACACGAAGCAGCGGAGAAACGCGATCGTTATCACGAAAATTCTGGATCGCGCTGGTTCTTACGATTCCGGTGCTATTCCTGGCAATGGGTCATGCCATTCCCGGTCTGGACATCGATTCAATCGTCCCAAAGCGAATCGAAAAATGGATTGAGTTTGCCCTAACAACACCAGTGGTCCTTTGGGCTGGCGGCTTTTTCTTCACGCGCGCGTGGCAGTCGATTGTTAATCGCAGCCTCAACATGTTCACGCTCATCGCCGTGGGTGTGGGCGCAGCTTACTTCTACAGCGCCGTTGCAGTAATCGTGCCTGGCATTTTTCCTTCTTCTTTCCGGCGCCACGGAGAAGTCGATCTTTACTTTGAAGCAGCCGCGGTGATTACAACCCTGATCCTGCTGGGACAATTGATCGAGGCGAAAGCGCGAAGCCGCACCGGGCCATGCGATCAAAGGCGCTGCTGGGTCTTGCTGCGAAAACTGCGCACCGAGTTCGCGATGGCCAGGAAGAGGAAATCGCAGTGGACGAAATTCAGAAAGATGACGTGCTCCGCGTGCGACCCGGCGAGAAAATCCCAATCGACGGTGTGATCATCGATGGCAAAAGCAACGTCGACGAATCGATGATCACCGGTGAGCCAATGCCGGTGAGCCAAACAGGCGGGCGAGAAAGTGATTGGCGCAACAGTGAATCAAACCGGCTCATTTTTGATGCGCGCAGAGCGAATCGGTTCAGAGACTGTTCTCGCGCAAATTGTGCAGATGGTGGCCGACGCACAGCGCAGCCGCGCCCCTATTCAGAAACTCGCCGATACGGTGTCCGGTTATTTTGTTCCAGCGGTGATCGGCGTTGCGATCATTACCTTTGTTGTTTGGTCGATCGTCGGACCTGCGCCGGCGATGGCTTATGCACTGGTGAACGCCGTCTCAGTCCTGATCATTGCCTGCCCATGCGCGCTCGGACTGGCCACGCCGATGTCGATCATGGTCGGCGTCGGACGTGCTGCCCAAGCCGGAATCCTGGTAAAAAACGCGCAGGCCATCGAGGTCACCGAAAAAGTCACGCACCTGGTCACAGACAAAACAGGCACGTTAACAGCCGGTAAACCGGAAGTCGTCAGCCGGATCGTCGCAAACATCGTAAGTGAACGCGATCTCTTGCAGATTGCAGCATCAGTGGAATCCCAGAGCGAGCATCCGCTTGCGCGGGCAATCGTAGAAAGCGCGAAACAGAAAAAATTGAATTGCGCGACGTAATCGATTTTCAGTCCATCACTGGTGGCGGCGTCATCGGCGACAAGTCGATGAGGCAAAACGATCCTCGTCGGCAAAGAAAAGTTTCTGGCCGATTCGAATGTCAGATTCCCTGAGGAGCTGACGAAAGAAGCTCGTCGCTTACAGGAAAAAGCAGCAAACCACAGTCTGGCTCGCGGTAAATGGAGAGGCAGTCTGGCGTTCTGGGTATCGCGGATCCAATCAAGCCGACAACCAAGAGGCGCGTCCGCTGAGCTTCACGCAATGCATCTGAAGATCATCATGTGCACAGGCGACAATCAGCGAACGGCTGAATCTGTTGCGCGCGAGTTAGGCATCGATGAGTTCAAGGCTGAGGTAATGCCGGATGAAAAGATCGAAATCGTTAAGAAGCTTAAATCCGAAGGCGCGATCGTCGCCGATGGCTGGAGACGGAATCAACGACGCGCCAGCGCTTGCAGCGGCGGATGTCGGAATTGCGATGGGAACAGGGACCGACGTAGCGATCGAGAGCGCCGGCATCACGCTCGTGAAAGGCGACCTGATGGGAATCGTCAAAGCGATCCACGTCAGCCGCGCCGTGATGCGAAATATCCGGCAAAATTTGTTTTTCGCGTTTATCTACAACGCGCTCGGCGTGCCCATCGCCGCCGGTGTGCTTTATCCATTCTTTGGACTCGCTGCTGAGTCCGATGATTGCCGGCGCCGCGATGAGCTTCAGTTCAGTCTCTGTGATAGCAAACGCGCTGCGACTTCGCAAAACGCCCCTATAAACTGACGTGCTTCCGTTTTGACACCTCTGGACATATTGCCGGCACTGCGCTGATTCTCGTCGGGCTCGTTTACTTGGTGCGACAGCTCAAAGGCAGCCACGGACACGTTCATCTGTTCGGTGGTCACTCGCATCAGAGGAACATGGCTCCCATTTGCACCATTATGATTCGCGCGAGCATTACGATCAACACGATCACGATCGCGATCCCAACAAAGAGCGAGGTGGAATTCGAAACGATCGAACGGGAGATGGTCACGACGCCGATCCGATTGGGCGGTGATCGTCGGATTATTCGCACTGCTTACCTTTTTCTCCGTGCGAAGCATTTCTGCCGGTGTTCTTAATTGGCTCAAAATACGGCTGGTTTGGATTCGCCTTCCTTGAGCGCGGTCCTGGCGACTGCAACGGTCGGTGGGATGGTGACCTTCACGTGGTTAACGCTGCTTGGTCGCGCGCTCTGCACTTCAGGCTAGTGACAAATACGAGGCGATGATTGTCGGCGGGATTTTCTGCCTGCTCGGTGTTCTGATTATCTTGTTTGAGAAATAGGCCACCTGGTATCCGCACGCAGCACGACCATTCTCCCGATCGCCTCCAAGCGCCGATCAACTATAGCAAGGCATTTGCGATCGGTATTGCGTTGAATGTCAGCTACGTCGCGGTGGAAGCTGGTGTTCGGTTTGTTCAGCGCATTCACTGGCGCTTGTTGCCGATGCTGGACATAACCTGAGCGATGTGCTGAGTCTGCTCCTGGCTTTGGGGCGAGTGAATTTGGGCAGAGCAAACTCCAGCAAACGCTTCACCTATGGCCTGCGCAGCTCGTCCATTCTCGCTTCGCTAGCGAACGCCATCATTTCTACCATCGCAATCGGCGCCATCGCGTGGGAAGCGATTCCAGCGCTTCAGTCAGGCCGCAAGAAGTTCCGGCCGTGACTGTCATGGTGGTAGCAGGGTTCGGCGTATTGATCAATGCCGCAACGGCGCTGCTTTTTATGAGCGGGCGCCATCGTGATTTGAATATCAAAGGCGCATTTCTTCACATGGCTGCCGATGCTGGTGTCTCGCTTGGCGTGGTGCTAGCCGGTTTAGCGATTAAATTGACCGGACAGTACTGGATCGATCCCGCCATGAGTCTTGTCATCGTCGCCGTGATTGCGATCGGCACATGGGGATTGCTGCGCGAGTCGATTAGGACTTGCGTTGCAAGCCGTCCCCGCAAGGCGTCGATCTCGAAAAAGTGGAGACATTATTCTCGCGTCGCTTCCGGACGTCACCGCGGTGCACGATCTTCATATTTGGCCGATGAGCACGACGCAAACCGCGCTCACGGCGCATCTCGAAATGCCGAATGGCAGTGGCGGCGACGAGTTCTTGCACCACGTTTGCCAACATCTGCACGACAAATTCCAAATCGAACACTGCACGATTCAAATCGAACAAAATGCGAAAGCATGTTCTTTAGCCCCGAACGCACGGCCTGAACGACATGCGGCGTAATGATCTGGCCATGAGCTGAGTCGCAGAACCCGTCTCGTGGCCGGCCGCAGCTGGTCTGGCAATCTCATTCTGAGACGTGTCGAGGCCCGAATGCAAACTGAACGCAGGTGTTGCCGGAACGCGTCTAGCAGCTGCAACTCTTACCGCAATTGCAGGCCTTGTTATCGTTCATAGGGCAATTCTTGCCCGTCTTCGCGCAACTCGGCTTGTCTGCCGCGAAACCCACTGTGCAAATCGCGGCTGCCAGAATCGAAAAACAGGATTTTGAGATAACTTCTTCATGAGCTATCGTCGCTCGCGACCATCGCGAAAGCCAGTCAAAAGAGACGGATAGCATGCCCGCGAACAGCGCTGTTACTAGCAGCAAATCGCTCGCGGCTGTGTCTGCTTGCTACGGCCACAGACTGCCGCTACAGATGTAATCGCAGAAATGCCGAAGACGTTTTTCATCACCACGGCGATCGATTACACAAACTCGCCGCCGCACATCGGACACGCTTACGAGAAGGTGCTGGCCGATGTAATCGCGCGTTATCATCGGCTCAAGGGTGAACAATGTCTTTTTCCTGACTGGCGTCGATCAGCACGGCCAGAAGGTGCAGCAATCCGCTGCGCAAAGCCGGTGTTCCTCCGGCTGAATTCGTCAAAGAGATCACGCAGAAGTTTGTCGATCTCTGGAAAAAACTCGACGTGCAATACGACGAATGGGCCGGAGACAACGAGCGACCGTCACAAGAAAGTCGTTCAAGGAATTTTGCAGCGGCTTGTTCGATGCAGGCCAAATCTACAAGGACAAACAAGCGGGCTACTACTCAGTCCGTCAGGAACAATTCCTCACTGACAAGGAGCGCGGTCCCGATGGTCGAATTCGGCCCGGAGTGGGGACAGGTCGAATTTCGCGAGGAAGAAAATTACTACTTTCAAGCTCAGTCAGCACAAAGAATGGCTGCTTCGATTATCTCGAGCAATCGGAACAGACGCAGTCGATTCCCGATTTTCGTCAGACGGAATTGCGAAATGCGGTCGAGCAAACTCAGCGGCGATCTCTGCATTTCGCGTCCGAAATCGCGGCTCGACTGGGGGATCGAGCTTCCGTTCGACAAGGATTTCGTCAACTTACGTCTGGTTCGACGCGCTGACGAACTACATCAGTTTCGCCGGTTACGATCCGAAGATCGACAACTTACGAAGCAGCAACCACAAGAATTTCGTGATCAATGGCCAGCGCTGCAAATCATCGGCAAAGATATTCTCGTTCCCGCGCACGGCATTTACTGGCTGATCATGCTGCACGCGATCGGATTTCCTGACTGATCAAATGCCGCAATTGCTGGTCCACGGCTGGTGGAATCTCGGCGGCGCAAAGATGAGCAAGAGCGCGGGCAACATCGTTGATCCCTTCGTGCTCATCGATAAATACGGCGCCGAAGCGCTGCGTTATTATCTGATGAGCGACATCGTCGACCGGCAAGGACGCGGATTTTCCGAAGAGCAGCTGATTAGCTGCGTTACGACAGATCTTGGCAAACTGCGATCGGTAATCTCGCTGCAATCGACTCACTGCAACGATGATCTGGACCACTTTGCGAAACGGCAAGCTAACTCAGATTGATGCTTAAGCAAGCTGCCGGATGGGTGAGTGCTTCAGCAAATGCGAACTTGGCGCTGTCAGAGATAGCATCGAGCGCGTGAACAGTTCTACTCGAACGCAATTTGACGGAGTTTCGACGAATCGACTGCATTCGGCAGCCGATTGCAATAGGCCTTTATTGCAACGGCTTGATTCAAATAGACGGCACCTGGAATCTGGCAAGACAACAGGATAAGGATCAAGAACAGTTGCTGGATGCGGTTCTCTATCATCTCGCTGAAACTCTGCGCATCATCGCGATTTTGATTTCACCGGTGTTGCCGAATAGCGGCGCACGGAATTTTCGATCAACTCGAATTGGAAGATGGAGTTGAGCGGAAAAGAAGAACGTTTTCGCTCGCGGATGCGGAGTGGGAGGACTGCCGGACGGACATGTCGTCGGCAAACCGGTGCCGCTTATTTCCCGGATCGAGATTGATTAACGCGAAGGTACAAGGCACTAAGCTGACCCAGGTTCGTGACCTCTGCGTGACGCTGATCTGTGCGCATTCTTCGAAGGCGGCGGGTTCGACCGCGCAGATGGGCGAGGACTTCGCCGGCGAAATGAAGTGAACCGGTGATCAAGATCAGATTCGGTTTCGCGCGTGCAAGCGTTAGTGCCTCATCCACAGATGGAGTGATGGAGCAGGAGAGTGGTGGAGCAATGTTGGCCAAGACGTTTGCTAACTCTTCTGGTGCAGCAGCGCGTTCGCTTCGAATTTTCGGCAGGAGAACTGAGCTAGCTATCGGTGCGAGGGCTTCACAGATACAGCGCAAGTCTTTGTCAGAAAGGACCGCCAGCACGAGCGTGGCGCGCTGATCGCCGAACATTTCTCGCCATGTTTCTGCGAGCGCACGCACGGCAGCAGGGTTATGCGCGCCATCGATGATTGTGCGCTCGTCCCATCGTTGAAAACGTGCTGGCCATATCGATACTGCTAAGGCCTCGCGCGATTGCTGAGCTGTCGATATCGATCTTCGCTGCGCGAAGCGCAGCAATCGCTAGAGCCGCATTTTGCTTTTGATGCGATCCGGCGAGTGCGATTGGCGTCTCGCCATACAGGCTCGGCCACAATTGTATCGGTGCTCCGCACTTAGCTGCACGCGCGCGAATCACTTCTTCGGCCTCCGGTCGCTGTGAGGCAGAAATAACGGGAACGCCTGCGCTTGATAATTCCGGCTTTTCAGCCGCGATTTCGGAAATTGTGTTTGCCCAGCCAATTTTCGTGATCGAAATCGATTGGCGTTATGACCGAAGACATCTGATTGAACCGCGTTCGTGGCATCGAGCCGGCCGCCGAGACCTGTTTCCAAAATGACGATCTCGACCTTCGCTGTCCGAGAAGTGCTTGAGAGCAAGTGCGGTCACCACCTCGAAAAATGTCGGATGCGGATCCCAATTCAGCGACAAGATTGCGGATAGTTGTCAGGCCATGGGCAACCGCGTCCTCAGAAATCATGTCGCCGTTCACCCGAATGCGTTCGCGAAACGTGACGAGGTGAGGGGACGTGAACAGGCCTGTGCGATATCCATTGCGCCGCGGCAGATCGAATCGATCATGGCGCAGACGGAGCCTTTGCCGTTTGTACCGCGCGACGTGAATGACCTTGAATGTAGAGGCTTCGCGCGCGAGAGCCGGGCGTTTGACACAAACGCCGCTACAACATTCGTCGAGCAAACGCTCGATGTTTTCCAGGCCGAGCTTGATTCCGAAGCGCTGAAGGCTGTAAAGCCAGACGAGCGCTTCACGGTAATTGATCGACGCGTCCCCGACGCGCCAACCCTCGCGGGCTTGCCCGTCCATCTCGCTCGGCTCCCGCCGGCTCGATTCACGGCGCGACAGTGAAGTAATTGAGCAATCGGCTGATCTGCTCGCGCATCTTCTTGCGATGCACGATCATGTCGATCAAACCATGCTCCTCGAGAAACTCGGCAGTCTGAAATCGTTCCGGGCAAGTCCTGGTGCGTGGTTTCCCTGATTACGCGCGGACCGGCGAAGCCGATCATGCTCCTTGGCTCAGCTATAATGACGTCGCCCAGTGACGCGAAACTGGCCATGACGCCGGCGGTGGTCGGATTTGTCAGGACCGAAATGTAAGGAAGCCGCTGGCTTCCGCGTGGCGAGCGAGCGCACCGCTTGTTTTGGCCATCTGCATCAAGCTCAACATTCCTTCGACACAGCGAGCTCCGCCCGAAGCGGCAACGATGATGACCGCGCAGCGCTCGGCGGTTCCATATTCAATCGTGCGCGTGATTCTCTCGCCAACCACCGAACCCATAGTCGCGGCGAGAAAGCCGAAATCCATCACCGCGATTGCGACTTTGTAGCCGTCAAGAGTTCCATGTCCGCTGATTACAGCATCGAGAAGACCGGTACGTTCCTGATAGTTCTTGAGCCGATCTTTGTAGCTGGCCATTCCCTGAAACGCAAGACGTCCACTGATTTCAGGCCGGCGTCCATTTCCACAAAAGAGTCAGGATCGAGCAGGTTCTGAATTCGCTCCTTGGCCGGTTGTGCAAATGATAATCGCAGCGCGGACAGACGCGCTGGTTCTTGCGCGAGCTCGATCTCCGGCACGACCTCCGAGCAGCCGGGACATTTCTGGAAAAGGCCGCGCGGGAATCTCGCTTCTTCTTTCCGCCTTCTGCTTTGATCGCCGGTTTCTTGAAAATGGCCATTGGAATTTATGCGCGTGCCGCCGTGGCCGCGTGAACAGAGATAGCGCCGGCGCGTTTCAAGACACGCGCGCACTCACTGAGCGTAGAGCCAGTTGTCAGAACATCGTCGATTAACAAGCACGTGCAAGCCTCGCACGTCCGCGTTCTTTCGTAAACGAAACGCGTTAGTGCAAATTTTCCATTCGCTCCGCGCGGTCGAGCGCGGTTTGTGTAGTTGTGTATCGGATGCGCTTTCAGCACTCGCTTGCACGGAATCGATATCCGCTGCGCTTAGCAATTCCAGCAAGCAAGCCCGCCTGATTGAATCCGCGTTCCCGCTGGCGAGTTGGATGCAATGGGACTGGCACGATTATGTCGAATTGGCGCCCGCGAAGCCGTTCATCGTCAAACGCTGCGCAGAGCCAGCGTGCCACCAGATGACGCAAGATGAACCTGACGACCGTATTTAAAATCGTGAATGATCTGGCGAACGATACCGCGACCGCGGTATGCGGCCACCGCTGCATCAAAGTAAATTGTGCGATGGGCGCAGTTGGCGCATGTGAACACGGTCGCAATAGCGCCTTCGAAGGGCTCGGAACATTGCTGGCAAAAATGGCGCAACGATACGCGACGGCTTTTGCTTCGCATTGCTCGCAGAGATACTCGCCGGCTCGAGTCTTGCCGCCGCAGAGAGCGCATACCGGAGGGTAGAGAAGCGATGCGGCCGCATCGAACAATTCAAACTTGCGAAGCGCGATCATATTTCAACCAGGTGCGCATTATGCATCCAGGTGAGGACAGGCTATACCAAGCGGGATAATTCCAACGAGCATGATTCTTTCCTATCCAGGGAAAGGCGAGCGTTTGCTGACGTGCCAGCCGGCTAAAGCGCCGCTGCCAAAGATCCAACCGGCATGCAGGCCAATTGACAGCCATAACGAACGAGTAAGCACACGCGCGTCAGCGAGAATCCAGCCGATGAAAAATAATGTCGCCAGCGCTGAGGCCAGCATCATCGGATCCCCAATTCCGTCAAATGCGTGGGCAATCGAACTGAAGCCGGAGGTCCACGTGACTATCTCGGACGTCCGTTCCGGAGCCTTTAGAAAATGGACGACTGCAAAGATCGCTGAAACGGCAAAGATCGCTATACTTCCGGCCGGTCCTGAGTAAAACGCCTAAAACGATCCCGCGAAAAAAGCCTCTTCAATGAACGGAACCGCTATTGACGCCAGGAGCATCTTGCCAAAACGCGCCCAGGCAAAGCTGTGCCGAAACGCATAAACGTGAAGCGCGATGAGTAAACCCCGCAAAAGAGCAGGGGAACCACCGAGATAGCAACGCCGGCGAAGAGATCGCGGCCCCAGCGCGAATTAGGTGCAAGGCCCAGGTCAGCCATGCTTCGCACGTGGCTTACTCGTAGCAACGGCCAGAGTAAAGCTACGGCGGCAATCAGAAGGGCGCGATGAAAGAATGTCTCGAAATCGTACCTTGCCAGAAAAGAAAACACGCCGTGCGCTGCAAGCGACTGCGCAGACCAAAAAAGAATTGGCGCAAGGATCGCTCCGATGACAATCGTCGCAATAAAGTATGCAGCCAGTTTAATTACGTCTTTCAAGGCCGCTAATGTAAGGTTTCACTGCGATGCCGAATCAACACATATGGACGGACAGAAATCAAGATGGCAGAAAACGCGAAGTGCGCGCGACGAAGTTCGGCGGTGCGTGGCGGTTCCAGGCCAAGATAGCCGGCGATCTTGACTGGACCTACTACGATCAGCCGTTGCCGGAGGACTTAGCTGACATTGAAAGAAATCCTGGTGCGAAAATATCAGCGGCGACGCGCTTCAATCGAGGACGTTGCGTCAATCGAGAAGCTAATCCAGGAACAGAGACGCCTATGAATGACGTTGCAGAGCCGGTGCTGGATGCTCGATTCTGATACTGGTCCCAGTGGGGGCCCTTATTTCATCTAGTGTCGAGAATCGAGCATCAAAGCATTGGTCATGACTGAGTGGAACACCAAGGAATTGATCGCGGCCGACAAGCGATTCGTCTGGCATCCATTTACTGACATGCGTGAGTGGTGTGCTCCGGAGCACGAGCCGCTCGTTCTGGTCGAAGGGCACGGAGCAGTGCTGCGTGACAGCAAAGGTCGCGAATACATCGATGGGAATTCATCCATCTGGACGAATATTCACGGGCACAATCACCCACACATTAATGCGGCCATCCGTCGGCAACTCGATCGCGTCGCGCACACTTCATTCCTCGGCTTCACGAACCCGGCGGCCATCGAACTCGCGCAAGCGATCGCTGGACTTTTCCCAGATAACTCCTTGAGCAGAGTTTTTTCTCTGACGACGGCTCGACGGGAATCGAGGTCGCTTTGAGAATTGCGGATCAGTATTGGCGGCTGCGGCATTCGAGAAGGCATCAGTTTATTGCATTCCAGAATGGCTATCATGGCGATACGGCCGGTGCGGCGAGCCTGGGCGCGGCGGCCATGTTCCAAATCGGGTCGACTCGCTGGAACTTTCCGGCCATGCAGGTTCCAAATCATCAAGGCGTTGGAAGCGTCTTGCGCCGGCCGAAATAGCAAAGACTGCCGCCGTCGTGATTGAGCCTCTTATCCAGGGAGCCGCGGGGATGCGCCTTTGGCCTGGCGGCACGCTGAGAGCCGTTCGCGAATGGTGCAACCGGACCGATACCCTGTTGATTATTGATGAAGTAATGACCGGATTTGGCAGAACGGGTCGAATGTTTGCGTCGGAACACGAGGGAGTGATTCCAGACATGATGGTGCTGGCTAAGGGATTGACCGGCGGGTATCTTCCGCTAGCTATTACTTTGATATCTGAAAACTATTTTCGGCATTTGATGGCTCTGTAGCGGAGGGTAAAGCGCTCGCCTACGGGCACAGCTATACGGGAAATGCGCTGGCTTGCGCGGCGGCCAAGGCGAGCCTCGAGGTCTTCGAGAACGAACATGTCCTGGAAGCTTTGCAGCCGAAAATCCGGCACCTGAGCACGGCGCTGGCTGATCTGCAGAAACTCCCGGGTGTAAAAGAAGTCCGACAGTGCGGATTTATTGCCGGCATCGAGCTTGAAGAATGCCGAACGGCCTCCGGCCCAGTTTAGCCGCGGCTGTTTGTGTCGAGGCCCGTCGCCACGGTCTGCTGACCAGGCCGCTGGGCAATGTCGTCGTTCTCATGCCGCCGTTATGCATCACCATCGATCAGTTAACTAAAGCTGTGGAGGCTCTTCGTCGTGTCGATTGCCGAGGTGTGGCAATCGCTCCGTTATTGCCGCAGGGAAAGATGCCGAAGAAATTACGGCTTGATCAGCTTCTGGTCGGCAAGGGATTGTTTCCAAGCCGCGAGCAGGCGCGGCGCGCGGTGATGGCCGGCGACGTAAAAGTCGGCACGCGAATTGCCGTGAAGCCATCTGAGCTCCTCGAAGAAGAAGCGCCGATCTCGATAAAGCCGACGCCCAAATATGTCGGACGGGGTGCGCTAAAGCTGGAAAGCGCTCTCGACTACTTCAGAATCGATGTGCGCGGAAAAGTAGCGCTGGATATCGGCGCTTCCACAGGCGGTTTCACGGATTGCATGTTACAACGCGGCGCCGAGAAGGTTTATGCAGTTGACGTTGGTCACGGCCAACTGGATTGGAAACTGCGCAACGATCCGCGCGTGATTGTTCTCGAAAAAGTCAATGCACGATCTCTCTCGCGCAGGCACGTTCCGGAGCTTGTCGATCTTTGCGTGATTGATGTTTCCTTTATCTCGCTGACCTTAATCCTGCCAAACGCATTCGACTTGATAACTCCAACCGGCGTGATTCTTGCATTGATCAAACCGCAGTTCGAGCTGCAACGCGCGGACGTAGGCAGGGGCGGAATCGTTCGCGAGCCGGACCTGCAGCTAAAAGCGCAAGACAAGATCGTCGCATTCGTGACCAGATCTCAGGCCATGTGGTGACCGGAATCGTTCCATCTGCTATTAAAGGCGCGGACGGGAACCAGGAATTTTTCGCATGCATCCGAAAACGATCGGCATAATCGCGCACACAGGGAAACCGGGCGTTGGCGATCTGGTCAACGCAATCGCTCGAGGAGTTCAGTGATTTTTCGATCTCACCTTTGCTGGAAAAAGAAACGGCGCGCATTGCTGGAAAGAAATCTGGGTATTCCATCGCCAGAACTTGGGCGCCGCGGCCGATCTTCTGGTTGTAGCCGGAGGCGACGGCAACAATTCTGCGCGTAGTTGGGCAGCTGCGGCGAAGCCATAAAGCCGATCTTCGGCATCAACGTGGGCTCCCTCGGTTTCCTGACCACCGCAAGTTCTGCGACTTATCGAGAGGCAGTGGAATGCCTCGCGAGAGATCGGATCAATTTTAGTGAGCGGCGCGCTCCTCGAGGCCCGGGTAAGACTCGGCGAAAAACAAACCGCCAAAATGCTCGCGCTAAACGATGCGGTATTAAGCCGCGGCGAACTTTCGCGCCTGGTGCTGTTGCGCACACGGAGTCAACGGCGAACCGCTCACCGAGTTCAACGCGGACGGCTTGATTGTTGCAACGCCGACAGGTTCGACAGCTTACTCGTTGTCGGCCGGCGGCCCGATCCTCGATCCGGAGTCGGGAGTTTTCGTGATCACACCGATTTGCCCGCACGTCCTCACGAATCGATCGATCATTGTGGCCAGAGGGATCGACAATTGAGATCGAAGCGAGCGATCCCGACTATCCGGTCTTCCTGACGCTGGATGGCCGCAAGCCGATCCATGTCGAGCGCGGATCGGTAGTCACCATTCGCAAAGCAAAGAAGACGCTGCCACTGGCGTCGCTGCCTGATGCCTCGTTCTTCAGCGTAGTCAGGCAGAAATTGGAAGTGGAGCGGAGCAACCTTTAAGGTGGTTTCTGCCACTACTAGGCGACCGGCACGCAAAAGGCGCTCGCAGGAGTATGCTGAAGATCGCTACTGGCTAGTAGCCAGACAGGCCTCTTAGGAGGAGGCTCGGTGGCGGTGCCAGGCGTCAGGTGATTCTTTCCTTTGTGTAGCATTCCAAATCCTTAAATGGAGGAGGCAGCATAGTCTAGAGGTAATTTCTAAAAGGTGAAGCGGCACCAACCTTGTATTCCATATGAACATATAGCAAGTGCGATCTTATCGGGCATGATTCTTGCCCGAAAACATAGCGTTGCAACGCTGCAGTGTTTTCCGGCAAACTGCCTCCGTGAAGACAGAGATAGATTGCACATTGCAGTCTAATTCTAGTTAGATGCTAATGCGCGTCGTTGCCGTCATGTTATTGCTGTCCGCGGGCATCGCTGCTGAGGCGGTGTCATACTCGTTTGTTTCTAAGGCGAGCGGGCGATTGGGCGGGCCGATCCGCTTCGAGTTTTACCGTGATTCGACCACACGTCCGAAGACCGATATCGAGTCATTCACCGTTTCTATGCGGACCGCCGATGACCGGTGGAAGGCGATGTGGTCCATCTTGAGCGGCCGTGGTCTGACACAGCCGATCGAGTACGGAGTTACGCCTCCTGGTTTTACCACGATGATTCAACCGCAGAAGCTCATTCCCGGTCGCGTTTACGCCGGGTTCGCTACTGATGGACACGGAGGCTCATCTGGCGTGACTTTCGGATTCGATAAAAACGGGAGGATGACCTTCCCGGATTCATTCGATCGATGAGTGGCGAATGAAAGCATCTAACCAATCGATGAAGCCAACGGCCCCATTGCCGGGATCAGTCCAGTTTGTTTGCAACGACACCCTGCGTCGCTTATCTCCTTCTCCGTTAGAGCCGCCCTGCCGTATGGCTATCGGTGCTTCCTTGCGTAATGCGACCCCTTCGGTATTCCATCAACGTCACATTGGACGGGTGCTGCGATCATCGTGCAATCGTCCGCGGACGAAGAGCATTGCATCGTCACGCGGTCGAGAACCTCTGACCAGGCCGATGCCCTCCTCTTTGGCCGGGTGACCTACGAAATGATGGAGGCAGCGTGGCGGCCGCCGGCGCAGACGGGAGCGAGGCCTGATTGGATGGAACCCTTCGCCCGGACGATCGACGCGGCAAAGAACTACGTCGTGTCGAGCACCCTGGACCGGGTCGATTGGAACGCGGAGCTCGTGCGCGGGGATCTGGGGAAGGCCGTTCAGCAGCTCAAGCGGGAGTCGGGTAAGGGACCGCTCGTGGAGGCGTGAAGCTCCCGCTGGCGTTGGCGGAGCTGGGATTGATCGATGAGTACGAGTTCGTGGTGCAGCCCAGGCTAGCGGGCCATGGGCCGACGTTGTTCGCGGGCTATCGAAGCGTATCGACTTGAAGCTCGTGAGCCGGCTGGAGTTCGGCTCTGGGGCGGTGGCGATGCGGTATGAGCCGAGAAGATAGCCATCCGTCTTTAGCCCGAGTCGGCCGCCCCCGATTTTGTCTGACATATAGCAATCTGAGATCTTATTGGGCACGATTCTGCCGGAAAAAGACGTTGCTATGTCCCAGCGTTTTCCGTCCAACTGCCCTCTATGGAGTCAGAAATAGATTGCAGATTGCAGTCTAATTCTAGTTAGGTCACTGAACACCATCTCGGTTACTTAGACTAAGAGCGGCTGGAAAGCGCGGTACTTCTCAAACTGTAGGGTCCGAGTTCCAAGCATGATCAATTCGTAGTATCGGGCATCGCGCCCATACAGTTACCGGCTAGGAAGTCAACTTTATCGGAAACCATACGCCAGCGCCCAATGCGTGCGGGCTGCTGGCGATTCCTCCACGCTAACGATGATAAAGTAACTGCCTGTGGTTTTCGGAATGATGTGCGCAGCCGCAAGGTGGCCTTTCGCCCAACTGTCTGGTTGTTCCGCGAGTTTTCCGTCCGAATTATAAATATGAACGGACACCTTTGCATGATCGACTTCCGTTCCCAGCCAGAACCAATATTCATTCCCTTTAAACAATTGTTGCCGCACCGCTTTCCTTTCACCCGAAGCGAGGTCGCCTGCCCAGTAATCCTCGCGCACGTGAAATCCTTTTTCTACATAGGGTTCTGCCGCCAGAAGAGCAAATGCCCGCGCGTAGACTGTGGTGGGGTCCACCGAGGCGAAAATCGCAGACGGTAGCACAACGATGGCCGCCAACAGGGAGGTCGTGCAGAGAAGGACCTTTGCGAAAGGGTTCACCCGAAATTTCTCAGTCTTTCTTGATGATGTCGTTGCCGAGCCGCGTAGTGATCTCGTTGACCTTCTTAACTGATTCGGCAGAAATGCGAGCATTGCCGATATTGATTAGAGGCTTTACCTCCACCAAGGCGTCCTGAATTTGATGAACGATCGGAAGGTTAAACTCGGACATCGCCTGCAGTCTTGTTTGAAAATAGGTCAGCAGATCCGGCTGATGCAGAAGCTCAGCGCCGTCGTTGGAGAAATGCTGTTTCACCACGGAGGTCAATACTTCCGTGCCCCTCAGCCACCCGCCCAGACTAACGAGCTGCGACAGCTTTTCATCGTGCACTTCGTTCATTGCCTGTTGCACGCTGTTTTGAGTGCGATCCAGTTCCTGCCGCACATTTGCCCAATTGCGCTTGTCTGCCGCATCGATGATCGCCTTGGCGTGTGGCGTGATTGAATTTCCTACGCCGATCCCCTTGGCCAGTGCCAGGACGCGCTGGCCAATATCTTTTACTGCAGGCGCATCCTCCGCTTGCACCGCGATAAAGCCATCGGCAATCACTGTCCCAAGCAAGAGAGCGATACGCGGTCGCTCGGTGAAATTGGGTTCTTCATCGCTGCGGACATGTTCCTTCCAGTTTACCGCACCCAGCTTGTTCAGTGCCCCGAAAATTTCGTTCGGTAACGGCACCACGACATCTTCTACAGTCGTGGACAATTGGTTAATATTGACGTGCTGCGGAGCCTGCGCGCCATGCGCGCACAGGGCAAGGCCAAAGACCGCAGCTACAATTGAGTTCAAACGTTTACTAAACAGCACCATTGGGAGCTTTGAATGTTGATTTGAATTCGCGTATTCAGGGATTTGGCAAAGGGAAATCTTAACCAGAACTGCTGCGTGCGCCGCAAATTAGCCGATCAGGTTTCCGAAAGAGTGTGTTCGCTCAGCGACACTCCTGCCGATGGCTTGTCTCCTCTCTCGTTAGATCCTTTAGACACCCATATGAAAATGAAGATAACATCCATCCTCATCGGAATTCTACTTACCACCGCGGCGTTTCTCTTGGCTCAGGCCCTGAGTCCAAATAGAGGGAGCGATCTATCGGCGTCACCCGGCGGGTCAGGTTCCGGCGATGTCGCTACAAGCGCGACGGAAACCTGCGACCCTCAAACAGTCGCGAAAGCGGCGAAAGGTTACACCTGCGTGGTGAAAACCAAGAACGGGCCCGTGGCTTGGAGGGTTGAGGCGGTAATATCGACCGAAAGCAGAACGTTCCGGGTGGTGAAGGACCTCAAGAGCGGTCTTTACGTCAGCGACGACATGGGGAAGCACTCGCACGAGTCAGCAAAGAAAGAGAATTTGTGCCAGTCGCCCGATTATTCGAATCAAAGAGGCAATCTGACGTCCGTGACTTGGCGGCTGCCATCAGGATATCCGCGTAGCCTGAATGGCAAAAATGGTTTCCCGAACCAGGATAGCGATTTCGTAATCTTGGAAGATGACGGAATTCGCCAGGTTGTTTCCGGGGTGGCGAGCAAGTATTTCATTTCTTCGTCCGAAGCGGGAAGATCTGCAGATTATATGTCTTACGGATTCGACGGCGAGTTCGGCGGAATCGACGCGGGCTGTAACGGCAACGGCATGGCTTCTCTGCGCTGCGTGGCCCAATAAGGCGTTTTCAACACGATGTTGGGTCTAACCAATCGATGAACCCAGCGGCCCCACCGCGAGAGTAACTTCAGCGTGTTTGCCACCGACACCCTGCCGTGGCTTATCTCCTTCTCGTTAGGCCGCAGAGGCGACAATGCTAGCCAGCTGGTAAGACTCTACGATGGAATCACTCCTTACATATCACCCCGTTCTCGATCCACATCGAGGCAGAGATCTTGTCTGACCTCCAGAGCGCATTCGTAAGACGCGCTGGCCTGATCAGGCACCAAGCGCTGCTTGGGAGCAGGGGACTGACCTTGAGTACCTTAGGCAGTTGCTTGCGTATTGGGCCGACGAGTTCGATTGGCAGGCACAAGAGCGCGAGCTGAACGCGGCCACTCAGTTCCGCGCCGAGCTCGACGGCGTCGCACATCCACTTCGTCCACGAGCGGGCCAGACACGGGCACGGCATTCCGCTGATTTTGACCCACGGCTGGCCTAGCACGTTCGTCGAGCTGCTTCCGCTCGTGCCATTCCTGACCGATCCACACGCCCACGGCATCGACGGTCCCGCCTTTGACGTCGTCATCCCTTCCCTTCCTGGTTACGGGTTCTCCGAACGGCCCCGTCAGGTGGGCGTGAACTATCAGCACGTCGCCGGGCTGTGGCACCGCCTCATGCGTGGCTTGGGTTACGAGCGCTACGGTGCTCAAGGCGGAGATTTCGGGGCCGGGATTGCCACCTTTATGGCGTTGAACAATCCCAAGCCAATGATTGGCGTCCACCTGAGTAATCTGGAGATTGCTCCTTACACTGGACCAGGGGCGCGGCCACTGTCCGCAGCGGAGAGAACTTATCGCGAGCGCAACGAGGCATTCTGGCAGGAGGAATATGGTTACAAGGCAATCCAGTCCACGAAGCCCCAGACGCTCGGATACGCGCTGAACGACTCGCCCGCTGGGCTCGCCGCCTGGATTCTGGAAAAGTGGCGCTCTTGGGCAGATTCCCGCGGTAATCTCGATGAGCGCGATCTCCCGCGATTTCTTGTTGACCACGGTGACGCTCTACTGGGTAACGCAGACGATCACATCTTCTATGCGGGATTACTTCGACAACGACAACAAGCGGTTCCGAATCACGCTTGGACAACAGGAGTTCGTCGACGTGCCAACTGGCATCGCCGTTTTCGCCAATAACTTTGTCGATGAGGGAACACCTCCCCGCGAATGGGCCGAACGTCTATATAACGTTCGCCGGTGGACGCCGATGCCGAGAGGCGGTCACTTCGCGGCAGCCGAGGAGCCCGAGCTGCTCGCCCGCGATATCGCAGCGTTCTTTGCCGGTTTATGAGTCTGTTCGGGCCTAACCAGGCAATGCAGCCAACCGTTGATCTGCGCACGGTGGCCAGTAGGTGTTTGCGAGCGGACTCAGCGAAATCCATTTACGGGAGAAACTCCGTGCGGGAATTTCATTTGTGCAGTGTGCCAACGAGATTGCTGGCTTTTGCGTGAAGTTTCTGCGGCGTGTGATCCCGGCACGCTAGGCGGCGGGCTGTGATTTGTTTTACGGCTTTTTCTGTGACGGCCTATTGATAGAGTGCTTAAGCATTGTGAAATATCCGTCACGTAGCGAGGCGAAGAAAACGCTATACAAGCTGATCGCGGCGTTTCATGACATGGTTTACGCGCGCGACCTTAGCGAACTTTTCGGTAAGAATGTAGATTCGATTTCCATCCGCTATATCAGCCATTGCTCCATTCAATCGCGATCTGTTATTCAAAGCCGTTTGTTGAGAATAGGCTCTGGGTCCTTTGTCCGGGCATTGGAGGAGGTTTGAGGATCAGGGAATACCAGAAACTCACGAAGAGTTGTTAAAATTCGAAATGAAATTATCGCTCACGTGACCTCGAGACGGTTAAAGTGATGATGGTTTCCTCGGGTAGCAGTTTTGGGGGACGAAAACATGAGGTCTAGGTCTCGGTTGTGCTTTGAGCACACTTACGCTTTTCCATTGGAAGGTTATTTGGCACACAATAGAAGAGCAGCGAGTTCGTTTGATGAAAGCGGTCGATGAAGAGATACTCGTTCTTTACGGCTTGTCGCAAATTCCAAAAAGAGTTCCCTTCCGACTCGATTTTACGGAAGGTTTATAAGATTAAGAAAAGTATTCGCAAACACCGCTAGAAATGGCCGCCTTCCGGCCGGAAAGTTACAAGACCATTCCCGCGGCATCGCGGTTGGATAGTCCGATTGATCACACCGGCGCGGGGCAGGGGTTTCTCGCGCTTACATCTTCCAGAGATCGGAGCCTCGCCTTACGATGCCACACACGCAGGCTCTGCATGAAACGAGGCAGCGGTCTCTTCCTCGTGAAGATGGGAAACTTCTGTTGCGAATATACTAATTCAAAAATGATAGTATAATAAAAAACTCACTGGAATATAATAGCTGATTCAGTCATTTATCTTAACATATATAACGATTACTTAGATCAGTGTCATTTTCTGGTGGAGTGCAGTTTGAAAAGTGATCTTCAGAGTTCTAGGAAGCTGTTACCTGAGGTTAGTAGCATTATAACCTCACCAGTGGAAGACCTAAGAAGCAATGAGAGAAATCACTCATTCCAGAAGGTTTTCCCATGTCTAAGGAGATTCTGAAATGAGAGTGTTCCATAAAAGTCTAAGTTAGCCACCTGTGTAGAAATTACTGCATAGCACTCACTCCATAGTAAAATGGGTCACTGGTTCTGATCATTTCGCTGTCGAGAAAGCCACGGCCGGATCCGGTCGGGCGTTCTTTTCAGGGCGTGCGGTTGCGGTTGGGCTTCACCTTAGGGTCGGATCGTCGGGCGGTGACGCGATGAACGGGAGCCGAGAGGAATTCAACCCTTCCTGAGCGCAGTCTGGACGGTGCGGGAGTGCTGGGGCAAGAAAAGACGTTGAGCATACTCTACCGCGGATTTTACATGACACGTATTGTCTGATGTTGTAATGCGGGGCAAAGAAGAGATCTCCTAACGGTGCCCACACGGGGCCTTTCCGCGCTTTATCTTTCGGTTCTACCGCCCGCTCGCCCTCGCCCTTGACGTTGCGCTTTCGGCTGATAGCGTCCGCCCGATGAATATTTTCCGCGACGCCTTAATCTCGATGCTTGGCCTTTGCCTGATTTTTCACTTGTGTCGCGCCGGTTCGTGTGGCCCGCGAGGAAATGTCGGGTAGCATCGAGCAGATCATGACGCCAGGTGAATTCAAGGCGGCCGGTTTGAACAAGCTTTCACCGGAGGAATTACAAAAAACTGAACGCCTGGCTGCAAGGCTACAGGAAGTCACCGCAAACAAACCGCCACGAAGAAAGCTACGGAGGTCGCATCGCGCACCAAGCTGGATATGCTCGTAAGCCGTGTAGACGGCTCTTTCAACGGATTGACTGGCAGGACTGTGATTCGTTTGGAGGATGGTACGGTATGGAAACAGGCAAACGCCGAAGATCGATACCGTCCGAAGGGTTACTGATCATCCTGCGGCCGTGGTCATTCACGGCATCTTTGGCTACAAAATGCAAGTTGAAGGGACCCAGGAATTCTACGTCGATCCGGTCCGGCCTCGGTAGAACACCTGGCGTTTGCGGCGGATTTTGCCGCGTGTGCTCTGCTGTGACCTTTTTCTACGGTTAGGTAAGAGTGGTGTATCGGTCGCAAACTCCGATAACTCCAGTCTCTTAACCAGATTATTGCGGCGTATTCGATGAAAGTTTTACGCCGGTCCAGCCGCTAAAAACGCCGCTCTGATCGCGATCTGGGAGCCTATCCCTCTATTCCAGCGGAAGTTCGATGTGCTCTTCGGGTTCTCGCGGAACAAGACCGTTCTTCGCGATGATTCGTGAGCAAGTATTCCACCGCAGGATCGGGTCATCATACCCAGGCGGTCGAATCGATTCGGCTTTTTCGAACCAAGTCATCGCCTCACGCAAAGATCGTAAGCCTGAAACCGGCAATCCGGCGTGTTCTGACGCAGTTTCGCCTTCGCGCGGCGTTCCGCCACGATTCCGGAATAATACGCGTGGTCGTACGCTGATTTCATCCGCGACAGCAACTCCTTGGTTTGCGTATCGCTGACGCCGTAACCTTTTTCGAACACGGTCGGTCAACGCGAGGAGGAGCGTAATCGGTGCCTGCTGATTTTCGGGATCAACATGGAGAATATCGAGGCAGATGCTCTCCGCTTCGCCCGGTTCGTTGAGTAAACGGTAGCGTTCGGCTTTTTCGAGCGCCGCAGGAATTGCGTCTTTGTGGAGAGATTTTAGTTCGCTCATGCTTTCGCAAACGTTAAAAGCGTTAAACGCGTTGGAGATTAGTTAAAAACGGTTCCGATCAAACATTCTTCGCCTTCAACTCTTGTAGCGCGTTCAACGATTCTTAACTTCTTCTTCAACCATCTCCAGAACCAACCGAACGGATCAGTAAAAGTCGTCCACTACGCGCTCCTTCAGCGGAATGATCCCGTTATCGGTGATTTGAATGCTTTCAGGGCAAACGTTTGTGCAGCATTTGGTGATGTTGCAATAGCCGATCCCCTGCTCGTTCCGCAATTCCGTCGATCCGATCCTCGGTATCGAGCGGATGCATCTCCAGCGCAGCGACGTGGATCAGAAACCGCGGCCCGATGAATCTCTCGTGCATCTGGTGATCGCGCAGCACGTGGCAGACATCCTGGCAAAGAAAGCACTCGATGCATTTGCGGAATTCCTGCACACGATCGATGTCCTCCTGCTGCATCCGCCATGTGCCGTCGGGCGCATCGGGCGGTCGCGGCTTAAACGGTTTGATCTTTTCTTTACGCGAAAGTTCCAGGAGACGTCTGTGACCAGGTCTTTCAAGACTGGAAAAGCTTTCATCGGCTCGACTGTCACCGGCTTCTCCAGTGGAAGCTCGCTGAGTCGCGTCATACACATCAGTTTTGGCATTCCGTTGACTTCCGCAGAGCAGGAGCCGCATTTGCCGGCCTTACAATTCCAGCGGCACGCCAGGTCCGACGCCTGTGTGCGCTGAATATCATGAATCGCGTCGAGCACGACCATGCCCTCGGCAACTTCCGTGGTGTAATCACGAAATTCGCCGCCTTTGGTATCACCTCGCCAGATTTTGAAAACGGCTTCATGGATCTAACCACGGATAACGCGGATTACGCTGATACAAAAACGGTCCGTTCTATCAGTGCAATCCGTGGTCATTTCATTTCCTCGATGATTTGCTTCAAATAATCCGGCATTTCCGGCAGCGGCTCCAAACGAATCTGCATTGAGCCGTCCTCGGTTTTCGAAATCATTGTGTTCACTTTGGAAAACTGCTCGTCCTTGTCGGGATAATCATCCCGGAACTGTGCGCCGCGACTTTCCTTTCTTTCCAGCGCCGCGCGCGTGATCGCTTCCGAAACTGCGAGCAGATTCTTCAAATCAAGCGCGGTGTGCCAACCCGGATTGTATTCCCGATTACCGCTGACCGCCGCGTTTTCAGCCCGCTTTTTGAAATCATCGATCTTCCCCAGGGCCTCGCGCGCATTTCGCTTTCGTTACGCACGATGCCAACCAAATCTTGCATGGTGTCCTGCAAGTCCTTTTGCACCTGATAAGGACTTTCGCTGCTGCTTCGCTCGAATGGAGCGAGCGCCTCACGCGCGGCGCTTTCGATTTGTTCCGCCTGGGGCGGACCGATTTTGCCTAACGAATTCTCTTTTGCGAATTTTGCGGCGAATTCGCCGGCGCGTTTCCCGAAAACCAAAGATCGGAGAGCGAATTGCCACCCAGGCGGTTTGCGCCGTTGATTCCAGCGGCGCATTCGCCTGCGGCGAACAAGCCCGGCACGCGCGACATTTGCGTATCGGGCATCAACGTGCACACCGCCCATGATGTAATGTGTTGTTGGGCCTACCTCCATGGGTTGCTCTGTAATATCAATGTCTGCCAGTTGCTTAAACTGGTGATACATGCTCGGCAGTTTGCGTTTAATGTGTTCGGCCGCGTTCGGCAGCTTTTGTTTGATCCAGGAAATGTCGAGATAAACGCCGCCATGCGGGCTTCCCTGCCCTCCTTGATCTCCCGCACGATGCAACGCGAGACATGATCGCGGGTTAAGAGCTCCGGCGGACGTCGCGCGTCCTTGGCGCCCTGACAATAACGCCAGCCTTCTTCTTCGTTGTCCGCGGTTTGCGTGCGATAATTTTCCGGGATCGCGTCGAACATAAAACGGCGACCTTCTTTATTCGTCAGGATCCCGCCTTCGCCACGCACACCTTCGGTCACCAAAATTCCCATCACACTCGGCGGCCAGACCATGCCGGTGGGATGAAATTGCACAAACTCCATGTCGATCAGATCTGCGCCCGCGTCATAAGCGAGCGTGTGACCGTCGCCAGTGTATTCCCAACTGTTGCTGGTGATTTTGTAGGCTCGCCCAATTCCGCCAGTGGCCAGCACCACTGCTTTGGCGCGGAAAATTTTGAAGCGTCCGCGTTCGCGTTCGTAACCAAACGCCCCGACCACGCGGTCGCCGTCTTTAAGAAGCGAAAGAATCGTGTGCTCCATGTAGACATCGATGCCCCGATGCACGCCGTGATCCTGCAGGGTGCGAATCATTTCCAAGCCCGTGCGATCGCCCACATGCGCGAGGCGTGGATATTTATGCCCGCCAAAGTGTCTCTGTAGAATGCGGCCGTCTTTGGTGCGGTCGAACACGGCGCCCCATGCTTCGAGCTCTCGGACGCGATCGGGCGCTTCTTTGCGTGCAACTCCGCCATTCGCCACTGATTCACGTATTGCCCGCCGCGCATGGTGTCGGCGAAATGCACTTCCAGTTGTCCCGCTCATCGACGTTCGCGAGCGCAGCGGCAATCCCGCCTTCCGCCATAACGGTGTGCGCTTTACCTAACAAAGATTTGCAAACCAGTCCGACGCGCACTCCGGCAGCGGAAGCTTCAATCGCCGCGCGCAGACCCGCGCCTCCAGCTCCGATCACCAGGACATCATGTTCGAACGTTTCGTAATCGGGCATGGGAAGAGGTTAAAAGAGTTAAAAGGGTTACACGTTAAAAAGGCAGACCGTTTTAACTTCTTAACATTTCAACGAATCGCTTCGCGGCTATAAGAGCCGCCAATCATGCCAGACACCCATCGCGCACAGGCGCACGTAAAGATCGGCAAAGCCCACCCAGAACAGACTGAGCCACGCCCAGAGCATGTGACGGCGATTAAAACAGCTCACGCAGGTGTAAGCTCGATAGCATGCAGGGGCTTTGGAAAATTGATCTAAAAGACCACCGGCCAGGTGCCGGAGCGAATGACAACCAAAAGTATAGCCGCCGAGCAGCACGACGTTGATTGCCAACACGATTGTGCCGATGCCGATCCCAAACCCATCCTGGAAACCAGAGCGCCTTCCAAACATCGTAGGCAAGAACCAGAATGAACAGGACCGCGAGGTAAAGAAAGTAGCGATGAACGTTTTGCATGATGAGCGGAAACGAACGCTCGCCCCAATAGCTTTTGCGTGGCTCGCCTACGGTGCATGCAGGCGGATCAGCCCAGAATGCTTTGTAGTAGGCGCCGCGATAGTAGTAACATGTGAGCCGGAATCCGCCCGGGGCCCAAAGAACGAGTAGCGCAGGAGAAAAGATTAACCAGGCCGGCCACCAATCTGGCTTCGGCCCGAACCAGCTGTGAGGCGAATCACCAAGAATTTCAGGCGAGTAAAAGGGCGAGATGTAATTGCCAAAAAATAATTCTGTCCCTGAAAGGCGGCCCACGTGGAATAGACGATGAAAATCGACAACCCGATAAACACAAGCAGCGGTTGGGTCCACCAGACATCAGCGCGCATGGTCTCGCCGAATGACCGGCGTGGTAGCGTTGCTGTCCCATTCATTTGTTATCCGCTCCTTCGACGGGCAGCTTCGCTTTTTCCATGCTTCCCAGCTACCGGGAACATTCCACAGATCGGTGAATCCTAGTGGCTTCAGAATGCTGGTAACGATGCTCGCGCGATAGCCACTGCCGCAGTAAACGGCCGTCGGTTTGTTGCGGTCGAGTTCAGCCATTCGTTTGGCAAGTTCCGGCACAAAAATGTGCTGCGCGCCGGGAACATGTCCCTTCTTCCATTCGCCGGGCGAACGCACATCGACAATCTGCAGCGAGTCCTTCCGTTCATTCAATTCGTGCACGCTCATCTGTCCGATTCTTTCCAGCGGAAATCCCGCCGCGTCCCATGCTTTCATTCCACCGATCAGGTATCCGGCGAATTTTGTAAAACCGGTGCGCACAAACAGCCGCACGATTCGTTCAAGATCATCATCGTTCTCCATGACGAGAAGAATTGGTTTTTCGGATCAAGCATCCAGCCCGCCCAGATGGAGAGAATTGGCGTGCCGCCGATGTTGAGCGCGCCGGAAATATGACCGCCTCCAAACGCGAGCATCGTGCGCATGTCTACGAGGACACCGGCCTTCTTATCGATTGCTTCCTTGAATGCCTTGGGTGGAAGACCCGGAACGCGTGGGAGGTTCCCAAGCACTTTTGGTCCCTCCGCGTTCACTCTTTTCATGAGCGGATAATAATGCGGCACCGGCGGCGCACTCTGTGATCGCGTAATCAGTGAAACTCTTCGCGTCGGTGAATTGCAAAAATTTATTAAACTTTCGCTCGTAACCGATCGTGCTGCTCAATCTCGCTCCGATGTCAGCTCCGCACGGCGAACCCGCGCCGTGATTGGGATAGATCATTATGTGATCGGGCAGCTTCAAATAAAAGTCGCGCAAAGTATGGAATTGTTGTTCGGCGAGCTCCTTCGTGTGTTTCTCGCCTAACAAGTCAGGGCGACCAGCGGACGAAACGAAAAGCGAATCGCCGGTGAGCACCGCCCACGGCTCGTCCGGATGGTCTGTTTCGGCCAGCAAATAGGACATGTGCTCCGGCGTATGCCCCGGAGTATGCCGTGCCGTGACCAGCACTTCGCCAAACGTGAAACGATCGCCGTCTTTTATTTTTCAGGTCCAAAGCCGTACTCCGCGCCGCCTTCTCCACTGGAATAAATCTTCGCCGATTCAAGACGCGCGCAAAGCTCGCGCGAACCGCTGACCAAATCGGCATGGATATGCGTCTCGAAGATCAGATGGCAGTGCGCGATCGCGTGGTCTGGCTTCATTCTCCATACATTGGTTGAGCGCCCGTCGCTCGCAATCGACCCCCTCCCCATAATGACGCACTTCAATCCCCGAACATGGCGCTGACCGTGTCGCGCCGCCACGCTGCGTGCCGTCCGCGCCGCCAAAGCCCCAGCAACATCGCGTTCACCGGCCTGCCGGCCAAAAGCAGATCTGGCCCATGGCGTTGATCTGTGCGTGGACCCGCAGCGGAGCAAGTCCGCGCTTGAGATAGAGCCTGCGCCGCCCAGCTCCTCGACAGAGTTAAGACCGCCTGCTCCGCCAGATAAAGTGGCGTGGGCCGGCTGCAGAATTCCCTGCAAGTAATACTCGAGTTCGCGCGCTGAAACACCGTGTTTCGCAGGCCTTCTCTTTGCGACCCCGCGAGTATTCTTCCTTCCAAATTCCTGCAGCGGATGCATCAAGGTGGTTTCCAGGCAACAGCACCGTCCCCTCCATAAGGAACCGAGGTAGCGCCCTGAGCGTCCGGCAAAAACTTTCTTGAATCACTGCACTCATAACCTCTGCAAAATGTCAGCACGTTGGGCGAAAAAGACAAACCGAAGAAAATGCAATTCTTTTAGCATTTGCAGGCAGCCATGCGTAGTATGCAATACACCGGTACAGCCGGAGTGCCGCTCGTTGTTTCAATCGGGGACGGCCTATATAAGGCTCGAAGGCGGTGGGAACACCGGCTTTGGTAAAGACCACGGGCACTTTGCGGCGGCGAAGAGCGGCGCAGCATTCAAACATTTATGAGTAGTAGAGACTATCCTGTTGGCGAAAATGCAAAGCGGCGGGTCGCATCGTGTGAAACCGTCGCATCCGCTCTTTGGCGCTGGTTTGCCGCCTGGGCTCTTTAGTTGTGACATCGCCATTTCTCTCGGTTTTCTCGGTTTGAGAGTGCTCATGCAAGAGCGCCCGCAGTTCGCTCGGGCAGCCCATGCTGAGTCTCAAACGTTGAATTGGTCCAGAAGTCTCCACTGGCGGTCGCCAGAAAGGCGACGGACGACATCCCGTGATCAACCCGGCTGCGCCGGAATTTTCGGACGTCCAACTCGACATGAGAGGACGCGCGAGATTATCGGGGCTTGAGGACGATCATGGATATGTCCGGGGGTTCCGCGCGCGAGTATGTCTTAACGAATGTCTTCGATGAACCGATCTTCGTTCTTTTCAAGTGTCCCCACCCGCAGGCACAAAGCGGCGGCGGCCAGAACCTGCTGGCGGGTGGTTTGAGGTTGCAGGCTTCTGCGATCGGCGTTCAGGAGAATACCAAGGACGCGTGGCTGTGGAGCGGGACGCTCGAGCCTCGCAACTCGGCGACGATCGAGATTTCCTACCAGGTCGCGTCGGTGAAAGGAGTCGCTTTACCGTGTCGGCGAACAGAACGGAATTCCGGTCAAGCGACTGCGAGTCACTTTCGCCGCCAGGACTCTCGCCTCGATGCGTTTCGAGAGCGGTGACGGAACGAAACTGACACCAGACAACGCCATGGTTCTGGGAACGAAAGGACTTCCTCGCGCCGGATTTCTTTTTCGCTGGCATCGAGGAAAGCCGCAGCTTATATGCGTCACTATCACATCTGCTGGAAATCGGCCCCCTGGTCTGCCTGCTCTTTCTGCTGGCGGTTTCGTCCGGCCATCCTCGCGCGCCAGCATTTGACGGCAATCCAGATGCTGACAATCGCCGCAGGCTACGCGCTTTACTTCCCGTTGATTCTTTATCTCAGCACCCGTTTCTCCTTCGCCGTAGCATTGGTCATTGCGGTCGTGGTTCCGGGGGCGCTGCTCTCTGAACTATGCGCGTTACTTGCTGGGGGCAAGAATTGGGCTTCTCGGCGGCGCTGCGTTCCTCGGGCTTTACCAGGTGTTTCCCACCTTGGCCGCGTTTGCGGGATGGAACCGAGGAATGATGTTGCGCTGTCTGGGCGTGGTGACGCTCTGGGTGCTGATCAATTTGCAGAATCAGGCGCTCCAAACGTAAAGCCGCCCCGGCGGTGGTTCTGATAGCGTTAGCATCTCCACCTGTCAACTCAGGGCTGGCGAAATCCAAGTCATCCTGCCCGGGAGCTTGCCGGAAGCTGTTCGATTCAGAGCGGAAACCACGTAATTCGTTGGTCGCTTTCGACCCCGCGGAATACCAGGTCCGGATCGAGGGCAACTCATTTTCGAGTCGAAGCTCCGGGCTCAGTTTCAGAGTCCTTCGATCAGGCGAAAGGCCGATTCCTTTGTTTGCCGTCCTGTGTATTTGCAGGAATTCAAACTCGACTCCGGCTGACCCGGACCTTGCTCGGACTTGTCACGGTCTACGAATCGGTGATCTCCTCGTGCAACGCCCAGGCCGGGGACTCTGCGGTTTTCGTATCGGGTTCCAATCGAGAAACCGCGAAGAGGAAAGACGAGCGCAGCTTCCTCTCCTGCTGGGACCGTCTGGCCATGTTCGGTTGGAGACTCGGCTAACAGATCTTGAAATCCTGACAGGAACGATTTGGGCGAAGAGCACCGCGGACAAGCTTGACCGCTTACGACATCGGTGTCGCCGGGGCAGGAGCTGCTGATCATTGAATGGCGGGATGAGGAACGGCGATCCGCTGCTTGGGACAGGCCGGCAAGCGGAAGGGACAAGAAGGTTCTACGGCATTGGCCTCAGCCGCGCTCAGAATCTCACGGTGATCAACTCCGACGGCAGTTGCACGCATTTCAGCGAGTTTGAAGTGCCGGTCTTTCAGACGGAGGAATTCCGCGTGCGGCTACCGGAGGAAAGCGCGGTTGATTTCCGTCTCGGTGAACGGGGCTGAAATCGGCTCGCCCACGGTTCAAGACCAGGTGTGTCGCATCAGGCTTCCGAGCAAAGAAGCTCAGCAGACTAGCGCACCGTCTGTCGTTTCGAATTGCCTACCACGGTGCGGCTACGGATTCGTCGGCATGGCGGAACTGACATTGCCTGAGGTGTTCCAAACGGCCGGGACACTCGAATGGGTCGTCGCGTTGCCTAACGGCTTTGACACGCAGATCCATCTCCAGCGGCCTGGAAACGCAGAAGGCAGCGCCGGATCTAAGCCGGTTTCGGAGATTCGGCCGCATTTTGAAATCCCATCCTCATACCTATCTGGCGAAAGACCTGGCGCCTCCCGGATTGGTTAGCCTGAGTCTGAGGTATCGCCAGATCCTCCCGCCACTGGTACGAACTGCGCCAGGAATGAGCATTCCGGCTACCAGTGATTCGTTCGGATGCGAATCAGCGCGATGCGAAGCTCGATAAAACCGCAAGCGAAAAGAGAGGGACATCGATGACCCCCGAACGGAAAACGTGGTAGAATTCGCCACAGTCATGAACGTGCTCCATGTCGCTAAATCGATTGGTGCGCTTCATATATTTCACCACGGCGGCATGCACTCCAGTGGTGCGCAGACGGGATCAGGCAGGCGGTTCGGGAAGCGCACGAGCACGGGCTATCGAAGTTGCTGGGCCGTCGGTATGGATGGTGATGACCAGCGCGTTAAGGGACGTGATAGTCCTTGTCACAGCAGCTCTATCGGGGCACGACTCTGACCTGCCCGGAGGCTGAGTTGTATTCAGATTTCATTCCGGCGGGCAAATCGGGAAGTTTGGGCAGATACTTTTCCAGCGACGAGCTCATTCAAATCCTTCGGATTCCGCCCTTCCGAGGCATTGAAGAACTGTACCGCCTGAGTGATATAAGCCATATCGATGGCTTCTTCACCGAGCTTTTTGCGCCTTCGCAATCGCCCCCAAGTAATCAACCGGCGCGGTAAGCGGGTTTACCGCCTTGAGCCGGATGAATTCGTGGGCTTTCCCTGGGCTGGACTCTTCCTTCTTGGCGCAGCCAACAACGCAAAAACCCGGCGATCAGAAACAGATAACCGGGCGCGCGCATAAAAAACCACTTATTCTGCCCGACGCGAAGAGCGCGGAGCACGCTCTATCAGCAGCTACTGGATTCGGAGCCGCATTCGTCGAAGTCGTGGTAGTATCGCTTCCTCCACTGCTTCGTAGCCAGCCAAACGCGACCGCGATCGCGATCAGAATTAGAAATAAGTAATTTTTCATGGGAGTGACTTTAGCAGTGCAATCGTGAGAATGCCAAGAACTAAATACAAAGTGGAAGCCTCGATCTCTGCGATCCTCGCGGTTGCCAAAGTCTGGTCCAAGATACGGTCGGCGCCTGGTAGCGGATCGTTTTCAAAGATCACCTTGCCTAAAATATCCTCACGCTTGCGGACGCCAAAATCATGCCATCGCTGATCCATGGTCCGGTTATCGCCGATCACAAAATATTCGTTATCACTTCGAGTGAATTTCCGGAGAATTCAAGTGCGATTGGGCACATCGGCGGTCAGCTCAGCGAGGCACTCCGTTGATGGTGACAACTCCGCGTCGGATTGCACGCGCTCACCCGGCAAAGCGATGATCCGCTTCAGGAGCAGGACTTTTCACCAGCCATCCTAATGGCGACGACATCGCCCCCGTCTCGGCCGGAATTGAGAGACGGATCCGATTCACCAAATTGACGGTGCCGTTGCGACAGGCTGGAATCATGCTGATTCCAACGACGCGAATAGGAAAGATGAGGAACTTGAACGTAACGAGGCTGCTTAGAAGCAAGAGTCCGGCGCGACGCAGCGTCCGGTCCTGCGGGCGGCGCCCCACAGCCAGTCTGATCCACCAGGGAGAAGATCCAGATTTCTGATCGGACATAACTCCCGGCAGAGCCGGTTGGTGTCAAACCAAAAAGTTGTTTCAGCGGATGCATCTGCCTCTCGAAAACAGGATCGGACACAGGTCGGTCTCAAATCGAACGCATCACTCTCCAGCCGCCAGCAGACTCTTCACCTTTCAAGAGTTCTGGCGCCAGAAAGGTTTTTGCAAATAATGGCCCTCCTTCATCCGCAGAGCTGCTCCTGACATATCCGCCGGTGCAGATCACTTACAGGAGAAACGGCGCCGCAGATTTTCAATCAATTCACGCCCGCTCATGTTGGGCATGACAAGATCCGTAATCACCAGATCGATAGGCAAATCACTGTTCCGCGAATACTTCCAGCGCCTTCTGGCCGCTGCTCGAACAGTCAAGACCCGGTAACCGAACGAGGACAAAATCATCTGGCCCATGGTCAACAACGAGTCTTCATCATCCACCATCGGAGGAGGGTCTGGTTCCCGCTCAGATCAGCATCTTGGAGGTCATCACTTTTTACGATCTTTTTCTGGCGGGTAGGTAGAGACCCACTATTGTCCCCCTCCCCACTTTGTTGGCGACGGTCACCGTCCCACCACGATTGGTGACGATGCCAGACCCAGGCTAAACCAAGTCCAGCGGTGCCTGGATTTAGTGGTGAAAAATGGTCTCGAAAATCCGCGGAAGGATGTCGGGGTGGATACCTCTCGGCGTTATCTGAGATTTCGACGTATATAATCCTCCGGCTGACAACATCGAGGTCCCTTGCAGGGGCCGGCTCAGCTAAACTTTGTTGCGAGTCGTGACTCGGATCTGGCGATTTTCTCCCGGCGCTTGGATGGCGTTATCCAAGATCTTCGTGAGAGCTTGTTGCATTTTGGCTTCATCAAAGGTCGCCGTGCAATCCGCTTCCAACTGGAGCGTCCCAGCTGGAGCTTTATGAATGCCCGGGACTTGATAAAGCTCAACCGTCCGCCGTAGGACCTGATTGAGGTTGCCCGGAAGATTGCCGCGGGACGTTCTCTCTCTCTGCTGTGTCGGCTGAACGAAGCCAGATCGCTGGCCATCTCGGCGGGCTCTTTTCCGCACAGACTTCTCCACCTCGACCAAAGAGCTCGCGCCAGAAAGGGATGATGGTTCAGCGGCATTTTCGCGAGGATCAAGGAAGTGTGTCCCGTGGGATGCTGGTCAGCGCTTTATTAAAATCCAGAGCCACGCTCCGCGTCAGTTTCGGAGAGCGCACTCCAGTTTCTGGCGTTAGAGCGGTTCGCGCTCTCCAGCGGTCGCTCGGGCGTTGCCGGGAGCGCCGGGGCAGAGAGACCGGAAGAGACGGCGCCGAGGTTTCGCGGAAAAGCTGAAAAAGAAGATATTTTTGACCCTCTTTCAGAATGCGTGCAGACAAAACTTTTGAGTGGTTGCAGCAACCAGCGCCCCCCTTTTATCCGGAATTTCAGCGGCACGACCAAGGTCTGGGCGCGGTCCGCCCGGATCAGGAATTGCTCAGAAGGTCATTTCGCCGTCCGCTGGACCACACATCAAAGAGGAACTGGGACTTCTGCCCTTCGAGGACAGCGCCAAAAGTGCGCCACCGCTGACCGGCCTTCCAGGTGAACGGACGGTTCCAGAAGCATCGACCGCGAGGGACGGCCACTCTGCATCCGGCCAGGACAAAATCAGTTTCGGACTTCATCTCTCACCAATCATTAAAGCGATTCGCTCAACAAACAACAACTACATCTCTTCTTTCGCGATTTCGGCAACGCGTTTGAGCATTTACAGCGAGTCAAAGCATACTCTATGCTCGTCCGGTTGCGCGGATTAATTCGCTTTGAACGTTTTTGGGCAAACTCGGTACATACATTTTAACAAAAGTCTCCAGCCAAGCAAACGGCCTTCCTTTGACTTTTTGCCTCTGCTCGGGCACGTCCTCATGCGAGAGTGCCTTTGGAAGCGGCCGGCTGCAAGATCGTGATACAGGAGATCGCCAGCACATCAGGTGTTGGTGGCCGCCATCGACGACCCCTCGTAATAATGCGCTCGGCCCCTGCAAGATTCATCAACTCTGTTTTCCCGAGCCAGCCAATCACCACTTTCCCCCAGGCGTGACCGCTCATCTGACGCCTGGAAACCCGGAAGATTCATGTAGAGGATTTCTTTGTTCCACGTCCATCCGCCCAAAGCATCGTTAAACTCCGGCTCCCCAGGATAAAGCGCTGTGGTTCAGGTCGCAAGGACGCAGCCCGCAGCCGGACGGCGTCATTTTGAGGATCTGGAGGCTCTTTGCCATGGATGCCAATTGACTGCTGATTTGTTTTATCTTCAGCTACTCTAGGTTCTTCTGCGTAATAGGAATGACTTATGCAATAAATAATGACGAAATCCGCCGCTACTCGCGACATTTGATCCTTCCTCTGGTGGTGGAATGGCTGGCCAAAAAAGATTTGGGGTTCTGGACGAGCGTTTCTGTATCGGCGCAGGTGGCTTGGGGTCTCCGATTGTTTCGTATCTGCTGCCGCCGGAATCGGTAAGCTCGATCGCTGACTTTGATCGGTCGCGATCTTCCTCGAATCTGCAACGCTGGATTTTGGGAAGTATGGGACAGAAGATGCGTGTCGTCGGCCTAAGACTGAATCCGCGCGAGACAATCAAGAGCATCAATCCGAACACGGACGCTGGTTTTGCGTACAAGGTGCGCCTGACCAGCGAGAATGCCGCATGCTGAGATCACCGGTCAATATGACATTGTCGTGGATGGGACAGACAATTTTCCGACGCGCTACCTTGACCAATGATGCTTGTGTTCTTCTGAAGAAGCCTAACATCTATGGGTCATCCATTTCTTCTGCGACACTGAAGGGCAAAAGCCAGCGGCCTCGCGCCCTCATCCATGGCCCCGGCTTGTTACCGCTACGTCATGCTCTTTAGTCCGGAGCCACCTCCCGGAATGGTGCCTGGGCTGCGCCGAAGGCGGCGTGCTGGGGGTTTTTGCCTGGTGATTGAAGCTGATCAATCCAGCGACGGATTCTGAGAGACTCCGGTCGCTTGTGTGGGCAGTGGCAGCAGCCCTTGATCGGCCGCCTCCTCCTTTCTACTGCCTGGATACGCGAGGTTCCGTGGAACTTAAGCTCCGCAGGAGGATGCAGACTCGCCTGCAATGCCCGCCTGCGGCGAGAATCCCGCACCTCACGAAATTGGTCGACTACGAATCACCTTCTGCGGCCTGATGGCCGAGCCTCCTGCTCCTGCCAAGCCCACCGGATGAAGTTTCCGTCCAGGAGATGAAGCAGGCCCTGAGGACAAAAGGGTCAACATTGTAATCGGACGCGCGATCCGTGTATTTATACGAGATCACGCACATCGACGGAGTTCCACACCTGAACTTTGCCTCAGCGGCTTTACCGAATTGACCCTAACCAGACGACTTATCTGCACCGCAGCAGATACGTGCTCGATTCGTCAAGTTTCTGAAGGAGCAAGGTTTCAAATACGTAGTGCGTGGAAGGGCGGCATCGCGGCGTGGTCAGATGAAATTGACCCTGAGGATGCCGTGAAGATGCTGGGGCCGAGTTTTCGGGAGAACGGCTTCGATTCGATGGCCCGGCGCTTCAGCGGCGCGGGAAGTGTTAGAGAGAATTCACTTTCCCCAACTCCAGTCTTCTCGTTCATGTGTTTTGTTTATTATGGGTATGCGACGTGTCAGGCACGGGAACGCCGTTCAGTTTTTTTGTTCCAGCACGATCTCTCAATCCACCGGATGATCCTCGCGGCTGCTCCGCCGGGGCCAATTTTGGGAGTCTCAGCGAGAACCGCGGCGCGATTGGTGCTGAGGAAAAAGGAGATGCGACCTGGGGCCAAAAACAGAGCTTCCTCCGCTCACGGCGGACGAAACGGTTGCGGTGCAAGCGCCTTTGCTGATCCGTTGATCCGAGGCACTTGCTTGGAACAGCGGAATGAAATCGATGCGGGAGATCGTCAAGCACGCCAAAACTGGTCTCTGCACCGGATCGCCGCGGTGGACCGCAATATCCTTCGGTTGGCGATTTGAGAGATGCTTCATCGCGAAGATATTCCACCGATCGTCAGCATCAACGAGAGCAGTGCGACATTGCGAAAAATTCTCCACGAATGATAGCGGCAAGTTCGTCCAAACGGACATCCTGGATAAGATAAAAGGCGAGAGCTGATGCGGCCTGCGCGAATTGTGAATAAATGAACTGCCTCGATTCGCATTTCTGATCGCTTCAAATGAGGTTCGCCGATCTCCATTTGCACACGAACTTTTCGGACGGCACTTATTCGCCTGAAGAATTGACGGCTCAGGGACAGGCTCGCTGGCTTGAGTGTGCTGGCCTCGACTGACCACGACACCATGGAAGGGTGTGCGCGCGGATGGCTCTCAGCTTGCCAGAGAAGCCGGCATCAGAATTCATTCCAGGTTCCGGAATCTGACCGCCGAACTCGGCCGATACGGAACTGCATTGCTCGGCTACTTTCTTGATCGATCCAACCCAAACTCGTGATGCAGATGGCCCGATTTCAATCCGTCCGCCTAGAATCGCATTCGAGAGATGGGTGCAAACGCTATGCTCAATCAACTGGCGTTCACTTCCTGAGAGCCGAAGCGGTGCTTCGAGCTGGCCAATTGCCGGTCGCGCAGGGCCGGCCCCACGTAGGACGAGCATTGGTCCAGGGCGGAGTTTTGCGGCAGCCTGGATGAAGCTCTCCGATCGTTTTCTGAAAAAGCATCGCGCCGGCCTGGGTGCCGAAATGCAAAATGTCGGCTCTGGAAGCCATTGGATTGATTCACCAGGGCGGGCGGACTCGTTGGCGGTCGTGGCTCATCCCGGCCTCAATCAAAGCCGATGACATCATTCCTGAGCTGGTCGCCGGCCGGGCTGGATGGAATTGAATGCTTTCCTATACCAAGCATTCTCCGGCCACACAAGCGAGCGCTATCTGCAGGTCGCGTCACGCGAATTTGATTTATTGATCACGGGTGGTTCCGACTGCCATGGGCTGAGCAAGGGCAAGCTTCACTGATCGGCAGCGTCAGGCTGCCCATACGAAAGAGTCGAACGCCTGAAAGCAAAAGCTCTGCGGCGGACCGGGAAGAGGAGTCCACTCCGTCCGCGCATCGCCTGTAATTCGTAGTTTTTTCATGGGTTTATTTGAGAAATTCAGAACCGGCTTGCAGAAGACGCAGAACAAGCTGGTTCATGAAAATCAAGCCGCATCGTGCGACCGGGTCTCCCGGCGTGCACGCAGGAACCACGCTCCAGGAAGTGGAAGCCGCTGCTCTCCGGGGCGGACTTGGGAACGGGCATGACCCAGCAGATTTTAGGGCCGTCAGAAAGGCCTATGCAAACGCAAGGAGGCGCAGGGCGCGGATATTATTGCCATCGCGACTCGCGAGGTCGAGAGAGGTCTCTTCGACGCACTCAATCTCCACTTCGGCAAGAGCCTGCTGGATTAACCGTCGTTTCACTGGTCGGAGTCAACGGAACGGGAAAAACCACCACTGCGGCAAAGCTCGCCCATGTTATCCAATCGCGCGGACAAACCGCTTTGCTGGCCGCTTGTGACACCTTTCGCGCCGCTGCCATCCGGAACAGATCCAGCAATGGGGGACGGCGACTCCAGGTGCAAGTGGTCGCTGGGGCCTACGGAGCGGATCCTGCCGCCGTCGCGCACGATGCGGTGACAGCCGCCCTGTCCCGCAAAATCGATTATCTCTTGATTGATACGGCCGGGCGCTTGCATACGAAGCATAATCTGATGCAAGAGTTGCAGAAAGTGCACCGCGTTCCTGGCCGAGACAGCTTCCCGGCGCGCCCCATGAAGTGTTGTTGGTGCTGGATGCCAGCATCCGGCATGGAATGCGCTCAAGCCAGGCCAGAGAATTCAACAAGGCTGTTTCGCACTGACTGGGTTGGCTCGTCGACGAAGCTGGATGGCACGAGCAAAGCGAGGCATGGTCGGTGGCGATTCAGAAGGAACTTGGCTTTGCCCGTTAAATTCGTGGGCTTGGGCGAGCAACCCGACGATTTGCAGCCCTTCGACCCGCAAGCAGTTTGTCAGCCGCGCTCTTTGCAGGTGATGATCCTTGTGCATCCTCACACTGACGTTCCCAGCGATCGGCGAATGTGCTCACCAGCGACTGAGGATGATATCCGTTTCATGCGCCTGGCCCTTCGCCTCGCTCGGCGCGGCTATGGGGCTACTTCCCCCAATCCCATGGTCTGGAGCGCTGCTGGTAAAGCAGGGACGGATCATCGGGAAAAGGCTGGCACCATCGAGCAGGCGAACCACACGCAGAAATCGAAGCCTCCGAGGACGCCCAATCGCAACCGGGCGAATCATTACCGGCTCGACGTTGTATGTATCGCTCGAGTCCTTGTTGCACGCAAGGCCGCACACCGCCTTGCACGAAGCGATCAAAGCAGCAGGGATTCGCCGCGTGGTTGTCGGCGCAATCGATCCCAATCCACTCCATGCAGGCCGGGCGTTTCCAGTTTTGCAGCGCGCAGGGATTTCCCTAAGCTGCGGCGTGCTCGGAGCAGAAGCAGCCGGAACTCAATGAGGCCTTCAATCATTGGATCGTTCATCGGAGCGCCATTCGTCACGATCAAGGCCGCGCATGACACTCGATGGCAAAATCGCCACCGCGTCCGGGAAATCGAAGTGGATTACCAGCGAGCAAGCGCGAGCTTAGCGCAATGAAGCTGAGATGCGGAGCTGACGCTATATTGGTCGGAATCAACACGGTTTTGGCAGACGATCCGAGTCTGACACTTCCCGGCTGAGCAAGCGGCGAGATCGAAAGTCGAAGCGGCCTCCGCGGCGCATACGTGCTGGATGCGAAGGCTCGCACTCCTTTGTCCGCAAAAGTAACTTACCGATGCGTTTGCCGGGCAGACCACCATCGTTGTGGGCGAAGGAGCCCAAGAGGGACGAGTAAACGCGTTGTCGAAGCGGGTCAATGTCTGCATTGCCCCAGCCGCGGCGGCAGAATCAATTTGCCTTGGCTGCTCCAAAGGTTAGGGGCCGCAAGTCACTCAGTTTGTTGTGGAAGGCGGGGGCGAAGTGAATGCGTCATTTTTGGAAGGAGGCATGTCCATCGGGTCGCTTTTTCTATGCTCCAAAAATTATTGGCGGAGCCACGCGCGCAAAGCCGTTGCGGGAGCAGAGTGTCCGCCAGAGTTTCTGAGGCGGTCATTTTGCATGAAGTTAAATGGCGTCGAGTCAGGCCAGATTTATTGCTGACTGCGCGCATTTACTGAAGCGTCAGCAGCTTCATGTTTACGGGCATCATCGAAGAGACCGGCATCGTCAGAAGCATCGGACGCAGACGCCGGCCTCGATTCGTCTGATGGTTCAGGCCAACGTATGCAGTCGCAACCTGCGACCTGGAGACAGCCTGGCTGTGAATGGATGCTGTCTGACCGTGGCAAAGTCGCGTCCCGCTCCCGACCACGGCTCGTGCAATTCGATTTGCTGCGGGGAAACCTGGGAACGAACGAACCTCCGATTCGCCCGAACCGGTTCGCTCGTCAATCTCGAACGAGCCCTTCGCGCCGATGGCCGTCTGGGCGGACACTTTGTTACGGGTCATGTGGATGGGATTGGTAGAATTGTATCTTGGGGAGCGGGCAGGAAGCGATCACGTCGCTGGATATCGGGCGCCTTCGGCATTATGCGCTATCTGGTATTAAAGGGGATCTATCGCCGTTGATGGCATCAGTTTGACTATCGCGGCTCTGCAGAAAAAGCTGCTCTCGATTATGGATCATACCGCACACTTACGAGATGACCGCTCTCCGCAAACGAGCGGTTGGGGATGCCGTGAATCTTGAAACCGATCTGCTCCCGGAAAATGCGTTGGAGAGGTTCCTCACTTCTTCGAAGGAGACGCTGAGCGGGATCTTTCGTTTTCTCCCCAGGGCGACTTCCCTTTCGATCTGAATCACTCGCGTGGTGCTCACTCGGCGTTCTTGCCCCGTTGCGTCTTCGAAGACAATACTGGCCGTCGACACGTTTGGGCTTGCTGAAGGCGGTGAATGCATCGCTATTGGTCAGAGTGATCTCATGCCCAGCGGCTACGACAACCACATAACCTAAAGCGTGCCAATAAAGGCCAGTAAAGACTCTACCAGTAAGCATCTCTCTCATGGCGCGGTACTGGCCGCAACCAAAACCAGGGAGGAATTGACATCCCGCCGAGCCACCTGTATTCTTCGATCAGATTACTCGGACCATATCCCCACTTCCAGCGAAAGGACTTGCCAGAAATTGTCGCTTGGGGACAGAATGGGAACGCGGAATTTATTTCACAGCGGCGGTCCGTTGTCAACCATCTGCCGGAATGAATCCGCGCTCCCAAGGAATTTGAAGATGCACACGGTATTGGACCTTAAGAAAATGAGTTACTATCAGCACTGTGGAGTAATCGTTCGCACGTTTCTGCGTATAGTGAATTAGCAGACTTATGGAAAAACCAACCGAGTTCCAAGAATTTACAGGTCGGCCAGCGATTCATCCACGGGGGCAAGTCGTTCGTGAGGTGCTACCCCGAGCGCTGGCTCTGGACGAAAGACGGCGTGAGGGCCGCCTCTTCGCGGACCTCGTCAAGGTTGAGCCCTTGGGACGGCCCGCTGGTAGCGTGAACGTGCCGTGGTGGTCTTGTCAGACCGCCGGGCGCGACGCAAATCAAGGCCAACGCCAGCGATGGCGCGCGATCTTGAATTTGCCGGGCCCTGGTAGTGTGCTTCGTGAGCGGACTTACCAAATTCGACTGCGGCAAATCTCGTAAGAATGTCTCATCGCTGATCATTCGGAGCGGCGAAACCCCGACGAAACTGAATCCACAAGAGCGCCGATCAAAAACTACGGAGTATCAAGTCTCCGGTCCAGGACCCTCAGATATCAGACCTGAGATTCTGGACGATTCGTTCTGTAATCCGTGGTCCTATGGTAGCGGCATTTCTGACCACCGTGCTGTTCTCATTCTCGACGATTTCCGCGAATCGCACAAGCCAAGGCCATGGGAGCCCTCCCCGCCAATTTCTGGCGGTTGATTTTTCGCGACTGTCTTACTAGGCATTTACGCCCACGGGTTTGGAACGGGGTTCAGAGGAGAAGCTTTTAGCACATTTTCATTAGCGGTTGCATCGGATTCGGAATGGGCGACCTGGCGCTGTTTCGCAAGCTCTGCCACGGCTCGGATCGCGTCTTACCATCTTACTGGTTCATTGTTTAGCGGCGCCCTTCGCTGCTTTCACGGGTGGCTCTGGTTAGGAACGACCTTGAACTTGCCTTCAGATTTTAGTGCGGCTTGGTGATCCTGAGCGGTGTCGCTGTTGCTCTGAGCCCGGGCCGCCGTCTGGATCTACACGCCGGCAGAGTTTGGGACCAGGGGTTCTTCTCGGGGTGCTCGCGGCCAGCGGCCAGGGACTCGGTGCGGTTCTCAGCCGCATTGGTTTGATCAAGTCAAGCGCAGCTGGGGGAGGTATTGACGGGATCAGCGCGGCCTACCAACAGAATCCTCGGAGGCCTGCTGGTCGTCGGTCGATCGTGTGCCTCGTGCAACACCGGCCAGCGAAACACAAATCACCAAGGCCCTGGCGCCACTGATCGAAGGGATCTGGATTTGGGTGCTATGTCAACGCTCTGTCAGGGCCGACCCTCGGGGTGAGCTGTTATCAAGCGGCATTGAAGACGCTGCCTTCCGGGGTGGTATTGCCTATCGTTGCCACCACTCCGCTTGTGATCATCCCCTTTCGCTTCGAGTGCTGGAAGGCGAACGGGCCACAACCCGGTCGCTGTTCAGCGGAGCCATGGCAGTGAGTGGAGCCGCGGCTCTGGCGGTGGGTAGCGCCAACACTGGTAGGTCGTGGTCTTGGAGCGCCGCTCATGCGTTCACCGGGGGAGGCTGGGTCCGGCTCGTCCCGATGCTTTTCTGCTCGTGATTCGTAATCCGCAACTGGTATAGGCAATTGCCAGAGACTGCACTCAACATGTATTCACGCCGAACCAAGCGAGGGGTTTTTGTGTTGGAAGGTCTAAACACGTTTGCGACCACGTATTATCTTTATTACCTGTTCTTCTACATGCAGGCGAAGTTTGGCTTCGGCCGCCTGGAGAACCTCGCGCTGGCATCGCTGAACGGTTTCGTTTACGTATTCGCCGCCATTTACGGTGGGCGGTTTGCTCAAAAGCGAGGATATTTTCGAGCCTTGCGTTTCGGTTTCTCCACCATGGCCTTGGCTTTGATCGCCGGCAGCACGATTGAAAGTTCGATCGGCCAGCTTTGTGTCATGGTCGTGGCCACGATCGGCATCTGCTTTACCTGGCCAACTCTGGAGGCTCTCGCCTGTGAGAGGGAACCCACGGGAGGATTGCAGCGCATGGTCGGCATCTACAACCTCGTCTGGGCGGGAGGCGGAGCGTTAGCCTATTTCACCGGCGGCGCGATGCTCGGCGAAATGGGGGTTGCGAAGCATGTTCCTGGTGCCGGCCGCAATCAATCTTATCCAGCTTGCGTTGCTGTCCTGGATCGAAAAACAAGCGGCAACGGGCGAAGAATCTTCCCCGACACCGTCACAAGATGTCTCCGCCCTGTCCGTAGCCCAGGAACAGAGGCGCTCGCCAGTGAGTTCCAAAACATTTTTGAGAATGGCCTGGGTAGCTAATCCCTTTGCTTATATTGCCATCAGCACTGGCCGTGCCGCCTCATTCCCTCCTTAGCTGAGCGGTTACATCTGTCGCCGATGTTCGCAGGTTTCTTTGCTCGATCTGGCTGTTCGCCCGTGCCATTTCTTTCTGGGTTCTCTGGCTCTGGACCGGCTGGCATTATCGTTTCCGGTGGCTCGCCATTTCCTACGCAGTCATGGTTGTCTGCTTCGCTCTGATTTTGATCGTTCCAACTTTTTTGGGTCTTGAGCGTGGCGCAGATGTTTTTTGGAATTGCTCTGGGGCTTATTTACTATTCATCGCTTTATTATTCCATGGATGTTGGCCAGACCAAAGGCGAGCATGGAGGCATCCACTGAAGCGGCCATCGGCGCCGGCAACTTCGTGGGACCGGCTGTGAGGCGCAGCAGCCGTGCATTTCTATCCAGTTCAGCCGAACAGCGGCGCTCTGGCGGTGAGCACTCTGCTGGTGGGCGGCTTTATTTCTTTGCTGTTGATCCGCAAGCTGGGCCAGAACCAGTCACCGGTGAAATTGCCCGTCGATTCGACGATTGAATCAGATGAATTGCCTCGCTCAGGAAGAGGGCCAGGGTGAGTTCCGCGTTTATCCGGATGTTTTGGCGGATTGCACGCGATGAGATTCCTGACTGTCTCCGTATCGTCTCGTCTCTCGGGCGCTGCAACAGGCCATTTGGCCACTTGAATCTTTGCTGCCAGAGGATAGAAATTCTCTTACTGCTACCAGATGATGTCTCTGCTTTCCGGAAAAGTCGGGATTGTGTTCGGCGTGGCCAACAAACGGTCGGATCGCTTCGGGCCATCGCTCAAGCGTGGCACAAGGCCGGCGCCCGGCTCGCGTTCACCTACCAGGGTGAACGCTTGAAAGAGAATGTCGAGGAATCTGGCCGGCACGTTCGGATCTGAGACATTGCTGCTTCTGCCGTGCGATGTGCACCAAGGACGACGAGATCGACCGGGTCTTTGCCGAGATGCGACTGAAATTCGGCACCCTGCACCTGCTGCTCCATTCCGTCGCATTCGCGCCCCGGGAAGCGCTGGAGGGGGAGTTCGTCAATACCAGCCGCGAGAGCGCTTCGCACGTGCTCACGACGTGAGCGCCTATTCACTTGGTAGGCGCTCGCTCGCGGGCCGCGCCCGTTGATGACAGAAGGCGGAGGCAGCATCGTGGCGATGACTTACTACGGGTCGGAAAAGGTCGTGCCCGCACTACAATGTGATGGGTGTCGCGAAGGCGTCCTTGGAAGCCAGCACGCGCTATCTCGCATACGATTTGGGACCCAAAAAATCCGGGTCAATTGCATCAGCGCGGGCCCTGTCAACACCCTGGCTGCGCGAGGGATCGCTGGTTTTCACCGACATGCTTAAGCATTATGAGGCGCATGCTCCGCTCAAACGCAACGTTCTTCCTGATGAGCTGGGCGCGACCGGGCACATTCCTGGCCAGCGATGGCGCCGCCGGCTATCACGGGCCAGGTGATTTACGTGGATTGCGGGTATCAGATCATGGGATGTGTGGAGGATAGTGAGACCATCCATTCAACCAGAACGAATCCCAGCAGCAGGCATTGCCGCAACCAAAGAAGATGGAGGATGGAGGATAGAGGATGGCGACCGCAGCGCAAGCGTTTGGTGTCCACGCTTTAGCGTGTAGGATCCTGGCCCACCTCTGTTCCCAAGCACGCTAAAGCGTGGACACCAAACGCCCGCTGCAAAATCTGTGCACGATCAAGGACCGGCCGAAAGTCTGCTCTCTAACTGCAGTCTGAATATTTTGTAATTCGGCATCGGCTCGGCTGAGCTTGCGAATGCCGCATTGACACGCATTCTGCTCCGTGGCCGATAAATTTCTGCAAATCTGGAAGCACTACTGGCGGCGGTGCAGGACCACTCGCGCCAATTCGCGTGATTTTACTTTCGTATATCCCGTCATTTCGCGCCGGTCCCGAGGCCTCTCTGGGAATCAACTTGAACCCCGACAAGATCTGTAACTTCGACTGCATCTATTGCGAGGTGGACCGGAAAATTCCAGGCACGGTCTCCCCAGTGTTGACTTGAATCGTGGATGCGCGATGAACTGGATCGCGATGGTTCGCTTTGCCAAGGATGGAGGTCTTGGCCAAAGAACCGAAATTCGATGAAGCTCCCCTGGCTGACGCGTCACATTCGAGAGATATCGCCTTTCAGCGGTGATGGCGAACCGACTCCTGATCAACAATTTTGCGGATTGTGTGCAAGCGGTAGCAGAAGTATGAAAAGGACCGAAGGCGTAACCAGAACAAAAATTGTCCTCGTGAACCGACGCGGCCGGATCTCGACGAAGAAGGATGTGAAACACGGCCTGGAAATCATGGACGCGAACAACGGAGAGGTTTGGGGAAAACTCGATGCTGGAACGGAAACTTATTTCAAGCTCATCAACCGGACAGCGATCCGCTCTGAAAGGATTCTCCAGAACCTCTGGGAAACCGCAAAGGCCCGGCCGATCATCCTCCAGAGCCTTTTCCTCCGAAAGTGCATGATCGGCCTCATCCCGACGGCAGAATTAGCAGGCCTACTGCGACCGCTTGAATGAGTTGGCTGCAGGGCCGGGGACAGATCAAAGAAGTTCATGCCTACACTTCTGGCGCGTCCGGCGCCCGAGGCATCGCCGCCAAATTGGACCCGAAAGAATTGAATGCCATCGCGGACCATGGGGTCCGAGAAACCACCGGACACGAGTGCTGGCTTTCCCGTAAGGTTCCTCGCTAGTTTTTCGGTGGAATGACTCGCTGGCTGGGAAGCCCAAATCCCAAGCTCCGAAGCCCAAGCCCAAAGAATTCAAGCTCCCAAACCTCAACGCGCCACCCTGGATGACCACCACGTCGCTCGAACCTTGATTGGAGCTTGAAATTTGGAGCTTCTTTGAGCAGCAATACGTAACTGAACGAAGTACA
>ERZ1370068.5940-contig-4944_pt1 | contig 61229 bp, 93 predicted proteins | sample MGYA00561227_ERZ1370068 | MGnify/ENA primary metagenome ERZ1370068 (study PRJEB38410, sample SAMEA6850437) | metagenome | study: Metagenomic assessment of the ecological functions of the soil: analysis of the soil microbiota associated with the...
CTTACGTATTACTCGGGTAGCTTCTTTGCCGCCCCCGCCCTTTTTCATCCACTGCCAGAAGTGGATATGATTGTAGTGCTGGCCGATGTTGTTGATGACCGGGGCGTCTTTGCCGTGAAGGCTCTCCGGCAAATGTCCTCCAATGCTCTTTGCCGTCATATTTCGTTGCCGGGCCCAGCGAACCTTGTTGCCATTGTCGACGTAGGCTTGATGATGCTTGTCGTGATGAAACTCCGAGCGTCTCCTTGACATGTACGGCCGAGGGCGTCGTGGGCATAAGGGAGTTCTGGGGAGCTCTGAACGTCACGGCGGCGATACTCCGTTGCGTGTGCTGGGGGTAAGGGTCGCCGACATGCGTACCCGAGAGGGGGCGCCAAACAAGAGCACTGGCGCTCGCGCCGGGTGGGGGACCCAGGTCACTGCTTTGGCGGCGCCGGCGACGCCGCTGTCTTTGCTGGGCTGGAGGATGCCGAGGATGCGCCGCCGCCGGCGTCGCCGCGCCGCCGACGGAGGTCGACCAGCTGTCGCGCGCCGTTCGCTGGAGCGGGAACCTCCGGCTGCGGTTGACTGGAGGGGCTTGCCGACCATCACGGCCAAATTGTGCACGGCAGCAGCCCCAGTTCGGGTAGGGCATGCGCCCCTGTTGTGCCCGGACATCCTCGCTCCAATCCTCGCAGGTCGGCGCGATGGCGATCGGGCGCTCGTAGGCGAGCTGGATGCTCGGCACAGGGGCCCTCGCTCCCACGCCGTCATCTTGATAATACGGTAGTTGATAGCGGCATCGGCGACGTGGCGCTGATGCCTGCGTGGGCGGATCGAGGCGGGGCGAGCGTGCGCGTGCGCACCACCACCAGCCGCGCTCGGCCTCGGCTGCTGGCGCTCAAGAAAACGCACGACATCGATGCTGATTGGGACTCAGGCCGTCGGCGTCCGGCGGCACTGATGTCGAGCGTCTCCGCGCTTTGCCGCGAATTGATGGGTGGTGCAATTCGGGGTCGCCCGCCGACGGCGGTCGCATTGTCGAGTCGGCGATGCCTGCGCCCCGATCGTGATCACAGGCCGCAAGCAGGAGACCCGCGAGCGCGGCGACCAGCCAAACCCTCGTGCCGCGGTCTCCGCCGGCGTTGCGGCGGCGTGTTGGGTGCTTGCTTCATCGCTTAACCCCCGCGTCCGGATATTCGACAATGAAGCCGTAGTCGCCTCGTAGTGTCGGCGCGGCACATCACCCCGTAGCTGCGTGGCTGATGTGGCCGAGAAAGAGCTCCTGCAGGGTGCTTTACGGCGCAAAACCCCTTGTCGGGGCCGGCAAAGTCCGCCTTGGCGGCGTGCGTGGCCACGTAGGGCGTCACCAGGATGATGAGCTCGCTCTCCTTGCGCCGATGATAATCGTTGCTGCGAAACAAGGCACCGAGAATCGGGATGCTCGTGATGCCGCGCACGCCTACCACCGACTGGCGCGTGTCGTCGGAGACGCGGCGCACCATCGCCAGGGCGCCACCGCTCGGCAATTCCAGCGTGGTCTGGCGCGTCGCACCTTGAGCGCGGGAATGGCGATGTCGTTGAGGCTCACCGCGCCGTCGGAGGTCAGATTCGCTGACCTCGGCCGGAAATGTTGAGACCGATCCGGCCGTGCGACAGCACCACCGGCATGAAGCGATAGGCTGACGCCGAAATTCATCCAGCTCGCGGAGACTTGGCGATCTTCGCCGTCCGGCTGATCCGCCTGCGGCAAGCATGGCGAGCCGACACAATGCTGCCGTTGCGGCCCACGCGAGCCCGGTCCTGCGCCCTCGCGGGCCCCCCATGGCAACTCACCCCGCCGATTGCCGCAGGCCGGCCCTGAGCTTTGCCGCTGGGCCGAACCCTGCACACACGACGCGCACGCTGAACGGAGGCCAGTCTTGCGGCATTCGCGGGCCAAGCTTCCAGCACCGGCGGCCGCCCGCAACGCTTGTCCCCAACCTATCGACAGCTTCTGCCCAGCTTGGCGCAGTGCGCCCGAGCGCGGCGCCGCGGTGCACAGAGGCCTCCCGGCCGCGGAACGGCAAAGAGGCGCCTTCCCTGCGGCGCTACCGGCGGCCACGCCGCCTGCGCCTGGCAGCTCCGCCGGGATGCGGGCCAACGCTCGTGCGCCGCCCGGCGGCTCCGCGCATTTGGCTGCGTGCCACCAGATGCATAAACACGAGCCGCGCCGCAAAGACGGCGACCTTTGCCGGGCCTCAACTGGCGATTGGCAATTTCCTGCAATTTCAGGCGCAATCGCCTCAAAGGCCTGCACCAGGGTGGCTCCGTCGCTTGCCGCGTAGGCTTCCGCCGCACTGTCGAGGCGCAGCTCGCCAGCAGGGCGCCGTTGGCATCGTTTTCGAGCCGGAAGGCGATGGTGTAGACGGTGATGCCGGCGGCTTTGACGTTTCCCGCAGGCGGCGCGCGTCTCGTTGTCCATCTGTCCGATGAGGGCCGTCGACGTCGCCGTGGGCCCCGAGCCTGCCGTTCGAGGCATAGCCGAAGGCGTGGTGGATCGATTTGTTGTGGTTGGCGTCGGCCTGATGGTTGATCTCCCCGGCGGTCATCAGGATGATACTTGCTGCTTTTCCGCGTCGCTGTAGGGACGCGCCTCCGTCAACGGCTCTCTTCGGCCGACAGCATGCGGCCATCCCTCATGCCTTGGTGCTGCCCTTTGGCGCGCATCTGCGTGAGGACGGCTTCACGGCGCTCTTGTGCTCGGTCAACGGCAGGATCGCTCGACTGTCGCAGAGCGCGTTGGGACCTGGCGCGGCAGCGACGGAGCCGCCATCGTATTTGCTGGTGCGGGCCTGGGCCTCGGCGGCGGGCAGCGCGGGGCGTCGACCACCGACGCGCAGCGGCCGCGACGGCCTACGCGCACGCAGGTGGGCGTCGGCGCTCGCCACCGCCCGCCGGTGTCGGACCGTATAGTTGTTGCAGTAGCCGTTCCCTCGGCATTGGCCGGGTCGGGCTCGTCGGGCGCGAACATCGGCACGAACAGGCTGGCCGGCATCGCTCCGGCCTCGACACGCTGCAGTGACGTCGTGTGGGCTCGGGCGCACCTGACGCAGCCGCCCCAGCTCACGCCCAGCTCGGCGAAGAGCTCGAAGCGCGTGCGCTGTTCGGCGCAGTTTTCGGAGTGCACCGGCGACAGTCCGCCGCTGCCGACCCAGGACACGCCCCGATTGGCCGCGCCGACGTTGACGGAACCGGCGAAGGGCACGATGCCGTGACCTTGACTTTGTCGGTGCTCCTCGTAGCCGGCGTAAAGCACGCTCGTGAGGTTCTTGGCCGCCACGATGAGGTCACTGATGGGCTGGCCCGCCATCGATCCTGGAATTGTCGAGCACCAGCGCCACCCTCGACCAGTACACACGGCCTTTCTGACGGTCGCACTGGAGCCGAAGCCCCGCTGGTCTTGATGTCCACGGCCTTCAGCAGGCTTGTCAGCATGTTGCCCTTGGCCGTGGCGACGACCTCGCCTTTATCGGCGTCCATCACCACGCCCTTCAGGACGCCCACGCGCGCCAGCGCTTGATCGGGTTCACCTTTGAAATAGGCATCGGCATCTTGGCGGCCGGTGACATCCCGGTCGGGCAGCCTGAGCCGGCGCGAGGCCGCCAACGCCGCGGCATCAAGCGCATTCTGTTCGCGAACGACTTCGGGTTGCGTGCGCATAATCGATGGTCACGGCGACGGCCAGAAAGATGGCATGAAACCGCGATGGCGAAAATCGCCGCCACCACACCCTCTGATCGCCGGCGAGGCGCTGCAACCTTGGCGGCACGCTCTCCGGGCCGCGCGCCGCGCGTTCGCCCCGCGTGCGCAAATCGCGCGAGCTCCATGACCGCCCAAGTCCACGCGCAAAGATCGCCGCCAAAGTCGCTTGGGGCTGAGGAATGCCGCGCAACAGGCGCTGCCAACGCCTCAAGGCGCTGGCGTTGCTTTAGTTCATTCAATTTGAAGACAATTGTCGCCGCGCCACGCTCGGCGCGCTCATCGGGAAGGTGCGGCGGTTTGCGGCCGCCAGGTCGCACCGAGCTCTTTGCTGCGCTCGCGCGGCAATGGCGCACAGGGGGCGGCACGGAGGCCGAGGGCGAGACGACGTTAAAAGCCCTGCGCGCCGTGGTGCCTGCGCCCTTAAAATGATTGCGGCGGCGAGCGATGGCGTGCATGCCACTCAAGAAACGTTACCCCGCGGCAACGTTACCTCGGAACGTGCCTCGGGCAACGTTACTAAGAGTTCATTCCCCATCCCAGCTCTAGGGCTTTGCTAGCCTTCATCCGTCGTGACCGATGGCGGATCGAAAAAATTGATCGCGTTCGACTTGTTGTAGCTGGAGTGGTCATATCGATCGTGCTACGGGAGCGGCGTTTTTTCAGCGCCAACGGCTGCGCGCAATCACCATGGCCGATCGAGCACGACCAGTTCCAAGCCGACGCGCGCGAAACGGATAGCTTCGAGCATCGAGGTGCCGGCCGACACGTACTGGGGCGCCCAAGCGCAGCGCAGCCTCGGCAATTTCAAGAATCGGCTGGGAGAAGCAGCCCCAGCCGATCGTGCGCGCGCTGGGCATCGTCAAGCGCGCCGCCGCCGAGACCAACATGGCGCTCGGGCGGCTCGACCCGAAGATCGGCAAGGCCATCGTCGCGGCCGCCCAGGAGGTGATCGACGGCAAGCTCGACGACGCACTTCCCGCTGGTGGTCTGGCAGACCGGCTCGGGCACGCAGTCGAACATGAACGCCAACGAGGTGATCTCCAACCGCGCCATCGAGATGCTGGGCGGCGTGATGGGCTCGAAGAAGCCGGTGCATCCCAACGACCACGTCAACATGAGCCAGTCGTCGAACGACACCTATCCGACGGCCATGCACATCGCCTGCGCCGAGGAGATGCAGCACCGCCTGCTGCCGGCGCTCGAGCACCTGCACATGGCGCTGGACGCCAAGGTCAGCAGGCCTGGGCGCACATCATCAAGATCGGCCGCACGCACACGCAGGACGCCACGCCCTTGACGCTCGGCCAGGAATTCTCCGGCTATGCGCCAGCAGGTCGCACAACGGCATCGCGCCGGATCGAGATCGACCCTGCCCGGCCTGATGCAGCTGGCGCAGGGCGGCACGCGCCGTCGGCACCGGCCTGAACGCGCCGGTCGGCTTTGCCGAGAAGGTGGCCGAGCGCATCGCCGCCGATCACCGGCCTGCCCTTCATCACCGCGCCCGAACAAGTTCGGAGGCGCTGGCCGCCCACGACGCCATGGTGTTCGCGCCACGGCGCCATCAACACCGGTGGCCGCGGCGCTGTTCAAGATCGCCAACGACATCCGCTTCCTCGGCTCGCGGCCCGCCGCTCGGGTCTGGGCGAGCTGCGCCTTGCCGGAGAACGAGCCGGGCTCGTCGATCATGCCGGGCAAGGTCAATCCGACCGCAGTGCGAGGCGCTGACCCAGGTCTGCGTGCAGGTGTTCGGCAACCACGCCGCCGTGACCTTCGCCGGCAGCCAGGGCCACTTCGAGCTGAACGTCTTCAACCCGGTGATGGCCTACAACTTTCTGCAGTCGGTGCAGCTGCTGGCCGACGCGCGTCGATCAGCTTCACCGACAATTGCGTCGTCGGCATCGAGGCCGCGCGAGGACAACATCAAGGCCGCGCTGGAGCGCTCGCTGATGCTGGTAACCGCGCTCGCTCCCAAGATCGGCTATGACGCTGCGGCCAAGATCGCCAAGAGGGCACACAAGAACGGGACGACCTCGGAAGCAAGAGGCTGTCGGCGGGGGATATGTTTCGGCTGAGGAGTTCGACGCGATCGTCGACCCGAGCAAGATGATCGGACCGGAGGCGTGATGGGCACGCGTCGTCAACTTGAACCGCTATCGCAAGGAGAAGCAGCGCGCTGCCCGGGAACGCCGAGCCAACGAAAACGCATGCTCTTTGGTCTGCCCAAGATCGAGCACACGCAAGAATGCCGCGGCAGCGCAGCTTTGGACAAACGGCGCTCGATGGCATGCGACGCGAGGAACGGTCGCCCGAGCGCGAGGACTGACGAGGCGCCGTGACGGCGCCCGGACCGCGCGAGGCCGGTGCGGCGGCCCGGTGCCGCGGGCGCAAGGGCGCGTCGGGCGAGGCGTGGAACGATCGGTCGGGGTCGCCCATGAGCCGGCCTGTGAAGCGTTCCTTTAAGATTGACGGGCACCCACGTCGATTTCCCTCGAGCAGCCCTTCTGGGATGCGCTGAAGGACCGTGGCCGCGAGCGAAAACGAGCCCGTCAGCCGGCTGATCAGCCGCATCGACGCCGCGAGCGGCTCGAGCGGCCTTTCCAGCGCCGTGCGGTGTGGCTGCTGGCGCACTACCGCGCCGGCGCGCGGCGCTGCCGGGCGGTTAGCCGGGCGTTGCCGGCCGTGCTGGACTGGCGGGCGCGACTGGCAGCGGTTGCGGCGGGGTCGCGTTTTCCAGTTCTCGGGCAGCTCGGCCTCGCTGTCGGCGCGCCCGTCGAGCTGGCGCAAGCGCCTCGAGCGTTTCCACATCGTGTTCCATCTTGCGCACTGCCAGCTCGGGGCTCCAAGGGCCTCGCTATTGATGATGGGCTCGACCTGTCGAGCGCCGCCAGCGGGCCGCGGTAGCTGACGATCACGGCGGCAGCACCGGTTTGCTGGCGAGCGGGCTGTCTTTGCCGGGAACTTGCTGCAAGCGCCATTCGGACCTCGGAACAGGAAGCTCAAGAGATTGATGGCGGCGCTTCCCGAGGCGCGCTCGGCGCTCCATGTCGATGACGATGGGGCGCGTAGCCACTGGCCATCGCCGATTTCCAAGGCAATTTCCTCCGGCAAATTGAGCTGACCGACTGTGAGGCCTTGCGCCAGCGCCTGAGGACGCCGCGCAGGCGCTCCGGATCGCGTTTTTCAGACCTGCTCGCTGGCGAGCCCGACCGCGCCCGCCATAGACCAGCAAGTTGCTGTCGTTTGGAGGCGCCCCTGCCCTTGGTAGGGCGGCGATGAGGTTGCGCGGATTTGGCGCCGCGGCCGGGCTGAAGGACAAGTCCGTCTCTGATGCCGCCGACCGTTCCGGCCTCGCGCTGACGCCGACCGCGCCTCAAGGCTTCCCGCCTGCCGTCGCTGAGTTGCAGGGAGCCGTTCACGGCGGCACCAGTGCCCGTGCTCTCGATGGTAAATTGCAGGCGGCCGCGGCCGCCAGAGCGCGGTGCCTTCGATGCCGCCGACGGTGATCTTGCCGCCTTTGAGGCTGACGTCGACCGTGGCGTCCTTGAGCCCCATGCCGTCGCTCAGGGCCAAACGCCTGAGCCCGAGGACAACATGGCCGTCGATGCCCGCAAGCGCGCCCAGATCAAAGGGCTCTTCGGGCCAAGGGCTTTGCCGGCCGGCGAGGGCGGCTCGGCGGCGCCGGTGATCGGCGGCGAGCCGCAGGTCGAGCAAGGGGGCGAACAGGGGAGCGGATCGCTGAGCTCGCTAAGCTCGAGGCGGGCCTCGACCTGGCGCCGTTCGGCGGCCTGGGCCAGCGCAATGCGGCCGCGAACCTCGCTGCCGCCGACCGTCATGAGGAGCTGCTCGAGGGTGACGGCATCGTCCTCGACCACAAGCTTGAGCCCGCCGTCGATGCCGACGCCCGCCAAGCTGAGCGGTGGTGAGAGCCCGGCCATGGCGGCGAGCTGCTCGCCATCGGCCGCCTTGAGGCGCAGGTCGCCGGCTATTTTGTTGCCTTTCTCGAGTAGGTTCAGGAGGCCCTGGAAGTCGAGGGCCAAATCGCCCGCCGAGAGCGTCGAGGCACGGTGTGAGAGCCTCCGTCGGCACGCCCTTGGCCTTGAAGAAGGCTTGCCCGGGCGCCACCTTGTCGGCGCGCGCCTGCCCGCCATCGGAGATAAGCGCCGCTAGCTTACGGGCGTCGGGGGCGTCGAGGGTGGCGACAACCTCGGCGGAGCCCGGACCGCCAGCCGCCGGGCGCGCCGTCGAGCCGCCCGGAGACTTTGAGGGTCGAGCCGTTGACGTCGCCGGCAAGGCTGAGGTCGCGCGAGGTGGGCGTTCGTCCCCGAACACCAGGCTGCCGGCAGAGGCGCAGCGGCGCCAGCTTTTGGGCAAGGCGCTGGCCGGGTCGCAATCCGTCGGGCACGCCGAGGAGAGCGCGCCAGATCGCCGAGGTCAGCGGCGCTGCCTACCGCGACCATGCCCGACAGGCTGCCCTTGGGACGGGTGGCAACGTTTTCCAGGCGCACCTTTGAGATCGATCAGGAGGCCGCCTTCGTCGGCCGGGCGCAGCAGCGGCAGCTCGAGGTTACCCGCCTTGAGCCGCAGCTGCATGGCCACGTCGCGATAGCTGTGGGTCGCGGTGATCAGCCGACCCGTCTCGAGGCTCAGGCGCAGGTCGGGCTCACCGCCGTCTGCCGCGCTTGCCGAGCATGGCGTTGGCCGCCAGCGCATCCGACCAGGCCCTCTGGGCCAAGGCGTCGAAGGCCTCGCCGATGCTGGCTTTCGACCGGCTGAAAGGCGCGCACATCGATTTGCGGCGCCTCGAGCCGCAGGGCCAGTTCCGGGCGCCCTTGCCAGCGCCAGTCGGCTTCTCCCGACAGCGGCGTTCCCGAAACATCGCCGACGATGTTGCGCACGACGGCGCGACCCGTGCCAATTGCCAGCTGGGCGCTGACGCCTCAAAGGCGCCGTCGCCCTTTGCCGTCCGCCGGCGCGGGGATCTTGGCGAGGAAGCCGAGCGCCCTCAGCAGACTGGGCCCGCGCAGGTTGATGCTGCCGGCAAACTCGGGCGCCGCGGCGGGGCCCGTCAGGGCGCCCTTGAGCTCGGCACGGCTGCCGCCCGGCATGCCGACCCGCAACTGCTCGATCTCGAGCTTGTCCCTGACGCGCGCGACGGCAAGACGGACGCCGCTGACCGCCTCGCCGCCGAGGTTGGCCTGGTCGACCGACAGCGCCAGGCGTGAGCGGCCATCGGCCGGCAGCAGCTCGCGGGCGCGCAGGGCGAAGGGGACCAGGCTTTCGCTCGGGTCGCAGCGCCGGCGCTGGCGCGGCGATGCGGTCGAGATCGAGCCAGCGCGAGGAGAGATCGACCTCGAAGGCGAAGGTATCGCCCCAACGCGCCGATGCCTCGCCGACGACGAGCTGTGGCTCTGCCGCCCTGTTCGAACGACAGCGCCAAGTCGGAAAGCGTGCCGCCGGCCGCGTCGGCCCTGAGCACGGCCTTAAGATCGAAGGCTTGTGCGGCGCCCTCGCGGTCCTCCTCGGCGCCGGCAAGCGGCCGCGCGAGGCGCCCGGCGAGGCCCGCGATCGGCAGCCCGCGCCGTCAGCTCCCCGTCGAGCTTGGGTTCGGCCATCAGGTCGGTAAGGCGGGCATCGGCAGCAGGTAGATGGCGCCGGTTTCCGCCAAACGCAGCGAGGTGCGCAGGCGGACGCCGGCCTCGCCATCGGGCTTGCCGGTGACAAATCTGATTTCGCGTTCGCTGCCGCCTCGCCGAAGCTGCCGCGAAACCGATAGGGTCCGTCGATCGGCCGGCGCCGACAGATTCCCCGTCGATGCCCTCGGAGCCGCGTGGCGCTCTCCGCACCGCCCAGGACCATGCACGGCGAGGGTACCATCGGTGGATCTTGAGCGAGGTTATGGCGAGGTGCTGAGGGCAGATAGGCCGCATTGGCGAACACTTGCCCGAAGCTTATGCTAGTCCCAACTGAGCCGCGCTTGCGTGCCAGCCTCAATCATCAGGGCGGCATGAACTACGATTCAGTTGTGATGACATGCTGCTGCGAAACAGCAGTGCAATCGACAGCTTGAACGCCAAACTCGACGCGAAAGAAGGGTTCGCGCAAATTGCTCGAGGCCTCCGCAGATCCTTGACCCAGTTCCAAGCGAAAGCTGCGGTGTGGGGAGCAGGTGTAGATTGACCGTGCACGCTGACCCGAACCTCCGCCGAGAGGGGTGCGTGGCCTCGTCCTCGAACAGCGCCGGCGGTAGGAGTTCCAATCGACGAAATAGGAGATCGCAAACAGCGAGGTGATCACGGTGATCATGAACACGGCGAGGCCGGACGAAGAAATTGCTCATCGGTCGCCTGCTGGCAGCCTGCGCCGGGCAGGCAGCCACGCCGGGCGACCCGTCCGTACGGCCGGGCACGTATTATCCAAACTGCGCGTCTGATTGCGCCGCTTTGCCTACGGCACTGCTGAGTCGGATTGGCCCGCTCGCATTTCACGCTTTTATTTTGGTTTTAACTATACACGGGATGACCACCAAAATGGACCGCGAATTTGGTGCCACGGCGACCAATTGGGGGCTTGTGGGCAGAGAGGACGGCTGATTTGCTCCGCGCCGGTCCAGTGCTATAGTCAACCTCAATGCCAGCAGAATCGCAAATTGTCCCCGAATTCTGCGCCCCCGCCGCCGCCGGCGAGCCCGCAAGGCTCCGTTTCCGCTCGCGCCTCGGGGCCGCCTTGCCGGCCCCTATATGGCCGACCTCAATCCCGAGCAACGCGCCGCCGTGGAGGCGCTCGATGGTCCCGTGCTGGTGCTGGCGGGCGCCGGCACGGGCAAGACGCGCGTGTTGACGACGCGCATTGCCCATATCCTGTGCACGGGCCGGGCGCGGGGTTCCGAAATCCTGGCCGTCACCTTCACCAACAAGGCCGCGCACGAGATGAAGGAGCGCATCGGTGGCCTGATCGGCGGCGCGGTGGAGGCCATGCCGTGGCTCGGCACCTTCCACGCCATCGGCGTCAAGATCCTGCGCCGGCACGCCGAGCTCGTCGGCCTGAAAAGTGGCTTCACGATCCTCGATACGGACGATCAGCTCCGCCGATGCGGCAAGTGATCGAGGGCGCCGGCCTCGACAAGGATCGCTGGCCGGCGCGGCAGTTGGCGGGGCTGATCGATAGCTGGAAAAACCGCGGCCTGACGCCCGCCAAGGTGCCGCGCGGGGAAGCCTTCGGCTTCGCGGAGGGCAAGGGCGCCGAGCTTTATGCCGCCTACCAGCAGCGCTTGAAGGAGCTCAATGCCGCCGATTTCGGCGACCTGCTGCTCGAGGTCTTGCGGCTGTTGGTCGACAATGCCGATCTGCTCGCAGATTACCGCAGGCGCTTTCGCTATATTCTGGTCGACGAATACCAAGACACCAATGTTGCCCAATATCTTTGGCTGCGGCTGCTGACCGGCGGCGGGTGCCCAATATTTGCTGCGTCGGTGATGACGACCAGTCGATCTACGGCTGGCGCGGGGCCGAGGTCGACAACATCTTGCGCTTCGAGCAGGATTTCCCCGGTGCCAAGGTCGTTCTGGCTCGAGCGCAACTATCGCTCCAACGGCCATATCCTGGCGGCGGCCTCCCACCTCATCGCCCACAACAAGGCGCGGCTCGGCAAGACGCTGTTCACCGACCGGGACCTGGGGCGCCCGGTAAGCCTCTGCCGGGGTTTGGGACGACGAGGAGGAAGCGCGCGCCATCGGCCAGGAGATCGAGGCGCAGCAGAAGGCCGGACGGCGGCTGAGCCAGATCGCCATCCTGGTGCGCGCCTCCTTTCAGATGCGTGCCTTCGAGGATCGCTTTGTCACGCTTGGCTTGCCCTATCGCGTCATCGGCGGCCCGCGCTTCTATGAACGCCAGGAGATCCGGCGACGCCATCGCCTACCTCGAGGTGACGCTCAATCCGGCCAACGATCTGAAATTCGAACGCATCATCAACGTTCCCAAGCGTGGCATCGGCGACAGTACGGTGCGCGGCGCCTCATCGAGCTGGCGCGCGCTCGCGCCATCTCGCTTTATGCCGCCGCGCGCGAAATCGTCGACAGCGAGGAGCTCGCCGGCAAAACCGCAAGCGCTCGCCGACCTGATCGCCACCTTCGAGCGTTGGCGCGCCCAGGTTACCGGCATGAAGCACACCGAGCTGGCCGGAGCTGATTTTGATGAGTCGGGCTATACGCAGATGTGGCAGCACGATCGCAGTCCGCAGCAGGCGCGGCTCGAGAACCTGAAAGAGCTCGTGCGCTTCATGCACGAGTTCGAGACGCTTACAGGGCTTCCTGAGCATGTCTCGCTCGTCATGGACGCCGACGGTACCGAGGCCGGCGATCGCGTGTCCCTGATGACGTTGCACGCGGCCAAGGGGCTTGAGTTCGAGGTCGTGTTCCTGCCGCGGCTGGGAGGAGGGCCTGTTTCCGCATCAGCGCAGCCTCAGTGAGAACGGCAATGCCGGCCTCGAAGAGGAACGGCGGCTCGCCTATGTCGGCATGACGCGGGCCAAGCAGCTGGCCAAGATCAGTTTCGCCCAGAACCGACGCAATCGTGGCCTTTGGCAGGCCGCGGCGCCGTCCCGCTTTGTCGATGAGCTGCCCGAGGCCCACCTCGAGGTGAGCGAAGCTAAAAGCCCCTACGGTGGCGGCACCGGCGGCCGCTTCAACGCCTCATGGGCACAGCCGCTTCGATGAGCCGGCGGCGGGGTTTGAGAGCGGCTATGCGACGCCGGGGTGGCAGCGCGCCAAGGCGCAGTGGAACCGCGAGGACCGCGGCAGAAGCGCACGCCCCTGACGCTCGACGGCGAACTCGTTGCATCGACGGCGGCGGCCGCAGACCACGCCGGGGGAGCGCATTTTCCATCAAAAGTTCGGCTACGGGCGTATCGCCGACGTCGACGGCAACAAGCTCACGATCGACTTTGAAAAGGCGGGACGCAAGCGGGTGGTGGACAGTTTCGTCGAGCGCGCCCCGTAGTCCCCCTTGTGCATTTTTGCGTCACGGGGACGTCCCAAAGGCCCGCTAGCCTCGACAATCGCCGTCGGCCGGTTCTAGAACGAATTGGCTGTTGCTCAAGAGGTATTTGCGTCGCTCGCAGCCAGGGCCTCTCGACGTTGGAGGCAAGCGCGTTTCAACGCTTGGCGGGGAAAAACATGGCGTCGGCAGGAACGATGATGCGGGGCGGAGTGTGGAGTGCGCTCGTCAACGCGACGGCGGCCGCGCGGCCGGCGGAGGCCGCCAAAAGTCCGCCGGCGCGGGAAAAGTTTTTGCCCATCACGCGGCACGCCCTGCTCGATCGGCTCACCCATCCTCAGAGCTGGCCCCGCCGGCGAGGCCAAGGGATGCCCGCCGCCTCATGCGCTATCTCGACTATTGGCGTCGGCATGCCTATGCCGCCAGCCTGCTCGAGCTCGAGCAGCTCTACGAGCCCTTCAGCCCGGACAGTGACCTTTTGACAACGCGCGTTTTCTCGGCGCAAGAGAAGCTCACCATGCAGAAGCAAGTGGTCGAGCAAATGCGCCACTTCCTAGTGCAGGCGAACTTCGAGCACGTCGATCCCTCGGACGTGAAGATCATCCTGACCAAGGATTCCTACTACGGTCTTGACCTGCAGGTGGATCTCGGTGCCTTCGAGGAAATCCTGATCTTCTATCGCGGCGCCACCACCATGACCGAGCGGCGGCGCACGGGCAAGCGCCTGTTCTTGTGGCACGAGGAGGTGAAGATACCCGTTTTTCAGCGGCTGTTCTTGTTGTTCAAGCTGAAGCCGTTCGACGTGCCGGGTAAACGAGGTCATGCGCGAGCAGGGCCTCGAGCGCAAGGACGCGGAGAAGGTTGTCAAACGCACCCGCGGCCTACTGCCCGGTTCGGTCAAGAGCGACTTTATTTATATGAAGCTCTTTAAAAACATCCCGCGCACCGACATCGAAATGATCTTTCCCAACACCAAGGTGCAGTTCCGGCTGTTCGACAAGATCAAATTCGGCGTCACCGCCGGCAGCGGTCTCGGCATGGGGGTGGCCGGTACGGTGGGCAAGATCGCGCTGGTGTCGACTAACCCGATGGCGCTGATCGGCGCGCTGGCCGGGCTCGGCGGTGTGGCGATGCGGCAAGCGTCGAACTTCATTGCCCAGCGCAATCGCTACATGATCGTGATGGCGCAAAATCTCTACTTCCACGCGGTGGCCGACAATCGCGGCGCGTCATGACGCTTTTGGCGGATCGCGCCGCGGAGGAGGACGTCAAAGAGGAGATGCTGCTTTACAGCGCCCTGGCCAAGGCGCCCGTCAATGTGCGTGAGCTGAAGGCTGTCGATGAGGCCATCGAGACCTACATCAAGGACACTTTCGACCTCGACGTCGACTTCGATATCTCCGATGCGCTGAGCCGCCTGAAACAGGACGGGCTCATCACGGAACTGCCGGACGGCACGCTGCGAGGCGCTGCCCCCGCACGCCGCCGCCGCCCAGGATCGACAAGCTGTGGGACCTGTGCCTCGACCAGCTGCCCGACCCGCCCGCCGCCGGCCACGAATTCGATGGGGCAACCGGGGGACCGGCGGCGGCCTAGGCGTGCTGCGCCCCGTCAGCGGTCCGACGACGAAGACCGCCGAGCCGGCGGGCGCGTCTCGCGCCCGGGCGCAAACTAGGGCAGGATCGGTGCGCGCCGGTCACGGCTTGGTGCCGAGAAGGTGTGCGCGCCTTTATGCCTGAGCCGTCTTTCCCGCCGGAGGAAGCGTGTGTATCAGACCTACGAGGCTCCCCGTTGGGCGGCGATCACGCGCTGCGCGTGCGCCGCCTGCGCCAACTCATGGCCGCGCTTGGCGTCGATGCCATCCTGGTGCCGCGCGCCGACGAGCACCAGGGCGAGTACGTCGCGCCCTGCGGCCGAGCGCCTCGCCTGGCTCACGGGTTTTACGGGTTCGGCAGGTCTCGCCGCGGTCGCGCGTGCCGCGGCGGCCCTGTTCGTCGACGGGCGTTACGTGGTGCAGGCACCGACCCAGGTCGACACCGACCTGTTCCAGATCCTGCAGGTGCCGCAGACCAAGCTGTCCGATTGGCTGATCGGCACGCTCAAAGGCGCAGGCAGCGTTGGCTACGACCCATGGCTGCACGCCCAGGCGGGCCTTGAAGACTTAGGCGCGGCGCTGGAAGCCAAGGGCATAAAGCTGAAGGCGCTGGCGCGGAACCCGATCGACCGGATCTGGGGGCGCGAGCGGCCGGCGCCGCCGACGGGCCTGGTGCTGCCGCAGGCCACCGGCCTACGCCGGCAAGCCCGCGCAAGAAAAGCTTGCCAAGCTGCAGGACACCCTGCGCCGGGACAAGGCCGACGCGGTGATCCTGACGCAACCCGATCCGATTGCCTGGCTCTTTAATATTCGCGGCTCCGACGTCGCCCACAATCCGATGCCGCTGGCGCTTCGCCATCGTCCCCGCCGCCGGCAAGCCTGAGCTCTTCATCGACAAGACCAAGATCGGCCGCGACGCGCGGGCGCATTTGATGCCCTTGGCAAAGCTCAGCGCGCCCGCCCAGCTGGCGCCACGGCTTGCCGCGCTCAAGGCCGCGGGCAAGCGGGTGCGGCTCGATCCCAGCACGGCCGCGAACTGGTTTTCCGCAAGCTCGGCAAGGGGCGGATCGTGCGCGGCGCCGACCCCTGCCTGCTGCCCAAGGCGCGCAAAAACGTTGCCGAAATTGCCGGCGCGCGCGCCGCCCACAAGCGCGATGGCGCGGCGATGGCGCGCTTTCTGGCCTGGCTCGACCGCGAGGGTGGCAGCGGCGGTCTCGACGAGATCGCCGTGGCGCGGCAGCTGGAAGGCATGCGCAGCGAGACGCAAGCGCTGAAGGAGATCAGCTTCGACACGATTTCCGGGGCGGGACCCAACGGCGCCATCGTGCACTACCGGGTGACGACGGCGACCAATCGCAAGCTCAAGCCGGGCGAGCTCTACCTCGTCGACTCCGGGCGCCCAGTACCTCGACGGCACCACCGATATCACCCGCACGGTGGCGATCGGCACAGCCCGACGCGCGAAATGCAGGAGCGCTTCACGCTGGTGCTCAAGGGCCACATCGCCATTGCCACGGCGCGCTTCCCCGAGGGCACGCGCGGCGTCGATCTCGACCCCTTCGCGCGCCGGGCGCTGTGGGAGGCCGGCCTCGACTTCGACCATGGCACCGGCCACGGCGTCGGCAGTTACCTGTCCGTGCACGAGGGCCCGCAGAGCATCTCCAAGCGCGGCATGACCGCGCTGGAGCCCGGCATGATCATCTCCAACGAGCCCGGCTACTACAAGGCCGGCGCCTACGGCATCCGCATCGAGAACCTTGTGCTGGTGGTCGAGAGCCGCGACGGTCGTCGAAGGCGGCGAGCGCGCGATGATGGGCTTCGAGACGCTTGACGCTGGCGCCGATCGACCGGCGGCTGGTCGTGGCCGAGCTGCTGTCGGCGCGCAGGAGCTGGCCTGGCTCAACGCCTATCATGCGCGCGTGGCGCGATATCGATCGGTCCGGAGCTCGGCCCGCTGACCGCGCCTGGCTCGAGGCCGCCGCCGTGCCGATCCCGGCGCCCGCGCTCGCGTCTTAAAGGCCCAGCACGCGGCGAAGAAAGTCGAGCTCGGCCTCCAAGACGGCGATGATGGTCTCCGCCACGGCGAAAGCCGTGGCCTTCGCCGGCGAACTCGTGATAGGCCACGTTGACCCCGCGTTGCTTGAGCCGCCTCACCATGCGCCGGGACTGCTCCGGCGGCACCACCTTGTCATCAAGGCCCTGGAACAGGATGACGGGCGCACTGATATCGTCGATCCAGCGTGAGCGGTGAGCGGGCACGAAAGGTCTCTTGCCAATTCCCGACGGTCGTCGTTCCCATCAGCCGGTGCAGGTAACCGGATTCGAATTTGTGGGTGTGCTTGAGCAGCAGCGCCAGGTCGGACACGCCGTAGTGACAGCTCCCGCAGCAAAGGCGCGTGGTGGCCAAAGGCCATCAAGGTGGTGTAGCCGCCGGCGCTGCCGCCGGAGATGGCGATTTTTTGCCGGTCGGCGAGGCCGGCGCGGCCAAGATGCCGGGCGGCGGCGGCACAATCGGCCACGTCGGCGATGCCCCAGGCCGCATCGAGCCGCTGGCGGTAGGCGCGGCCGAAGCCCGTGCTGCCCGAGTAGTTGATGTCGAGCACGGCAAAACCGCGACTGGTAAAGAACTGGGTGCGCAGCTTCAAGCCGGCGTCGGTCATGCTGGTGGGACCGCCATGTACGAACAGGAGGGCCGGCGGCAGGGCACCGGCCGGCCCCCGATGCGCCGCGTTGCAGGCGGCATAGTAGAGGCCATACACGGTGCGTCCGCCGGCGCGAAAGGCAACGTCGGTTGCCGACGCTGAGAGAGCCCGACAGCCGCGCCAGCGGCAGGGTACTGCGCCGGCGGGCCGGCAAAACCTTTTACCTCGCGCCGGCCAATGCGCATGACCTCGGGCATTGCCGTCGGCCGACTGATCAAGGCGGCAAAGCCCCCGGCGAAGGCGACGGGGTCATCAATGCGCGCGGCTTTGCTGGCGAGGCTGGCGTAGCGCGTGCGACGTCCGCGTTTGGGATCCCACACCTCCAGCAGCGGTCGGCCCTGGCGCAGGGCGACCGCGCCGATGCTGCCGTTGGGTGCCGGCAATAGCTGCGCATACCGAACACCCGCTGCGGTCGCGACAGATCGGCGCCGCGCTGCCCATAGCGGCGGCGCACCTTGGCGCCATCCCAAACGTAGAGCTGTCCCCAGCCGCTCGCGTCCAAAATGAAACTCAAGTGTCCGCTGCCACCGCACCATGCCGGCTGAAAGGCGGCCGCGCCGTTGCCGCCGGCAACGGGGATGGCAGCCGCCGAGCGCTCCGTCCGCGTGCACGGGGGCCACGAACAGGGTGGCGCTGTCCCACGGCATGTCCGGCAGGTCCCAGGCCAGGAAGGCGATCCGGTCCCCGGCGGGCGACAAACACGAGAGGCGTAAAGTCGTGGGCGGCGGCGAGCTCCGTGATGCTGCCGCGGGCGACATCGACGGCCACCAGCAGGTTGCGCACGACCTTGGTAGCCTGGCGCCCACCATGCCGCTCGCCAGACCCCGATCAGGCGCTGGCGTTGGCCATCGAGGCCGTAATCGGCAAACCGCATATTGGGGGCATTGGTGAGGCGCCTTGGCGCTTCACCCGGCCGGAAGACATAGATCTGCTGGTCGCGGTCATTCGTGAAGTAAATGGTCTCGCCCACGACGGTGAATTCGCCGCCGCCATATTCGTGCACGCGCGATCGGGCCGAAAGGGAGCAGCCAAGAGGTCGCGGACGCTGCCGTCGGCGCGGCCCTGCAAAATGGTTTGCCGCCCGCCCTCCTCGGGCCGCGATTCGGTCCAGTAGACGGCGCCGGCCTCCGCCTTAAGGCCGCCGAAGCGTCGGCTGCCGGCGGCAGCAATGGCCGGCGTGATCGGCGAGGGCCAATGTCCAAAGGGGTTTGCAGCTTGGGCATGGTCGGGGAACGGCAGGGCGTGGGGAATCGGGTTCGGTGGGCACAGGAGTAAAAAATTTGGCATCGCGGGCGGCTACGACGCAAATCATCTTTGCACCGCGAAATAGGTCAGCTATGCTGTCCTTTACGTCGGGAGATCCGGCCGCGGCGGTATTGGCGCCGGCGGCCCGGGTCCTCGATGAGAGGATCTGGGGTAAGATCAGCCGCCTGGACCGCGGCCTGACGTGCTGCCCGCTAGCCCATCGTCCGATCCGGGAGACGGGGGCCAGGGCGACAAGGTCAGGACGGCGCAACGGACCGGTGGCGTCCCGCTCCGCGTGCACGGCTGCTCTCTGCCCAGGCCCAGCTTCTGGGAACGGACAGGCTACCTGCGCGTAGACCCCCAGCCGCTAGGTGAGGCCGATCTCAGCTCGAAGGCGTAACGCCTATGACGACGGATAGAACGCACAGCGGCGGCAGTCCGGATGCCGGTGCCAGGCCCTTTTTTCCCGAGGCGAGCGGCCTGTTCGATCCCCGCCGCGAACACGATGCCTGTGGCGTCGGCTTTCATCGCCAACCTCAAAGGCGGCAAGATCGCACAAGCTCATCGAAGGACGCGCTCTGCATCCTGCAGAACCTCGAGCATCGCGGCGCGGTCGGCGCCGATCCGATCGCCGGCGACGGCGCGGGCATTCTGATCCAGATCCCGCACGCCTTCCTGGAAGCCGAGTGCGCAAAAGCTCGACATTCAAGCTGCCGAAGCCCGGTCACTACGCCTGTCGGTTATCTGTTCCTGCCGCAGGACGAGCGGCTTGCGGGCCCACTGCGAGCGCGTCTGGACGCGCATCATTCGCGAGGAGGGCCTCGAGTTCTTGGGCTGGCGTTCGGTGCCCGTGGACAACACGCTGCCTCTCGGAAATGGTGAAGGCGACCGAGCCCGTGCATCGGCAGATCTTCATCGGCCGGCCGAAGGCGATGAAGGAGCAGCAGGAGTTCGAGCGTCGCCTCTACCTGATCCGCAAGGTCGTCTCCAACGCGCTCTACTTCGCCTACAAGGGCCGCGACATCGGCCACTACACGGTGTCGCTGTCGAGCCGCACGCTGGTCTACAAGGGCATGTTCCTGTCCTACCAGGTGAAGAAGCCTACTACACGGACCTGTCCGACCGCGCGTCTGGCCTCGGCGATGGCGCTGGTGCACCAGCGCTTCTCCACCAACACCTTCCCATCGTGGAAGCTGGCGCATCCCTACCGCATGGTCGCCCACAACGGCGAGATCAACACGCTGCGCGGCAACGTCAACTGGATGGCGGCGCGGCAGGCGTCGGTGACGACGCCGCTGTTCGGCAGCGACATCTCCAAGCTGTGGCCGATCTCCTACGAGGGGCAGTCGGACACGGCCTGCTTTCGACAACGCGCTCGAGTTCCTGGTGATGGGCGGCTACAGCCTGGCGCACGCGGCCATGATGCTGATCCCCGAGGCCTGGGCCGGCAATCCGCTGATGGATGGCAAGCGGCGCGCCTTCTACGAGTATCACGCCTGCCTGATGGAGCCGTGGGACGGCCCGGCAGCGATGGCCTTCACCGACGGCCGCCAGATCGGCGCCACGCTCGACCGCAACGGTCTGCGGCCGGCGCGCTATTTCGTCACCAAGGACGACACGCGTGATCATGTCGTCGGAGGCCGGCGTGCTGCCGGTGGCGGAAGCCAACATCGCGCGGAAGTGGCGCCTGCAGCCGGGCAAGATGCTGCTGATCGATCTGGAAGCAGGTCAAGCATCATCTCCGATGACGAGTCTGAAGGCGGACCTTGCCTCGCGCTATCCCTACGAGCAGTGGCTCAAGCGCACCCAGGTGCAGGTCGGCGACCTGCCGCTGCCCAAGAAGGTGGCGCGCAAGAAGATCGAACGTGGCCCTGCTCGATCTGCAGCAGGCGTTCGGCTACACGCAGGAAAGCCTGAAGTTCCTGATGGCGCCGATGGCGCACACGGGCCAGGAGGCCGTGGGCTCGATGGGCAACGACACGCCCGTGTCGGTGCTCTCCAACAAGCCGCAAGCTGCTGCACACCTATTTCAAGCAGAACTTTGCGCAGGTGACCAACCCGCCGATCGATTCTGATCCGCGAGGAGCTGGTGATGAGCCTCGTCTCGTTCATCGGGCCGCGGCCGAACCTGCTCGATCTCGAAGGCACCGCCAAGATCAAGCGGCTCGAGGTGTACCAGCCGATCCTCAGCAACGAGGATCTGGAGCGCATCCGCCAGATCGGCCTGGTCAAGGACAACCAGTTCTCCTGCGATGACAATCGACATCACCTACGCGGTGGAGAAGGGCGCGCGCGGCATGGCCGACTGCCCTCGACGTGGTCTGCGCGGAGGCCGAGGAGGCGGTGCGCTCCAAGGAGTACAACATCATCATTCTGTCCGACCGCGCCAACGGGGCCCGATCGCATTCCGATACCGTCGCTGCTCGCCACCTCGGCCGTGCATCATCACCTGATCCGGCAGGGTCTGCGCACGTCGGTCGGGCTGGTGGTGGAGACCGGCGAGGCGCACGAGGTGCATCAGTTCGCCGTGCTCGCGGGCTACGGCGCGGAGGCCATCAACCCCTACCTGGCCTTCGATACGCTTGGAGCAGCTACTGCCCGATCTCGACGAGAAGCTGACCCTGAAGGAGGCGCAGAAGCGCTACATCAAGGCGGTCGACAAGGGCCTCTTGAAGGTGATGTCCAAGATGGGCATCTCGACCTACCAGTCCTACTGCGGTGCGCAGATCTTCGACGCCGTCGGACTGAAGTCGACCTTCGTGAAGAAGTATTTCACCGGCACGCACACGCAGGTCGAGGGTGTCGGCCTGCGCCAGATCGCGCGCGAGACCGCCGAGCGGCACCGGCCAAGCCTTCGGCAACGTGCCGGTGTTGGAGAACGCGCTCGATGTGGGCGGCGAGTATGCCTTATCGCATCCGCGGCGAAGCCCACATGTGGCGGCCGACGGTGGTCGCCGACCTGCAGCACGCGGTGCGCGGCAATCTCGCCCGACAAGTATCGCTGCCTATGCGCAAGCAGATCAACGACCAGACCGAACAGCTGATGACCTTGCGCGGCCTGTTCCGCCTGAAGAGCGCCGAGGAGATGGGCCGCCAGTCCCGTCGCCGCTCGAGGAGGTGGAACCGGCGGCCAACATCGTGCGGCGCTTCTCGACCGGAGCGATGAGCTTCGGCTCGATCTCGCGCGAGGCGCACACCACGCTCGGCGATCGCCATGAACCGCATCGGCGGCAAGTCCAACACCGGGGAGGGCGGCGAGGAGGCTGACCGCTTCAAGCCGCTGCCGAACGGCGATTCGATGCGTTCGGCCATCAAGCAGGTGGCCTCCGGCCGCTTCGGCGTACCGCCGGAATACCTCACCAATTCCAATGTGATGCAGATCAAGATGGCGCAGGGCGCCAAGCCCGGGCGAGGGTGGCCAGCTGCCCGGTCACAAGGTGGACGCCACCATCGCCAAGGTGCGCCATTCGACGCCGGGGTCGGTCTGATCTCGCCGCCGCCGCATCATGACATCTATTCGATCGAGGATCTGGCGCAGCTCATCTTCGATCTGAAGAACGTCAATCCGGCGGCCGACGTCTCGGTCAAGCTCGTGTCCGAGGTTGGCGTCGGCACCGTCGCGGCCGGGCGTGGCGAAGGCGCGCGCCGACCACGTCACCATCGCCGGCTTCGAGGGCGGCACCGGCGCCTCTCCCCTCACCTCCATCAAGCACGCCGGTTCGCCCTGGGAGATCGGGCTCGCCGAGACGCACCAGACGCTGGTCGCCAACCGATTGCGGGGCCGCATCGCCGTGCAGGTCGACGGCGGCGTTCGCACCGGTCGTGACGTCGTCATCGGCGCCTTGCTCGGGCGCGGACGAATTCGGCTTCTCCACCGCGCCGCTGATCGCGCTCGGCTGCATCATGATGCGCAAGTGCCACCTCAACACCTGCCCGGTCGGCGTGGCGCACGCAAGACCCGGCTGCTGCGGGCCAAGTTCAAGGGTCAGCCCGAGCACGCCATCAACTTCTTCTTCTTCGTCGCCGAGGAGGTCCGCGAGATCATGGCGCGGGCTCGGCTACCGCAGCTTCAACGAGATGATCGGCCAGTCCCAGTGCCTCGACAAGCAACGCGCGATCGGGCACTGGAAGGCACGCGGGCTCGACTTCGAGAAGCTCTTCCACAAGCCGGACGTGCCGGAAACGGTGGCGATTTACAATTGCGAGCGGCAGGACCACGGACTCGGCAAAGTGCTGGACGTGCGGCTGCTCGAGCTTGCCATGCCGGCGCTTGCCGAGAAGCGCCCGTCAAGGAGCAGCTCGCCATCTCCAACCGCGATCGCGCCACCGGGGCGATGCTGTCCGGCGAGATTGCCAAGCGCTACCGGCCACACCGGTCTGCCCGAGGATAGCGTGTGGCTGTCCTTTGCAGGGCACGGCCGGCCAGAGTTTTGGCGCCTGGCTGGCGCACGGCGTGACCCTCGATCTCGTCGGCGAGGCCAACGACTACGTCGGCAAGGGCTTGTCGGGCGGCAAGCTGATCGTGCGCCCAGACCCGGCCTCGGGCATCACCCCCGAGGAAAGCATCATCGTTGGCAATACGGTGCTCTACGGTGCCATCAGCGGGGAGTGCTATTTCCGCGGCGTTGCCGGCGAGCGCTTTGCCGTGCGCAACTCCGGGCGCCGTCGCCGTGGTGGAGGGGACCGGCGATCACGGCTGCGAGTACATGACGGGCGGCATCGTCGTCGTCATCGGGCCGACCGGTCGCAATTTCGCGGCGGGCATGTCCGGCGGCATCGCCTACGTGCTGGACGAGGACGGCAGCTTCGAGCGGCGCTGCAATCTGTCGATGATCGACCTCGAACCCGTGGAGGCCGAGGATCAGGTGATGCGCCAGCTGTCCAACCAGGGCGGCGACCTCGAAAGTCACGGCCTGGTCGACATCATGGGCGACATGACCAAGCAGGATGCCGAACGCCTGCACCAGCTGATCGCCCGGCATGCCCACTACACCAATTCCGCGAAGGCCAAGGCCATTCTCGACGATTGGGCGCACTATCTGGGCAAGTTCAAGAAGGTGATGCCGGTCGAGTACCGGCGGGCGCTAGAAGAGATGAGCAAGCATCAGGCCGCCGACAAGACCGGCTTTGATGTGCTCGAGATAGGCTTGCCGGCCAAAGGCTAAAAACGCCGGCACCGGAAGGCGCACTTTATTGGTCACGAGCGATTTTTGTCATGAAGATCTACGGCGATCTGGGGTCCGGGAACTGCCTGAAGGTCAAGTACACGGCCGACCTTCTCGGGCTCGCTTACGTCTGGGTGCCGATCGAGGTGCTGAAGGGGACACGCGCACGCCCGAGTTCGTCGCCAAGTTTCCGATGGCGCAGATCCCGGCCGTGGAATTCACCGATGGCCGGCGCTTGGCCCAGTCCAACGGCATTGTGCGCTACCTGGCGCAGGGCAGCCCGCTGCTGCCCGCAGACCCGTTCGTTGCCGCCAAGGTCGATGAGCTCCTGTTTTGGGAGCAGTACAGCCACGAGCCCTACCTCGCGGTCTGTCGCTTTCACATGGTCTATCTCCGGCCGGCCGAAGGAGGCGCGCGAACCGCAGCGCGTCGAGCGCGGAGAAAAGGCGCTCGATCTGATGGACAACTTGCTCAAGGAGCGCAGTTGGTTGGTCGGTGACGGGCTCTCGATTGCCGATCTTGTGCTCTTGCCCTATACGCGGCTTTCCCCGAGGGTGGGTTTGAGCCTTTCCCAACGCCAGCACGTGCGCGCCTGGATCGCGCGCTGCGAAGGCGCGCTCGGCCTCACGGCGGTGGCGCGCTTCCTCAAGAGGCCAGTTAAAGATCGGCGACACGATGGGCAAGATCACCGGCTTCATGGAGTTCGAGCGGCACGACCGCGGCTATCGCGCGGTCGAACGAACGCCTGAAGCATTGGCGCGAATTCGTCGGTGCCGCTGTCCGACGCGGACACGCGCGTGCAGGCGTCGCGCTGCATGGACTGCGGCATTCCCTACTGCCACAACGGCTGTCCGGTGAACAATCAGATCCCGGACTGGAACGATCTCGTCTACCGCGAGCAATGGCGGACGGCCGCGCGCAATCTGCACTCGACCAATAACTTTCCCGAGATTACGGGCCGCGTCTGTCCGGCGCCCTGCGAGGCCGCCTGCACGCTCAACATCGACGACAAGCCGGTGACGATCAAGACCATCGAGTGCAGCATTGCCGACAAGGCCTTTGCCGGAGGGTTGGGTTGCGCCCGAGCCGCCGGAGAAGAAGACCGGCAAGAAGGTTGCGATCGTCGGTTCGGGGCCGGCGTGGCCTGGCCGCCGCGCAGCAGCAGCTCGCGCGCGCCGGCCACGAGCGTGCACGTCTACGAGAAGCATCGCTCAAGCCCGGCGGGCTGCTGCGCCTACGGCATTCCCGACTTCAAGATGGAAAAGAGCATCGTCGAGCGCCGCGTGAAGCAGATGGAAGCCGAAGGCGTCGTCTTCCACAGCAGCGTTCATGTCGGTCGCGACCTGCCGGCGCAACGAGCTCGAGGCCGAGCATGATGCCGTGCTGCTGGCGGGCGGCTCCGAACAGCCGTTCGACTTCTTCGAGAAATCGCCGGGACGCGAGCTCGACGGCTTGCGTTTCGCCATGACGTTTCTGCCGCAGCAGAACCGGCGCGTTGTCGGGTCGAGCCGCAGCGCGACGAGCCGCAGATCACGGCGGACGGCAAGCACGTGATCGTTATCGGCGGCGGCGATACGGGCAGCGACTGCATCGGCACCTCGTTCCGGCAGGGCGCCAAGTCGGTGACGCAGTTCGAGATCATGCCGCAGCCGCCCGCCAAGGAGAACAAGGCGCTGTCCTGGCCGCATTGGCCGCTGAAGCTGCGCGTCTCGTCCAGCCAGGCCGAGGGCGCCAAGACCGAGTACTCGATCTCCACCACGGGCTTTGCCGGCCGCAACGGCAAGGTGGAAAAATTGCTCTATGCGCGCGTCGATGCCTCTTTCAAGCCCATTGCCGGCGGCGCGGCTGAGCTGCCGGCCGACCTTGTGTTATTCGCCATGGGCTTTTCCGGCCCCGTGGAAAGCGACCTGGTCGGCCGAGCTCGGCCTCAGCGTGGTGCCGCGCGGGCGCTTCAAGGGGCTTGATGCCAACGAACGCGATTATCGCATCAAGGGTAAGAGCCAAGCTGTTTGCCGCCGGCGACATCCGGCGCGGCCAGAGCCTGGTGGTGTGGGCCATTCGCGAGGGCCGGCAGGCGGCGCATGCCATCGATCAGCTTCCTGATGGGCCGAAGCGACCTCGCCCGCTAACTAAAGCGGCGGGCGCTGCGGTGGAAAATCTTAAACGAAAGCGTGCTCTTGATCTGGCCAGCGCCTCGCCCTACGTGCTGAGATAGGTCGTGTCCGATCTCAGCAGGCAGGGTTTACCCATGAACGCTCCGGTCGAGGTGCATTTCCACGGGATCCAGAGAAGCGAAGCCATCAGAGCAGCGGGTACGCGAAAAGGTTGCCAAACTGGAGAAGCATTTCGAGCGCATGACGAGCTGCCGCGTCGTGCTCGAGGCCACCCAGCGCACGGCGCTCAAACCAAAAGTCTACTGCATCAAGATCGGAAGTCGGGGTTCCCGCCAGCGGCCCATTGTGGTCTGTCATGAGCGGGTCGGCAGCCACGCCAGCGAAGAGCTGACCACGGCGCTGCGCGATGCCTTCGAGACGGCGTTGCGCAAGATCGAGTGGTATAGCGAGCAGGCGCGGGCCAGCGCAGCCGGCTCGAACGCGGTCGCCGTCGGCCAAATGCCGCGGCGCGCGGCCCAGAAACGGCTTGAAGGCGCGCGCGCGCTGCGGCTCGTCTTTGCGCTGCCGGGCTCGGCAATCGGGTTTAGCTGCGCGGTGGGGCGGCGGGTTTGGCGGGTTTGGTCGCGCTCGCCGCACCGGCTCGGGCTCGGGGATGTCGGGCTCGACGCGCGGCCAACCGAAGTCGTCGGCTCGGCCGGGTTTTGTGGGCAGCCGCTCGCCCTTGATCAGCACATGATAGTAGGGCGCTCGGCTCGGGGCCTGGCGTCGGTTCAAGCCCGAGCCGCTGGTCGCTGGCGTAATCGAGCTCAAGACGACGAGCCCACCGCTGATCTCGTCGGCGACGACGTCGCCCATCGAGGCGGGACGCTCGCTCGATTGATTGCGGGTCACCAGCGCCACCACCGCGGAGGGAATGGCCGGCCGCGGCAGGTCGAGGGTGAAGGATTCTCTCGCGCCCGGCGGCGCCGATGCTCTTTAAGGTGATGCGGCCGTTGTCGGCCTTCTGGTCCGAGGCGCCGTCCGTTGCCGGCCCCGAGGTCGGCGCGCCGCCAGATACTGCGGCTGCCTTGGCCTCCGGCGCGTTGCCGCTGCCGCTCTTGCCGCCGCCGGCGGTGTCCGGCTCGGCGTTGGAACGCGGCCGCAAGGCGTTGATGCGTTCTTGCTCGCTTCTCGCTGCCCGGCCAGCGGGATCGATCTTCCTTGCGGGCCTGCGACAGGTCGCGTTTGATTTCCTGCTCGACGAACAGGGCAAGCTTACGATTGCCAGCGAAGGTGAAACCCACCCCGTCGGCCTCCCGCAACAGGCGCTGGCGGCCTGTAATGTCCGGACCATAGGCGGAGTAGTTGCCGGACTCGTCGGCAAATTGCGCCTGAATATCGATGAACTTGATGCCATTGAGGTAGGCCTTGTCCCGCACGATGTCGTTCATCATCTGGGTGGGATCATTGACCTCGTAGCGGCGCATGATCGGTTGGCTGACCCTAATAGAGCCCGACATTGCGCCGTTTCAGGATCTTGATGAAGCGGTCGACGCGGCGCCCGTATTCCTCGCGCCATTCCGGCGAGCCCAGCACGAAACGCTCGCGCGCGTCCTGGCGGATGGAAATACGATCGCCATAGCCGATCATGATCACGGCGATGTGCAGCGGCTCGCGCGAGGCTTCCTCGGCCTTCATTTCGCTGTCGAAATCGGCGCGCGCGATGCCGGCGAGGGGCGATGCTTGCGGGCCACCTGGATGCGGCGGTCGCCGGCGAAGGCTTCGTTCAGGCCTTCAATCAAGCCCTCGGCAAAAGCATCGCCGTAGGCCTGCAGCTTATAGGTGTCGCTCTCGGGAAAGGGGGTGAGATAGCTGGTCCCCGACGGTGCCTCCTGCAGCCGCGGCGCCGGTGGCAAACCGGAGCGCGATCAAGAGAACGGCAAGTAGGACGTGCAATGGAGGCGACATGGTCCTCGCTTGAACCCTTCTCGCTTGAACCCTCGAGGGCTCATCGGCGGGCGCGGCATCGCCCACGTTGGCGACCCCCTCCCTCTCGTAACACCGACAAAGCGCCCACCCAATAGACAAGCGCCCACCCAAACCAACCACCCCATAACCCCAAATGGCCACGCTGGAGAGGCGGCGCGGTGCCGACCAGCGATGCTCAGGTTCGCGCCCCCTCGCAAGGTGGCCGGCGAGAGGAATGGGGCGGCAGACTGTGGTGGGCGCAGGGCGCTAGCGCCCTGCGCCTGCAAATTCTAGCGGGGCGCCGTCGCGCCGTCTCGGCCAGGGGTGCCGACCGCGGAGGCTCTCAGTTGCGGGTTGGCACGCAAATGCTTGACGACGGCCTCGGTCGGCCAGCAGTCGACCTTGAGGTTGCTCGCCTTCTGGTAGACGCCGATCAAGGCGCGGGTGTTCATGCCGGCTTTGCCGTCGACCTTGGCCACGTCGTAGCCTAGTTTTTGAGCCCCGTCTGAATTTCTTGGATCCCTGTGGCCGAGAGTTGTTTGAGGTCAGCCCAGGGCGTTGCGAAGGCTTGCCCGCCGCCGATGCGATCGCCGAGGTTGCCGACGAACAGGGCATAGAGGTCCGACATGTTGTAGGCCTTGATGACCAGGAAATTCTCAAGCGCCAGGAAGGCGGGGCCATGGCTGCCCGCCGGCATCAGCAGGAAGGCCGGGGCCTCCACAACGTCGGCGGGAAAGGCGCCGGCGACGCGGCTGACCCCAGCGTGACCCAATCCTTGAGCGGCCGGCGATGGTCCGGGCCCTCCAGCAGACAGGGGATGCCCGCGGGCAGGCGCCACCTCGTAGCCCCAGCTCTGGCCGGGGACCCAACCCTTGGCGCGCAGCTGGTTGGCGGCGGAGGCCAGCGCATCGCCCGTCGAGGTCCAGATATCCCTTGCGCCCGTCGCCGTCGAGATCATAGGCGACGGTGTAGTATTCCGACGGCATGAACTGGGTCAGGCCCATGGCGCCCGCCCACGACCCCGTCATGTTTTCGCGGGTGCGCACCCCATCCTCGAGCATCTTCAGGGCGTAGAGGAGTTCGGTGCGAAACATGTCCTTACGGCGCCCCAGATAGGCCTGGGTGGCGAGCGCGCCTTCACCACATAGTAGTTGGAACGGTAGCTGCCGAAGGCGGTTTCCGCGGCCCCAGATCGCCAGCACGAACTGGCGTTGCACGCCCAATTCCGTCTCGATCTTTTCCAGGTGTGCGGCGTGCTGCTTGAGGAGCGCGCGGCCCTGCTCGCTGAGGCGGCCGAGGTAGTCGGCGTCAAGATACTGGGCCGGCGTGCGCGTGAACTCCGCCTGACCTTTGACCTCTTGGCCGGGCGGCAGGAGATCGGGCAGCGATCGATCGGGCTCGACGCCCTCAAAGGCGCGATCGAAGGTGGCACGCGAAATGCCCATGCGCTGGGCCTCGGGCCACAGCTCGGTCAGGAAGCTGCGATAGCCCGCGTCGGCCTGGGCCAGGACCGGCCCGCTGGCCACCGTACCGGCAAGCCAGGCGAGCGCCATGATGGGGGCCAAGATGATCCCAGCCGCACGCCGGCGCCGAGCGGCTGCTGCCCGGGGCGGGAGCGCCCTTTCCGCGCCCTGAACGCGCGACCGTTACTGTAAGGCCCCAGGCATAGCGGAACGCGGGTCTCCGTCGGGGGTAGTGCGGCACCGAGGTGGTCTTCCCATGTGAGGGCTTGGCGGACGATAACGTCAAGGTCAGCGTAGGCCGGCGCCCAGCCAAGGCTGCGGCGAATCTTCCGGACGCGGCCACGATCTGGGGCCGGATCGCCGGGGCGGCGGGCGCCGAGGCGGACGTCGAAGGTCCGACCCGCGGCGCGCCTGACGGCCTCGACGACGACTTCCAGCACCAGAGCCGCGCCCGTAACCGCAATTGAAGGTGTCGCTGGCGCCGCCAGCGGTGAGATAGGCGAGGGCTGCGCTGTGCGCAGCGCGCCAGATCGCTCACCTGGATATAGTCGCGAATACAAGTGCCATCGGGCGTCGGGTAGTCGGTGCCGAATACGTCGAGGTGGCTGCGCCTGCCGAGCGCAGCCTCGCAGGCGACCGCTGATGGCGAGCGTCGCGCCGCGGCGTCGATTGTCCGGAGCGCGCTCTGCGGGTCGGCGCCGCCGCCACATTGAAGTAGCGCAGCACGACGTAGGTGAGCGCGCGTGCGCGCGGGCGGCGTCGGCCAGCATTATTTCCGTCATCAGCTTGGAGCTGCCGTAGGGCGAGAGCGGCTTGAGCGGGGCGGTTTCGGCGACGGGGGTGCTGCCGGTCATGCCGTAGACGGCCGCGGTGGAGGAAAAATAAAGTGCCGCACGCCGGTCGCGACGGCCGTCTCGATCAAGGCGCGCGACTTCACGGTGTTGTTGAGATAGTAGGCGAGGGGATTTAGCCACCGACTTCCGGCACCACGATGGATCCGGGCAAAATGCAAAATCGCCTCCACGCCGGTGTCCCCGAGCAGGCGGCGCAGCAAGGTTTGATCGCCAACGTCGCCGCGCACGAAGGTGGCGGCGTCGGGCTACGGCGGCGGCGCGACCGCTCGACAGGTCGTCGAGCACGACGACGCTGTGGCCCGCGTCAAAAGCTCAAGCGTCATATGGCTGCCGATGTAGCCCGCTCCACCGGTCACAAGCGCACGCATGCTGTCGATCCCATTGGCGTCTTGCGGGGCCTCGCGGCGGCCTCGATTTTCCTCAGCCGCGCCGGATGCGCTACAGTGTCCGCCCGACGAAGCGCTCATACCCTGCCGGAGATTGAGTTAACAAGCATGAACAAATCGCGAAAGTCCATTCGCAAGGCGGTTTTGCCCGTGGCGGGGCTCCGGAACCCGGTTTTTGCCGGCGACCAAGGCCCTGCCGAAGGAACTTTGACCGTGGTCGATCGGCCCATCATTCAGCACGTGGTGGAGGAGGCGCGCAGCGCCGACATCGAGCATTTTATTTTCGTTACCGGGCGCAACAAGGGGGCGATCGAGGATCACTTCGACAGCCAATACGAGGTGGAGCGCACGCTCGAGGAGCGCGGCAAGACGCAAGAGCTGGCGGCGCTGCGGCGCTGACCTGCCGGCGGCCGGGCAAACCGAGCTTCACGCGCCAGCGAGGCCCGCTCGGGCTTGGGCATGCGGTGTGGTGCGCCCGCGAGATTGTCGGTGAGGAGGCCTTTGCGCTGCTCTTGCCGGACGTCTTGCATCACGCCGCCAAACCCTGCATTGGCGAAATGATGGAGGCCTATCGGGATCAGCCCGGCAATTACATTTCCGTGGCCCCGGTGCCGCCCGAGGAGACGCATCAATACGGCATTGTCGGCGTGGAGGATGCCAGCGCCAAGGTCTCGCGCATCACCGCCATGATCGAGAAGCCGAAAGCGGGACAGGCACCCTCCAACTTGCACATCTCCGGACGCGCTACATCCTTGAGCCGACGATTTTCCCATTCTCGAACGCGGCGAGAAGGGGCCGGCAGCGAAATCCAGATCACCGATGCCATGAAAAGGCTGGCCGAGCGCGACCCCTTCTTTGCCGTGCGCTTCGACGGCACCATCTATGACTGCGGTGGCCGCATGGGGTTCCTACTGGCCAACATCGCGCTCGCGCTCGAACGCGATGACTTCGGGCCCAACCCTGCGCGGCGAACTTGCAAAGCTTTGGCGGCGCCGCCGCGCCGTCAGTAGCGGCTACGCGCACGCCGGCGCTGCCGATCAGCCGGCGCCAGAAGACATGGCGCACCTCAAATCCCAGCTGGCGTGCGAGCCCACCGCTGGAGCCGACGGCGATCGAGATCGATAAAGGTCGACTGGGCGGTGAACAGGAAGATGGTGAGCGCCGAGGCGCGCCAGGCGAGATTGGCGTCGATCAGCACGCCATCGAGGTCGGGCAGTTGGGCGACGTTCGGCCGCTGGCGTCCCAGCCCAGGCTGACCTCGCCGCGGACGGTATGGCGCAGCGGGGCAAAGGCGAGACGCCGGCGCGATACTGCTCGCCGGCCGAGGGCGCGAGATACCGTCGGCGAGGCGGCGTGTGATAGCGCCTGTCGGCAATCGCGGTCTTGAGAAAAACGCCAAAGCCGCCCCCGAAATCCCAGGTGGTGCGGAAGGCCGCATCGCGCTCGAGCTCGTCACGGTCATCGTTGCTGATGGGGCCGCCGCCGAGGCTCGGCACCGGCGCGAAGTCGAAATCGCGGATGGCAGCCCGCAGTTGAAAGGCAAGCCGGTTGAAGCGGTGGTTGAAGGCGACGGCGGCGCGATCGGCCTCGAGGTCGCCGCGCTCCGCCGCCGCGATCGGCACTTTATAGGGCGCCGAGCGAATGTCTTTGTCGCGTTGATTGCGACACCAGCGCCTCGATGTTGGTGCGAGGGGTGATGTCGAGACGGCCGCGCGCCTCGCGCGCGTAGGCGCGGTCGTCCTCGCTCGGTTGCCGGCAAAGGAGGGCGCCGCCGGGCGCGCGGAAATTCCAGGGCATGACGATACCAGTCGGCGACGGCGCGGAGGCTGGAGCGCACGTCGAGCGCCGCGTCACCCTGGCGGGAGGGCTCTTGAAGACGTTGTTGGTGGCCAGGCCCGAGATTTCGGCGTCCGGAAAAATGACAAAGCCGCGCCGAACCGCACGCCGGTTGGGTCGTAGGGCTCGATGTGGAAGAGTTCCGCCGGGCGCCGATCGCGCAAGGGTTCGGGCTCGATGCGGAGACATATAGGGATCATAGCCGGCGGGCGGCAGCTGGTAAGGCGCCGATATCCTCCGCCGTGCGCGGCTCGGTCCCCAACACGGCCATGCCGTCTAGGACCGGGACGGTACCGTCGGCGAGGACCACGCCGTCCACCGTCGTCAGCCCTTGCCCCCTCTGGGTCGGGCTCCGCCCCGGCGTACGGCGGTGGAGGCGGCCCTGAGGGAGCGTCCTCGGCGCCATCCTCGGGGCCCTCCTCGGTCTTGGTTTGGGCCATCGTAGGGGCGGTTGTGGCGCGCTTTCTTCGACGCTGTCGTCAGAGCAGGGGTCCGTTGCGAGGCTTGGGCGTGGCCAGGAGGGGCCTTGCGCGAGGTCGGGGGCTGATGGGCGCGCTCCGTCGCGCTTCGTGGGCCAGCGCGCTTGGGCTGCTCGCCGGGGCGACTGCCAGGGCGACTGCCGGGACTGCAACGGCGCTCGCTAGGCCCAGGCTGCCCGCGGCGATCGGCCCGAGCGGAAAGACGGCAGCAAAGCGGTCGCGGATCACGCCGGCCCCACACCGTGGCCCCCGAGGAGACGCACACGCGCCGATCAGCCTAGTATGACTGAGTGGGGGCGCAGGTTAGGGAGTTGTTGAAGGGCGCCGTGCCGGCGCCACAGGCAATTGGCAGAAAGAGCGAGCTCTGCTGAAGGTAAGGCCAGCACCCGTGAGGGGAAAACGGGCACACCGGGGTTGAACAGGGGGTCTGCCACATGCGCATGAGCGGCGCCAAACGCAAGCTTGAGATCGTGCCCCTCGCTGTCTCTCCGCCGCCGGCGGCTCAATCAGCGACGCGCACGCTCGATCTGGAATGCAGAAGGTCTGGCGGCGCTCAGGGCCGCGCTCGAAGGCGAGCTGAGGGAGCCTTTCAACCGCGCCGTTGGCATTCTTGCCGCGGCCGCAGGCCGGGTCATCATCAGCGGCATCGGCAGAGCGGACACGTGGGCCAGAAGCTGGCCGCCACCTTTGCCTCCACCCGGCACGCCGGCCTTTTCGTGCACGCCAGCGAGGCCAGTCACGGCGATCTCGGCATGATCACGCGTGAGGACGTGATCGTGGCGATGTCCTGGTCTGGGGAGAGCGTTGAGTTGGGCAACATCGTCACCTACTCGCGCCGCTTCAAAGGTGCCGCTGATCGCGATAACGTCGCGCGCCGATTCGGCCTTGGGCAAGCAGGCCGGACGTGGTCCTGGGTTGCCGCGCGCCAAGGAGGCCTGTCCGCACGGGCTGGCGCCGACGACGTCCACGACCATGCAGCTGGCGCTGCGGCGACTGTCTCGCCATTGCGCTCCTCGAAAACAAGAAGACTTTACGGCGCACGATTTCAGCGTCTTCCCATCCCGGCGGCTCGCTGGGGGCCAGCCTCAAGTTCGTCGCCGACATCATGCATACGGGCGAACACCTGCCGCTGGTTGGGGAAGACAAGGTCATGTCCGAGGCGATCGTCATCATGACGCAGAAGAGTTTCGGCTGCCTTGGCGTCGTCGACGCCAAAGGACGGCCTGGTCGGCATGATTACCGACGGGGGACCTGCGGCGGCATATGGGGTCCGGCCTGCTCGGCCAGCGCACGCAGGACATCATGACGCGCAAGCCGAACACGCTCGCTCCCAATACGCTGGCCTCCACCGCGCTCGAGCAGTTCAATGCCTTAAAGCGCACGCAGATGTTCGTGGTCGACAAGGGGCAAGCCGGTCGGCGTCCTGCACGTGCACGATCTGTTGCGCGCCGGCGTGGCTTAAGCCTAGTTCTTGAAGAAGATTGCTGAGCGGCCACCAGGCCGCGGCCTGCTGCACGTTGGCATCTTTGCCCAGGCGGAGGTTTTTCGCCGGCGCCTTGGTGAGGGAGGTGGCGGGCTTCGGTTGCGGGCAGCGATGCCGCCGCGGTGGTCGTGCTGCCGCCGGCTTCGCCTTGGTCTCGATGGCAATGAAGCGCTGCCGGGGTTTCAGAGCCCCCATTTCGAGCTTGGATTTTTCAGGTCCCTTCGCCTCCTGCGGCCACAGCCGCGGATCGAAATAGCCGCTGATTGCAAAGGCAGCCCCGGTGGTGCCCAAGGCGATGAGACTGAGCGCCAATAGCAATCTGAGCGTCGGCATACGGGTCCAATCCGGCGGGCGCGGACTTTCCCTCAAAGGTCCACGCAAAACAATCCCGCACGTCCCCTGTAGCTAGCGGCAAAATGTGGAAGCTCTGCGGCCGAACGGGGGCGCTCAGTCCTGGAAAACGTCGGCCCACTCGGGATGCTTACGGCGCTCGGCATTCACGTAGGGACAGGCGGATAGATCTTGAAGCCTTCCGCGCGCGCGTCCTCGACAGAACCGGCGCACGAGCGCCAGCGCCACGCCGTTGCCGCGCAGACGATCATCGACCGCCGTGTGCTCGGCGATGACGAGGGTCTTGCTCGTGCGGCTATAGGCGAGTTCGCCTTCGCCCTCATGCCCCGCAAGACGCGCCATGTAGCGGCCGCGCGTGGGGCTCTGTTCGCGGGTAATTTTGAGGTCGAGGCGCGGTCATCGGCTTTCATTGCGGCGTGAGGATCATCGGGCGGAGCCAGGTCTGCCCCTCAGGCAAAATGCGAAGTCTCCCGGGCAGGATGTAGGGGGCGCGGGCGTGGACGCAGCGGGCGAGGAGCAGGGCGGCTCGGGTGCCGCTAGCGGATGCCAAAGGACCCCGGGGCGCGCTGCACATTGCGCACCAGCGATTGCCACCACGACCGGGGGCGCGACTCGGCGCGAGGTGCCGTGTGACGGCGGCGCCCGGCGTAGACGTCGGCCGGCGGCGATGGGACCGCTCTGGCGGGGTGAGCGCGGCGCGCGATTATCCTCCTCCCCTGCCGCCGGTGCGGCCGCCGTCGGCCTGGCGTTGCCGGCGCTTGGCCTCGGGTCGCGCCAGCAGCGTTGCCGCGGCGGCCGTGGTGGCGGCCGCGCGCCACGATCAACGGCGTCGAGCTTTGGGGGATGGCCTCGTCCCGGCGCGTCTCGGCAACCGATTTTTCGCAGGCTCGGCGGCAGCGGCGTTTTCCGTGCACTGGGCCTTGGCCCGTCCGCTGCCCCGGCCGGGCGGCTGCAGACGCGGTGCGCCTGGCTCTGGACGAGCCGCAGCAGGACGAAGTCGGGCTCTTCGAGGGGCAGCTTGGCGTTGACGCTTTCCGTGAAGCGCCGCATGGCCTGGCGCAGGTCGGGGTCAGGTGCTGGTGATGTCGCCCTCGTAGCAGCCGACCCGTTTCAGCTCCTTGTGGAGCTCACGCGCCAGCCCCGCCCGATCGGAACTGCCGGGAAGGGTGCCGTGCGCCGGCCCTGCCGCCGGGTTCGTGGCCGCCGGGCGTGGCGGTACGACCACGACGACCCCCTCGTCGGCTTTGACGGCGGGCCAGCCTCGGGTTTGATGCAACAGCGCGCCGACGCCCACCCAACCCAAAATCGGAACAATAACCAACGCTTTGTGCAAGGCGCGGCCCCTGCCGCCAACAAAATCCTGCCCAGAAAAGCGCTGACTTGGGGCCAAAGGAAGGCAAGATCGCGAGATTTCAACGCTCGTTGCGGACGCCGCGGCGGTGCGGTGGGCGCCGTTTGTGGGTTGCCGGCGCGGTTCCCCGCCGCGGTTTCCCGCGCCGCGAGCCTGCTCGGCTCGGCGTTATCCCGCCCTGCTCAGGAACCGACGCGCTCGACCTGCAACAGGGTTGCCTTGGCGGCGGCGACCTTCACCTCGGCACCGCAGAAGGTCGGGGCCCTCGACCTGCCAGAGCGTATCGCCGACCCGCGCGCGCGCCGCGGCCGCCTTCGATGGCCTCGGCGAGGATGAGAGATGCGACCGACCAACTGAGCGTGGCGCGTTGGTTGAGAGTCGGGCTGATCACTGGTACTGACGGCCGGGTGCGCCCAGACGAAATCGATGGCAATGTCGGCGATGATGGTGGCGAGCCCCGCGAGCAGCAGCCAGCCGCCCGTCGTCTCGCTGCGGGCGAGGGCGAAAGAGCCCACCGAGGCAAAGCCCGATGCCGAGCCAGGGCAGGGCCAGGCTGACGGTGGCCAACATCAGGCGAAGGCGCTGGGCTCCTGTCTGGGCCGAAGCACGCTCTACGACCAAAATGGTTCCTCTGGCACTGGTGACCTTGACCCAGGTCCCGACGGGCGGCAGATCCGGCCCTTCGGCTTGCCATAAGGTGTCGCCGACGCGCACGCACGGCCGTTCTGGATGGCCTGTTCGACGATCAACGAGCGGCCGACATACTGCTGACTGCGCTCATTGAGATTGGGCAGGTCGCTCAAAGCTACGTCGGGCCGCACGTAGCGCCGCACCCAGAACACGGTGGCGATCGCGAGCAGGCCGAAGGCGATGATCTGCCACGGCCAGCTGACGCCGGTGAGAAGCGCCAGCGCGCCAACGACGACGGCGGCGATGCCGAACCATAAAAGTGCACGCCAGGCAGAAAGGTTTCGAGCGTGAACAGGAGGGCGGCGAGGATGAACCAGTTCCAGGCCCCGAAGCCGGCGAGGAAGGCGAACGCGGGCGGCATGTCAGTCCTCCTGGTGGCGGCTCCGATGAGACGGCGAGGCTCGCTGGCTCTTTGACCGCAAAAGTGGAGGGGGCCTTCAAGTGGAGGGAACGCTGCTGTTGCGGGGCGAGCTACGAGCGCCCGAGACCGCCTGTGGGCCGCCGCCGTTCTTGCCGAAGGCCTCGCGCGCGTGATTTCGGCCAATCCGGCCAACGAGCCGATGACGGCGGAAGCCTCGAGCGGCATCATCAGCACCTTCTGGTTGGGGGAGCGGGCAATGGCCTCGAGCGCCTTCACGTAGTTGTTGGCGACAAAGTAGTTGATGGCTTGCACGTTGCCGCCGGCGATCGCCTGGCTCACCATTTCGGTGGCCTTGGCTTCGGCCTGGGCCGCGCGCTCGCGCGCCTCGGCGTCGCTGGAAGGCGGCCTCCTTGCGGCCTTCGGCGGCGAGCATCACGGCCTGCTTCTCGCCTTCCGCCTTGAGCACGGCGGCCTGGCGAAGGCCCTCGGCCTCCAGGATTTGCGCGCGCTTGTCGCGCTCGGCCTTCATCTGGCGCGCCATACTGTCGACGAGGTCGCGCGGCGGTGCGATGTCCTTGATTTCGATACGCGTGACTTTGACACCCCAGGGCTTCGGTCGCCGCATCCACCACGCTGCAGCAGCCTCGCGTTGATGGTGTCGCGGTTGGACAGCAGCTCGTCGAGATCCATCGAACCCATGACGGTGCGGATGTTGGTCATCGTCAGGTTGACGATGGCGCCTTCAAGCGGTCGACCTCGTAGGCTGCCTTGGCGGCATTGAGAACTTGGAAGAAGTTGACGCCATCGACGGTGACCATGGCGTTGTCGCGGGTGATGATGTCCTGCGAGGGAATATCGATCACCTGCTCCTTCATATTCATTTTGGCGCCGACGCGCTCCATGACCGAGCATCAAAATATGCAGGCCCGGATTGAGGGTGCGCGTGTAGCGTCCGAAATTCTCCACCGTGTAGTTATAACCCTGCGGCACCATCTTCACCGTCGACCATAGGGCCACGGCCGCCAGCACCAGGAAAACGACAACAAATGCTTCAAAGCCGCCGATGTTCATCTGAAGACACCTGCCGTCGAGACCTGCTTATTATTTAGGTGCGAACTGCGGCAAGTTTTAGGGTGGGAATGCAAATGACGGGTAAATGACAGATTTACGGATAATGAATTCAATAGTGTTTTCAGGGGCTTTTCAGCAGGCAAACGGCGACTACCACTGACGCCCCGATCAAATCCAGCCGCTCAATTCGCGCCGCACGATCGCTTCGATCATGGACATCCCCGCCGCACCGTCGTTGAGACAGGGAACGTAGGCAAAGCTCTCCCCGCCGTTTGCCAGGAAGACGGCGCGGTTTCTCCATGTCGAGCTCTTCCAACGTCTCCAGGCAGTCGGCGGCAAAGCCGGGCGCGATCACGATGAGACGGCGCACGCCGCCCTTGGCCAGGCGCTCGATGGCTTCGATGGTGGCAGGGTTCGATCCATTGCTCGCGACCGAAGCGTGATTGGAAGGTCGTGTGCCAAGCGGCCTGCGGCCAGGCGAGCCGCGGCGCGCAGCAACTGTGAGGTCTGCCTGGCAGTGTTGATAATAAGGATCGCCCAAATCGACGTTAGCGTTGCGGCATGCCGTGGAAAGGAGATCACTACGGCCTCGGGTTCGCGTTCGAGCCGTGCCATCGCCTGGCGCAGGGATTGCGCCAGGGCGTCGATGTAAGGCAGGCTCGGCATAGTAGGGCGGCACGACGCGCACGGCCGGCTGCCAGCGCAGCGCATCAGCGCACGGAAGGCCTGATCGCAGGCGCTGGCCGTGGTCGCGGCCGCATACTGGGGATAGAGCGGCACCAGCAAAAGCTGCTCGCAGCCCTGCGTCTGTAGTCGGGTCGATTGCGGCCGCCGTTGCCGGATTGCCATAGCGCATGGCCCAGTCGACTACGATGGCCGACGCGCCCAGCGCGACCGCCAGCTTTTCGCTTTGCGCTCGCGTGATGGTCTTGAGCGGGCTTTCATCGCGGTCCCGGTTCCAGATCTTGTCGTAGTCCTTGCCTTTGCGGCTGGGCCTGACGGTAAGGATGACAAGATTGAGAATGGGCCACCACTTGAGGCGCGGCACTTCGATGACGCGCCGATCGGACAGGAACTCCTTGAGATAGCGGCGCATCGGCCAATAGCTCGTCGCATCGGGCGTGCCGAGATTGAGCAGGAGCAGCGACCGATCGCGCTGCCAGGTCCGCTGCCAAATCCGGTATCGGGCCCCGTCGAGGCCGTGGCGGGAAAGGGCTTTGAGCAGCTTGCGCGTTCACCGGGGGCCTCGCTCATTCGCGCCAGCAACGGCGCTTTGCCGAACCTCGCTCACCTTGCGCGCCGGCGCGGCCGACGCGCTCACGTAGGTGAAATCCTGGCGCGGCCATCTCCGCGGGGCGATAGATGTTGCGCAGATCGACGAGAATGGGCCTCAGCTTGTGCGCGCACCCGATCGACGTCGAGCGCGCGAAACTCGTCCATTCGGTGCAGATGACCAGGGCGTCGGCGCCCTCGGCGCAGGCATAGGGATCGCTGCTGTATTCGACGTTGTCGAGCAGGCCTTTGGCCTGCTTCATGCCCTGAGGTCGTAGGCGCGCACCTTCGCGCCGGCGTCCTGCAAGCGCCGTGATCAGCGCGATCGAGGGCGCTTCGCGCATGTCGTCGGTGTTGGGCTTGAAGGTCAGTCCCGAGCACGGCGATGGTGCGTGCCACGCACGTTGCCGCCGCAGACGTCGATCACCTTGCGCGCCATGGCGCGCTTGCGCTGATCATTGACGGCGATCACGGTCTCGACGATGCGGCATCGGCACGCCGAAGTCGTGGCCGGTCTTCATCAGCGCCAAGGCGTCCTTGGGAAAGCAGGAGCCGCCGAAGCCGGGGCCGGCGTTCAGGAATTTGCGGCCCGATGCGGTTGTCGAGGCCGATGCCGCGCGCGACGTCCTGCACGTCGGCGCCGGCGCGTTCGCACAGATCGGCGATCTCGTTGATGAAGGTGATCTTCGTCGCCAGAAAGGCGTTGGCGGCATACTTGATGCAGCTCTGCGGTGCGACGATCCGGTGAACAGCATCGGCGCCTGATTGAGGTAGAGCGGACGGTAGACGTCGCGCATCATCTTGGCGGGCGCGCTCGTCTTCGGCGCCGATGACGATGCGATCGGGCCGCTTGAAGTCGGTGATGGCGGCGCCCTCGCGCAGAAATTCGGGATTGGAGACCACGGCAAAGGCCGAGCGTTGGGCCGAGCCTCGGCGATGATGCGGGCCACCTCGTCGCCGGTGCCGACCGGCACCGTGGATTTGGTGGCAATGACCTTGTAGCCATCGAGGCCGGCGGCAATGTCGCGGGCAGCCTGGAACACGTAAGTGAGATCGGCGTGGCCGTCGCCACGCCGCGACGGGTGCCAACCGCTATGAAAATCGCCGCGGCCGTTTTCACCGGTGCCGTCAGATCGGTGGTAAAGAGCGAGGCGCTCCTTCGCGCACGTTGCGCGCGACCAGATCGGCAAGTCCGGGCTCGAAAATGGGAATGTCGCCGCGCTTGACAGCGCGGCAATCTTGCTGCTATCGCTGTCGACGCACGTCACGCGTGTGACCAAAATCGGCAAGGCATGCGCCCGAGACCAAGCCGACGTAACCCGTGCCGATCATTGCAATGCGCATGCCTCAATGTCCTTGGCTAAAGCGGTTCTTGCAAAGTGTCGGATGCATCACCTTGGTTTGGCGCTGCCCCGACGAGATCCCACGGCCTCGCGCCGCGCGCTTCCGGTTTGCCTCAAGCAGGCGATGGCCCCATCGCCTGGCGACTAGCAAACGGCCCCGCCCATGCAACCTCAACCTGCGGCCGCAGGGTGGCGGGCATCCACAGGGGCCTTTGCCGGCGCGTTCCGCGCGCCAGGGGGAATAGGGCAAAGCATCGCCGCTGCGGTCCTTTAACGGTTGGGGCGCGGGCGGCTGCGGCGCCGGGCCGCTTTTTTGCCCGAGGCAGCATGGGCGCGAAGGCTTCCGGTCCGCGCCGGCCTGGGGAGCGGTGACGGGCGGGCGCGCCGGGCTCGGTTGCGGTTCCCGGTCGGGCGGCAGCAAGGTCGAAGCTGCTCGGCCGCCTTCCAGTAGCGCAGGATGCGCTTGGTGAGCTGGCGCGGACGATCGGCAAACAGGCGTTCGGCGTGCAGCCTGGCGACGTTTCGGATCTGGCGCTGACCTTTGAGACAGGAGGCCCGCAAGATGTCGAGATCGGCCGCCGCGAGCCCGGTTGCGCCGTTCTTTTGGGCAAAGGTGAGGAGCACGGAGAGATCGTGATCCTCGCCCAGCAGAACAGGAGAGCTCGCCTGGCTTCGGCGGCGCGCGCGCCGATGCTCTCCGGCCAGCGCGGCCGAGCGCTAGCTGCATGTGACGCCAGTGGGCCTGCGTGGCTTTGCGCCAGCTGTGGAAGGCCTCGTCGCTATCACGCCTGGTAGGCCTTGCGGAAGAGTGCGCCGCGCCTTGCGGTAGCTCTGCTCAAGTCCAGCGGCCACGTGCACAAGGGCAAGCCCGCGCAGCCGCTCGGCGGCAAACAGTCTTTCTGCGCGCTGCAGGGCGCCGCCAAGAGGCTGCGATCGGAGGCGGGCCTGGCGGCGCCGTTGGCCAGGCTGCGGCCGCGGGCGACAGCGCGTCTTAGCCGCTCCGCCACGTCTTTGCCAGGCCGCCGCTGCCGTTCTCGAGTTTGCTCAGTGTGACGACCATGACGTCGAGGTCGCGGCTCTGCGAAAGCCGTTGGCCGAGGCCGGCAAGCTGTCGGTTGCTTTGCTTGAACCTGGTCTCGCCCAGGGCCGGGCGCACCAGGCGCAGCATAGCGCGCAGCCGCTTGAGGCACCGGCGGGCGTCGTGCACGGCGGCAGCGCGATCGTCACGACGCGCCAACGCACTGCGCGCGATGTCGACCTGCTCAAGGCCAATGCGCCGCACCTCTAGCGCCAAAGTCGTTTTCAGCTGAGACGATACGCCATACGAAAAAATGGGCGGGCTATGCGCCGCGCGTGCTCATCCCATGCTGCCAGTGATCGCTGCCGGTGATCAACGTCAATATCATCGCCAAAAGCCACCCCCGTCTTTACTGCGGCTGAGAAAGGTGCGCGCGCGCCAAGGCGATCCATTCGCGCACGCGCTCCGTCGGCTTTGAATGCGTGAAGAAATCGGTAATAACGGCAACACTGTCCGCACCGGCGGCCCAAACCTTTCCCGCGCGCTCAGGGGTAATGCCGCCGATGGCCACAAGAGGTATGGACCCAATTGCCGCTTTCCACTGTGTGATGCGTTGCAAGCCCTGCGGCGCCCATTTCATGACCTTGAGTTTGGTCTCGAAAATCGGGCCAAGGGCAACGTAGGTCGGCCGCGCCGCCAGGGCAATGGCCAACTCTTCTTGGCTATGCGTACTGATGCCAAGGCGTGCAGACTTGCGCACGTATGGCCTCGAGGTCGGCACCGGCCAGGTCCTCCTGGCCCAGATGAATGAAATCGGCTCCCAGCTCCAAGGCCTCGCGCCAGTGGTCGTTGACGATCAGCTGGCAGCGGTGGCGGGCGCAAATCTCCAAGCTCTGGGCGATCTCGCGGCGGATGCGTTCGGGCGCAGCCTCCTTTAGTCGCAGTTGAACGGTCTTCACCCCGAGGGGGACCAAGCGTCCCAGCCAATCGACGTCGGGAACGATGGGGTAAAAGACGTCGAGGGCGGTGGCGGGCATCAGGATTTGTCCAGGCCGAAGAAGGGCGTGCCCGCGACCGGTGTCGATGGCGCGGCGGTATCGCGCATTTCCATCAGGCCGGCCTCGAAGGCGCTTCGTCCCGCCGCAATAGCGCCGGCAAACGCGCGACGCCATGCGCACCGGATCGGCGGCGCGGGCCACCGCGGTGTTGAGCAAAACGGCATCGAAACCCATCTCCATCGCCGCCGCTGCGTGGGACGGGGCACCGATACCAGCATCGACGATCAGCGGCGTGTCGGGAAAGTAGGTGCGCAAGGAGCGCAGCGCATAGGGATTGGCGAGCCCACGGCCGGTGCCGATCGGGGCGGCCCAGGGCATCAGGACCTCGCAGCCTGCATCGCGCAGGCGTTCGGCGGCGATGAGATCCTCCGTGGTATAGGGAAACACCTTGAAGCCGTCGCCGATCAGCGCCCGGGCCGCTTCGAGTAAGCCGAACAGGTCGGGCTGCAGGGTATCATCGTTGCCGATCACCTCGAGTTTGACCCAGTCGGTGCCGAACAGCTCGCGGGCCATGTGGGCGGTGGCGATGGCCTCGCGCGGCGTGCGGCAGCCGGCCGTGTTGGGCATCACGCGCACATTGAGACTGCGCACGAGTTCAAAGAAGCCCATGCCGGAGTTGGCGCGGGCCGACTCGCGACGCACCGAGACGGTGACAATGCTGGCGCCCGCCGCCTTCACCGCGTCGGCCATGACCTTTGGCGAGGGGTAGAGCGCGGTGCCCAGCAGCAGGCGCGACGACACGCTCACGCCATAAAGGCTGAGAGAGGGTGGCATCGCCGGGTTTGGCAGCGCGGTGGTCATGGGTCAGCCGCCCTGGCGTGGGGAAACGATTTCGACTTTGTCGTCACCGGCAAGCGCGCGTGGTTTGGCGGGCACCGCGGGGCACGAAGTCACCGTTGAGGGCCGTGGCGACGCCCGTGTCGGCAAAAGCCAAACTGGGCCAAGAGCTCGGCCAGTGTGGCCGCGCTGGTCACCGTCGCCTCGCCGTTGACGAAAACTTTGAGCTGCATAGGAGTGTCTGGGTTGCCGCGATGCTGCCTGATATTTGCGATGGCCTTGGTACGGATGCAAGCATTGCTGGGCTGCGCGCGCCCAATCCTCGCCGTCTGGCCCATCAGATTTGCCGGGGTGGGGGCCGCCGCGGGAATTGAACATGGTTCACTTGTGGTCGTGGGGTCCCCTACAACGGCCGCGGGTTCCAACCTGGGATAGGCGCTGAGATGTTCGAGACCCTGATGCGCTCGCGGCGGTTTGCCCCCTGTTCTGGTGCCAGTTCTGCTCGGCCTTGAACGACAACTTCCTCAAGAATGCGCTGGGGATGCTCATTCTCGTTTGGTTTGGGCGGCGCGACGGGGGCTGGGCCAGCACGCCGGCGTGCTCGTGACGCTCTCCGGCGTCGTTTTCATTGCCCCGTTTTTGTGCTGTCGGCCATTGGCGGGAAGTGGCCGATCGGTTCGACAAGGCCCGCATTGCCCGCTCGATCCGGCTGGCGGAAATTCCGATCGCCGCGATCGCCGCGATCGGCTTTTTCCTGCATTCGGTCGCCATCCTTTTTATCGCGCTTGCGCTCTTTGGCATCGTGGCGGCGCTGTTTGGGCCGGTGAAGTACGGCATCTTGCCGGGAAAAGCTCGAAACGGCCGAGCTCGCCGCCGGCAACGCCGCTGGTGGAAGGGGCAACCTTCCTTGCCATTCTGGCCGGCACCATCGCCGGCGGGATGGCCGTGGCGGAGGCGCAAAGCGGCGGTGCGGTGGCCCTCGTCATCGGCCTCTTGGCGCTGACCTCGTGGGGGCTGGCACGGCTCATTCCCAGGAGCCGGTCCCGCCGCGCCGCGGCTCGTTATCGACTTCAATCCGTGGACTTCGACGATCAGGCTGTTGCGCGAGCTGAAGGCGGACCGGCGCTTGTGGGGCGGTGCGCATATCGTCTCGTGGTTCTGGGTGGTGGGGTTCGTTTCCCTGTCCTTGCTGCCGACCCTCATCAAGGAGGGCATTGGTGGCAGCGAAGGCGTCGTGACCTACTGTCTTTCGGTGTTCACCCTCGGCATCGCGGTGGGCTCACTGCTGGCGGCGCGCGCCAGCCGCGACCGTCCCAATCTGGCGCTCGTTCCGATCGGCGCGCTCTTGATCGGCGCCTTCGCCCTGTTCGCGCGCCTGGCTCGCCTCTGTGGTTGTGCCAGAGGCCAGCAAGATCGGACCTTGGGCCTTCGTGGCCTCGCGCAACGGCGTGCTCGTGACGGTCGCCCTGGGCGAATCTGCCACGGCGCGGGGGCCTCTTTGTCGTGCCGGCCTTTGCGGCTGTGCAGGCCTGGGCAGCCGTTGATCGCCGAGCCCGCGTGGTGGCTGCCGTCAATGTTCTCAATGCCGCCTACATGCTGGCTGGGGGCGCGGTGGTCGCCGTGCTGCAGTCGGCCGGCGTGGCGCTTTCGACGTTGTTTTGCGACGGTGGGCATTGTGAGCCTTCGCCTACGTGCCGATCGTGCTGCGGGCGTGGGATCGTGATGTACGCCAGGATCTGGCCCGCACCTTTGGCCGGCTTGCGCCTTCGCGCTGAGGCCATGCGACCCATTCAGATTGCGCGGACCTGCGGCGCCAGCGGCGATGCGTCAGGTTGACTCACACCCGGCGGTATTCCGGTGGCAGGAGAACGGAATAACTCGGGCAGCCGGCCGTTCCCCTCACCAAGCCTAGTCCGGTTTCGCCCCCGCATCGAGGCCGGATGGGGTTAGGGACGCCGCGCTTCCCAACGCTCGCAACCAGATCCCGCCTCAGCGTCCACAAAGCGGAAAAAGCGACTCTGGAAATTGGCGTGCCGCAGCGTCGCCGCCTCGCTTGCGCGGGTTGCAGCCCGAGCTTCGCCCGCCGATTCGGTATGACGGAGGGGCGGCGCGCCAGTGGCGCTTGCGCCGCGCTCGGCCGGTTGCCGGGTGCCCGCGCGCGGCGTTTATGCCTGGGGGCGCCGCCTCACCGAGCTGATCTTTGAGCATTCGCTCGCGCGCGGCCTGTTGGCAGGCGGTGACAAAGATTGCCCCTCGTGCGGCACACTCGCAGAACCCAGACTGTGCGGGGCGATGAGGTGAGCGCCGGTGAAAATATCAGGGTTACTTCGGATGCCCGTCCCTCCGATGGCGGAAGAAGATCGCCGAAAGCTTGTGCGCAGGTCGGCTGATATGGTCGTGAGCAGAGCGTTTTATTGCTACGGCCGGCAGCATTTGTGCTTGCTTTGCACTGGGCCGTGACGCTCGTTGTCATGACGCCGCCGCTTTCGGCCCGCGCCGAACCTGTCCACCAATTTCCCTACATCGGCAGGGCCTGCCATCTATCAAGAGCGCTGCGCCAGTTGTCACGGCCTCAGTGGCAAGGTGACGGGCCGGTTGCCCCAGCCCTGAAGGTTGCGCCCCGATCTGACCACGATCACGCGGCGCGCCGGCGGGACGCTTTCTCGCGGCGCGGATCTTTCAAGTGATCACGTATGGCGGCAGCATCTCTGCCCAGCGGCACTCAATCGATGCCGGTGTGGGGTAAGATTTTCAGTGTCGAGGGGGGACGCGGTGAGCGTGGAGCCTTGCACTCGCGTCGCACCCTTCTGCAACTGAAGCGCTATCTTGAAAGCATACAACGCAACTAACGGGTCGCCGAACGGTTTTGCCGTGCGACGTCAAGCCTCCGTTCCGGTGGGATGGGCTCGACAATCCCGGACACGCAGCAAAGCTGACCGAACAGAATAGCGAGACGACGATCGCACCGCTTCTTTCGCCAAACGAGGGCTGTGAGCGCCACCGTCGCTCTATTTGGCCCGCTTGCGAAGGCTGCTTTTCATCGCGCCCCTGTGGCGGCCATGGGGCCGGACCTTACGGCCGGGCGCGCACGCACGTCGACCCGGCCGCGAAGGCTGCGGTGGGGCCGCGCCGCAAGGTCGTCTTCACTCCCGCCATGGTGCCGGGACGTGGCCACTGGTGTGGGCTCTATCCGGATGCGGCCCGCGCACTCGTGGCGACACGGTGGCCCTCTTGAAGCCCGTGGACGTCGAGAGATCCTGGCAGGCATTGCCGTCAATCAATCGCTGCGCAACGAAGACCTGTAGCAGCAAACAATTGTTGGCAGAACCGAGCACGCTCTCGCATCTTTGCAGGCTTGTTTCCATGCGCCGGGCGACGCGTGAATGGTACACTAACCACGTGGCGTCTGCGCGCGCGGGGGAATTGCCTGTGTGGCGGGCCGGCAACACTTTGAGGATGTATAGGACACCACGGCGTTTGTTTTTTACCGTCGTTGAGTGCTACCTCTCGATCATCCGTATTCGGTGGCGCTGAGGCAGTTAGACCTCGGTTTTCTATTCAGCGTATCAGGCTTGTTGAGCGTCAAGCGCATTGCTGCGCGGGTCAGCACGCCGTTTTTGCGTCGACGTGATTTTTGTTATCGGACGCCGCCGGGTTCGTGATGTTGCAGTTGGCCGCGGCGGTGCCGATTTGCAGAAGCACGCCAATCGCCATGGCGGCTAAGGAACGGTAAGCGGTGAACGATCTTGCTCGATCGGTTTGCGATGGCAATGGCGGCCTTGGGTCGCGGCGCATGTGGCATCTCTTCGAGGCTCAATGGGTCCGGGCCTGCAAAGGCCCTGTAGCGATACCGCGCGCCGCAAATCCAAAACGTTTGCACAGGCAAAACACCCACGCACGCTCCCGCCGCGCCCGCCAATATGGCGCCAGTGGTCGACGGCGGCCTCGGCACTGCACCGCTTGACGCTGAGCAACGTCGTCACGCCCGGCGGGGCACGCTTCACGCAAGTGGGAGAGCATCGCTCTCACCGATGGCGTCGCCAGATGACCCTCGATAGCAATCTCGTGCTGGGTGATACCGATACGCTCACGGGCAGCCTCTCCATCGATGCCACCAGCACGCTGTTTGCCGGTGGCAGCTTGAACCCCGTGATTCAACCATTCGCCGCCGGTCAACTTGCCACCGTCACCAATGCCGGCCTGATCGACCTGACCGGTAACGGTGCCTCCGGGCCGATTGATCGCCTCACCTTCACCGGCAACTACATCGGCCAGGTCGGCCGGCTGGCCCTCACCACCTCTCCCCGGCAACGATGCCTCACCGTCACGATATAGGCTCTGTCATCGATCGCGGCGCGGCGAGGCGGCAGCAGGCTGGCAATCCCGGATCTTGAACGCCGGCGGACCCGGCGACACTTACCACCGCAAATGGCATCCTGGTGGTCGACGACACCTCAACGGCGCGACCACCGTGCCTGGCGCACCTTCGTGCTCGCTCGCAGCGGCCCGGTGGTGGCGGGACCTTTCGAATACTAAACGCTGTTCCGCTCCAGCGCGCCGATGCCTCAGCCCGCAGGCTCGGTTCCTGCGCCGCCCGAGCTCGACTGCAGGCTCGACCCCACCGCGGCCGTCGGTCTCGTCGCAAACTTCGGGCCCGATCATCCCGATATCCGCGAGGAGGTGTCGCTCTATGCGGCGCATCCCGGCGCTCGCCCGCTCTACGGCCGCACCTGCTCGATACCCTGCACGAGCGCGTCGGCGAGGAGGAGCGTACCTGCGCGCCTGCGGCGCGCCTCCCCTCACCTGCCTAACAACGGAACCTGGGGCCGGGTCATCGGCCAACACGGTGGCGATCGCGACGGTGACAGTAATGCGGCGTTTTAGGCTCCGGCCCCAAGCCCGACTTTCGACTTTCTGGCGTTGCAGGTTGGTCACACGCCATCTACCGCGCGCAAGGGCCGCGCGGCCTGGCGCATCGCACGCGCCAGGCGCCTACGGGGCGATCGGCACGCAGCGCCCCTGGCCTGACGGCAGTCGCGCGCTGCCGATGGCTCGCCGGACGAAAAAGCGGCTCAGGTCCTGCCGCCACACTTTCGCGCCTACGAAGGCAGGGCTGCGAACAGACGAGGGCGTTCCCAGCACGCGCGCTTGAACATGCTGGCAAATGCGGCGGGGGCCGTGCAAGCGTGAAGCCGAGGTCGAGGGCGCGATCGTTGTGATCGGCCTGCACCGCTAGCCAGTCTGGGAATTGGCCTGCAGCACGGCGGCGCGCACTGCCACTCTGCAAGACTCCCAATCCCGTCTCCTGCGCCTGAACACGCGCGCGGAAGGTGCGTCTGACTCATCCGCCGCGGGCGAGAAGGCCCATGCAAATCGATGGTCGCAGCGCGCCAGGAGGGGTTTTCCGAGAAGGCAGGCATCGGGCCAGCGCGCCTCTCGCCCCGCCGGGAACGGCACGACGAGGCAAGTGACGGTACGCGCGGCGCGCAGCTCCGAGGAGAAGAAGGCTGATGGTGATGGCCTCGGCGCGGCTACTACCGGCTTCGTATTATTCTCGACGGGAAGATCGACGGCCTCGATCAAGAGCTGACCAGGAGGAGCGACGAGGTGATCTCCAGCACGCGGCACTGACTTGGCATGCCCACCCGCGGCCGCCGGCTCGACGTAGACACTTCAGCGTGACGACGGTCCCATCATGCGAAAGCCGTGCCTAACACCGGCCGGGATCTATAGCCTCCTTGCTTGCGGGGGCAGCGATCCAAACGCGCCCTGATCCGTGGACGACCGACCATGGTGCCCGCGATCGCGTGCAGCAGCTGCGCCCGACGACGACGGTGGGGCCGGGTGCTACATGTCCGGCCGGATGGTCGTTGCCAACCTGGCGACGACGGGTCTGCAGCGTATGTCGTGTGCTCGAAACTGGCTGGCCCTTTACGCCTGACCATGGCCCACCCTGCGATCAATCTCGGCCCGCTGCGCGTTGAAGGCTAGCAGCCTCGGCCATCGTATGAGCGGCCCGAGGGCGTCAGCCGAGGAGGCAGATATGGATCACCTGGAACGCACGCGCAGAGAGTTCACGCGGCGAGGCCACGCAGTTCTCGCGAGCATCGGCAACAACAGATCCAGCGCACGTTGCCCGTCTCGTCGAAGCCATCAGCAGCGCCGTGCACGGGCGGATCCTCGACGTCGCCAGTGGTCCCGGTATCGTGACGTCGGCCCCTCGCGGCCGTCGCGCGCGAGGTCGTGGCCCTGGATTTGACGCCCGAGATGGTGTCAGAAAGCGAAAGAGCGATGTGCCGCGGCCGGCCAGCTACACGAATGTCCTGTTCAAACAGAGGTTCCGCGACCCATCTCGCCTTTGCGGATGGCAGCTTGACGACGCCAGTGAGTTACGCGGCTATCGCTTCATCATTTTCTCGAACCCGAAAAACGTGCTGCTTGAAATGCTGCGCGTTCTAAAGGTGGGAGGCACCGTAGCCGTCGCCGATGTCGTCAGCGCCGAAGATGCGGGCAAGGCCGCGCTTCAAAACGCCATCGAGGTGCTGCGCGATCCCTCACGCATGTTCGCATGCTGGTCGGGTTCCGAGCTCGTGGACTTAATCACGCGCGCAGGCGTTGCGATCGATCGACGGGAAAGTTGGGACAAGGCGCGCGAGTTCGAGGAATGGGCTGGCATTGTGGCCAATCCGGAGCGTTGCCCGTTGCGGAACCGTTGCCAGCGTGCCTTAGCGAAGCCGAGGTCAGGACGCGAGCTGTGGTCTATCGCTGACGCGATGGGGCTCCGTTCATTGCTTCAGAGCCATGCGCAATCAGGGTTTGCGGCGCACCAACGTGGCCGTGACCGCCCGGAAGGCCTCGCGCGCGCAGGCAAGAGGCAGTCTCATCACCGTGCTCGATCTGCAGCGTTTGCTGGCTTACAGATCATTGTCGGGCCGCGGCCCGGCGCGCCGGCACTGACCCGGTCGTAAAAGGTACAATGCCGGGCTGATCGACGATGCTGCCAGTCGGAACGTGCTCGCCACCACCTGCCCAGGCGAGGTCGACGACCCCACCATGCCTCGTCGCTTCCTCAGACTTGGCGTCCCGAAAATCGGCAGCTCCAACTCGCAATCTCGGCCTCGGTCAATTTGGCGACCAGTGGGTCAATCCGGGCGATGGGTTGTCCCTTTCGGCTGGCGAGAGTGCCGTGCGGCCGGTCCGGCAGGCCAATGCGGACGATCAGGTTCAGAAAATGCTGCCAGCACCCGGCTTGCCAGCGTCGGGATGATGCTCCAACTCACGGCCGCGCAGAGGGCCAAAAGGTTTAGTCCCGTGCGCGTCGTCACGGCGGCGCGCGCCGGATCCGATTTGATGGTCGTCCACGGTGCTTGCTCCTGGAGAGTAGCCGTTCGCGCACCCCAAAGCGCGCGCGTCTGAGCTGCGGCGTGACGAAACGCCAGGCGTTCATGGCAGCCGCGTAAGAGGGCGATCCTTCGCTCGATCTCCTGCGCCAGCTCGTGCCCAGCGAGGCTGGCAGGGATGCGCCCGTCGAAAGCGCGGCAGGCAAGGTGGTCGCGCGGGTTGCAAGATTGCCGAACACGTCGGCGAGATCTTTGCCGACATCGGCGGCTGAACCGGCGAGAAGTTGAAATCGACGTCGGCGCTTTCCGGGTGCGTGTGGCGATCAGCCACCAGCGCCACAGGTCGGCCGGCAGAACATCCAGCGCCGCGTCGGTGAAGACGCCGCGGTCGCTGGCTGGTGGAGAACTTGCCCCCCTCGTAGGTCAGCCAATGGAAGCCCTTGATGACATCGACCGGTCTTCCAGGGCCTCACCGCTGCCGAATGCAAGGTCGCCGGAAAGCTCACCGTGTGGAACGGGCACGTTGTCCTTGCCCGAGAAATTGCACGTAGTCGGACGTCGCCAGGCTTCCACCACCAGCTGCGCCAGTCCCGTTCTGGCGGGTTCGGCGCTCCGACCATTGCTTTGCTTCGCAGCAAGGTAAGCTGATGGGGGCGTCGAACCAGACGTAGAGACACCTTCGCCGCAAAGCCGGGGCGTGGCATCTGGAACTCCCCAGGCGAGGTCGCGCGTGATGCAGCGGTCGCGCAGGTCTGCGGTCAGCCAGCCGTGCGCCAGCGACGTGACCCAGGGCAGGCCAGCGGTTGCGCGATGATCGACCAATGGCGCGCAGCCGGTCGACGAGCAATGATTGGCGCAGGAAGAGATGCGGGCTGGTCGCGAACCGCGAGGTCGCTCGGCTTGCCGGATGATGGCCGATCTCGGCGCCAGCAACTCGGGCGGATCGAGAAGGGCCCCGCAGCCATCGCATCGGTCACCGCGCGCGGCCTCGTATCGGCTAGTGGGCAGGTGCCGAGTACGCAGTCGGTCGCGGCGAAGCGGTCGTCCGGTCGACCACACCTGGTCGGCACCGCGCTCCGCAATCAGTCCTGCGGCATCGAGGCGTCGATAGAAGTGCTGGGTCAGGCGCATGGTTCTGCGGCGACGACGAGCGGCCGAAGTGATCGAAGGACGAAGTCAAATCTGGCGGTAGATGTCCGCCTGTATGGCATGCTGTTGCTCGCAAAGGGTGCCTACATCCCGGCCTGCGTCGCAGCCGCGCGCTCGAGCTCGGCTGGTGTGCCAGTGCTCGTCGGTGGCGCAGATAAACAGGACCTGGCACCGTTTGACCGGCGGAAGCGCGCATGCACGTCGGCGGGCAGCAGCGAGCCGACAGGATTGCCGAGATGTTTGACGCCGTTGACGTGGGGAATGGCGCTGGTCACGTGATAGCGGGTCATGGACTCGTATCCTTGTGGCGGACGCGCGGACCCGAAAAATCAAAGCCCTCCCGTCAGGACGGAAGAGCTGGGGTTCGGCACATGCCCGCGCGGACGCGCGTCAACCCTTCCGGCCAGTATCCGCACGGTCGGGCCGGAGACATTCGAACGCTGGCGCGTCGCTGGCTTTTATCGTACGCATGCCCGTAAGCGAGTGATTAGCGCCCTGAAAATCAGCTTTGGATGCGGCGCGCGAACTGTGCCAACGAGGAAATCTCGAAGGCAAGACGGCCGAGGGCGGCCGAGAGGATGAGCCGATGATGCCGGACAACGCCAGCCGCTTGACGGCTCCCCCGGGTTGCAAGCTGCGACGGCCGTTGTCTTTTTGGCATCTCGGGGGGCCGGAAAGGGGCCACGGCAGGCCGATTCTTCTCGGTCCGCCATCTCGCGGCGGTAGGGTCCCTAGTCGCAATGTCCTGCGTGCTGATCAGGAGCGTTAGCCGCGCGCGCGAACGCAGGGCGGACGACGAAGCTGGGTCGGCGCATCACGGCAGTCATGGCCGCCGGCGGGCAAGCTGGTTGCCCAAATTTTGTCGCATACCGAAGCCTGCTGGGTAGCCGGCTACGTGAGCAGCCGCATTTTTTCGAGTAGGGCCCGTTTTTGTTTTCGATGGGGTCGCGCGCGCCAAGAGCGAGCTGCTAGCCCGGATGTTATGACGAGCTGATGGTCTTCTTCGATCGCGCCCTGACTGTACACGTGATCATTGTTCTTGAGCTTTCTGGTTGAGGAGGCCAAGAAGCGTCTGGCGCGTGCGCAGGTCGCAGTGATGAGGCGAGTGAAGCGCAGACGCTTGAGATCCGCTTTCGTTGGTGGGCGGAAAAGACGGTCCCGGCCATTGCCATGTTGGAAAGACGGGCAGAAAGGTGCGCCGCATCGACGGGGCGTTGCCGGTCGAACAGGTCCACAAAATGATCCTGCAGAGCCTTGGGCTGCCTGCACGGCCGCCCGGCTGAGAGCTGATCTTGGTTTTTGACACTGGGGTCAGTCCTTCCTCCGCTGCATGGGACCCGATGCGTGCCGCCCCAACGGTCTAGGTCTGGACCACGCGTGGGCTTGCCTTTCCGATAAAGTCTTCGGTTGTCGCGATCCTGGTGCGCGAGCCGAGAAACCAGTGACCGCGAGGCGGTCGCGAATTCGCATCCGCAAGGCGGGCGATGCCGGGAACTTGCGCTTGCGGGACGGGCAGCCCTATTGCCGGACACGCGCATCACTTCCTGGCAACGAAGATGCACGCTTTGTGTGCGAACCAAAACGGTGCGCTGGGCTGCGATCGGGGCTTCCACATAGGCCAATGGTTTTGCTTTGGTTGCCTCGTCGGGCGAGCCGAGCGAGGGGTGATGCAGGCCACCAGCGGTCGCGAGCCTCGGTGATGCGCATCACCCCTCGTTGCGATGTGATAGCGCTCCACGTGCGGAAAATAGCGCTCGAGTTCTAATTTACCGCATTCAAAAGCGTGAAGCCCAATTTTGGCCAGGCGGGCAAAATGCCGCCGTTGAGACGGTTGAACGGTGCGATGAGCATGGGAATTTCTGCCATGTGCTCCTCTCGCCATTCGTCGTCTGGCAAAAAGAGCTTGCCCGCGTGGTTTTCAGTACGCGGGCAAATTCGCTGGTGCGCGCGCGCGATCCGGCACATGGTAAGAGCGTGGTTTGCGGGAGCCACAGCGTCGAGGCTTGCGTCGGCGAAGGGTAGCTGTTGAGCATCAACCACGTCGAAGGCGCTGCCGGGGCGGACAATGTTGGCGCGCGCCTCCGCGACCATGCCGGGCGACAGATCCGTAGCGGGTCGCCAGCCAACCCGCGGGAATGCGCGCCGCAGCTCGTTGCCGAAGCCAGCCAGGCCCGCCGCCGATGTCTCGGCAACACTGGGCCTCGGCTGGTAGAACCGGCGGCAACGCCGTGGTCAAACACCCATGCGTGCCAGCCGCCTGTCCCGAAGCCGTTTGAACAAATCGGCGCGTCGAGAAAGGTTCGCCGGGGTCCGGTACTGCGCATCATCATCGGGATCACACGCGGTACATAAACTTGATCGGCGCTCCGGCCGAAGTTGGGCCCTCGCGAGGGGGTGTTAAGAGCCACAAGCGTCAGCCGAGATATCGCCTACGTCGGACGTGCCGGCAAAGGCGACGTCAGAGCCGCGAGGCACTGTTCCACGGTGCGATGTGCCGTGTCGATCACAATAGAGGTAGGGTCCGTGGCCTCGAAGGCGCGATTGAGGATGTCCGCCCACGCCGATCCGCACGCGTGCCAGAGGGGCGTGCGTCCACACGGCTCTGTGCTCGGCGTCGTCGGAACAGGTCACCGCAACGTTGACGAGTTCGGCGCCGGCACGTCTGGCGACTTCGCGCCAAGCATCGCGCGTAATTTTGAGTGGAGTTTGCACAATCGGCAATCACGGTTCTGCCCAATTTCGAAGTTCTCCTCCGCAACGGCGCACGCCACGCGATAGCCCGCGCCACGATCGACAAGGCGGGCTCCGCCGTCGGCCAGCAGGGCCTCTTCGATGGCATCGAAATCCACAGAGTAGGTGGCTTGCCGTTGCTGCGCCAAGCGGCGAGCAAGCAGTCGTCTTGCCGGCTCCGGGTAGCCACAAAAGGCAATCCAGCATCGGTTCACCTGTCGACGCTACAAGGTCCAGAACACTCGGCGTCCGCGCCCCCCCGCCAGTCACGTCGTTGCCACAGCTTCAAGGCGTCGAGGCGACCGAAACTTTTGTCGGTGGCCCGCAGCTTGCGATTTCGTTGCGGCGTGCGCGGCACTGGGGCGTGGACGGCGACGCGCTCCGAGCGCAAAAGACTTGGCTGCGATCGGCAATAGGTTTGTGCTCAATAGTCTGAGACAGGGGCGCGGTCGCCAGGTTGGCCGCGAAGGTGCTTTAATTGCAAGTTGGCCCCGATCAGGGGGCAGACGATCCGCATGGTCGAACCCCTGGGCACTTGGTTGGCGAGCAAACGCGTCTGGCACGGTGGGCCTTGCTTGTACAGGTGAGGATGAAGATTAAGGCAGGAAGAGGCAACAAGAGCGGCAAGAATGACTTGCGTTTCCAGGGCGTGACGCTAGGTCGAGGCGGCTTCGGAGAGGTGGCTGAGTGGTTGAAAGCACCGCACTCGAAATGCGGCATACTCGCAAGGGTATCGCGGGTTCAGATCCCGCCCTCTCCGCCAGGACCCTTCCCCGAAGCCATCTGTAACCCCTCGATCTTCCCAAAATCTTCGTGACGATAAGCGCCGCATCCCTTCAAGGAGGTTGCGGGGCTGCTGCGGTGCGCACACAGCTCCACTGCAGGTCCACGGGAGTCCAGCGCCGATAGGGCCACACGGAGCAGCGCGGGTTGAACGGAACGATGCAGCGGGTGCGGGCGGAGCAGCGCCTTAAGGGGCAAGAGATCCCTGGCCTGGGCTGCGCGACACGTGCGACGGACGGTGGCGGCTTGCGCCTGCGTCGTCGAGCCGGCGAAGGATAAGCACCCGGCGCACGGCGCTGGGTGCTGCGACAGTGACGATCATAGCCGGGCGGCGTCGCGGTCGCGGCCTTCGGCCTATCCTCTGATCGTCGGCTCGACCAGGCGCGCGAGGTGACGCGCCATCCGACGCCGCGCGCGCGCGCGAGGAGGCGAGACCTTGACCGCCGGGCAGCCGCGAGCGCGCGGCCAAAGCCGCCAGCTTCCGCCAGGCCTTCGGTGCGACGTTCGAGCTCAGGAACGAGCAGGGACTGTCGAACGCCAAGCACCTGAAGCAGTGGCCGTCGACCATGGAGACGTACGTCTTCCCACGATCGGCGGCGCAGAGCCGGTGACCGACGTCACGCGATGCCGATATCCTGGCCATCCTTGAGCCGATCTGGTTCGAGAAGGCCGAGACCGCCAAGCGCGTGCTGCAGCGCCTGGAAGCTCGTGTTCAAGTCAGCAACTACGCGGCCAGCGAGAAGGCCTCGCCCTGCCATCGGCGATCGCCGCGGGGAGCTGGGCGTTCAAGAACCGCGACAGGTCGAGCACCACCGCGCCCTGCTGCCCGCGTGCGGCGGTGCCGGCTTTTCATCCAACGCTGCGCGCATGCACCTCGCCCACGGCGGTCACCGGCTGGCGTTCCGAGTGGCTGATCCTCACGGCGACGCGCTCAGGTGAGACCAGGGGCGCGCGCTGGGACGAGGATAGTCGAGCGAGCGGCGGGGGCTCTGGGACGATCCCCGAAGGAGCGCATGAAGGGCCCGCGAGGCCAGGCGGCGCGAGCGCGTGGTGCCGCTGCCGAAGCGCTGCCTGAGGAGTCTCGAAGGAGGCGCGCGCGCTGAATGCCGGGCAGCGCCGCTTCTGTTCCCGGGCCCGCGCACCGGCGAGAACTCTGCCGAGACGGCGCTGACGAAGGTGCTGCGCGACCGCCTGGGCTTCGCGCGAGCGTGGCGACGGCGCACGGCTTCCGCAGCTCCTTCCGCGACTGGGCGACCGAGATCGGACAAAGGTGCGCGAGGTGGTGGCCGTGGCTGCCCTGGCGCACGGCGTGCGCGGCAAGACCGGAGGTCGGCCTACCGGCGCGCCCGCATACGCTGGACGAGCGCCAAGGCCCTGATGCAGCCGCTGGGCGCGACTACTGCTGCACGCAAAGGGTGCCCGCTGGCAACCGCCGGATAAGAGTCCACGTCGGTTGATTTTTTGCTCGCAGTTGGCTGCGCATAGTATCAATAGAGTGCATTCTCAATCGAGTGCACAGTCAATGCCAACGAGCTCAACCTAAAGTCGATTTTTCCGAGCCCCTGATCCAGGGCTGGAAAAATGATTCGCAGGGTGCTTGCTGAGCAAACCGGGATCAACGGCCATCACCCTCCGGGGCGCTGCGAGAGTCAGGGCCGCTGCAGCTCACATCAGCGTCAGCCGCAGCAAGTTCTACGAGCTCCTGAAGCAAGACCGTGGCTGGATGCGGCGTCCTTCAGGGTCAGCAACGCCCGCCTGTGGCGCGTGGAGGACCTCGACGCGCCTGGATGCGAGGCTCGGGTCAGATCGAAACAGGCGGATCTCGCAGGCCAAGCAGAGGTGCTGCGATGACCAAACCAGCTGGAACTTTGCCCTGAGCGCCCGCAGTGGATGGCCTGGAAAGTTCGCGCATCGCCGCCCGTGCCCACCGATACATCGAGGCCTCTCAGTGCCGTGCGTCAAAATTGTTTGTGGTGCTGCAACGGCTCAGCGTTAAGAAGTGGCTCACTGCGGAGCGCTCTCCTGCCCACTGTGGGTATATCGCTTCCGGCCGCAAGCCGTCCGGACATGCTGGTGGAAGTTGGTGACCACAGATGCATCCGCTCGAGGACGGCATCACGATGGCCGAATTTCATCAGAACGGCGGAACACCGCGAAGGCAATCAAAAGGCTCTGCCTGGCTGCTCCGGCAGCTCAAAGTCGAAAGTGCGGGATTGCGAGCACACCGACTGCCCGTTGCACCACTGGCTCGGCAAAAATCCCCAATCGTGCCATGGCACCCGAGCAACAGAAGTCGCTGCAAGACCAGTTAATGTCAACCTCAAGAGGCGCCAGAGACGGAACGTAGGCTGATTTTCGCAATCTCGACACACGTAGGCATCTGGGTTTTGGCGGCCTGCCTGCCACCTCCCCAGACCGCCGAACTTCAGTTCCTTGAAGGAGAAGCGCCGTGAGACGGCGTTTTTCGGCAACGAGCCCTCTATGCGCCGATCGACCGACATGGACGGAAATGCCGGGGACGACAGGAGCGGCGTTCCAGCGTCCCGAACAGCAGACCTCGTCAGGTAGCCCGCCCTTCCCCGCTGGCGCCGGAGCTGAAGCGCCAAGCCCCAACCTCGATGCGGCGCGACGCTACCTGGAGCTGCTCGGGGGCGGTGACGTTCCGCATCTCTTCCAGCCCTACTACGACCCGGACCGGAAGCGGCCCGAGAACGGCCTGGATGGCGCGGCCCATTTACGGCCGCTTGTGTCCGAGGTCTGGCCGAAACTGGTGGCACTGCAGCAGAAAGGGGCGCAGCGATTGCTGTGACCATGGCCGAAACCGACGGCCGCTCGGTCGCAAATCAGCCAATATGGTCCGGCCGCGCGCCGTCTGGATCGAGGCGCGACGGCCCTTTGCTGGCGCGACCTGCCCTTCCGCCGCAAGCATCGCCGTCGAAACCTCTCCAGTGCACACGTCACTACATCTTTGTGTGCTGGGACCTCGACTGGCGGCTCTGGCATGGCGTGCAGCGGGCGCTCATTGACGAGTTCGCTCGGACCCCGCAACGCCAGCTGCGAGGACGCAAGTCCTGCGCCTGCCCTGGGCACGCTTGCGCCAGAAGGATCCCGCCAATCCGGCACCTCGTGCGCATCGTCGAGGAGCTATCGGCTGGCGGAGTGTACTCGGCAGCGAAGCCGCCGCAACCTTTCCGCCAACGCCTACGCCGCCTCGGCCGGCGCGTGAAAAAGCGGCACGCTCGTGCGCCCGGTTCAGATTGGGAGCCAGAAATTCTTTTCGGCTTTCGTGGCGATCGACGCGCCCGCTTGCAGAGGGGACCGTTTAAGGCCCAGGGGTGATCTCCCCGACGATAAGGTAATTGAAAGTGGACGCTGAGGTCGCTGCGCAGTTGGCTGCGGGTATCTCCACGCGGTTCATCACGCCAGCAGTGGCTCAGATGCAGGCTATGAGCTGTCATGCCAGGGTGAGCGGAGAGGGGATGCTTCGACGGGATTGGTAGGTTGCCCTGAGAGTTCAGCGAGGCAGATCAGCGCCGCGTCTGGGACAGCCTGTCGAACGATGACTTTCTGAGCTCCGCGCTGCACGGGTGACGATCCACACCTGTTGGATCGCTGGGCGCTACTGCGGCCACGCCGGTCGCCGTGGCCGCCCCATGGCACAGCCGAGGCAAATTGCGAAATCCCAGACCGCAGGCTAAGGCCGTTGCCGATGCTGGCTGACGGGCCGTCTCCGCAGGACTCCGATCAGGTGCGGCAGCTGCATACTGACATTTGGGGCCCGCTGCTCAAAAGCGACTCGCTGAAGAATTAAATGATGGCTGCTATCAAAGGGAGCTGCTCAATCCCGCAACGGCGCGGCCGCCATCACGGCAGCTTGGTGATGGCGTGTAGCCGACACGCTCGGTCGCAGGCCCGAACGCGTCGCCATCCGCGAGCTCGCGCAGAAGGGTCTCATCGTTAAGGCGGTGCTTCACCAGCTTTTGCTCGGCACCTCCAGTACCGTCGCCCTGGTACTCCCAGAACGCGCGTGGGGAAGCGCTCGAAAGTCAGCAAGCCACCGCGATCCCGTATCCCCCAGTTTCCGACACGACCGGGATAGCGACCCCCCAGGTTTTCAGGCACAAGCGGGATGGAATCCGGCCCGGTCTCATATTCCCACGGGTGGGGAGAACCACGCGCCTACCGAGCAGGGAGCACGCTGGGGTAGGTCACCTCCGAGCCGCCCGGCTAGCGGCGCTCTGGCTGAAACCTGATCTTACCCTTGGTGAATGGATCGAGGCACGCGGCGATCCATGCCAGTTTGGGCACCACATGGAGGAACTTGCCAATAGGTGGTCAAGGGGGCGGCTGTTTCGCGCGATGCTGGTCTGCCTCAGGATCTTCCGGACGCTTCGGAAGACGTTTGGTGAAATCCGCGACGACGCTGGGCATCGCTAATGTCTGCGGCCAGAAGTCTGGCCAGACGAGGGCAAGGCAGCGGGGCTGACGCAGACTGATATAGCGCATATGGTCGCGCCCAGGCTCATCACTGCCCGCGTGTGGACCTCGAGGCAATTCGGCCAAATTCGTAGGTGAGATGGCACGTTATCTCAGGCGATCGTACGGCGAGGCACGAAGCCATCCCGGATCCCTGGAAGCAACGCGTTACGGCAACGCTGGCTGCCGCAGCAAAGTGAGGCTGCCAAGCCCAGCACTACGCGGCAACCGGCGCTGGGCGTGTCCTGATGAACAGTAGGCGCCAGCACCAGTCGGGCGACCGGGACCAGCGCGATCCCGCGTAGCCGCGGCATCTTGCCGCTGCCAGTGCAGCCGCACGGACGCGCGATCCAGCTCCTCCAGCGCCGGCGGCGTCACGCCGATCAGCTGTCGATCAGCGCATGCACGCGCCTGCGCCCGGAGTCATCGTCGCCGGGCCGTTGAATCCCGCTTCCACCGCGCACGCGCGGATGCTGGGTCCAGGACCGCCTCCACCTCCGCCGGCACCACGTTGGCGCCGCGTGATGATGCGTCTTGGTCGACCTGCGCCGGTGAGCCGGGAGGAACAGGCTGCCAACCGTCCGTCATCGGCGCAGCCGACCCCGCAGCTCGTTCACTTTCTCTGCGCCGGTGCGCTCGAGTCCGCCCACGTCTTCTTTCTGGCGACGGATCGATTTCAGCGTCACGATCGCGTTGTCACGTTGAAGATGACGAACAGCGGTATCCTCACCGAGAAGTTGAAGGCCGACGACAGCGTGGATGCCCTAACGGCCCGGCTCAACTTCAAGTTCTAAGCGTCGTTGAGCTGGCTGCTTACGGTGCGCCCTGGGGGACCTTCCCTCTCCAGGGGCGGTCTTGTTTTTACCCTAATGACGTTGCACGGGTTGCCGGATCGAGGCCGCTGCTCGATGCGATCGAGCCGGGCATCAATATTGTCGATGCGGGTCGAGACCGAGGCGTACTGCCGCTCGAGGAGTGCCGACCCGGGTCTTGATCTCGCGCACGTCCTTCGCCACGCCTTCGGAGAAGCTTTGCGCGTCGATCGCGCGCAGGTGCTGCAGGATGCTTTCGGTTTCGCCGGCTACAGCGGTCAGCATACTCCGCGCCGACACCTGGTTCAAAGGTCCAGCGCCCCCGTGAGCCCTCGAACATGCGGAAGCGCTCGCTGTTTTCGCGCCTCCAGCCGGGGCTTTCGACCTCTGCACCAACGCGCTTGCACGGGCCAGCTGACGCAGGGCCGGTCAGGCGAACGCGGAGACTGACGCCCTCGAAGCCGAACTTGGCGCAGCTTTGCTCGAACGAGTAGCCAGGCCGTTGGGGGGCGTCTGGACCTGGCGCATGAAGGGGACCTTCGCCCGGCGGCACAGCCGCTCGAGATCCCGCTTGCGCCGGCGAGGGCAAATGCCTCAGGTCGACGCCATCTTGGTGGCTTAGGTCTAGGGCACTTCATGAACTTGCAGGTTAGCAATACGTAATGG
>ERZ1370068.1837-contig-11786_pt1 | contig 61218 bp, 80 predicted proteins | sample MGYA00561227_ERZ1370068 | MGnify/ENA primary metagenome ERZ1370068 (study PRJEB38410, sample SAMEA6850437) | metagenome | study: Metagenomic assessment of the ecological functions of the soil: analysis of the soil microbiota associated with the...
TGTACTTCGTTCAGTTACGTATTATCCTGGCCAGCTGACGGCAAGATCGACGTCGCCGCGTAACCTGATCCGTGACCGCGAGCGCGGCGTGCCGCGACTCGGCGAGTTCCGGCGCCAGTACGCGTCTGCGCCAACTCACCAGCTTCGACGACTCCCGTCGACCGGCGCGCTGGCCATGCCGGCTCGCCGGTCGCGACGCCGAGCAGGAGCGGCTGGTCCGGCGTCGATGCGCGAGGTGTACGGGCACGCACCGGCTGCGACAGTCTCCAAGATCATCACGGTCGCGCAGGTCGAACGCCGACGGCTCAACCGATCAACGACTGCCTGGGGCACAAGAACCGAGTCGAGCACCATGGTCGACAACGTGGAGGATCGTGCGGACACGGTGGTCGGGCTGGCTCGCGGAGTTCGCCGCGGCCCGCACGGGTTCGCGATCTCCGGACCGCAGTTCGTCAGGTGTTCATCCTGAACGCGTCGCGCCGGCTGTTCAGCGATCGGTTCTTCACCTCCAGCTTCCGGCCGGAGTTCTGCAGCACCCTCGGCGTCGGCGTGGGTCACGCAGAACGGGCCCGACACGCAGGATGGTCGAAGGCTCCTCGCCGGCCAACGGACATGCACAGGTGGCCCGTGTCGCCGCTCAAGCGCGTCCGCTGCTGCGGACCGTGCCCGAGCTCGGCGCCGAGCTCGCCACCGGTGCAGCAACGCGTTCGATCCGTGGCGCGCGCGACCGGGGCGGAGTACTACTCGCTCGAGTGGACACCGCGCGCCAGCGCCAGTCCGGACCCGGCCTTCCGGGAGCCGAAGTAGGCCCGGCCGATGTGGTCAGCGCGCAAGCTCTTCTGGAACCAGCTCGCGATCTTGAGCACCCGCGCGAACAAGCCGGCCACCATCCCCGTGCCCACGAGGACGATGGCCGCCGCTCTGGGCATTCTCGCCAGCCAGTTTCCCGGCATCCCGTGCCGGAACATCCGGGTAATGACCGCGTCCCGGCCGACGAGACGCACTCACGCTGAAACGTTCACGACGCGCAGGTCGCGCTCTACGGCGGCTTTTTCGCCGATGAAGCCGGCCTGCCGCCGATCGACGCGAGATCGATCAAGGCGCTGAAAGCCGGGCTCACACTCGATCACACCAGCTGCTTTCCCGCTCCGGTGCTGCCCGCCAGGCCGCCAGGGCGAGATGGCGACGCCGGCTACGTGGCCGTGGCCGGACCTACGCCTGCTACCTCGAGCGCGCGCCGGAGGGCGGCTATCCCAGTGGGTTCTGCGCGGTCTGGCGCGCCACGAACACCACGGGCCTGCACTCCCTCGGCGTGCGCGTACTCTTCCGCGTCAACACGGCCGCGCGCGCCGACTGGAGGCAGTGCAGATCGACAGCGAGCTCGGCACGGTCACGCCCGGGCAGCCGCGCTGGGATCTCACCGCGAAGCTCGCGCTGTGCGCGGCGACGACGCACGTCTCGCTCATCCGCCCACTTCAGCTGGGTGCATCTCGCCGCCGGCGGTCGTTCGCCATCGCCACCCGGAACTGCCTGCGGCGCCCACGCTCCGCCGCCTGCTGTGGCCGCACATGTTCGGGACCCAGTACAGCAACAGCTGGTGACCAAGGGACAGAGCGCCGGGCGGCGACTTCAGCTCGATCTTCAGCCTCACCCATCGGGCATGTGCGCTGTTCCAGGAAACCTACGAGCAGTACGATACAGGGTGCTCCGACCCGCAACGCGACATCCCAGCGCCGCGGAATCGTGGCAGCCCAACCGGCTTCGATACGCCGGCGCTGGACAATCGCTCGGCACACTTCGACGTGATGTACGCCCACGCGCTCAATATCTACGGCTCTACTTCCCAGCCCCCACCGCGCTGGCGAATGATGCCGCGGTCGGGCCTGGACGGAGAGCCTCGATCGCCTGGTGCCGAACGGGATTCGCCGCGTCCTCGGCGGGAAGATCACGCTCGAGTCGGTCGCACGGCTCTGCGCCTTTCATCTACATGGCCACGGTGGAGCACAGATCCTCGGCACCGGACTCTGGAACTACCAGATGTGGACGCATGTGCAGCCGGTGCGGAGTCTACGCCAACGGCCAGCGTGGGCCCTCGACGTGTATCAGCGCCTGATGAACGCCAGCCAACCTCAACGTCCAGCGGCTCGTGCAGGACTGGAGCTACCTGGCGCTCGACGCGGCGGGCGCGCAGGCGTTCCGCGCGACTTCAAGCAGGCGCTGGAAGATTCTGCGCAGCGCATCGCAGCCGAAGCCGGCGGCCGCCTGGAAGATCTCGCCGGGCATCTCAGGGGCCAACATCAACGCCTGACGCCTTCCGGGAGTAGCATGCGGGGGCGCCCAAAAGTCCCGACCCGGGAGGTCCGTGATGCTCAGCGCGCCGTTCCGGTCCGCGCGGCAGCTCGCCGCGCGAGATCCGCGCCAGAGGAAGATCGGCTTGTCTCGGAGCTGCTCGATCTCTACCTCGCGCGCGTCGGCGAAGTACGACGGCGCGCTCTAACGCGGTCGTCGTCGCGCGACTTCGATCGGGTGCGCGCACGCGCTGCGCGCGCCGCCGATCGCGCGCTGGCGCAAGGTGCGGCGTGGGGTCCGCTCCACGGCGTGCCCATGACCGATCAAGGAGTCGTACGACGTGGCCGGCCTGCCGACGACGTGGGGCGTGCCGGCGCTACAGCGACAACGTCGCGAGCGAGAACGCGGTGGCCGTGGACCGCCTGCTCCGGCGCGGGCGTGGTGCTCTTCGGCAAGACCAACGTGCCGCTCTACCTCGCCGACTGGCAGAGCTTCAACGCGATCTACGGCACCACGAACAACCCGTGGGACGTCACGCGCGCGCCCGGGCGGATCCTCAGGCGGCTCGGCGGCGGCGCTGGCCGGCCGGGCTCACCGGCCTCGAGGCCGGCAGCGACATCGGCTCGTCGATCCGCAACCCGGCGCACTTCTGCGGCGTGTACGGCCACAAGCCGACGTGGGGCATCGTGCCGCGCGCGCGGTCAGGCCCTGCCCGGGCAGAGTCGCGCCGGTCGGACATCGACGTGGTCGGCCCGCTGGCGCGCAGCGCCGACGACCTCGCGATCGGCGCTCGTCGGTCATGGCCGGGCCCGACGAGATCGACGGCGCCGGCTGGCAGCTGCGGCTTGCGCCGGCCGCGGCAGAAGCGCGCTGCGCGACTTCAAGGTGGCCGTTGATGCTCGACGCGCCCGGACACTCGCGGTGGACCGCGAGGTGCAGGATCGCCTCCAGGCGCTGGCCGATTTCCTCGGGCGACAGAAGGTCAAGGTGGACGAGCCGCGCGCGCCCGGCCATCGATACGCGGCGAGGCGTTCACGCGTCTACGTCCAGCTCCTGCGCGCCGCGACCTCGGGCCGCCAGACCGACGCCGACGTTCGAGCAAGAACGCCGAGCATCGCGCGCGGCTCGCGCCCGACGACGAGAGCTACTACGCGCGCATGACGCAGCGGCAGTACGCATGTCCCACCGCGACTGGCTCGCCGCCAACGAGGCGCGCCACCGCATGCGCCTGGCAATGGGCCGAGTTCTTCAGCGACTACGACCTGCTCCTCTGTCCCGTCGGCGGCCACCGCGGCCTTCCCGCACGACCAGCAGGGCGAGCGCCACGAGCGCACGCTCGGTGGTCAACGGCAAGCGCGTGCCGGTCACCGACCACCTGTTCTGGGCCGGCTACACCGGCGTGTCGTATCTGCCGTCGACCGCCGCGCCCTGCGGGTTCACGCCGGGCGGGCTACCGGTGGGCGTGCAGATCGTCGGGCCGCAGTACGGCTGATCTCGACGTGCCTCGCGTTCGCGCGGCTGCTCGAGCGGCGAGTTCCAGGGCTTCGTGCCGCCGCCCGGCGTGAACGACGCACGACGCTGCGCGTGAAGACGCTCGGCGCGAAAAAGACGTAGAATGCCGTCGCGAGCCGTTGAGCGCTGCCCCGTACCGGGGATGACGGCATGGCCCGACCGTCTGGTATCCCCTCATCGGGCCCCTCAGTTCGTGGAGGAAACCGCCCCTGAGCACATCGTCGCGCGCACGCACGACAAGCTCGCCGCCGGCACGTCGGTGAAGGATATGCTCCTGGCGTCGGCGCTGGCCGTGGTGCGCTCCTCGGATCTGCCCCCGGCCACCACGGCGGGCCGCTCCATCCGCTGGCCGGCATCCACGCGGTGAGCAGCATCTCGGCGCGCTTGCCCGGCGAGTATCGCCCATCTGCCCGTGATCCAGAACGTGGCCGTGGCCAACAAGCACATCCACTCGCCGGCCATGGGCCCCTACATCCTGGCCGACGCGCAGCCCGTGTCGGAAGCGGGACAGCGTGGAGGCGACCCTCGAGGCCTTCCGCCAGGCGGTGTGCCGCGGCGTCTACAACGCCTGCGATCACTACTTCTCTGTACCTGATCCAGAAGCTCTCGCCCATGCGGGTGCTCGAGCAGCTGCTCCAGGTCGGCCATTCCCAAGAACCAGCTCGACGACCACTACTTCCTCTTCCCGGTGTTCACATGGCGCGCGCTGGAATACCTCGGCTGGGAGTACGCGCAAGTACATCGGTCGGGCGCCCGTCCGCTACGTCACGCGTCCCACCGCGCCGGCGATCGCTGGGCGACGTCGACGAGCTCATCGAGAAGTACCGCCTGCTGGAGCGCGACATGCGCTTCGCCACGGGCGAGGATGAGACCGCGGCGCATCGCCGCGCTCGCCGACGAGATCGGCCGCGTGCAACCAGTTCACGGAGATCCCGAGATGCGTGGCGCGCGCCTCGCCGACGGGCTCTCCTCTGAGGGTGCGGGCGAAGGCCTCTCCGTCGGCGGCTCGACGCTCTTCCTGCGCTCGCAGACCGGCAATCCGATGGACGTGCACATCAACACCGGCGCCAACACGCGGCGCTATCTGCTGCGGCAGCCGGAGCTGTCGCTGCGCACCAAGCTGCAGGCGCTGCTGGTGTGGCATACCGGGCCGGAAGTGCGCATGGCGCAGCGCATGCTGGCCGCCGATGTCCAGCCCGAGCCGGAGCGCGTGGCGGCGCTGCCGTGTCCACACGCAGGACGCGCTGCTCGAGGAGATCGAGGCCCTCATCGGCGAGCCTGCCGGTCGGCGGAGCGGTTGCCGAAGCGCGAATCTCGCCTCCTGGCGCTCGACCGATGAGGTCAAGCAGGCCGCCGCGCTGGCCCAGCAGTACGCCAACTCAGGATACGCTCCCGAGTCCCTGATCACGCTGCTCGGCAAGATCGCCTGCCGCGACAACTTCACGGAGATGCACGCGCTCAAGCATCACCAGGCGACCTACGAGGAGTTCCACGCCACCCGGCCGTCCCTGCGCTGGCGCCACCTGGTGGCGGCCGTGCAGGCTGCCGCCATCTCGCACGGCCGCATCCAGGACGTGCTGACGAGCACGGCCGACGTGATGCAGTTCGCGTGAGGAGACAGCCATAGCGAGCGACCCGAAGCGCAAGTGAGTCCCCTACGGATATCCCTGGGCGGAGTGGCTGGCGCGGGAAGACCCGCAGTACGCCGCCGCCCGCCGCCGGTGAGCGCCCCTGTCCGGTGGGCGAGGGGCGACCGGGAGCTCTCGATCAAGCACCGCGAGATGGTCATCATCGGCATCCTGGCGTTTCGCGGGCGCAGGGGGGCGGCGTGGTGGCCCACATGCGGCGGGCCGTCCAGCACGGCGCCACCAAGCGCGAGCTGCTCCGAGGCAGTCGAGCCGCAGCGGTGCCAGCGGCGGACCGACGCGCTCAGCGCCGGCGTGAAGGCGCTGATGCAGCTCGAGACGGGGCGCGTTCAAGCGGGGCTGAGGCCCCGCGCCGCGCACGCCCTCGTCAGGCTGGGCGGTGGATCGTCAGGTCGGACACCCTGGCGAGGGGCGTCGAAGTCGCGGTCGTTGTGACAAGTCTCGCGTTGTTCTCGAGGCGTCGCGGCGATGGGAACAGTCAACGCTCCGCCGGATCGTGAGACCCGCTGCCGTCCGTTTCGATAAAGGTTCGCGGCCGTCTCGAAGGTCCCGAGATCAGGAACCGCAAATTTGATTACCCGCAGGCTCGCGACGCAGACCGATACGGTACGACTCCTCGATCACGCACCCCCTGGAGCGTCGCCTTGCGAGGAGGGCGATCTACCGTCGTCGCCGACCTCGATCACGGCCGAAGCCGTCTGAGCTCTGCGAGGTCCCGGACCGCTTCCGCGCTTTGCTCACTGTCCCGTCGGCGACAGGAGGTCCCGCCGACGCGAGCTCTTACATGCCGCTCGGTGAGCGCTCAGCGAATCGTTCGCTCGCTTCGAGACGCGGCTCAGGCGCGCGATCGCGGGCCGCGTCGGTGGCTGGAGAACCTGGAACTGGTAGTGGCCGCGAGTTCACCGCCGGAGCCGTTGTAGCGACCGGACCGCGTTTTAGGCCGATCGCCAGCGCGAGTTTGGCTCGGTCCGGCACGTTCCGGTAGCTCTCGATCTCCGGAGTTGGTGCTGGAGTCGGCTGCAGCGTCTCGGTCGTCTTCGGATGCAGCGGCGTGGTGGTCCCGATGTTCACGCGTGACTCGGCGGCGCACCGCACGCAGTCGAGCATGTAGCGCGCGTCGTCCGGACCGTAGCGACACCGGCGCAGCGCGCCGCTGCCGCCTCGGCCAGCCGATCGTCCGCCTGTTGCCCCGGCGTTGGTCCGTTGACGAAGGTCTCGAATTTCGCGTTCAGCTCGCCGACCGCCCGCTGGACGTTGCCGGACGGGATCGAGCATGAAGCTCGCGACTTCGTCGGCCCGCGGCGGAGTGGTGGAACCGCAGCGATGTACTGCCCGATGCCGTACCCGCGCGAGGTGATGCGGTCGGGGGTGGCCCTGGTCGTTGCGATCGAGGCCGACCACGATGAAGTCGTCGGCGTTGGCTCCGGTCGGCGTCCGGAAGTGCTGGCCGTCGCTCTCCTGCAGCAGGATGGCGAGCAGGAACGGCCGGGGCACGCGCAGGCCTACTAGCGTCTGCAGGGCCGCAAAGGCGTCGCGGTTGGCGCGGGCGGGATCGTCGGAGCGCGGCAGCGTCGGCAGGCGATGGTCGGCCAGCATGTCCTCGATGCACACGACCAGCCCCTGATCGCAGACGCCCGTCACGCTCGCCACCCGCCCGCGGTTGAACGCCTTGAGCGGCTGCGGGCGCATCACCGTCGCTGCCGTAGGGGACGGCGTTGGCAGGCAGGCCAGTGCTGCAGCGACCGGACGGCGCTTATCGCTGCCCTCCCCGAACTGTCCGTCGATGCCGGACTTCAGATAGCCGAGCCGGCGAAGATCCTGCTGCAGGGCCTTCACGAGCGGGTCCAGCCGAAGCGCGAATCCACGCGCTCAGTACCGGCGACCCCGCGCGGCGATAGACCGAAGTGCCATCGTCCTCCCACCTGCCACTACCGAGGCGAGAGCCGCTCCAGCCACTTCCACCGCCGTCGTCGTATCCTGCGCCGCTGGCCGCCTGGTGAGTGCCTGCACGGCGTCGAGACGCCGGCCCGGCGCGGAGCAGCTCGAGCAGCTGCCCCTTCAGCTCGGGCGACATCGCGGCGACGAGCGCCTGGACGCGCTCGGCGCGCTTGGCCCCCTCGGCCTGCCGGGCTGCGCGCGCCGTCGACGATCGTCATCGGGCTTGGGGCACGGGGTCATCTCGAACCAGCGATTGCCCTCGTGGACCAGCTGCGGGACCATCGTCTTGCTGCGCCTGGAGGGCCAGGTTGAAGTCGAGCTGCGGCGTGTGCGTGGGCCGCACCTGGGTGAGGTCGAGACTTGTCGGCCGGAGAGCATCCGGCACGGCTTTCGCCGGGCGGCAGCGAGCGTGAGCTTCCAAAGGTGTAGTCCGCCGGGATCGTTGTCCTTGAGCTGCGTCGCCGGCGCCATCAGACGCAGAGCCTGCCTCCGGAGGCGCCGTGTCTTGCCAGGGCGGCGATTTCCGGATACAGCAGTGAGCGCGCCGAGACTCCGATGCTGCGCTGCTGTCGATCGCGTCCACGAAGCGCGACAGAACGCGCGCGCCTCGGCGTCCTGAGGGCAGCGCGCGGCTGGCCGTGGCGGCGAGGACGGCCAGCGCGACGGCGACGGCGATCGCCAGAGCGGGGCCGGGTCACGCCGGCGGCTGCGCGGCGAGCCCGGCGCTGGCCCGATCGAGCCAGCGCTGGTCGCGCGGCGAGGCCCGGACGCTGCAGGCGCCGGCGCACGAGGCGCAGGGCCGCGTCGGCAGCGCTCGAGCGCGAGGTAGCTCACCACCATCGTCTCCTCGAAGAGCTCCCACTGGGCGTGGCTGCCGCCGGTCCGGTGCATCTCGCGCTCGACCGGCTCGAAGTGGGCCAGCGCCCGGCGTGATCGCCGGCCACGAACGCCGCGACCCCTGCACCATCGGCAATGCACCGTGCCCGCGATGGGGTGACCCTTGGCGTGCAGCGCGCGCAGCCCGTCCATCAGTCGCGTCAGCGCCGCTCTGGCGTCCCCGCTCGCCGGCGTAGGCGGCGCGGCGTGGATCTCCCGAACACGAAGCCGGGCCGCGACACCGCTCAGCGAGGTCGGCGAGCGGCCGCCAGGACAGCGGGCGGCGCCGCGACCCGCCGTCCTGGCCGTCGAGCCGGAACCGCCACAGCAGCGCCGGAGCCGTCGATCATGGCCAGGCGGGTTGAGCTTGGCCGCGACGATGTCGCGATCGAAGATCTCCGAGCGCCCGCGCGTAGCGTGACCGCGGTGCAGCTCGAACATCGCCAGGTGCCAGGCCAGGTGGCGGTGAAACGACGCGCTGGTGGTCGTAGCCGGCCAGCCAGTCGGCCAGGAACTGGCGCCGGCGTCTCGTGTCGAGCGTCTCGAAATAGATGTGGGCGAGGTTGTGGCGGCGCCGGCGTTGCCGGGAGTACTGCTGCAGCGAGCGCTCAGACAGCCGGCGCGAATCCTCGTACCGATCGACCTCGTGATAGGTGAACGCCAGCGCCGACTGAAACCACCAGTCGTCGCCATACGCGGAGGCCAGGCGCTCGAGAAACGCCATGCGGTGCTCCCGTCGCGGTCAGGTCCGACCGGCGAAGCCGATGCGCTGCTGGCCTGGTTGACGAGCAGCGCGTCGCGCGGGAAGTCGCCAGTGCTCGGCGACGGTCGAGTCCGCGCGCCGTCTCGCCCGCCACCAGGACGCTCAGCGCCGCGACGTGCTGCTGCTCGCGCCGGGTCGCGCCGCCCACGGTCTCCGCGCCTGGGCGGCCGCCGTTCGTGCGGTGGCCGCGTCACCGTTGGCCACCGCGACGGGCGAGGCCGGCGTGGGCCACCGCCAGCTGGTCGTCCGCCTGCAGCGCGGCGGTGAAGCACGCCCTCGACGCGGCCCGTACGCCAGCAGGCGGTCCATGCCGATCCTGGAAGCGCTCGGCCGCGGCCGTCGATGTCGTCGTGAGGCAGACCGTAGCGGTCGGGCGATGGCCACCGGAATCCTCAGGGCGTCTTGAACGCGTTCATGGCGGTGACCAGGGCGGGCGTGCCGCCGAAGGGGTGAGCGACCTCGACGGCCTCCTGGATCTCCGCTTCCGGGCGCCAGCCGCGCGGGCGCGGTTGGCGATGGTCGTCACGCCGTCCGGTGCGTCTGCAGGCGCGTCGACCATCATGGTCATGAGGTGCTTGTACTTGGCCGGAATAGCGCCGTCGCGCAGGACGTGCTCGCGCTGGGTCATGTACGTCTCGACGAACTTCGGTCCCGCTGGTACAGCGGCTGGATCCAGGGGCAGATTCGCTGGCGCCATCACTCTCTCCTCTGTCGGACCGAACGGGTCAGGCCGCGCGCTCCTTGATCGAGACGCGCCAGTGGATGCGGTCTTCCTCGGGCGGGTAGTCGCCCGCCGCCTTGTGATACGAGCAGCGGTTGTCCCAGATGACGATGTCGCCCTTGCGCCAGCGGTGGCGGTACTCGCCGTCGGGCTGGATCATGCAGCTCGGTCAGCTCGTCGATCAGCGCGTCGCTCTCCGCCGCCTCGAGGCCCTCGATGCGGAGGATCTTGCCGGGGTCGAAGTAGAGTCCCTTGCGCCCGGTCTCGGGATGCGTGCGGATGATCGGATGGAAGACCGGCGTCCAGTCGCGGTCCTCCGCGTTGAGCAGCGCGGTCGCCTTCCGGCGGCCGCCGTAGGTGAAGGCGCCCTGCGCGTCCCTCCAGGCGCTCGCTTCAGCTGCGGCGGCAGCGCGTCGTACGCCGCGTACATGCTGGCGAAGAGCGTGTCGCCGCCGGTGGCTCGGCACCGCGAGCGCGTAGAGCTGCGTGGCCTTGAACGGCTCCTGATCGTAGGCGCCGTCGGTGTGCCAGCCCTCGGCGCCGCGGCGGTAGATCGCCATGGTCGAGCGCGCCGTCCGCGCCGAACTTGTTGACGCCGAGCAGGGTGATCTCGGGACGCTCCGGGTGGCGCGTCATCTTCGACGGGTGCGGGACCACCGCGCCGAAGCGGCGGCTGTAGCGCAGGAAGTCGTCGAGCTGCAGCTCCTGGTCCGGCACCACGACGGCCACGTTGTGATCGAGCCACGCGCGATAGATCGCGGCGAAGCCGGCGTCGTCGAGCGTCTTGACGTCCACGCCCCGGATCTCGGCGCCGATCTGCGGTCCTAGCCTGGCGAACCTCGATCATCGCTTCCTCCTCACCGGACGACGCCCACAGGCAAAGCAGCAGCCGGACGCGGGCCGAGAAAGCCCCCGTCGATCCGCGCGCCACGGCTCCCGGCGCCTCCCCGACGGCCGTCAGCGCTATGATGGCGCGATGCCGACCCCGCCGACCCGGCCGTGAGGGTCCATCCGTGGCTGAGCTGATCGGCACGGTGTGGAGTCACGCTCGCGAATCGCTTCCGGCCTCTACTTCTCGTTCCCGGTCTTCTTCGTGGCGCTCCTCGAGATGAGTTCGGCTGGTCGCGCGGTGCCACCGCGGCGGCGTTCTCGATCTCGTCGGTCGTGCAGGGTGTGCTCTCGCCCGCTGGTGGGCATGCTCGGTGGACCGGCTGGGCCGCGCCGGGTCATGCTGGGCGGCGCGTGCGTGCTCGGCGTGGCGTGCACGCTGTCGAGCCGGATCGACATCGCTGTGGATCGCTCTATCTGATGGTCGGCGTGCTGGCCGCGATCGGCGCGTGCGCGGTGAGCTGGGTGCCGAGCGGCGCGCTGATCGCGCGCTGGTTCGCCGAGCGGCGCGGCAGCATGATGGGCCTGGCGTTCTCGGGCATGGGCGCCGGCGTGCTGCGTGATGGGTCCGCTCGCCCAGTGGCTGATCGCCGGCTACGGCTGGCGCGCCGCCTATCTCGTCCTCGGCGTGGGCACGCTGGCCGTGCTGATCCCGCTCATCGGTGGCTGGGTATGCGCGACGGCGCCGGCGCCCCGCGCCGGCGCGCGTGACGGCGCGGCGCCGCTCACGGCCGGGACGCGCGCAGCGAGGTCGGCGACGCGCTGCGGACGCGCGCGTTCTGGGCGCTCTTCTTCGCCTACCTCTGCACGCCGCTCGCCGTCTTCTCGGTCGTCACCCACTCAGGTGGCCTTCGCGGTCGGACCACGGGTTCCCGCGTCTGTTCGTGGCCGGGATCTTCGGGCTCACCGGCCTGCTCTCGGTGGTGGGCCGGATCGGCTTCGGCATCGCGGCCGACCGGATCGGCCGCGCGACGTCGGCCACGATCTCCTACGGCTGCACCGCGGTGGGCACGCTCTGCCTGCTCGCGCTGGAGGTGTGGCCGCATCCGGCGGCGCTCTACGCCTACGCGCTGCTTCTTCGGCCTCGGCTTCGGCGCCCGCGGCCCGATCATCACCGCGATCGCCTCCCAGCTCTTCCGGGACGGCGCTTCGGCGTCATCTACGGCTTTCTGAGCGTCGGCAACGGCATCGGCGGCGGCGTCGCGCCGTGGTTCGGCGGCTTCGTGCACGACGTGACCGGCAGCTACCGCATCGCGTTCCTCATCGCCGTGAGCTTCTGCGCAGTGGGCTCCGCCTGCTTTCTGGCTGGCCGCCCGCCCCGCCGCGAGCCCTGAGCCGTCCCCAACCACTCCCTCGCGGGGATTGGGATTCCCGGGCCTAGCCGCGGCCGACCAGCTCGCGGCCCACGGTCTGGACGTAGCGCTCGAGACCATCCGCGTCGAGCTTCGCTGACGGCATCAGGATCAACCGGTCCACGCCGAGGGCGGTGTTATTTCTCGACGGTCGCGAGATCGACACCGACGCCACGGCCGGGTGTGATGCTGATCTCGAGCCGTCGAGCCCGGCCGGACGCGCGGTCTCGGCCGCGGCGAGCACGTGAGCCGTCCAGGGCCCGTCGGGTGGCGTCGAGTCGAGGCCGAAGCCGTACCAGCCGTGGCCCTGGCTCACGGCGCGTCGAACGCCAGCGCCGTCCGTGCCGCCGATCACGAACGGCGGATGCAGGCGCTGCACGGGCTGCGGATGCGCCTGCACGTTGTCGAACGAGACGAAGCGTCCCTGGTAGGCGGGCTTCGCCTGCCCCCAGATCGCGCGCATGGCGCCGAGGTACTCATCGGTCACGGCGCCACGGTCATGAAGGGCGCGCCGAGGGCGCGGAACTCCGGCTCGAGATGCCGACCCCGATCCCGAACGATCAGTCGCCCGGCCGACAGCACGTCGAGGCTGGCCAGCTCCTTGGCCAGCACGAGCGGATTGCGCTGCGGCAGGATGATGATGCCGGTGCCCAGCCGCACGCGCGTGGTGTGCGCGGCGGCAAAGGTCAGCGCGATCGCGGGATCGAGAATCGGTTCCGTCGGCCCCATCGGCGAGGGGGCGCCTGCGGATCAGGCAATACCACGTGCTCGCCGGCCCAGAGCGACTCGGAAAGCCGGCGGCCTCCGCGGCCCAGGCCAGGCGAGCGGCCGTACGCGGCTCGATCGCGGCGGCGTACGCGCGTTGATCGAAAACAATCCGAAGTGCATGCCGAGTCTCCTCCTCCGAGGGTGCCGAGACGCTACCCATATCGCTCGCGGGCGGCTCGGCGTGTACGATCCGCTCGAGGATGGGTCCCTCGAGCGTGTTGCTGCGCGACGAGCCGCTCCCGGGAGTGCGGCGCTTTACCCTGAATCGGCCGGAGAGCGCAACGCGCATCAACAACGAGCTACGCGGCGCGATTCTCGACAGCCGCAGGCCGCTGGACGCCGATCCGGCGATCAAGGTGTCGATCCTCCGTGGCGCCGGCCCCTGCTTCTCCTCGGGCTACGACCTCTCGGCCGACAACACGGTCGACCAGCCGTTCTACTCGCCGGGCGGCCCCGGCCAGTGGGCTCGGCACGTCGTCGAGGCTGGTTCCGGATCTGGGACCTCGGCAAGCCGGTCATCGCCCAGGTCCACGGCTGCTGCCTGGCCGGCGGCAGCGAGCTGGCGGCGTGCTGCGACCTCGTCTACGTCGCCGAGGACGCGCAGATCGGGCTACCCTCCGACGCGCTTGATGAGCCCGCCCGACAATCAATTCCACCCGTGGCTCATGGGGATGCGCACGGCCAGTGGAGATGTTCCTGACCGGCGACGCGATCAGCGGAACGCAAGCCGTCGCCAGGGGCTTCGCAAACCGGGCGGTACCGGCCGCCGAGCTCGACGCCACCGTGCTGTCGATCGCCGAGCGCATCGCGCTGGTGCCGACCGAGCTGTCCGCAGATCAACAAGCGCGCGGTGCACCGCGCGATGGAGACCATGGGATTGCGCGCAGCCATCCGGGCTGGAACCGAGCTCCAGGCGCTCGCCTTCTCGACGGCGGCGAGCCAGGCCGTATCGCGCCCAGTTCAAGCGCGACGGCCGCAGCGTGCGCGATCTGCTGAGCCAGCGCGACGCGCCCTTCAAGGACTATCGAGACCCGTGCCGCGTGAATAGGCGGCGCCCGGAGGATTGCGGGGGCCGAACGGCTGCCGCGTGTCGCGCGGCCTGACGCTCATCCTGCTCGCGGTGGTGTGTGTCGCGCTGGGGGCGTGCGCGGGACCGATCGGAACGTCGGGCCGACCCCAAGGTCGTGCGAAGCCGACCTCGCTCACGCAGCGCCACCACCACCGGCGACCCGAGCTGGCCGACGCGCGACGTGCTGCTCACGAGAACGGTCTCTTCGACCTGTTCGCCGAGCGCCCCGAGGACGCGCTGGCCGCAGATGCACAAGCTGATGGTGGCCGCGGAGGGGATCCCAACGTCCTCTTCGCGCTGGCCGAGCTGTCCTATCCACGGACGCAGCACCGGCTGCGCGAGTACTCGCTGGCGGCCGCGGTCTACGCCTACGCGTTTCTGTTCCCGGAGGGCGCCGGCGTGGCGCCGGGCCGTTCGATCCCGCTGCGGATCGCGGCCGATCTGTACAACTGGTCACTCGCCGCCGCCTTCGCGTTCCCGACGGACTGGAAGATCGTGCCGCAGCGGCGGCACGATGATCGCTGCCGTTCGGGAGACTCGACGTCGCGTTCGATCCGGCCGCCCTGCGCGCGGGAGACCGCGATAGCTCGCTGGTTCATCCCGATCGCCGAGCTGGAAGTCTGCCGGGCTGGCGGTGCGCTATCGCTGGCCGGGCATCGGCGCGCCGCTCGCGGCGTCCTCCCGGCCGATCGACGCCTCGAAGCCCGGCCGCGACATGGTGGCGCCGCGGATGCAAGGTGCCGCTCACGGCTCTGCTCCGCATCCCGCAGGCGCGTCGCCCTCGTCCGAGGCCAGCCGCTCGCGAGCCACGCTGGAGCTGCACCTGGCCTGGGACGGCAGACAGTCTCGATCGACGGCGAGCAGGTGCCGCTCGAGAACGAGCCGTCGGCCGCGCTGGCGCTCACGTTCACCGGGTGTGCCGGTCATGGAGCTCGAGATGCTCGGCTTCCTCGGCCGGCTCACCGGCGTCACTGAAGGAGCGGCCTGCCGCTCGTCTCCACCACGCCGTACCGTCCCGGGCTCATCCCGGTGGTCTTCGTGCACGGCACGGCGTCGAGCCTCGTCCGCTGGGCCGAGATGTATCAACCGGCTGCAGGCCGATCCGGAGATCCGCAGCCGCTATCAGTTCTGGTTCTTCCAGTACGACTCCGGCAATCCCATCGTCGCTCTCCGCGCTTCGCCTGCGTGAGTCGCTCAACGCCGCCGTGGCGCAAGCTCGACCCCGAGGGCAAGGACGCGGCGCTGCGCCGGATGGTGCTGATCGGGCACAGCCAGGGAGGCCTGCTGGTCAAGATGCAGGCTATCAGCAGCGGCGATCAGCTCTGGAACGCGGCCAGCCAAGGTGCCCTGGACGACCTGAGCTCTCGCCGGCGACGCACGACCTGGTCAAGCGGGGATTGTTCGTCGAGCCGGTGCCGGGATCGCGCGCGTGGTGTTCGTCTGCACGCCCCATCGCGGCAGCTACGTGGCAGGACGCAGCTTCATCGCGAACACCGTGCGGAAGCTGGTGACGCTCCCCTTCGCGCTCGCCGGGCGGCATCGAGGTGACCACGAATCAAATCTCGCCAGGGCCGGCATCAGTCCGTGGTGCCCTCGGCGGTCGACAACATGTCGCCGCGCCACCACTTCATCAGGCCCCGCAGAAGATCCCCGTCGCGCCGAACATCACGGTGAATTCGATCATCGCGGTCGAGGGCAACGGCCCCGTCGAGGCGGGCGAGCGACGGGGTGGTCGAATACTCGAGCGCGCACATCGAGCCCGTCGAGTCCGAGCTGGTCGTGAGGTGGAACCACTCGCTCCAGGGCGCGCCCCGAGACCATCGAGGAGATCCGCGCATTCTTCGGTTGCACATCGGCTTGAAGACCGGAGGCCTGGGCGCGGCCCACGACTCGGGAACGAGCCCCGCCGCGCTGAGGCGAACGCCGGTCAGCCGCCGAAACGTGCGGCCAGCCTGGTCGAGCTCGACTAGCGTCGAGATCGGATACGACGCGTAGCCGAGCTCACCGGGCGCACAGCCGCACGTTGAATCCCTGCGCGCGCGTCACCAGCGGACGCCCCGCCGGCCACGGCAGTCCGTCGGCGCGCGCCACGATCCAGCGTCACCGCGTGCAGTCGGCGCCCGTATACGGCGACGGCGGCGCGCCGATCAAAATACTCGACGGTGCCACCGCGCAACGGGAAATCGGCGTCGCCCGCGAAGGCGATCGCCGGGGCGAAATCGAGCTGGCCGGTGAGCCACGGCCGGACACTGGTGCATGTTGCCGCTCGGCACGTCGAGTCCGATCGGCCCGGGCCAGGATGCGCAGATGATCGTTCACCGCCTCGCCCACGAGCCGGTCGGCGCGTCCGCTCCGCGGCTCGGCCCATGGTTGAGCCCGCCACGATCAGCAGCGCCGCGGCAGCTAGCTGCGCCCACCCACCACCATGGGCGTCGTGCCGGGGCGCGCGGAGTGACCGGCGCCGGCCACTGCGCGGCCAGGCGACGCTTCAGCGCGAGCGGGGCGCCGTGCTGCGGCAGCTGTCGCTCGAGCTGCTCGCTCGGCAACCGCTCGGCGATTTCCGTGCGCGCGCGCCATGCACCCGTCGAGATGCGCGTGCAGCGACGCCACCGTCGCCGGGTCGAGGCGACCGCGCGCTCGTCGAGCAGCGCCGCGCTCAACGCCCGGCAATCCATGAGGAAAGGCGCGCTCACGGCGCGTAGTCCCGCAGGAGCCGGCGGAGCGCCTGGCGCGCGCGGGCGAGGCGGGACTTGACCGTCCCGACCGGGCAGCCGAGCACGGCGGCCACGTCGGTCTCGGTGAGTCCTTCGAGATCGAGCAGGATGACCGTGCGCGCGCGTCTTCGGAGAGCGCCATCACCGCCGCCTCGATCTCGGCGGCCACCCAGCTTACGCAGGCGATCGAGCTCGATGTCGTCGCAGAACCACGTGGGCTCCGGCTCGACCTCCGGCGTGACGGTATCAGGCCACCGACGGTGGGGTTGCCGCGACGACGGCGAGCCAGGCTGAGCCACGTGTTGCGCAGGATGCGGAAGAGCCAGCCTTGAGATTGGTGCCCGGCGCGAACTGGCCCGCCGCGCGGGGCGCGCGCGTGGTCTCCTACACGAGGTCTTCGGCGTCGGTGGCGTTACCGCTGAGGTAGCGCGCGAAGTTGTAGGGCTGTCGGCGTAGGCCAGCGCCGCCGGCCCCGGCCCCCGGCGGGGATCGTCGTCGGCCGGCGGGCATGGCGTCGGCATCGTACCACCTGTCCAACGCCCGAGCGCGCCCGCCGTTATCGTGACGTCCTCCGGTGACGTATTTTCGCGACCGATGGAGCGATCGCCAGCGATCGGCGTTGCGCGGTGGAGCTACGATGGTCAGAGCCCGATTCGTCACGGGTAGCGCACCATGTTGCTCGTCGTGAAAGCGGCCGCGGTGGCCGTGATGGCCGTCATCGTCGCTGCCGGCGCCGCCGCGCGCGGCGCGCCCCTAGTGCCGCGTCAGGTCTCTTCCGTGACGACGCGGTGGCCGTGATCGATCGAGTACGAAACACGGTGTTGCGTACCGTGCCCGTGCCCAAGGGGTCCGCACGGCCTGGTGGTGACCCGCGACGGCGCCAAGGTCTACGTGTCGAGCGACGGTGACTCCGGTCAGCGTGATCGACACGAGCAGCGATCGAGGTGGTGCGGTCGGTGGACGTCGAGGGCGAACCCCGGTCTGGCCATCTCGGCCGATGGCTCCCGCGTCATGGTCGAGGGCTTCGGCGTAATCAGGTCCTGTTCATCGACACGGCCAGCGATCAGGTGGTGGGCCGCGTGTCCATCCGCAGCCACGGCGGCGCCCTCAGCGCCGACGGCCGCTGGCCTGGGTAGGCTCGCAGCAGCAAGGCGCCACCGCGCTGGTGCTCATCGACGTCCGGCCAGAAGAAGTGGCGCGTGGCGGCGCTGGATCGCACGCCGCGCGCCCCTCGACCTGAGCCCGGATGGGCGCCGGCTCGCTACTTCAGGTGGCCGGACGAGGCGGCGGTGCTGGTGCTCGACAGCGCAGCCGGCAGATCGTGGCCCAGATCCCGGTGGGCGCCTCCCCGCACCAGGCGCCGCCGACCGCCGACGGGAAATAGGCGCTCGCGGTCGATCAGGGGTCCGGGCGACTGGGGCTCATCGACACGGCGACGAGCGCGGTGGCCGGCACCGTGGCGGTGGGCAAGACGCGCGCACTGGGTGGGCTCGAGCTCCGACAGGCACCGTGGCCTACGTGACCAGCGAGGAGGCTCCAACGACGTCTCGGTGGTCCGGCTGGCCAGCCGCACGGTCGTGGCGACGATCGCCGTCGGCGAATGCGCCGCGCAAGGTGGCGGTGCAGCCGGGCCGCGATCACCTCGGCGGCGGCCCCGGCGCCTCCGACGTCGCGCTGCGGTCGACGACTTATTTCTTCGAGCCAAGGTCATCAGGGTCGCGCCGGCCAGCCGCTGCGGCTGCGGATCGACGAACGCCGCCAGCACGCTGCACAACCTGAGCGTCCGCGCGCTGGGGCATCGACCGTGACCTGCCGCCGAAGAGCCGGGTGGGCTCGACGTGACGGTGCCGCGCTCCGGCCCCATCGAGTTGCTTCTGCAAGTTTCACGGACCGCTCGGCCAGCGGGAGCCAGCTGCTCGTGGACCCGCCCGGCTCGTAGCGGCCGAAGTTCTTGACAGGCTCAGCGGCCCGCGGCGGCAGTCGCCTGCCACTGGAGGACGCACATGGACGCTCGTGACCTGTTCCTGGATCAGCACGCCGCCGTGCACTCCGGCCGCCGTCGGCGGCAACAAGATGTCGGCGGCGGAGCGCGCCTTCGCCGGCCTGAGGCGACGAGCAGATGCGCGTCCGCCCGCGCGAAGGATCTCAACTCGCTGGCGTGGCTCATGTGGCACATCGCGCGGGCGGAGGACATCATGGTCAACCAGGTGCTGAACGGACGGTCGCAGATCTTCGAGGACGGGTGGGCCAAGCGCCTCGGGATCACGCGTCGCGACTTCGGCATCAGGATGACGAGCGCCGAGGTGACGGAGCTCACGCGCCAGATCGACGTCGGCGCGCTCGCGAAGGTACCGCGACGCGGTCGGGCGTCACACGCGCGAGATCGTCAGCGGCTTCAAGACGCCGGACTGGGACGGTCGAGGTGTCGGCGGAAGGCATGCAGGCGGCGGCCGACGCGGGCGGGTTCGGCGTGCGCACCGAGGACTGCTGAAGGCGCTTCACGGGCCGGCCGCGCACCGCCGTGCTGACCGGCATCGCGCTGTTCCATCCCGCCGGTCACATGGGCGAGGCGGCCACCGTCCGCAGCGCAGGCGGATTCGGCACCGGGATCTGAAGTCGGTCGGTCAGCGCGCCACGGCCGGGCCGCCACTGGCCCGGTAGTGGGTCGCGTAGGCGTGTCGGCAGCGCTCGCGTAGCTCGGTCTCGTCGAGATCGCGTCCGGCGAAGCGGGCGGTGGAGATCGTCGGCGAGATCGAGCGCCGGCGCGCCGTCGAGGATCCACTCGCGCCATCGCCTCGCCGAGCGACGCGGCGAGACGCTGAGCCCGCCGACGCAGCAGCCGCTCATCACCCAGGCGCCGGCCACGCCGGGCAGCGGCCCACGCAGATAGCGGTCGTCCATCGTGAGCGTCGGCAGCCCGCCGCGATGCTCGGCGACGCGGATCGCCGGGTCCTGGAAGATCGGAAACTGCTCGCTCACGCTCCGCGCGCCGAGCCGCCACAGCACCTCGATGTCGAGCGGCAGCTCGGCGACGTCGAACGCGGCGAAGTGGCGCGGCGTCGAGGCTGGAGCGGATCGGCCTCGTAGCCGCCCAGCATGAGCCCGCCGCGCTCGTGGCGCACGTAGACGTTGGCGTCGATCACGCGGGCGATCGGAAACTCCGGCCCGACGCCGGGAATCGGCTCGGTGATCAGGAGCTGATGGCGCGTCGGCACGACCGGCAGCGGCGCGCCGAGCCCGCGGCGACGAGGCGCGCCCACGCGCCGGCGGCGTCCACCACCGGCGCGCGTCGCGATCGTGCCGCGCGGCGTCCGCACGCCCTCGACACCCCGCGGGCCGATCTCGAACCCCGTGGCCGGCGTGTGCGCGAGCAGCACGGCCCCGAGCTTCTCCGCCGCCCGGCAGTAGCCGATCGGCAGCTCGGACGGCTCGACGTTGCAGTCCGTCGGGCTCCACGTGACGGCGACGATGCCGCGCTCGCCGAGGATCGGCAGCCGCCGCGCGCACTCGGCGACGGAGACGAAGTCGATCTCGACGCCGGCGGCGTCGCCCCGCGCGACCTCGCGCGCAGAGCTGCTCGGCGTCGCGCTCGGTGCGCGCGATCTTCAGCGCGCCGCTCTGGGTGAAGCGCAGCGGCTGGCCGGTCTCCTCGGTGAACGCCGCGAGCTTCGCCACCGCGCGCTGGGCGAGCCGGTGAGCGCCGGCGTCGCGCGGACCTGGCTCGACAGCCCGGCGGCGCGCGGCGAGGTCTGCGAGGCGAGCGCGGAGCGCTCAGCGACGGCCACGCGCGGCGCCGCGCCGCGCCAGGTGATACGCGACGCTCGCGCCGAAGGCGCCGGAGCCGACGACGACGACGTCGGCGGACGTGATCACTGGACGAGGCCTCAGCATGGGGGCTCGCTCAGCGCTCACGGCCGGAGCGTCTCGATGTCGTTGAGCACGGTCCGCGGATGCAGGAACGTCGAGGGTGTAGATCTCGCGGACGAAGCCGGCCGCGATCGATCAGGAACACCTTGAGCACGTGGGAGAGCTCGCGACGCGGCTGGCCGTTCGACCGGTCGACCGTCCAGCGCACGTCCTGGCCGAAGCCGTCCGACGCAGCGGCAGCAGCTCCCGGGCCGAGCGCGTGGTGAGGAAGTACCAGCGGACGCCGCCGCCGTCCTCCTTCACGCGGCTGCCGGCGTAGCGCCGCATCACCGCCGGCGTGTCGCGCGCGGGATCGAACGACAGCGTGACCAGCCGGACCTGCGTCGCGCAGGGCCGGCCGCTCACCGATCGATTGCTTCAGGACGTCGAACACGCGGTAGGCCAGCGGACAGCCTTCGGGGTCCGCGCAGCGTCGTGTAGATGAAGCCGAGCAGCGTGATGCCGCTCGCGGGTGAAGCGCGACAGCCGCTGTGGCCGGCCGTCGACGCCCAGCACCTCGCCGTCCGGCGCCGCCATGATCCGGTGCAGCGTGTAGGTGCCCGGCGCAGGCGGCTCGAAGTCGAGCGCGGGCAGCGGCGCGGCCTCGTGCGCCCGCGCCGGCCCCGCGCAGGCGAGCAGCACGCAGGAGCGCCGCCGCCAGCCTCACGACGATCGCAGCGACTTGGAGCCGAGCTTCATGTGGTGGGCGCGGCCCAGCTGCTCCTTCGTGAAGTCGACCTCGAAGACCTGCTTGAGCTCCTTGCCGTCCCAGGTGAAGCCGCGGAGGAACTGCTCGTTGTCGCTTCCGCCCTTGTCCCAGTTGGCGAGCAGCGAGGAGGTGATGTAGACGCGCTTGCCGTCCCAGCTCTGCGAGATCATGTTGACCTGCTTGCCGGTCACCTTCGCGTAGGTCTCCTTCGGGCGCCTCCGGGTTGCTCAGGTCGAAGTAGCGCGTGGTGCCGTCCATGAAGGTGTTGACCCACAGCCCGCGGCCGTCGCGCGTGATGCTGATGTCGACCGGCAGCGGGATCTTGGCCGGATCGCCGATGGTGGCGACCTCCTTGGCCTGCCACTCGCCCGCGGCGTCCGGCTTGATGAGCCAGATCTTCGAGGTGAGCGCGGCGGCGGTGACCGCCCAGTTGTCGCCGGCCTTGAGCGACCAGCGGATCTCCAGCGGCGCGCCGGGCACGCTGAAGACCTTCTTCGGCTTCATGGCCTTGAGGTCCCACGCCACCATGGTGCTGCCGAAGCGCTTCATGGCCTCGGCGTCCTTCACGAGGTCGCCGAGCGGCGCGCATGTAGTTGTCGTAGCCGGTGAAGCTCGAGGTCAGCAGCACGTTGCGCTTCGGGATTGACCGCCAGGTCGTAGCCGTAGCCGTCACCGCCGTTGTCGGTCGGCATCGGCGTAGCGAGGCGATGAAGTCGCCCTTGTTGTTGTAGACCGCCATGCCGGTGACGCCGCCCTTGTCCTTGGTGTTGGAGAGCGCCTGCACCAGCATGCGCCCCGGCAGCGCGTAGTAGGTGTGCGGGCCGAGATAGCCGGTCTTGTCGCCCATGTCGGCGATGGTCTTCACCAGCTTGGGCTTGGCCGGATCGGTCGCGATGTCGAAGACGTAGATCTTGCTCTCGGCGAGCCCGCCGGCCCAGATGAAGCGGCGGTCGTCGGTGAAGCCCATGTGGTGGGCCTCGCTGCGCGCGCCGACCGCCACCGAGCCGAGCACCTTGCCGTAGCTCTTGGACTTCGGGTTGACGTCGATCGTCACCAGCTTGTCGAACCCGTCGCCCACGCCTTCGACGCCGAGGGCCCAGACGTAGACGTAGTCTTCCTGGCCCGTGATCAGCCTGGAGATGTAGGGCGAGTTGCACGTCTCGTCGGCGACGGCTGGGCCGACGGCGGACCACGCGATCAGGCAGGCCAGGAGGACCAAGCGAGCTTCTACGCACGACGACGACATGGGCGTCTCCTTTGGAATTGAGGTGCGACTCAGTCGACGCGCAGGGACCGTCGGCGCTTACCGCTCCATCCTGCGCACCGCGCTCGGCGACTTCGTGGGTCCGATGAACTCCACCATGTTGCCGTCGGGGTCCTTCACGAAGACCTGCCGGAGCCGGTGGGGCCGGAGACGACGTCGCGGCACGGCAGCCCGAGCTCCGTGATGCGCGCGGCCGTGGCGTCGGCGTCCTCGGTCCACAGCGCGAAGTGCCCGTAGCGGGCCTCGGATCTTCTCCCGCTCGACCGCCGGCCGGACGAGCTGGTCGTTGAGGATGATGTGCAGCGACAGGCCTCCGTTGAGGCTGTACCAGATGCCGGGGAAGTCGAAGGCCGGCCGCGGGATCTCCTCGAAACCGAGCTACGCCGGTGTAGAACTCGCGGGCCTTGGCGACGTCGGTCACCGTGATGCTCACGTGGTTCAGCTCCTTGAACAGGCTCATGGCGCCTCCTCCGGGGTGTCGTCCCGGAGCGATTCTACGCTGTTCCGAAGTACCAATCGACCTTGGACTTTGGTCGTATTGCCGCCTCCCCTCACTTTTTGGTTAGTTCCTGCTCGACACGCACAGCAGCAGCGGAAGGGAGAGCACGTCATGGATCAGAAGCGGTGATGGCGGGGATCATGCTGGTGGCGGCGCTGGCGACGGCCGGATGCGCCTCCGGCTCGGGCGCGTCCGGGCAAGAAGAAGGTCGGCGTGACCGAGGCCAAGATGTTGCCAGGCGCACGGTGGCACCTACAACGCGGCGACGAAGATGTGCAGCTACACGGCCTCGCTGAAGAGCATGCGGGAGGCGTGTGCGGCGCAGGGTGGCGCGTTCGACGACGCCGCCGACGTTCCTGCGACATGGATCCGATGTAAGCCGACTGACCACATCCGAGCGGGGGCGGCGGGGCCGGCCCGCGAGCTTGACGGCGGATCCGGCCGCGGGCGCGAGGATGGCCGCGACTCGTCGCGATGACCATCGACGCCGCGCGGGCACGCCCGCCCCCTGGAGGTCGCCCGTGCGCTGGCGCCGCGCATCCGGCGCACGAGCCGCCGAGATCGAAGCCACCCGCCAGCTACCGCCCGACCTCGTCATGGAGCTGGCCAACGCCGCGCCTGTTCAAGGTGGCCCTGCTCGAGGCCGAGGGCGGCCTCGGCGCCGACGTCCTGACGGCCCTGCAGGTGATCGAGGAGGTGTCGCGCGCCGACGGCTCCACCGGCTGGTGCCTGGCCATGGCCATCAACACCTTCCGCCAGAGCGCGCAGCTGGCGCCCGACGTCCGCCGCGAGCTGTTCTTCAGCGATCCCATCGGCCTGTCGGCCGGCTCGGCCCGCGAGCGCGGCCGCGCCGTGGCCGTACCCGGGCGGCTACCGCGGTGTCCGGGCACTGGTTCTTCGCCAGCGGCTGCATGCACTCGCACCTGCTGCACGGCGCCTGCAAGGTCTTCGACGGCGACACGCCGCGGCTGCGGCCCAATGGCGACCAGGACATCCGGATCGCCTTCTTCTATCCGAAATCGACGGTGCGCATCATCGACACCTGGAACGTCGAGCGGCCTGCGCGGCACCGGCAGCCACGACATCGTCGTGGAGGATCTGCTTCGTGCCGGAGGAGCGCACGTTCTCGGCGCATGGACCGGCGGGCGCGCGTGACCGGGCCCATGAACCGCATGCACGGCTTCGACCTGGCCGGCTGCGGCTTCTGCTGCGTGGGGCTGGGCGTGGCCCGCGCCGCCATCGACGCAGCTTCGTCGAGCTGGCCACCGGCCAAGATCCCACGCTCGTCCTCCGACCTGCTGCGCGAGCGCGTGATGGTGCAGGCCCAGGTGGGCGAGGCCGAGGCGCTGCTGCGCGCCGGCCGGGCGCTGCTGTTCGACGTCGTCGAGGAGATGTGGGAGACTGCGCCATGGCCAAGGAGCGTCATCTCCGAGCGCCTGCGCTCGGACCTGCGCCTGGCCATGACCCACGCCGCCCAGAGCGCGGCCAAGGCCACCCACATGGTGTGCGCTCGCGCGGGGACCACGTCGATCTTCGCCAGCAGTCCGCTGGAGCGCTTCGCGCGCGACGCCGAGGTGGTCACCCGCCACAACCAGCTGCAGTTCGTGAACTACGAGGCCGCCGGCCGCACGCTGATGGGTCTCGAGTCGAACAGTCCGTTGTTCCTAGGGGGCCACGAAATGGCCCCCAGGATCCCCTGACGCGGAGCTTCCCCGGCGGAGCCGTGGCGCTCCGCGGGCGCTCGTTCGCGTGAATCGCCTATCATGTGGGCCCACTCGATCCGCCCAGGAGGGACGTCATGATGCAGCGCCGCGTGCTCCCTGACCGTCGCCGTCGCCCTGCTCGTGATCGCGGCCCTGGCCCCGACCGCCGGAGCGCAGATCGCCGTGTCCGGCAACGACAACAAGGTCCTCCTCGTGAACGGCGTCGTCACCGTGGTGGCCAATCCGCCGTCCGACACCGTCGTCGATCATCGATCTCAAGGCCTCCCCGCCCCGGTCATCGGCGAGGTTGCCGCGCCGGTGAGCGTGGTCGGCCCGCCGCTCAGCATCGCCGTGACGCCCGACGAGGGCCTGCGCCATGGTCACCGCGTCGAACAAGGTCGGATCCAAGCGACCCGACGAAGCAGACGCCCAACAACCAGCGTCACCGTCATCGATCTCAAGGCGACGCCGCCCAAGGTGCTGGCCACCCTGACGGCGGGTCAGGGCGCGTCCGGCGTCTCCGTCAATCGCGCGGGGACGCTCGCGCTCGTCTCAACCTCGTGGACGGCACCGTCTCGATCTTCACCATCCAGGGCCAGACGGTCACGCCGGCCGGCACGCTGGAGGTCGGTGGCGAGAAAGGCAGGCGGCAGGATGGTCGCGATCACCCCGGACGGCAAGACCGCGCTGGTCTCGCGCAACAACGACAACAAGGTCTCGGTGCTCTCGATCGACGGCAGCCAAGGTCGAGTACACCAAGCGCGATATGGTGCCCGGCCTGCGGCCGATCGTGATGGACGTCGCAGCGAACGCGCGCCTTCGCGGTGGTGGGGACACCTCGCGGGCGGCCCCAGCGGCGACAGCGACGCCGTCACCCTGATGGACCTGACGGCAAAGCCGCCCGCGCGTGGTCGACACGGTCGGCGTCCTGGGCTCGACCGCCGAGGGCTGAAGATCGCGCCGGACAGCTCGGTGGTGGCGGTCGTCGTTCACAACGGCAGCAACCGGCCGAAGGAGTCGCCCTTCTACAACGACGCCGGGCAAGCTCGTCATCGTGCGCGTGAACGGCAAGACGCTCACCGCGCGTGGCCGAGGCGCCGATCGGCCACTGGTCGCAGGGCGCGACCTGGTCGCCCGACAGCAAGACGATCCTGGTCGGCAACATGGTGGAGAAGGACTACTGGGTCGTTCTCGTGGGACGGCACCACACTCGAAGGACACGGGCAGGCGCATCAAGGTGAACGGCGGCGCCGCCGCCATCCGGACCGCGGAGAAAATAGCCATGGCCATCGCGACGACCGACCGGCTGACCGACGCCATCCTGCAGCGCGATCAGCCGCGCACCACCGATCTATTCTTCCAGATGGTGCGCGCGCGACGGCCACTCGCTCGGCGAGGCCCTCGGCGCGGTGACCGCGGCCGAGGCGCCGTTCGTGCAGGTGCCGAGCCACATCAACGTGCGCGACGGGCATGATCACGCTGGTCAACAACGACCACACGATCCTCGGGCTGCGCACCGCCGCCGCACCTGGCGCCGTTCCTGCCGGAGTCGCCATCGCCTGCTGCCGCTCCTGCAGGCGGTGTGGTACATCCCGGCCGGCCTCGACATCTGGAACCAGCTGCTCGGCAAGTACCCCGGGCGCTACGCCACCATGAAGGGCATGAACGTGCCGCCGCCGAGCTACGGTCCGGTGGTGTGGAACCGCGACGCAGCCGCCGATCGTGCAGGAGGGTCCGGTCGACGAGCAGCTGCACGCGCACATGATCGCGACCATGAGCGGCGACGTGCGGCGCAGCTACGGCCTCTTCCTCGGCCTGGCCAGCCGACGAGCGCGTCCGCCCGCTGCTGCGCGACCAGCTGCTGTTCCTCGGGCCTCATCGACCTGCAAGACACGATCATCGGCCGCAAGGCGCGCAACACCGGGCACAAGGCGCTCCGCGCGCGCGCCGTCGTCGATCTGGCCGACGTGCATCGGCTGGGACCGAGCGCGCGGCGTGCTACTACATCGGGCGTGCCGGACATGGCGGTCGGCCCGCTCTACTACTCGCTCTACGACGCGGCGTGCGTGACGGTGGCCGCCGAGTTCCCCGACGCCGGCAAGACGCCTCAAGCCGACCAATCACGACGCCGCTCACGCCGGCCGAGGTCGAGGAGATGGTCGGCAGCTCACCGGACGGCCGACGCGCAGACGGTGTGGAGCCTGCTCACCGCGCATCTGCGCAACGGCAGGTCGCTGCGGAGCCTGGGCGACACGATCCAGATCGGCGCGGCCGAGCTGATCCTCCGCACCACGGTGCCGCGGCAGTTCACCGACGGCCAGCATCCCTTCGACTACTGCAACGCGGCGAACTACTGGATGCGCACGAGCGACAGCCCGTACCAGCCGCGCGGTGCTCTACCTGATGGCCAACTTCGTCAACGACGCCGCCCGCTCCAACAAGCTCCACACCTCGGTGCTCGAGCGCGAGTGCGCCGGCTTCGACGTCGCCGGCCGCGCGCCGCAGGCGCTGCTGCGGGAGCTGGACGAGGCCATCCTGGCGCTACGACGTGCCCGCGCACCACCGCGGTGGCCAACGCCTACCTGACCTCCGGCGCCGACCGCACGGCGCTTACATGCCGACGGTCGCGCTCGACCGCGTGCAAGTTCCAGGACGATCCCGCACAACCAGAAGATCACGCACTCGACGTTCGAGGAGTACGGCCACAACTCGACGCACCTGCGCGACCGCCTGCTGCTCGCGACCGTCGCGGCTGCTGGCCGGCTGGCCGAAGATGCCGGGCGAGCGCGACTGCTACGCGCGCTTCACCAAGGACTGGATCAACAACTAACGCGCCGCCTGGGAGAAGAGCATGGCGTGGGTCATCCTCTGTGTCGCCGGGCTGTTCGAGGTCGGGTGGGCCATCGGCTTGAAATACACGGAGGGTTTCTCCCGGTTGTGGCCAACCGTGTGGACGGCGCTGGCCATGATCATCAGTCTCTGGCTGCTGGGGCTCGCCATGAAGTCCCTTCCCGTCGGCACCGCCTACAGCGTCTGGGTGGGGGTGGGAGCCGTGGGCACCGTGATTCTCGGAATCGTGCTGCTCGACGAGCCGGCCAACGCCTCCCGGCTCGTCAGCGTGGCGCCTCATCGTGGCGGGCATCATCGGTCTCAAGATTGCGACACCCGCCTGAGATCACGCGTGACCGAACGCTACGCTCAGCGGTATCCATCACGAAGAGGGTGATGGACCATGAATGAAGAGTGCCGTCGAGGCGCCAGCCCGATCACGTCAACCGCCGCGGCTTCCTGCGGGTCACGGGCACGGCGCTGGTCACGATGCTCGTCGGCGTGGGCCCCGCCGCCCGCGTCGTGTATGCGGCCGCGCTCACGAAGGCCCAGCGCGACGCGATGTCGCCCGACGACATCATCGCGCTGATGAAGAAGGGCAACGAGCGCTTTCGCCTCGGCCAGGAATCGCCGCACGACTATCTGGCCCAGCAGAAGGCCACCGCCACCGGCCAGTATCCCGCGGCCGCGATCTTGAGCTGTATCGATTCCCGGGCGCCGGCCGAGACGATCATGGATCTGGGGATCGGCGACTGCTTCAATGCGCGCGTGGCCGGCAACGTCTCCAACGACGACATCGTTGGAAGCCTGGAGTTCGCCTGCAAGGTCGCCGGGGCGAAGGTGGTGCTCGTGATGGGGCACACCGCGTGCGGAGCGATCAAGGGCGCGATCGACAACGTCCAGCTCGGAAGGCTCACCGGGCTGCTGGCCAAGATCCGGCCCGCCGTGGACGCCACCCAGTATCAGGGCGAGCGCTCGGCCAAGAACTACGGGTTCGTCGATGCGGTCGCCCGGAAGAATGTCGAGCTGACGATGGCGGAGATCCGCCGGCGCAGTACGGTGCTGGCCGACCTGGAGCGCTCCGGGGCCGTGCGGATCGCCGGCGCGATGTACAACATCGAAACCGGACTGGTCGAATTCTTCCGCTGAAGACCGGCCGCTCCGCGCGCGTGCCGCCGTAAGGTCAGACGTACGGCAGGACGCGCTCCCCGAATAGTCGGATCGCCTCCATGATCCGCGTCGTGCGGCGGGCCGCCGGAGTGGGCGTGGCGGAGCCGGAGCAGGAACGTGCTCGCGCCGGTGGCCTTCTGCCAGCGCTGGAACTCCCGCACGCACGTCTCGGGATCGCCCAGGATCAGGCGATCGGGGGCGAGATTCTCCAGCGTGAACTCCGAGCCGGCGGAGCAGGTTGCGGAACTCGGCCAGGCGATTCTCCCAGTAGTAGCGATACGCGGTCATCACGTGCGGGCCGTAGACGCGCGTCGGCCTCGGCGCGCGACGGCGGCCACCCAGGCGTCGCGCATCTGGACGACCTCGGCCGGGCGGCCGCGCCTCGCGGGCCGCCTCCTTGTAGACGTCGGCCAGGTGCGTGGCGTTCGCCATGCTGGTGCTGGGCGTGCCGACGAAGCCGTCGGCGATCCGACCGGCGCGGCGCGCGGCGGCGTCGATGCTGGCGCCGATCCACAGCGGCGGCCCCGACTTCTGGTAGGGGCGCGGCCGGATCTCGACGTCCTCGAGCGTGTAGTGCTTGCCGTGGAACGAGAACGCGCTCGCCCGACCAGCACCGGCGCAGGATCTCGATGCTCTCCTCGAAGCGCGCCGGCGCGGTCCTCCATCGGGACGGAGAAGGCGCGGAAGTCGGCGGGCTGATAGCCGATGCCCACGCCCAGGATGATGACGGCCCTTGGACACGAGATCGAGCGTGATGACGTCCTCGGCCACGTGCACCGGATGGTGGAGCGGCAGCAGGATCACCGAGGTGCCGACGCGCAGGCGTGTGCGTGCGCGCGGCGACCGCGGTGGCCACGATCAGCGGCGAGGGCAGGAAGCCGTCGTGGTCCTGGTGGTGCTCGCCGAAGAAGCACGAGTCGAAGCCGCTGGCCTCGGCCAGCTGGGCCTCGGCGATGACCTCGTCGATGCAGCGGTCGAGCTGCTCGCCGCGTGGGGGATTGGCGATCGAGCTGTAGAGACCGAATTTCATGCGTCACCTCTCGGGGCGGCACTTAGCCCGCGCGCCACACTAGCAGAGGCGGCCGCGCCTTCGCTACGGGGCGGCCGTGCTACCCTCCCGCAGGGCCGGAGGGCCAGGGAGGCCGGGGACGATGGAAGGTCGGCGTGCTGCAGTTCTTCTCGTGGTCGCGGCGGGTTCCCCTCACCGCCGTCTACGAGCGGGCGTTCTCGCGCATCGCGATCATGGACCAGACGGGCTACGACTGCGTCTGGCTGGCCGAGCACCACTTCAACACCTACAGCGTCTGCCCGTCGATCAACGTCATGGCCACCCACGTGGCGGCCCGCACGCGAACCTCCGGATCGGGATGGCCGTCTCGCTGGCGGCGTTCTACAACCCGCTGCGCCTCGCCGAAGAGGTCGCGCTGATCGACGTGCTGTCGGGCGGCCGCGTGAACTGGGGCGCCGGGCGCGGCTTCGACCGCGCCGAGTTCCGAGGCCTTCGGCGTGCCGGTGGAGGAGAGCTCCGACCGCTTCCGCGAGTGCGTCGAGATCGTGCTGGCCGCCTGGCGGAACGAGCGCGTGACGCTACCAGGGACGGTTCTGGACGCTACGACGGCATCGAGGTGCCTGCCCAAGCCGCTGCAGGCGCCCGCACCCGCCGGTGTGGCTGGCCGCCACCTCGCCGGATTCCATCAGCGCGCGGCCGAGAAGGGCTACGACATCCTTCAGGATCCGCACGCGACGCACACGCGACATCGGCCGCAAGCGCGCGCACTACTACGACGTCCTGCGCGCGCACGGATTCGCCACCGAGGGCCGGGTGATTCCCGACCGCGCGGCTGCTCGCGCGTGGGCGCCACCGACCGCGAGGCCGACGAGGTCGCCCGCGCCGGGCGCGTCGTGGACGGTCGCGCTCCTACGCCAATCCCACCAAGCGCGCCGGCCCGCCGCCCGCGCACTGGGTGCCGGGTATCGATCCGGTGGAGCGCTACATGAACGAGGTGGTGATCCGCGGCACGCCCGACCGCGTGCGTCGACAAGATCGTCGAGCTGCGCGAGACGATCGGGCTCGACTACCTCATGTGCGCGCCGCTGAGCCACCAGAGCTTCATGCTCTTCACCGAGCAGGTGCTGCCCAAGCTGATCTAGTGACGTGGGCGCATGTCCTCAGCCGGCGGCGGCGCGACCGCGCGCAGCGCGGCGAGGTACGACGTCCTTGTTCGGGCTCGTTGAAGACCAGCCGGATCTCCTGCACGCCCGCGTCGAAGAAGCGCTGCATCTGCTCGCGGCACTGCTTCGGGCGTGCCGAGGATGGTCATGGCGTCGACCATCTCGTCGGTGACCAGCTTGCGCCGCGCCGATCGCGCTCGCTTGGCCGCGAACGCCGCGCGCACGCGGTCGGCGTCGGCGCCGAAGCCGATCCGGTGCATGTACTGGTGGTAGAAGACGCCCATGCCGCCGATGTAGAAGGCGATGTGCGGGCGCTCGCGGTCGCGGGCGGCCGCCACGTCGTCGGTGACGTAGATCGACACCTGGGGCGAGATGGCGATGTCGCGCAGCGCGTCCGCCCGGCCGCCTCCGCCCCCGCCTTCAGCTCGACGCACCGCCGCCGCCATCGCGCGAGGGCGCCAGGAAGATCGGCAGCCACCCGTCGGCCAGCTCGCCGGTCAGCCGCAGGCTCGGCGGGCTCGAGCGCGGCGATGTAGATGCGGCAGGTTCGCCCGGTAGGGCGGGAAGCGCAGCTGGAAGCGCTTGGTGTGAAAGAACTCGCCGTCGTGATCGAGCCGCTCGCCGCGCGCGGCCTTGCGGACGATGTCGATGTACTCCCGCATGCGCGTCAGCGGCTTGGCGAACTTCTCGCCGTGGAAGTCCTCGATCACGCAGCCGGCCGCTGGTGCCGAGGCCGAGGAAGAACCGGCCCTCGGACATGCGGTCCATGTTCAGCGCGCGTCATGGCCAGGTTGGCCGGCGAGCGCGCGAAGACCGGCACGATGCTGCGTGCCGATGCGGATGCGCGTGGTCACCGCCGCCAGCTGGGCGAGCGACGTCAGCGCGTCCTCGCCCCACGACTCGCCCATCGTGATGCAGCTGTAGCCGAGCTCCTCGGCCAGGACGGCGGCCTCGCGGATCTCCCGCCACGACATGCCCGGCACGTGCATGCCCATCGAGGACCGACGTCTACCCATCTCGAGCCCCGTTGCCCCCGCGCATCGAGTACAGCGAATCCTCTCGCACCGTCTCCGGCGCTGACGTACGCTGGCTCGCGATGCGCGCCAACGATGCCCGAGACTGAATCAGCTCCTCGAACTGAATCGGCTCGCGAGTGGAAGTACCGGCGCCGCGTTGACCGACACCGGGAAAGCGCGGCGGAGGCCGAGCGCGGCTCGAGGAGACGATCTCCCGAAGCCGGCTCGGTGTGGCCCTCGGCGCTGCGGATCGCGTCGCTGGCCGGTCTCGGGCGGCTTTCGTGGTGGTGGCTGGTCGTTCCGTCCGCAGCGTTTCTGGTGGCTCCGGGCTGTCCTGACGCGCATCCGCCAGCGGCGCCGCCGCGCCGAGCACGGCCGTGCGTTCTACGAGCGCGGGCTGGCGCGGCTCGATGGCCAGTGGGCCGGTGCCGGGCACACACGGCGCGCGTTTTCTCGATCCTCACCATCCGTACGCCGACGACCTCGGACCGTCTTCGGCGAGGGCTCGCCTCTACGAGCTTGCTGTGCGGCGCGCGGACCACGATGCGGCGAGGAGACGCTGGCCGCCTGGCTGCTGCGCGCCCGCCGATCCCGCGACGGTCCGCCAGCGGCAGGCCGCCGTGCGGGAGCTGACGCCTCGCCTCGACCTTCCGCGAAGATCTCGCGCTCCTCGGCGAGGACGATGGCGACGAGCGTCCGGCCCGACGCGCTCGTCCGCCCTGGCGACATCGCGACGGCGCCCCGGACACAGAGCTGCGCCTGGGCACCATGCGCCGTAACCGCGGCGGCGCTGGCTCGCGATGCGCGGCGTGGGCCGTCGGCTGGGTGCCGCTGGAGTGGCGGTCGTGGCTCCTGGCCGTTCAGGGCGCTGCGTCCGCCGGTCGCGCACGCGAGCGCGCGTGCTGGAGACCGACGCGATCGGTGGCCGGGCACGGGCCGGACCTCGAGTGCTGGCCGCGGTGCTCGAGCGATTCGAGCGCGAGCCACTGGCAGAGCCCGCTCCTGGCGCAGGCTCTCACGCGGAGATGACCTGCGGCAGGCCTGCGCCCGTCGCGGGCGGTCGCCGGCCTGCGCCGGCGGGTGGACCTGCTCGACTCCCGGCGCAACCAGCTGTTCGCGGGCGATTGCGGCCGCTGACCATGTGGGACGTGCACTGCGCGCTCGCGATCGAGGCGTGGCGTGCCCGCGCACGGTCACGCCGCTCGCTGTGCGGCTGCGGCCGTCGCGGGCAGCTCGAGGCGCTGAGCTCGCTGGCCGGGTTCGCCTGGGAGCATCCGGACGACGTCTATCCCGAGATCGTCGAGGGCGAGGTGCGCTTCGAGGCGGAAGGGCTGGGGCATCCGCTCATGCCCGAGGCCCGCTGCGTGCGCAACGACGTGACGCTTGGCGGCGACCACCCGGATGCTGATCGTCAGCGGCTCGAACATGTCGGGCAAGAGCACGCTCCTGCGCGCGTCGGCGTCAACGCGGTGCTGGCGCTGGCCGGCGCGCCGGTGCGGGCGCGGCGGCTGCGGCTGTCGCACCTGTCCGTCGGGGCGACGCTGCGCAGTCCGCGATTCGCTGCAGGACGGGACGTCGCGCTTCTACGCGGAGCTCGTCGCGGCTCGCGCGATCTGGTCGCATCGCCGGCGGTCCGGTGCCGCTGCTGTTCCTGCTCGACGAGATCCTGCACGGGACCAACTCGCACGACCGGCGGCTCGGCGCCGCGGCGGTGGTGAGCGGCCTCGTCGAGCGCGGGGCCATCGGCCTCGTCACCACGCACGACCTGGCGCTGTCCGAGGTGGCCGACGACGCCGGCGTCCGCGCCGCCAACGTGCACTTCGAGGACCGGCTCGAGGACGGCCGGATGCATCTTCGACTACCGGATGCGACCGGGCGTGGTCGCGCACGTCGAACGCGCTGGCGCTGATGCGCACGCTGGGGCTGTGGCGCGACGCGCCCCCGCGCTGACACGATGACGATAAGGCGGTTGACCAGCAGCGTCGCGCCTAACTCGGCCGCCTCCGCGGCGCGTTCGAATCCGAACCGCGCGTGATGCTCCCAGATCTCGCCCCCGACCGGCGAGCGCGTCGTCCGAACGGTGCTCACGCCATGCCGGACGGCGGCCGCGCGCTCGAGGCCCAAGGCCTTGACGCGCATCCTCGCGCATGAAACTTCTGGACCTTGCCGGTCACCGGCTATTCGGGAAGGCGTCGACGCTGCGCTGGACGGAAGCGCAGCGATCTATCGTGGTAGGGCGATCTTGCCGCGGCAGTAGTCGCGGATCTCCTCGCCGGTGGCCGTCCCGGCCTCGCGCAGCTTCACCCAGGCCATGATCTCCTCGCCGTACTTCTCGTCGGGCACGCCGATGACCTGGACGTCCTGGACCTTGGGGTGGCTGTAGAGGAACTCCTCGATCTCGCGCGGGTACACGTTCTCGCCGCCGCGGATGATCATGTCCTTGATGCGGCCCACGATGTTGAGGTAGCCCTCGTCGTCCATCGTGGCCGAGGTCGCCCGTGTGCATCCAGCGCGGCGGCGTCGATGGCCGTCGCGCGTGGCCTCGTCGTTGTCCCAGTAGCCGAGCATCACGCTGTAGCCGCGCGTGCACAGCTCGCCGCGCTCGCCGACCGGCACCACCTGGCCCGGTCTGCGGGATCGACGATCTTGATCTGCACGTGCGGGTGCACCTGGCCCACCGTGCCCACCTGCTTGGCCAGCGGCGCGCCCGATGCGCGTCTGCGTGCTCACCGGGCTGGTCTCCGTCATGCCGTAGGCGATGGCCACCTCGCGCATGTGCATCTGCGCCTGCACCTGCTTCATGACCTCGACCGGGCACGGCGAGCCGGCCATGATCCCGGTGCGCAGCGTCGAGAGGTCGTAGCGCGCGAAGTCGGGATGGTTCAGCTCGGCGATGAACATGGTCGGCACGCCGTAGAGCGCGGTGGCCCGCTCGGCCTGCGACGGCCTCCAGCACGGCCGTGCGGCGTCGAAGCCGTCGCTCGGATAGATCATGGTGGCGCCGTGGGTCACGCAGCCGAGGTTGCCCATGACCATGCCGAAGCAGTGGTAGAGCGGCACCGGGATCAGCAGCCGGTCGCGGTCGGTGAAGCGCAGCAGCTCGGTGGTGAAGTAGCCGTTGTTGAGGATGTTGTGGTGGCTGAGCGTGGCGCCCTTGGGATAGCCGGTGGTGCCCGCTCGTGTACTGGATGTTGATCGGATCGTCGAACTCCTGCTGCCGCTGCCGCCGCGGCCAGCTCGTCGGCGCCGACCCGCTCGGCCATCGCCAGCAGCGCGCCCCAGCCGCAGCATCCCCGGCGAGGGCTCGTCGCCGAGCCGCACCACGCCGCGCAGGTCGGGAAAGCGTCGCCTGAGGCCAGCGCGCCGGGCCGGCTGCGCTGCCAGCTCGGGCGCGAGCTCGTGGATCATCGCCGTGTAGTCCGAGGTCTTGAAGCGCGGCGCCGTCACGAGCCACGCGCAGCCCGACTGCTTGAGCGCGTACTGCACCTCGTTGAGCCGGTAGCTCGGATTGATGTTCACGAGGATCGCGCCGAGCTTGGCCGTGGCGAACTGGGTGATCGTCCACTCCGCGCAGTTCGGCGCCCAGATCCCCACGCGCTGGCCCTTGTCCACGCCCGAGCGCGATCAGCGCCCGGGCGCAGCGGTCCGACCTCCGGCCTGAGCTGGCGGTACGTGTAGCGCAGAGTCCTGGTGACGGGAGACGAGCGCCTCGTTGTCGGCGTACCGGCGTCACCGTCGCGGTCGAACAGGTCGCCGATGGTGAGGCCGAGCAGCGGCGCGTCGCTCGTGCCGCTCGTGTAGCTCAGGCGTCCGTGGTCATGGCGGCATACTGCGACGCGGATCCCAGCGTCAACCGCAGCGCTATGATGCCTCGGGAGGGGACACGATGCGGCTGCCGCGCCTGGGCCCGACCGCGATCCTCTTCGTCGGCATCAATCCGAGCCTGACCTCCGCCCGGGTCGGTCATCACTTCGCAGCCCGCAATCCCTTCTCGCTGCTCCGCGCGGTCGCCGAGCCTGACTTCGTGACGACGTGCGTCCGGACTTCGGTCTGGCTCACGAACCAGCCGAGCGCACGCGGGCTCCAGCTCACGGCGACGACTACGCGCGGCAGCGGCTGCGCGATGATCGCGGAGGTGCGGCTGGCGACGGTGGCGTTCGTGGGCGCCGCTATCGTTTCTTCGCCGTCGGCTCGGCGGCGCAAGCAGGCGCGGGAGCGCGGTCTTCGTGTCCAACGGCGCGAACGCGGCCTACCGGCTTCAGCAGCTCGTGGTACCGCGCCTCAGCGTGGGCGGCCGGTTCCCAGGCCCACTGCCACGGCACGCGTGACGCCGTCCGCCGAACAGCAGGTACCGCCCGTTCGGAAAGACGATCTCGCGCTGGACGTCAGGCGCGGGACTCGGCGCGTAGGTGACGACGCGCCGGGAGCCCACGGCCGGAGCCGAGTGGACGGGCTCGGCGCGGAGTGTACGCCGGCGGCGCGCAGTGCGTGGGCGGAGTACCCGGGCGCGGGATACGCGAGCGGGGCCCGTCAGTACGCGGGCGGCGCGTAGATACGCGGGCGGGGCCGCGTAGTACGCGGACGGGGGTACGGGCCCGGCTGGCGGCGGAACGAGACGCGGCGGAGAGCGCCCAGAGCGGCAAGGTGGCGAGGGCCACCGCTCCGCGTGAGACGACGCCGCCCACGACGGCGCCCGGCCACCAGCAGCAGCCGGCGCGCGGCGGGGCCCGGGAGTATCGCCGCGAAGAGCACGAGGGAGACCGCGAGGCACACGATCGCTCGCTTCATGATGGACACCCTCCGACGACGCCGAGCATATCAAGAGTTTGGCGGCTATAATCCCCCCCACCTTCGCCGTCCGCTCATCGTCCTCTCGCTCGATCGAACTTGCGACGCAGAGGAGGATCGTCGATGACTCTGCACGGGCCCTGGTCGCCATCCTGCTGCTTCACCCTCGGTACCTGGTCCACCGCCGTGGCCGCCCCGAAGGCCAGCTGCTCGCCGCGGCGGTCCACGTCTCGCATGGCGCCGGCGTGGTTCGATCCCGCCGAGACGGCCGGGATCATCACGCCCTTCATGTTCCTCTACGCCATGCACGACGCGCTCGTGAAGTCCGATGCCCGGGCAACGCCATGGCCCCGAGCCTGGCCGAGTCGTGGACCGTCTCGCCGGACAGCCTCACGTACGAGTTCGTCCTGCGCAAGGGCGCGAAGTTCCACAACGGCGATCCGGTCACCGCCGAGGACGTGAAGTTCTCGTTCGAGCGCTACCGCGGCGCGGGCGCCGGGCGCCTTCAAGGCGCGGATCGCCGCGCGTCGAGATCGTGGACGCCCAGCGCATCCGCTTTCGGTTCAAGCAGCCGTGGCCCGACTTCATGACGTTCTACGGCACGCCGGCCACCGGCGCCGGCTGGATCGTGCCCAAGAAGTACGTGGAGAAGGTCGGTGACGACGGCTTCAAGAAGGCGCCCGATCGGCGCCGGGCCGTACCGGTTCGTGTCCTTCACGCCCGGCGTCGGAGCTGGTGCTGGAGGCGTTCGACGGCATACTGGCGCAAGACGCCCAGCGTGAAGCGCCTGGTCTTCAAGTCGGTGCCGGACGAGGACACGCGGCTGGCCATGCTCAAGCGCGGCGAGGCCGACATCGCCTACTCGATCCGCGGGCGCGCTGGCCGAGGAGCTCACGACGCACGCCCGGGCTCACGCTGATGCCGACCTACCCGTCCGTGCACGTTCTGGCTGGTGTTCCCCGACCAGTGGACGGATCCGAAGTCGCCGTGGGCCGACCGGCGGGTGCGGCTGGCCGCCAACCACGCCGTCGACCGGCAGGCCATCAACCAGGCCGAGACCCTGGGGTTCTCGAAGCTCATCGGCAGCATCATCCCCTACACGTTCGACGTCTTCTGGCAGCCGCCGCTCCATCGCCTACGATCGCCACGCGCGCCAAGCGGCTCCTGGCCGAGGCGGGGTACCCCAGTGGCTTCGACGCGGGCGACTACTACTGCGACTCGTCGTACGCCAACATCGGCGAGGCGGTCGTGAACTATCTCAACGCCGCCGGGCATCCGGGTGAAGCTGCGCCCGCTGGAGCGGGCGGCGTTCATCGCGCAGAACCGTGACAAGAAGCTGAAGAACATCATCCAGACGGGCAGCGGCGCGCGTCGGCAACACCGCCACCCGACTCGACGCGTTCGTGGCCGCCGGCGGCACGTTCACCTACGGCACCTATCCGGACATCGAGGGCCTCATCCGCGAGCAGGCGGGCGAGAACGATCCGAAACGCCGCGAGGCGATGCTGCAACGCATCCAGCAGCTCATCCACGACAAGGCGATGTTCGCGCCCATCTGGCAGCTCGGCCTTCATCAACGGCTATGGGCCGCGGGTCGGCGAATCCGGGCCTGGCGCTCGTCACCGGGCACCCGTACTCGGCGCCCTACGAGGACGTGAAGCTGAAGTAGGACCGCCGGAGCCGCTCACGCCAGCAGCGTGAGCGGCTCCTCGACCACGTCGGCGAGAACCCCGAGGAACTGGGCGCCGCGCGCGCCGTCCAGCGCCCGGTGGTCGCACGACAGCGTCAGCACCATGGTCGGCTGCACGGCCGGCTGGCCGTCGACGGCGACGACGCGGTCGGCGATGCGCCCCACCGCCAGGATCGCGGCCTGCGGCGGATTCACGATCGCGTTGAACGCATCCACGCCGTACATGCCGAGGTTGCTGATGGTGAAGCCGCCGCCCTGGATGTCGGCCGGCCGCAGCTTGCCGGCCTGGGCGCGCGTCACCAGATCCTCGCGGCGGGCCGCGATCTCGGCCAGGCTCAGCGTGTCGGCGCGGTGGAGGACCGGGACGACGAGGCCGTCGTCGATGCGCCACGGCCAGGCCGATGTTGATGTCGGCGTGCTGCACGATCGCGCCGTCCTTCCACGAGGCGTTGACGCGCGGGTGCTGCGCCATGGTCGCCGCCACCAGCCGCACCAGCAGATCCGTGTAGGTGATCCGCGCGCCGGTCTGCTTGCTGCGCCCGCTCGCGCCAGGTGACGAGCCGGCTCACCGTGACCTCGCGCACCAGGTAGAAGTGGGGCGCGCTGGTCCAGCTGGCCGTCATGCGCTCGGCCATGATGCGCCAGACGTTGCCGACGCCCACCGCCGTGGCCACGCGCTGCGCCGCCGGCGCGGCCACCGCGGAGACGACCGTCGCGAGGACGTCGGCGGCCAGGACCGCACCGCCAGGCCCTGAGCCACGGACCGCCCGCATGATCGACGCCGCGCTCGGCGGCCAGCCGGCGCGCCTTCGGCGACGCGGCGGCGATGCGCGCCGGCGTCCGGCCGACCTGTTGCCCGCCGGCGCCTTCGTGCGCTCGACGTAGGCGAGCACGTCGGCCTTCTCGATCGCGGCCGCTCGCGGTCTTCACCGCGGCGAGATCGACGCCGTGCTGCTCGGCGACCTTCCGCGCGAGGGGCGACGCGCTTCACGCCGCCGGCGGCGAATCGGCGCGGCGGCGGCTGGCGCGGCGGCGGCGCGCCGTGGGCATCGCGGCTGCCGCCGCGTCTCACCCGCCGCGAAGATCTGGCGCGATCGTCTGGCCGACCGGCACCACATCGCCGGGCTGCGCCGTCACGTCACCGCAGCACGCCCGACGCCGGCGCCTCGACCTCGACCGTGACCTTGTCGGTCTCGATCTCGACGATCGGCTCGCCCTTGCCGCACGCGTGTCGCCGGGGTTCTTGAGCCAGCTGCAGGACCTTGCCGGTCTCCTGGGCCAGCTCGAGCGCAGGCATGATCACGGTGGTCGGCATCAGCGCTCCGTGGCCCCATCGGCCGAGGCTCAGTCGCTTCTTCCGCAGAGCGCCTTGGCCGCCTCGAAGACGCGTCTTCTCCGACGGCACGGTGAGGTCCTCGAGCACCGGCGAGAACGGCACCGGCACGTCCATGGCGCCGATGCGCTTGACCGGCGCGTCGAGGTGGTAGAAGGCGCCTTCCGCGATGACCGAGGCGATCTCGGCGGTGACGCCGTAGCGCTCGTAGCCCTCGTCGACCACGATGCAGCGCGAGGTCTTCTTGGCCGAATCGATCAGCGCCTGCTTGTCGAGCGGCCACGTCGTGCGCGGGTCGATCACCTCCGCGCTGATGCCGATCTCCTCCAGCATCTTGGCGGCGCCGAGCGCGACCGGCACCATGCTGCTGGTGGCGACGATGGTGACGTCCGTGCCCGCGCGCTTGACCTCGCGCCACGCCGAAGGGAATCGTGTAGTCCTCGGCCGGCACCGGGCCCTTCACCCGGTACATCATCTTGTCCTCGAAGATGACCACCGGGCTGTCGTCGCGGATGGCCGTCTTCATCGAGCCCCTTGGCCTCGTAGGGGCCGGAGGGCAGCGCCACCTTGAGGCCGGGGACGTGGCTCACCCAGGCGTGCAGCGACTGCGAGTGCTGGGCGGCCGAGCGGCGCGTGGCGCCCAGCGTGGTGCGGAAGACGATCGGCACCTTGATCTTGCCGCCCGACATGTAGTGCGCCTTGGCGGCCTGGTTGACCATCTGGTCCATGGTCAGCGTGATGAAGTCGCCGAACATCACGTCGACGATCGGCCGCATGCCGGTCATCGCCGCGCCGACGCCGATGCCGGCGTAGCCGGGCTCGGAGATCGGCGTGTCGATGATCCGCTCGGTGCCGAACTCCTGCACCAGCCCGACCAGCGTCTTGAAGGGATGGCCGGCCTCCGCCACGTCCTCGCCGATGAGGAACACGCGCGGGTCGCGCCGCATCTCCTCCGCGATCGCCTCGCGTGACCGCCTCGCCGTACGTCAGCGCTCGCACGTCAGCCATGCTCAGCCTCCCTGGGCCCCTGAGGCTGCGGCAGTCGGGGGCCGGGTCAGAAGCCTATAATCGCCGTGGCTGGATCGAACTCGCGGCATTGACGGGCAGCGGAGGCTGGGCGGAATGGCTGAGAACGAGGACGGCATGGCGGTCACTCTCAGGCGTCGGCGCTTCACGCTCGATGAGTACCACCGCATGGGCGAGACCGGCATCCTCGGCGAGGACGCGCTCCGGATTCAGCATCTCTTCTCGATGCGTCTCACCACGCGTGCCCTGGTCTGGATCAAGAACCCGTTGCTGCTCGTCCGGCTCCAGTCCGAGCCGGAGCCCGATGTGATGCTGCTCGCGCCCCGGTCGGACTTCTATGCGGCTGGCCACCCCGAGCCACCCGGCGACGTCCGCCTGCTCGTCGAGGTCGCGGATAGCTCGCTTCCCTACGATCGCCGGACCAAGTTTCCCCTCTATGCGCGGGCCGGCGTTGCCGCAGGCCTGGCTGATCGACCTGGACGCGAGCCGGCTCGAGATCCATCGCGGCCCCGGCGAAGCCCGGTACGGCAACGTCCGCGTGCCCCGCCCGGACGAGTCTTTCGCGCCGGGCGCCTTCCCCGACCTCACGCTGACCCTCCGCGACCTCCTCGGCTGACCCTCACCCCGGCGTTTGACGGGGCGACGGCTGGCGGATAGGATTGGCGCCTCGATGTCCACCTGCCCGCGATTGCAGCACCGGAAGAGGAGGCCTCATGGCTCGAGTCGCCACGCTGGGATCGGTTCTCCTGCTGGTCGTCGCCCTCGTCACGCCCGCGGACGTCCTCGCGCAGACGAAGGACGACACGATCGTCTACGCGATGCAGAGTGACGTGCAGAACTGGGATCCCGCCGAACTCGGTCCTGCGCGAGAGCATCATCCTCGGCTACAACGTCTTCGACCATCTCGCCGCGCGCGATCTCAAGACCGGCAAGGTGGGGCCGAGCCTGGCCGTGTCGTGGAAGAACGCTGGACGACACGACCTGGGAGGTCAAGCTCCGCAGCGGCGTGAAGTTCCACGACGGCACGCCGTTCAGGGCCAGGACGTCAAGGCCAGCTTCGACCGGCGTGCTGAACCCCGAGAACAAGCTCACCGCCCGCGGCAACCACGCCAAGATCAAGAGCGTGGAGGTCGTGGACGACCTCACCGTGCGCTTCAAGACCGACGGGCCCTACCCGCTCTTCGTCGAGCGGCTCACCGCGCTGGTGATGCAGTCCGAGAAGGTCATCAAGGAGAAGGGCCACGAGTGGATGCAGGACAACCCGGTCGGCACCGGGCCCTACAAGCTCGTGAAGTGGAGCAAGAAGCAGGAGCACCTGCTGGTGCGCAACGACGACTACTGGGGGCCCAAGCCCGCCTTCAAGTACGTGCGCATCCGCATCATCCCCGAGCAGGCCACCCAGATCGCCGAGCTCGATCTCCGGCGGCGTCGACATCATCAAGGCGGTGCCGCCCGACCAGATGGACGTGCATCAACAAGTCGGGCCAGGCCCGCACGACCACCTCGCCGATCCTGCGGACGGCCATGATCCAGCTCGACCAGGCCGGGCGCTCGGGCCAGAACCCGTTCCAGGACACGCGCGTGCGGCAGGCCGCCAACCTCGGCGGTCGACGTCGACTCGATCATCAAGCACGTGCTCAACGGCCTCGGTGACCGCGCGCGCCACCACCGTCAACCCGATGGCCTTCGGCTTCGACCCGAGCGTCAAGCCGTACAAGCAGGACCTGGCCCAGGCCAAGAAGCTGCTGGCCGAGGCCGGCTTCCCGAACGGGCTCGAGGTCGGGTTCCTGCGCACGCAGCCGACCGTCGAGCCGGGGCTTATCCAGACCTCGGACGCCATCGTGGCCGATCTCGCCAAGGCAGGCATCCGGACGAAGGCGCGCATGGTCGGCGAGAGTCGGGCCCTTCACCAACCTGGTCCGCGACGGCAAGGCCGAGCCGATGTTCGAGTGGTCGTGGGGCTACTACTCGATCTTCGACGCCGACGCGATCCTCTTCGACGTGATGACGTGCAACCAGCCCTACAGCGTGCTACTGCAACAAGGCGCTCGACGACCTGGTCATCCAGGGCCGCTCCACGCTCGATAGCAAGCGGCGGATGGAGATCTACGCGCAAGGCCCAGAAGCTCATCCACGACGACGCCGCCTACCTCTTCAAGTGGGGCCTGCGCGGGCGTGTGGGGCGTCAGCAACCGCATCGACTACGAGGCGCCGCGCGACGAGGTCGACCGGATGTGGGTCGTGACGCCGCGGAAGAAGTAGGCGGTCCGCGAGCCCTCGCCGCCCGCGCGCGGGGCGCGCTCGGTGGCCCGGGCCCTGCCCTCATGCGACGCTACATCGCCCGCCAGGCTGGTCCAGCTTCGTCGTCGTCGTCCTCGGCATCTCCGTCCTCGCCTTCGCGCATCCTGCACGTCCTGGGCGATCCCGTGCTGCTGCTCCTGCCCCAGAACGCCGGCAAGGAGGAGTTCGAGCGGTACCGGCACCTGCTCGGCCTCGATCGGCCGCTCTACGTGCAGTACTGGAAGTTTGTCTCGCGCGCGGTGACGGGCGACTTCGGCAAGTCGTGGTACGCCGACACCTCCGCCTTCAAGCTGCGTGATCGAGCGCATGCCGCCGCACGATCTATCTCACCTTCTCCGGTCTCGTCGTCGCGCTTGCTGATCGCGCTGCCGCTCGGCATCGCTGGCCGCGCTGCGAGCGCCACTCCTGGGTCGACAGCCTCTGCACGCGCGGTGGCCGTCGCCGGCCAGGCCGCCCCGATCTTCTGGCTCGGCATCATGATGATCATCGTGTTCTCGGTGCGCCTGCGCCTGGCTGCCCGCCTCCGGGTACGACAGCTGGCAGAACTTCCTGATGCCGTCCTTCTGCCTGGGCGCCGCGCTGGCGCCCCATCACCATGCGCCTGGTGCGCTCCGGGGTCATCGAGGTCATGAGCATGGAGTTCATCAAGACGGCGCGGGCCAAGGGGCTGGCCGAGGCTCGAGTCGGTCGGCAAGCACGCCTTCCGCAACGCGTGCATCCCGGTGATCACCGTGCTGGGACTGCAGTTCGGCCAGCTCCTGGGCGGCGCCATCATCACCGAGACGGTGTTCGCGTGGCCCGGCGTGGCCACGCTCACGCGTGGAGTCGATCCGCAACCAGGACTTCCCGGTGGTGCAGTGCGCGGTGATCCTGCTCGCCCTGCTCATCGTGGCCGTGAACCTCGATCGTCGATCTCGTCGTGGGGTTCATCGACCCCGCATCCACGCCGTCATGACGGCGGCGATGAGCGTGCCCAGGCCAAGGTGGAGCTCGCCGAGATCGGCGATGGCTGCGCGCCCGAACCGGGATCGGCGCCGGCAGCGCCGCCTGGCGGCGCCTGCTGCGCCTGCGCTGGGGCGCTGGCCGCCGCCGGCGTCCTCGCTGCTGATCATCGCCAGCGCGCGCGCTCGCCCCGTGGTCATCGCCCGCACGACCCGCTGGCCGTGAACATCCGCCACCGGCTGTGCGCCGCCGGCCTGGATGGAGCGGCGGCACGCCCGACAACGTGCTGGGCACCGACCAGGTCGGGCGCGACCTGCTCTCCCGCATGATCTACGGAGGCCGCGTGTCGCTGGTGGTGGGCGTCACCGCGGTGCTGCTGTCGACCAGCATCGGCGTGCTGCTCGGGCTGGCCGCCGGCTACTTCCGCGGCAACACCGGACTGGACGATCATGACGATCATCAACGTCATGCTGACCTTCCCCTTCGTGCTGCTGCGCGCTGGCCGTCATCGCGGTGCTCGGACCGAGCCTCGTCAACATGATCTTCGTGCTCGGCGTGGCCGGCTGGCCGATCTACGCGCGGGTCGTGCGGGCCGAGACGCTGGCCATCGCGCGAGCGGGACTTCGTGGTGGCCGGGCGCGCGCTCGGCATGAGCCACCTGCGCCTCATCTTCCGCCAGATCGTGCCCAACTCTCGTCTCGGTCATCGTGGTGATCGCCACCCTGCAGGTGGCCCAGGTGATCGTGCTGGAGTCGTTCCTGTCCTTCCTGGGCCTCGGCGTGCAGCCGCCCACGCCGGCGTGGGGCAACATGCTGGGCGAGGGCCGCCTCTACATGCTGAACTCGTGGTGGATCGCCACCTTCCCCGGCCTGGCGATCTTCCTCACCACGCTCACGATCAACCTCATGGGCAACGCGCTCCGCGACTGGCTCGATCCCCACCTGAAGCTCTGAGGGCTGTCGGCGACTTGACGTCGCCGTCACCCTTCACGTATGACAGCAGCATGAAGATCGCCATCATCGGTCAACAGGACTTCGGCAAGACCGTCCTCGACGCCTTCCTGAATCGCGGCGACGAAGTCGCGGCCGTCTTCTGCGCCCCCGAGAAGGACGGCGCCCGGCCGGACGCGCTGCGCGCGGCGGCCGAGGCCAAGGGACTCCAGGTCCACCGCTTCAAATCGCTGCGCGATCCGGAGGCCACCGGGCCATGGAGGACGCCGGCGCCGACATCGGGATCATGGCCTTCGTGCTGCAGTTCGCGCCCCAGGAATTCGTGAACATCCCGCGGCACGGCACCATTCAATATCACCCGTCGCTGCTGCCGAAGCATCGCGGCCCCAGCTCGATCAACTGGCCGATCATCGAGGGCGAGACGGAGACCGGGCTCACGATCTTCCGTCCCGACCGACGGGCTCGACGAGGGGCGCGGTGATCTTGCAGAAGACGACGCCGATCGGCCCGGACGACACGCTGGGCTCGGTGTATTTCGACCGCCTGTTCCCGATGGGCGTGGAGGCGCTGCTGGAGGCCGCCGACCTGGTCGTCGCCGGCGCGCACCGGGAGATCGCGCAGGACGAATCGCAGGCGAGCTACGAGGGCTGGTGCCGCGCCGCTGAGGCCAGGATCGACTGGGCCAAGCCCGTCGACCACGTCTACAACCTGATTCGCGGATGCAATCCCGCGCCGGGCGCCTGGACGACCGTCGGCGGCAAGACGCTCCAGGTCTTCGATGCCCGCAAGGTCCCCTTCCGCCGGTTTGCCGAGGTGCGCGGAAAGGTCGGCAGTGTCACGGACGTCACCGCGCGAGAGCTTCAAGGTCACCGCGCAGGGCGGCCAGATCGAAGTGCTGAAGGCCAAGCTCGCGGACGGCAAGAAGATCGGCGGCGGCGAGCTGGCGCGGGCCGCCGGCCTGTCCGTCGACACGCCGCTGGGCAGCTGAGCCGCTACTGTTCGCACGCCGCCCTCCTCGATCGCCTGCAGGTCGAACGCGGCCGCCATCAGCGCCCGCGTGTACGCCTGCTCGCGGCTGCTCGAAGATCCGCGCGGTAGGGCCGTGCTCGACCACCCGCCCTCGCGCATCACTAAGATTTCGTCGCTCATGGCCCGCACCACCTTGAGGTCGTGGCTGATGAAGATGTAGGCGAGGCGGTGGCGCGCCTGCAGCTCGCGCAGGAGGTCGACGACCTGCGCCTGCACCGACATGTCCAGCGCGGACGTCGGCTCGTCGAGCACCACGAGGCGCGGCTTCAGGACCATGGCGCGGGCGACGGCGATGCGCTGACGCTGCCCACCGGAGAACTCGTGGGGATAGCGGTCACGCAGCGCAGGATCGAGACCCACCTCGCGCAGGGCTTCGTCGATGCGGTCGCGGCGCTCGGCCGGCGTGGCGCCGATGCCGTGCACGCCGAGGCCCTCGCCCACGATCTGCGCGATCGACATGCGCGGCGACAGCGCACCGAAGGGATCCTGGAAGACCACCTGCATCTCCCGGCGCAGCGGCCGCACCGCGCTGGCGGGGAGGTCCTGGATCTCACGCCCGTCCACGCTGATCCGGCCCTGAGCCGCCTGCAGCCGCAGCAGCGCCAGCCCCAGCGTGGTCTTGCCCGAGCCGCTCTCGCCCACCACGCCGACCGTCTGGCCCTCGCGCACGGTCAGGCTCACGCCGTCGACCGCCTTGACGTGGCCCACCGTGCGGCGCAGCAGCCCGCGGCGAATCGGGAACCACACGCGCACGTCCTGCGCCTGCAGCACGATCGGAGCGTCGGCCCGTGGGGTGCGCGCCATCGGGCGGGGCTCGGCGGCGAGCAGGTGCCGCGTGTACGGATGGGCGCGGCGCCTCGAAGATCCGGCCCGTGGCGCCCGCCTCGACGATCTCGCCCTGGCTCATCACGTACACGCGCTCGGCCATCCGGCGGACGATCCCCAGGTCGTGCGTGATGAGCAGCAGCGCCATGCCGAACCGGGCCTGCAGCCGCCGCAGCAGCGTGAGGATCTGGGCCTGGATGGTGACGTCCAGCGCGGTGGTGGGCTCGTCGGCGATGAGCAGGTCGGGCTCGCTGGCCAGCGCCATGGCGATCATCACGCGCTGGCGCTGCCCGCCCGAGAGCTGGTGGGGATAGGCGTCCAGCCGGCGGCTCCGCATCCGGCAGGCCGACCAGCTGCAGCAGCTCGAGCGTCCGCGCGCGCGCGCCGCCGCGGGCCAGGCCCTTGTGCACGCGCAGGACCTCGTTCACCTGCTGCTCGATGGTGTGCAGCGGATTCAGCGACGTCATCGGCTCCTGGAAGATCATGGCGATGCGATTGCCGCGCACCTGCTGCAGCGCGGCCTCGGGGCGCCCAGCAGCTCGCGGTCCTGGAACAGGATGTGGCCGCTCGGGTGATCGCGCCTTGGGATACGGCAGCGAGCTGCATGATCGACAGCGCGGTCACCGACTTGCCGGAGCCGCTCTCACCCACCAGCGCGACGGATTCTCCGCGCTCGATGTCGAACGAGACGTGACGCACTGGCCTCGACCAGGCCGCCCTCCACCGTGAAGGCGAGACCGACAGATCGCGCACCGAGAGCAGCGGGCTCACCGGAGGTCGCTCACTGAACCTTGCGGGGATCGAAGGCGTCGCGCACCGCCTCGCCGATGAAGACGAGAGCGACAGCATGACGGCGAGGACCACGAAGCCGGTGAGGCCGAGCCAGGGCGCTCTGGAGGTTGGCCTTGCCCTGCGCGCAGGATCTCGCCGAGCGAGGGCGCGCCGGGCGGCAGGCCGAAGCCGAGGAAGTCGAGCGAGGTGAGCGTGGTGATGGCGCCGTTGAGGATGAACGGCAGGAACGTCAGCGTGGCCACCATGGCGTTGGGCAGCAGGTGGCGGGCCATGATCACGGTGTTGCGCACGCCGAGCGCCCGGGCCGCGCGCACGTAGTCGAGGTTGCGGGCGCGCAGGAACTCGGCGCGCACCACGCCCACCAGCGACATCCACGAGAAGAGCAGCATGAGCCCGAGCAGCCACCAGAAGCTCGGCTGCACGATGCTGGCGAGGATGATCAACAAATACAGCACCGGCAGCCCCGACCACACCTCCATGAAGCGCTGCAGGAGCAGGTCGGTCCAGCCGCCGAAGTAGCCCCTGCACGGCGCCGGCCGCGACGCCGACCACCGAGCTGGCCAGCGTCAGCACGAGCCCGAAGAGCACGGAGATGCGGAAGCCGTAGATCAGCCGCGCCAGCAGATCGCGCCCCTGGTCGTCGGTGCCCAGCCAGTGGCGCGCCGAGGGCGCCGCCGGCGCCGAACCCGGCAGCTCCCAGTCGATCGTGTCGTAGCGGAAGCGGCACCGGCGGCCACACCATCCATCCGCGCGCCTCGATGAGCTGCCGCACGGCCGGATCGCGATAGATCGCCTCGGTCGGCAGCGCACCGCCGAACGCCGTCTCCGGATACCCGCGCAGGACCGGCGCGTAGAACTGCCCGCCGTAGCGCACGAGCAGCGGCCGGTCATTTGCCAGCAGGTCGGCGCCGAGCGAGAGCACGAAGAGCACCAGGAAGATCCAGAACGACCAGTAGCCGCGATGGCTGGCGCGGAAGCTAGCCGGCGGCGCATCAGGGGGAGGGGCCTCACGTGTCCTGCCGCTCGAAGTCGATCCGCGGATCGATGACCGTGTAGGTCAGGTCGGTCACGATGTTCAGCAGGAGCCCGATCAGCGTGTAGAGGTAGAGCGTGCCGAACATCACCGGGTAGTCGCGGTTCACGGCGGCCTCGAAGCCCAGCAGGCCCAGACCGTTGAGCGAGAAGATCACCTCGATCAAGAGCTCGCCGGCGAAGAAGATGGCCACGAAGCGCGCTGGGAAAGCCGGCCACCACGATCAGCATGGCGTTGCGGAACACGTGGCCGTAGAGCACGCGCCGCCAGGAGAGCCCCTTGGCCCGCGCGGTGGCCACGTACTGCTTGCTGATCTCGTCCAGGAACGAGTTCTTCGGTCAGCATCGTCGAGGTGGCGAAGCCGCCCACCACGAGCGCGGTGACCGGCAGGGCGATGTGCCAGAGATAGTCCACGACGCGCTGGGGCCAGGACATCAGCGCCCAGGTGTCGGACGTCAGGCCGCGCAGGGGAAACCACTGCGCGAAGGAGCCGCCGGCCAGCAGCACCACCAGCAGGATGGCGAAGAGAAACCCGGGGATGGCGTAGCCCACGATCACCGCGCGCGCTCGTCCACACGTCGAAGGGCGTGCCGTCGCGCACGGCCTTGGCCACGCCCAGCGGGATCGAGATCAGGTAGACGAGCAGCGTCGTCCACAGGCCGAGCGTGATCGAGACCGGCAGCTTCTCCAGCATGAGGCCGAGCACCGGGCGGTCGCGATAGAAGCTGGTGCCGAGATCGAAGACCGCATAGCTGCGCATCATGTGCACGAACCGCTGCCACGCCGGCTGGTCGAAGCCGAACTGCTTCCTCGAGCTGGCGCACCAGCTCGGGATCGATGCCCCGCGTCCCCCGCGTGAGCTCGTCGTCGCCGCCGCCCGGGCGCGCGGCGCGGCCGCCGGCCGTCTCCCTGCTCCGGTCGCGCCCACGCGGGCGGTCGCCTGCGGCGTGCCCGCGCAGGCGGGCCAGCATCAGGTCGACGGGGCCGCCGGGGCGCGCCTGCACGATGATGAAGTTGGCGAGCATGATCCCGAACAGCGTCGGCACCACGAGCAGCAGGCGACGGGCCAGATAGGCCAGCACTACCGGCGCTCCGCCGCGCGCGCGGGTCGACCCACCACGTATCGAAGCCGAGCTCGTACTTCGGCGCGACCGCCGGCCGGCCGAAGCGGTCCCAGCAGGCCACGCGGAACGCCTTGAGGTGGAACTGCGGGATGAGGTAGTGGCCCCGACAGCAGCACGCGATCGAGCGCACGCGTGCGGGCGACCAGGGCGGCGCGGTCGGGCGCGGCGATGACCAGATCGACGAGCCGGTCCACCGCCGGGTCGCGGATGCCGGCCAGGTTGCGGCTGCCCGGCGTGTCGGCGGAGACCGAGGCGAAGAAGTCGACCTGCTCGTTGCCCGGCGAGAGCGACTGCGAGAAGAGCCCGACCGTCATGTCGAAGTCGAACTGCTTCAGCCGGTACTCGTACTGCGCCGCGTCCACCGTCCGCACCCGCGCCGTGATCACCGAGCGCGCTCGAGGTTCTTCACGAACGGCAAGCGTGATGCGCTCGAAGTTCGGATCGTCGAGCAGGATCTCGAAGGCCATCGGCTGTCCCGGTCTCGACGTTCACCAGCTTCAGGTCGCGCACGACCCAGCCGGCTGCTTTTAGGAGCTCTGCAGCGCGCGCACGAGATTCGGGCGCATCCCGCCCTTTCCGTGGAGGGCGGGTGGTACTCGCGCGTGAACACCTCGTCGGGAATGCGGCCGCGCAGCGGCTCCAGCACCGCCAGCTCGGCAGCGCCGGCAGTCCTCGCGAGGCCAGCTCGGAGTTGGAGAAGTGACTCGCCGTGCGCCCGTAGGCGCCGTAGAAGAGGTGGGCGTTGCTCCACTCGAAGTCGAAGGCCACGGCCAGCGCCTCGCGCACGCGGGGGTCGCGGAAGATCGCCCGGCGCGTGTTGAAGACGAACCCCTGCATGCCGGTCGGCACCTCGTTGGTAATCTCCTCCTTCCGTGATGCGCCGTCCCGCACCGCCGGCATCGTGGTACGCGGTCGCCCAGTTCTTGGACGACGCCTCCTGGCGGAAATCGAAGGCGCCACCCTTGAACGCCTCCAGCGCCACCGTGCTGTCGTCGCGGTAGTAGTCGTAGCGGATGGTGTCGAAGTTGAAGCGACCGACGTTGACGGGCAGCGCCGCGCCCCAGTAGTCCTTCACGCGGCGATAGGTGATCGAGCGACCGGGCTCGAGCGACTCCACTCGGTACGGTCCGCTGCCGAGCGGCGGCTCGAGCGTGGTCTTCGTGAAGTCACGCCCGGCCCAGTACGCTTTCGACAGCACCGGCAGCTGCCCCACGATGACGGGCAGCTCGCGGTTGTCTCCCGCCTTGAAGGCAAAGCGCACCGTGCGCGGGCCGGTCTGTTCCGCGCTGGTGACCGGGCGTAGTACGACCGGTAGCAGCGGGTGGCCCTTGGTGCGCAGCGTCTCGAACGTCCACCGGACGTCCTCCACGGTCATGGGGCTGCCGTCGTGAAAGCGCGCGGTCGGGCGGAGCGTGAACGCCACCCAGGAGCGATCGGGCGGCGTCTCGATCGTCTCGGCCACCAGGCCCGTACTCGGACGACGGCTCGTCCGACGAGGCGACCGTGAGCGTGTCGAACGTCATGGAGATGCCGGCGGGCGGCACGCCCTTGGAGGATGAACGGGCTGAGGTTATCAGAACGTCCCGGACGGCGGACAGCGTGACGCTGCCGCCCTGAGCGCCCGCGGATTCACGTAGGCGAAGTGCGCGAAGCCGGGCGGGTACTCTGAGATCGCCGTGGATGGACAACCCGTGGGCGCGCGCGGCCTGGCGCTGACCGGGCCACGCGGGCGCGGCGGCCACGGTCAGGGCCAGGGCGAGGGCGGCGGCGAACGCTCTCATGCCAGATAACCCTGCATGTACTCGGCCCCATCAGCCCCTCGCGCGCGCGAGGCCAAGCTGATCCATCCCTCGCAGGGCCATGAGCAAGCCCAACGCCGCGATCGACGATCGATCTCTACAGCGATACCGATGACGCGCCCCACCTCCGAGATGCGCCGCTTCATGTGCGAGGCGGAGGTGGGCGACGAGCAGAAGAGCGAGGACCCGACCGTCAATCAGCTGCAGGCGATGGTGGCCGACCTGCTCGGCAAGGAGGCGGCCGTCTTCCTGCCCTCCGGGCACGATGTGCAACGAGATCGCCCTGCGCGTGCACTGCCGGCCCGGCGACGAGATGCTGGCCCACCGCACGGCGCATCCCATCCACTTCGAGAGTGGCGGCCCGGCCGCGCTCGGCCGGCGTCGAACGTGCGCCCGCTCGACGGCCCGCGCGGGCAGTTCGACGCGGCGGCGGCGCGGAGGCGGGCATCCGGCCCGACATCCGCCACTTGCCCCGCAGCCGCCTGCTGTGGGTCGAGCAGACCAGCAACCTGGGCGGCGGCTCGATCTGGCCGCTCGCGCGATCGCGAGCGCGGTGACCGACGTGGCGCGCCGCCACGGCCTGCGCCACCCACCTGGACGGCGCGCGCCTGCATGAACGCCGTCGTCGCCAGCGGCGTCGCGCGCGCCGCGACTGCGCGGCGCCCTTCGACTCGGCGTGGATCGACTTCACCAAGGGCCTCGGCGCCCCGGTGGGCGCGGCGCTCGCCGGCTCGCGCGACTTCATCGCCGAGGCCTGGCGTCTGCAAGCAGCAGATGGGCGGGGCCATGCGGCAGGCCGGCATCATCGCCGCCGGCGGCGTGTCTACGCGCCCTCGTCACCACGTCAAGCGGCTGGCCGAGGATCATGCCAACGCGCGCCGGCTCGCCGAGGGACTGGCCGCGCTGCCGGGGATCGCGCTCGATCCGGCCGAGCGTCGAGACCAACATCGTGTTCTTCGATCTGACCGGACGTCTCGACGCGCCGACGGTCGGTCGAGCGCGCTGCTGGCGCGCGGCGTGCGCATGGGCGCGCTGGCGCCGCGCACCATGCGCGCCGTCACCCACCTCGACGTCAGCGCCGCGCAGATCGAGCGCACGCTGGAGGCCGCGCGGGCCGTGCTCGCCGCGTAGCGGGACCTTCCGGGGCGCGCGACTACGCCCGGAAGCGACGCGTGCGCCACGGTCCAGCGCGCGAGCAGGTCGGGATCGGGCGCCTGCGGAATGCCGGGGACGCGAGGGTCGCGACCTCGCCCCGGCCGCTGAGCACGATCTCCGGCTTGCCGAGGTCGTTGTTGTAGAAGTACGACGACGGGAAGATGTCGCCGGGATAGGTGAAGTTGGGCAGCGTGGCCAGCTCGGCGCAGATCGCGCCGCCGATCGCGCCGTCTCGAGCATCCCGCCGATCCAGCAGGGAATGCCGTGCTGCGCGCACAGGGCCTGGATCCGCCGCGATGCCGTGAGCCCACCCACCCGCGCCATCTTGATGTTGACGACGCGACAGGCGCCCAGCCGGATGGCCGCCTCGACGTGGGCGAGACTGATCGCGCTCTCGTCCAGGCAGACCGGCGTCTCGATCCTGGCCTGCAGGTCGGCGTGGTTGACCAGGCTCATGCCGTCGTCGGCCAGCGGCTGCTCGATCATGGCGAGCCGGTAGCGGTCGAGCGTGCGGAACGAGCTCGGTGTCGGCCGGCGTGTAGGCGGCGTTGCAGTCGATGTGGAAGCGTGAAGTGCGGGAATGTCGATCGAACGGCCGCGACCATGTCGAGATCCCAGCCCGGCCGGAACTTGAGCTTGATCCGCGGGAAGCCCTGATCGATCGCCCCTGGATCTTCTGCATCAGGACGTCGAGCGAGTCCTGGACGCCGAAGTCGGCGCCCACCGCCACCGCGGTCCGCCTTGCCGCCGAGCGCCACGTGCAGCGGCACGCCCCGCCGCTTGGCCTCGAGCACCCACCAGGCGATCTCCAGCGCGCGCGCGCGCGAACTGGTTGCCCTTCACGAAGTCGATGCGGTCCAGCAGCGCCTGGGCCGAGTGGATCTCCTGGCCGATCAGCTCGGGCGCCAGGTGCTCGCGCACCGTGTGGTAGGTGGCCAGGGTGTGCTCGGCGGAGTACGCGGGGATGTAGGGCGGGCAGCTCGCCCCAGGCGTGCTGCCCCTCGCTCTCCATCCGACCACGAGCGTGTCCGTGTCGGCCTGGTCGGCGTAGGACGTCCGCCACACGAAGGCCAGCGGGACCCGGACCCAGTAGACGTCGATGCGCTCGATCAGCATCCCGCGAGGCTGCGCCCGCCTGGGGACGGAGTCAAGTTGGTGCTATGATCCCGCGGCGATGACCCCGCCAGCGATCCGCCGGCCGACTCGCGGGAACGGCCGGCCATCTCGTCTTCTTGGTCGATGCCGCCATGCCCGTCGCGGTGCAGCAGGCCTACGCGGAGACCGCCGCCACCCTGGCCGCGCAGACCGGCATGCCCGTGACGATCGCCACGGTGCCCGTCGACCGCCTCGACGCGCTGCGGGATGCGGCTCGGCCGCGACGCCGAGGTGCGCCGCCGCGAGTACGCGCGCGCCGCCGCGTCCGGATCCCGCGCAGGCGCATGTCCTCGGCGCTGTTTCTGTGGCAGGAGGACGGGCGTCCGGACTGGGGCAGTATGTGGACCACGTTCTGCGACCTCGCGCTCTACGGGGCCCGCCGCAGCGCGGAGCCGACCGCGCACTGCGGGCCCCACACGGCGCCGCGACGGGCTCGGACGGCGCGATGCTGGCGGAGATGCGGCGCGGCATCTGGGAGACGACGGGGTCTCTACGCGGAGTCCGGCGAGCCCGGCTGGCTCGCCATCACGTGCGAGTCGCCCACGATGGCCGCCTGGATGTGCGCCGCCATCATCCTGGAAAACGTCGACGCCCGCGTCGACGAAGACCGCCTCATGCTCCCGGCGGGCCCCGACTACGAGCTGAAGGACCAGGTGAAGAGCATCATCACCGTCGTGGCCAAGACCCACCACTACTGGCAGGCCCACATCGCCGGCGCCGAGCGCGGCTGACGGCGAAATGCGCTATCCCTTCCAGTGCACGGTGTGCGGGCGGCAGTTCGAGGTCTCGCGGCCGGCGCGCGACTCGGCGGCAGATGCCACCTGCCCGACCGACGGCGGCGCGGCCGTGCGCATCTTCCTGGCCCCCGCGATGAACTTCGGCCGTCCGCCCGCGGCGACCACGCCTGACCGCCGTCGCGCGGCTTCTCGCATCACGGACACTGCACGGCCCGGGCACGGGCTCGCACTCACACTGAGGCCGGCCTGACATGAGCCAGTCGACGCATCCTGACGCCGACGCAGTACGGCCGGATCCATCCGCCCGACGAGGCGTGGCTGGCCCGGGCCCAGCGCGAGGCGATCCTCGAGCCGGAGCTGCCGATCATCGACACGCACCATCACCTGTGGGTCCGGCCGAATCATCGCTACCTGCTGGACGAGCTGCTGGCCGATCTCCGCACCGGCCACAACGTGGTGGCCACGGTGTTCCTCGAGTGCCACTCGATGTATCGCGCCGGCGGCCCCGTCGAGATGCGACCGGTGGGCGAGACCGAGTTCGTCGCCGGCATCGCCGCGATGAGCGACAGCGGCCAGCTACGGACCGACACGGGTCGCCGCCGGCATCGTCGGGCTTCGCCGATCTCACGCTGGGCGACGGGGTCGAGCCCGTGCTGCAGGCGCACATCCGCGCCGGCGGCGGGCGGTTCCGTGGCGTGCGCCACTCGACGGCGTGGGACGCCGAGCCCGAGCATCGGCACCTTCGGCGTGGCGACTGGCCCGCACGAGATGCGGCGGCAAGGAATTCCGCGCCGGGCTCGCGCGTCTCACCGCGCTCGGCCTGTCGCTCGACGCCTGGGTCTTCACCGCAGCTGGCCGACGCCGTCGACCTGGCGCGCAGCTTCCCTGACGCCAACATCATCCTGGGCCACGTCGGCGGGCCGCTCGGCTACGGGCCGTACGCCGGCAAGCGTGACGAGGTCTACGCCGCCTGGAAGGCCGGGATCGTCGAGCTGGCCACCTGCCCGAACGTGACCATGAAGCTCGGCGGCATGATGATGCGGCTGGCCGCCTTCGACTACGGCGCGGCCGCGGCGCCGATCGCATCGTCCGAGCTGGCCGCGCTCTGGCGGCCCTACATCGAGCCCTGCATCGAGCGCTTCGGCGCCAACCGCTGCATGTTCGAGAGCAACTTCCCGGTGGACAAGATGGGCATCGGCTACGGTCCGCTCTGGAACGCGCTCAAGCGGATCGCCGCCGGGGCGTCCGCCGAGGAGAAGCTGGCCCTGTTCAGCGGCACCGCGCGGCGCGTCTATCGTCTGGAGTGAGCGAGCGCAACGCCGCCGCCTTCAACGAGGTCGCCGCCCTCTTACGACGAAGATCCGGCTCGGATACTCGTCGGAGACGATCAACGCGGATCGTGGCGCTGGCTGAGCTCCCGCCCCGGGCCCGGATCCTCGAGATCGGCTGCGGCACCGGCCAGATCACGCTGCCGCTGGCGGCCCGAGGCTACGCGATCACGGCGCTCGAGCCCGGGAAGCGCTCGCCGCGCTGGCCACGCGGAAGTGCCGTCCGTACCCGCGGGTCGAGATCGTCCCCGACGTCGTTCGAGGCTCCGGCCCTGCAGGCCGAGGCCTTCGATCTGGTCCTCGCCGCGCAGGCCTTCACCGGATCGAGCCCGCCTCCGGCTGCCGCCCGGGCGGCCGCCGCGCTCCGGCCCGGCGGCGGCATCGCGCTGGTGTGGCATCTGGACGTCTCGCAGTCCACGGCCTTCTGGCAGGCCACGCTACCGATCTACAACGCGTGCTTCCGCCCTGGCTCCCGACGATCCACCGCCATCGGACAAGGCGCTGGTACGAGTCGGTGCTGCGCGAGTCCGCCTGGGAGCACGTCTGCGAGGTCCGCTGGCCTTCTCGGATCATCGCGCCCTGCCCGAGCCGAGCGGACGAGCTTCTTTCAGGCCATCGCCGACACGATCGAGCGGACTGGCGGCACGGTCCGGCGCCGGTACGACACCGTCCTGATCGCAGCGCGCAAGCGCTGATCGGCTCGCATTCTCCGCGCGCGACGCATATATTCTATCGGCCAGGCAGCAATGACGCCGCCAGCGCCGGAAGCGCCCGTCTCCGCCACCCAGAAGTGGGCCATCACCTTCACGGTCATGGTGGTGGCCTTCATGCAGATCCTCGACACCAGCGTGACCAACGTGATCCTCGCCCCACCTGCAGGGCTCGCTGTCGGCGGGACTGGACGAGGTGTCGTGGGTGATCACGTCGTACCTCGCCGCCAACGCCGTGGTCATCCCGGCCACCGGCTGGCTGGTCGGCGCTGTTCGGGCGCAAGCGGTTCTTCCTGATCTGCTACCACGCTGTTCGTGGTCAGCTCGTTCATGTCCGGCGCGCGCGCCCGACCTCGACCACGCTGATCGTCGCGCGCATCTTCCAGGGCCTCGGCGGCGGGCCGATCATTCCGCTCTCGCAGGCGATCCTCTGGGAGATCTTCCCGTTCCATCAGCGCGGCCTGGCGATGGCGGTGTGGGGCGTCGGCTTCATCCTCGGCCCGATCCTGGGCCCGACCGTGCGGCGGCTACCTGGCCGACGAGTGGTCGTGGCGCTGGATCTTCTACATCAACCTGCCGGTCGGCGTCCTCGGCTTCCTCATGGCCAGCGCGTTCCTGTTCGACCCGCCGTATCTGCGGAAACGCCGGGCGGATCGACTGGTGGGGCCTGGGACTCATGGTCGCGGGCTTCGGCTGCCTGCAGCTCGTCCTGGACCGCGGCGAGCGCGAGGACTGGTTCGACTCGCCGGCGATCGTCGCGCTGGCGATCGATCGCCGTCATGCGCGCTCGTCGGCTTCCTGATCCGCGAGCTGATGGCCGAGCGATCCGATCCTGGACCTCACCGTCTTCACCGACCGCAACTTCGCCACCGGCGCACGCGCTGATCGCCGGTCGTCGGGTTCGGCATGTTCTCGGGCATGCTGCTGGTCGCCGTCTTCACGCAGAAGCTGCTCGGGCTACGACGCGTGGACCGTCGGGCCTGGTGCTGGCGCCCGGCGGGCTGGGCAACATCTTCTCGCTGTTCGCCTCGGGCATCGTGACGCGGGTGGACCAGCGCTGGATGCTGGCGTTCGGCTGCCTGCTCAACGCCGCCAGCCTCTACATGATGACGTCGCTCACGCTCGGGATGGACTACTGGGCGCTGGCGTTGCCGCGCTTCATCCAGGGATTCGCCGTCGGCTTCATCTTCGTGCCGCTCTCCACGCTCACGCTGGCCACCATCCAGCGCCACAAGCTCGTCAACGCCACCGCCGTCTACGGCATGGTGCGCAACCTCGGCGGCAGCATCGGCATCGCGGTGGTCACGACGCTGCTCGCCCAGCGCAGCCAGTTCCACCAGGCCACGCTGGTGAGCCACATCACCGTGTGGGATCCGGAGACGCAGCGTCCGCCTGACGCGGTGGGCGACGCCACTTCGCGAACCGGGGCAGCGACACCTTCACCGCCGAGCGCCGCGCGATGGCGATGCTCTATCGCGAGACGGTGGCGCAGGCCCAGCTCCTCGCCTACGCCGACGACTTCTGGCTGCTGGCCGTGATGTTCGCCGCGGTGCCCTTCCTTCTGCCCCTGATGCGCCGGATCCGGGCTACAGCCGTCCGACGCCGAGCGACCGGCCCCGAGCAGACGGCCGGCCCCCGTCGAGGAACGCGCGATCTAGGAATCTTGCGGCGCCGCGGGCAGTCTGCTAAAGTCTCGCGCCGTTGCTGGCGTCCGGGCCCCGGCCAGGGCGAGCTGGGGAAGACGCGTGAGAGTAGACCGGGGCCAGAAACCCACCCGAACGCTAAAATCCAGGACGACGGTGCTCAGTAAACTGGTCTATCGATCCAGACGCGTGGAGAGGGCGCATGATCGGGCCGCCGCGAACCATCAGCTCTCGGCGAGCCGCGTCCATCTTGCGGGAGGTGTTTGAGCAGGATACCGACCGGCTTCGCGTTCCGGCTGTGGACGGGACACTCGTCCAGCTCGGGCACGGCGCGCCGGTGTGCACGGTCGCCATTCGGGAGCCCGGCGACGTTCTTCCGCCTCGCGCGTGATCTCACCCCCTTCAACTTCGCCGAGGCCTACGTCGGAGGGCGCCTCGACATCGAGGGCGATCTCTTCGCCGGTGATGAAGGTCGCCGACGCGCTGGAGGAGATCCGGCTGTCGGCTGCGTCGATCGCCTGCGCCTCTTCGGCTCCTGGCGGGACTGACGTGACCGCGCGCACGACGTCATCGTCGTCGGCGGGGGCCCGGGCGGAAGCACGGCGGCGTGGCGCGCTGGCCCGGGCGGGCCTCCGGACCCTCCTGCTCGACGCCGCGATCTTCCCGCGCGTGAAGATCTGCGCGGGCTGGGTGACGCCCGAGGCGCTGGCCGACGTCGAGGTCGATCCGGAGAAGTATCCGCTCACGATCCAGCCGTTCACGCGCGTGCCGGCTTCGGCTTCGACGGCAAGCATCCACGAGACGCGCTGGCGCCGGCCGGCCAGCTACGGCATCGTCCGCAGCGAGTTCGATCACCATCTGCTCGATCGCGCCCGGGTCGCCGGCGCCGAGACGCGCGAGGGCGCGCGCGTGACCGCCGTGACCCGCGAGGGCGATGCGATCCGCGTCGCGAGCGAGCGGGGCGCCTTCGCCGCGCCCGTGGTCGTCGGCGCGGGCGGACACCACTGCCCGGTGGCCAAGGCGTTCGGCGAGGTGTCCGAGCGCGAAGAGGTCGTCGGTCGCCCAGGAGAGCGAGACGCGGCTGCCCGCCGAGCGCCGCGAAGCCCTGCGCGGCTTCGCGACCGCGCCCGAGCTCTACGTCGAGCCGGACCTCAAGGGCTACGGCTGGTACTTCCCGAAGGAGGACGTGCTCAACATCGGCATCGGCGTCGTCGCCGGGCCCGGCGCGAACCTGCCGCGGCGCCGGGAGGCGCTCGTCGCCGCGCTGCGCGCCTCGGGCCACCTGCCCGCCGACCTGGCCGATCGAGCCGTTCCGCGGCCACGCCTACGTCGTGCGGCGCCGGGCGCCGCGGCGTCTCGCCGGCGCCGGCTTCTGTCTCGATCGGCGACGCCGCCGGGCTGGCGCGCGACCTCAGCGGCGAGGGCATCGGGCCGGCCATCCGCAGCGGGCTCCTGGGCCGCGGAGGCCGTCGCCGCGCACGTGCGGCGCGGCGTCTTCGCTCGACGCGTACGCGCAGCGCGATCGTGCGCCGCTACGGACGGGGCGAGACCGGCTGGCTGGGCCGCCAGCTCGGCCGGCTGCCCGACGCCATCGGCCGTGATGCCTGGTGCGGGCTATGCTGGCCACCGGCGCCACGCGGCGTCACGTGGTCCTCGGCGGAATCTTCGGGATGCGGGAGGTGCCGTCGTGAAGCGGCGGGCAAGGCCGACGACGCGCGCGCGATCGCGCATCACTACGACGTGTCCAACGAGTTCTACGCGCTGTTCCTCGATCCGCTCATGGTCTACACCTGCGCGTACTACCGCGACCCCGACGGCAAGCTCGAGCAGGCCCAGCAGGACAAGCTCGACCACGTCTGCCGCAAGCTCGAGCTGCAGCCGCGGCGAGACGCTGCTCGACATCGGATGCGGCTGGGGCAGCCTGGCGATCTGGGCGGCCCGGCACTACGGCGTGCGCGCCCACGGCGTGACGCCTCTCGCGGGCCCAGGCCGACTACGCCACCGAGCGCATCCGCCGCGAGGGGCTCGCAGCGATCGGTGTCGCGTCGAGTACCTGGACTACCGCGGACCTGCCGGCCGGACGTCGTCTACGACAAGATCGCGCGGTCGGCGTGATCGAGCACGTCGGGATCCCGAACTACCCGGCCTTCTTCGCGGGCGTCCGCGCGCGCCTGAAGGACGGCGGACTCTATCTCAACCACGGCATCGTCCACGACTTCCACTGGAAGCGCACGAGCCAGACCGAGTTCCTCCTATCGCCACGTCTTTCCCAACGGCGACCTGGCCAGCCTCAGCGAGACAATCACCGAGATGGAGCGCGCCGGCTGGGAGATCATGGACGTCGAGGGCCTGCGCCTGCACTACGCCCGCACCTGCCGGCACTGGGTCGAGCGGCTGTGCGCGCGCGCCGACGAGGCGCGGGCGCTGGCCGGCGAGCGCACCTACCGGACCTGGCGGCTGTACCTGACCTGCTCGGCGGTCGCCTTCGAGGGCGGCTCGCTCGGCCTCTACCAGGTGCTGATGCGGAAGCACCGTGACCCTCGGGTGGGCTACGCGGCCGCGCACGCGCGAGCCTCTTTACGAACGAGCGCCGGCCGTGACGCGCCGGTTCGAAACTAAGGAGCATACGTGGCCCGTCAGATCCTGATCATCTGCGATCGCGTCTCGTCATCCTGACGCAGATCGCCATCTTCTCGACGTCGATCTACCTCGCACCGCGCGCTGGCGCACCGGGCGCTGTCGCCCCGGCCGATCAGTCGACTTCCTGTTCCGCGCCGCGCTGTGGCTGGTGACCGGCCAGGAGCCGCCAGCAGTGGGTGGCCGTTCACCGCAAGCACCACACCTTCACCGACACGCGAAGGCGATCCGCACAGCCCGTTGCTGCTCGGCTTCTGGAAGGTGCAGCTCGTGGAACGTTTACTACTACCATCCAGGAAGGCGCGCAATCCGCAGCACCGTCGCCAAGTTCGCGCCCGACCTCGGCCCCCGACCGGTGGGGCGGCTGCTCTTCTCTCGTGGCTGGACAGCAGCAACATGCAACTGAACGTGCCTGAG
>ERZ1370068.6292-contig-5284_pt1 | contig 61201 bp, 101 predicted proteins | sample MGYA00561227_ERZ1370068 | MGnify/ENA primary metagenome ERZ1370068 (study PRJEB38410, sample SAMEA6850437) | metagenome | study: Metagenomic assessment of the ecological functions of the soil: analysis of the soil microbiota associated with the...
ATTACGTATTGCCACTGAGGTTGCCGCCGCCGCCGCCTTCAGCGCCAGAACAGGTCCGCATTGGGGCACGGCGTTGGCAGATCCTGGGCGTGCCATCGGCGGATTCCGCGACTCCGAGCCTCGAGCAAGCTTGCAGCCGCCGTGCCATAGGCCTTCACGAGGAAGCTGCCGAAGCCGCCGCTCTGCACCAGGCCAGCGACTTTCCCACTTGGGTCAAACAGCCCTCTGCCTGCACGTAGCGCCGAGCCACGGCCGTCGTGACGAGCAACCTCGCCAGGCCTTGGCCCCAGAGCGGCGCCGGCTCTCGATCGTTACGGCTTGCTGAGGATCGCTGCTTTGCGCCAGCGCAACCGGCGCCGACAAAGGTTTCCTGTGCAGGGTGATGGCACTCATCCCGCGCGTCCAAATCAACAGCGAGGTCCGGCGCCGTCAGAGGTGCCCCGGCTAGCCGTGTCCTGCGGCCTTTGACGAGGAGCCGCCAGCCCTGTTGCGTGCGAGCGAAGGGGTGACCGCGGCCACAACGTCTGGTCGCGGAGCCGAAGCTTCGCCACCGCAAGGTACTGCCGTGGACCTGATGTCCACGCATCGACCCAGCCCCGGGTCTGCGTCAGGGCAACCTCGTCACTGCCGAGGTAGTAGGGATTTTCAGGGATTTGAAGAGCAGCTCACACTCCGCGCTCGAGGCGTCACCCCAAGCAGGCGACGAGCCAGGGACTGAACCTATGATCAGAGCGCCCCCTCCGACGGCGCGGTTTCAACGCCTCCCAACGGTGCTTCTCGGCCGGCCAGCCCAGAATCGCCGGGCCGCGAGCGCGTTTGCAAGCGCGCCCCTGCGCCATTCCATCGTCTCTCACTGGCAGCCCGATCAGCTTTTGCCAACAGGAGATCGCCGCCATTCTCCCTAGCAGAGAGACCTCCTATGCATTCCAACGCTCAAGATCAGGCCCGACCACCATCATCCTGTCGCACAACGTCAGGGGCGCCTTTGCAACCTGGCGCCCGATGAAAAAAAAATCGGATCGCGCGCGGTTGCCCAGGCCGCTTCTCAATATCTGCAAGCCGAGCGACCAGGCACGCGACGTGTCCCCGCCCCGCTGACGAAAAGCCCAGTAGCCTTGCCCGCGCACGCCACGCGATCGCGACCATTGCCGCGACGCTGGCAGAAGGCCCCTTAGGGAAGCGTCTTTGCCCGGCTTTGCCCCCGGGGGCCGGTGCTCGTGCGCGACCCGACCCCGCCGGGGTTTTCCTGGTAGTTGCCAAACGATATTTGCCCGTATCGGCAGGCGAGCGCCACCAGCGATACCAGCCAGAATTGTCGCCGCCGGCGGGACTGCCGCTTGCTCTGCAGGCCCAAGGTGAGCCGTCGCCTGTACCCACATGTGAGCAGCCCAAAGGTTGAGGTCGCTCGGCACGGCCCCCGCATTGTGCCCACTGCCGGTTGGAACGGATTTTGCGCACAGTGTGTGGGTGCGGTGGAGTGGCGCAAAAGAGGCGCCGCGAGGCGCCTCTTTTCGTTTTCACGGCACGCTGTGTGCCGATCACGGCGATTGATGTCGATCGTCCCGGTTTCCGGGCCAGGAACAAAGCGGCCCGGCGTTTCGAAGCTCTTGTGCCGCCACAACCTGCCGGTTACCGCTAGGCCCGAGTAGATATCGCCGGTGGCGGCGACGATGGCAAAGACGGTCGCGGGCAAGTAAAGCCCCGAACCAGCCGTTGCACCGATATGGTAGGGCAGCGACAGCCACGCTACCAGCGCCGTATGCGGGTGGGGGAGCAATGACTCGACTCAGCCAGGCCGCGATCGGGGCCGCTGGCCGCCGTGGTATTGACGAAGATGAGCGAGCACCGCCAGCACCAGCTCCGCCACCGCATGATTGGTTTGGCCTGGTCGGCTTTGACCGGATAGCCGCTGATGACGCGCAATCGCTGCCATCGGTGTCTGACGGTTGAGTCAGCCTGATTGGTGGGGGCTGGCCTGCTCTCGCCGTCCGTGCTCGTGCCGCGGCCGTGCCCTTCTCGGCGCCTCTTCAGTTCCTATGTAGTTCACGGACGACGCCGCCACCCGGCGCGCGCGCCTGGCGGTGTCGCGCGGGACGTGGTGAAACTTCCTCAGTTCCCGTCATCTCTGAACCGAAACGGAAGCATCCGCGGGAAGGGTCGGCAACGAACCGTGACCGGCGCGGTTGCGAGCGCGCCTCTCAGCGCCGGATCCGGCTTTGTTGCGTGTGAACCTCGCCTGAAAACCATTGCTGACCGGGCGATGGCGGCGTCGTAGGTCCAGCAACGGGCCAGCGCGAAGCCGAGGCAGCATGATCGGCTTGCGCCCCACTTTGTCTGGCGGCCAGCCAAAGACGCGATGAAGAACAGGCGTGCCGAAGGCAAGCCGTGATGGCGATCATGACTTGCGCCTATCGTCGCATCGACCTTCGAGTGTCTGGGTCGAGAAGAACAGGGCATAGAACTGACCACCGTACCAGACCACGGCTTCGCCGGCCGTCGCGCTACAGCGCCAGCAGCGCGATCTTCGCATTCGACCACTGGCCGAACGTCTGTCAACTGCCGCCGCTTGGAGGTCCGACCTTCCTCCTTCATGCGCTGGAAGATCGGCGATCCGTTGAGCTTCAGCCGGATCCAGATCGATACCACCAGCAGCACGATCGAAGAGAAGGAAAGGCACACGCCAGCCCCAATCGGCAAATGCCGCTTCTCCCATCACATTGCGGATGGCGAGAATCAGCAATGAGCGCCATGAACAGGCCCAGCGTTGCCGTCGTTTGGATCCACGAGTGTAGTAGCCTGCCGCTTGTCGGCAGGCGCATGCTCGGCAACGTAAATGGCCGCGCGCGCCATACTCGCCGCCCAGCGCCAGGCCCTGCACCAGCCGCAGCGCGATCAGCACGATCGGTGCCATGATGCCCCGATTGCGCATAGGAGGGCAGCACGCCACCGATGAAGAAGGTGCCGAAACCCATCAGCGTCGTATGGTGACTAGAAACGTACTAGCTGCGCCCGACGATGTCGCCGATGCGGCCGAAAATCAGGGCCCCCAAGGGGCGCACCGCAAATCCCGCGCGTGAAGGCGAGCAGCGTGAAAGATGAGAACCGACGTTGGCCGGCACGTTGGAAAAAGTACTTGGCCAGAAAGACGCCGAGGGTGCCGTAGATATAAAAATCACCACCACTCGAAGACCGTGCCGAGCGAAGAGGCAAAGATCACCAGCCTCGTCGGCGGTCGTTCCCCGCCTCGCCGATCGGCATAGATGGCGTCGTGAGTTGTTGCCATGAGCGTTGTGTCTCCCAAAGAGTCCACGCGAGCCCGAAAAGGCCCGCATCGCTCACCAATTGACACACGCTCAGTCGCTTTGGCCTCCCCTAAAGTCTATTAGACTTTGATGGAGACTATATGGGTCTAAAGGATTGACATTAAAATCTAAAACGCCGGTCTGACGAGGGTCAACGCGCCGCGCGGCACGGTTAGCATGTTGGAGCTAAGGGCGCAAGGGCGGAGGTCGGCTGGCGATGCCTTTAGGTTGCGCTTAGCGAGGCCTCACCGACGCCATCGAGCACGAAGTCGAGGCGTTCGCCTGGCGCAATGTCCACTGTCGTCACTACGCTGCCGGTAATAATGAGCATGCCGCTTTCGATCGGTCGGCCACGCTCGACTGGCCAAATTGGCAGAGCCACGCCAGCGCTCCCAGCGGATCATCGGTCTGCCGGACGCCTCATGCTTGCCGTTGCGCGACAGAGCGTCCGGCGATCCCGTCGAGTTCATGGGACGGGGCAGCGACTTGGGCGCAAGCGATAACAATGCCGCCGTTCCAGGCGTTATCGGCAATCAGCGAAAGCGCTTTGCAGGTCTTGTAGTTGGCGTGGCGATCCTCAATCAGCTCGAAGGCGGCCACGATATCCGACACCGCGGGCCGCACGCTGTCACGCCGTGTAGGCTCGAGGCGCGGGGAAAGCGTCGTGACCGAGCTTCACAGCCAGCTCGCATTCGATGCGCACATTGACGTAGTCGGCCTTGCGAATACTCGCCGGCGAGCGGTGTACGCGGGAGGAAGAATCGTGCCGCCGCAGGGATGATCGATGCCCATCAATGCTGCATGTACCTTGGTGGTCGACGGCGATCTTGCAGCCCCGCCACGGGACCCAGTCGCACGGTCCACCACAGCGCAGAGTGCCTCCTGCACATCATAGGCTTCGGCTACGGTTTGCGGACCTATCGCCGCGGGCAGTATTCTGGTAGCTGGCGCGGGTGCGGTGGGCGTCGTCGAGAAAGCGCACGGCCTCGGCTGGGGCGGAGAACATCGATCTCATCCTCGCTGGGAGGCGTGCTCACCGCGGCCGGGCGACCGCAAGGCTTTCAGTACCGCCATTTCCCGGTTATAATCGGCTGCCAGATTGCCGGCGGAAGCGGGCGCCGTCCAGTTCGGGAGGAAGCGATGTTTGAGACGACCATCGCCGGCAGCCTGCCGAAACCCGGCCTGGCTGGCCGAGACCAACAAGCTGTGGGCGCCGTGGCGGCTCGAGGGCGCGGCGCTTGCAAGACGCTAAGGGCGACGCCACCCTGCTCGCCATCAAGGAGCAGGAGGATGCCGGCATCGACATCGTCGGCGACGGCGAGCAGGCGCGTCAGCACTTCGTGCACGGCTTCCTGGAGCGCGTCGAGGGCATCGACTTCGCCCACAAGGTCGAGATGGGCATCCGCGCCGACCGCTACAAGGCGATGGTGCCGCAGGTGGTGGCGCCGCTGCGGCTAACGGGGCCGCGTGCACGCGATGGAGGCGCAGCTCGCCCGCGCGCACACCAGACGCAAGCTCAAGTTCACGCTGCCCGGGCCGATGACCATCGCCGACACCATCGCCGACCGCCACTACGGCGACAAGGTGAAGATGGCGCATGGCGTTCGCCGAGCTGCTCAACGAGGAGGCGCGCGGCGCTCGAACAGGACGGCGTCGACGTCATCCAGTTCGACGAGCCGGCCTTCAACGTGTTCATGGACGAGGTGACGGACTGGGGCATCGCGGCGCTGCGAGCGCGCCGCCGAGGGCCTCAGCTGCACCACGGCCGTGCACATCTGCTACGGCTACGGCATCAAGGCCAACATCGACTGGAAGGCGACGCTGGGCGGCGAGTGGCGCCAGTACGAGGCGATTTTCCGGCGCTGGCCAGGAGCCGGATCAACCAGGTGTCGGTCGAGTGCCGCAACTCCAAGGGTGCCGGTGAGCCTGCTTGGCCTGCTCGCACGGCAAGGATATTCTGGTCGGCGCCATCGACGTCGCCAGCGACGCCGTGGAGACCGCCGAGGAGGTGGCCGCCGTCGTCGCCGATGAGGTCGCCAAGCACGTGCCCAAGGAGCGCATCCAGCTGTGCACCAACTGCGGCATGGCCCCCATGCGCCGCGAGCTCGCCTACGCCAAGTTGAAGGCTCTGGTGGAAGGAGCGGCGCTCGCCCGCCAGCGCCACGCCTGAGGCGGGCTCGAGCGAGCTTACTGCTCGCCAAGAGGCTACGCAGGTCGAGCCGGGCCCGGATCGATGCTGAGTTCGCCCGTCGGCGTCACCGGCCACTGCTCGCGTGGTTTGTCCCAATAGAGCTCCACTCCGTTCTGATCATAGTCGCGCAGGTAGAGGGCCTCGCTGACGCCGTGGTCGCTGGCACCATCGAGCTCGATGCCGGCTGCCATGAGCGCGCCGCAGTGCGTCGGCCAGATCCCGTCGCGTCGGGTAGAGAATGGCAAGGTGATAGAGCCCCGTGCTGCCGGAGAGTGGCGGCGCGCCGCCGAGGCTCTCCCAAGTATTCAGCGCGATATGGTGATGATAGCCGCCGGCCGAGATGAAGGCTGCCGCGCCTCGCGCCGTTGCGTCACCTCAAATCCGAGCACGCCACAATAAAATGTCAAGGCCCGCTCGAGATCGGCCACCTTCAGGTGGACATGGCCGATGCGGGTCCCCCGACGATCGGTCGTAGCGGTCGATGATCGGCCAAAGGACGCAATTGCGACAATGTCTCGCTCATGAGCTTGCTCCCATTCAGCGCCGCTACCCGGCAGCGGGCACCTCGACGAGCCCGGTCGATGCCGGGACCGTCGTGCCGATGCCGGCCAGAAAACCCGCAAGGTCATGGGTCATGTAGTGGATGTATTCCGGGTGGCTCAAGCCAGCTGCGAATTTTCTGCTGGACGGGATGGTCATAATCGCTCGCCGCGTGGACCAGCACCGTAGTCATACCCAAGGCATGGGGGGCCTCCAGGTTGCTGTGGTATGTCCTCGAACATCGCCGATAGCGGCGCTGACGTTGTGCACCTTGAGAAAATGCTCGCAGCAGGCCGGCGTCGGCTTGGGCACGTAATCGGCATCGCAAATATCGAAAATGCCGTCGAACAGATGCAGGATCCGAGTTTGCCCGCAACGCGCTCGGCGTGCCCGCGTGATCCGTTGGTGAAGATCAGCTTGCGTCCCGGGAGACGCTCAATGCGCGCCGCCAACTCCGGATGCGCGGCGAGCCCGGAAAGGTCAAGATCGTGGACGTAGTCGAGAAACGGCTTGGGGTCCATCCGGTGCACCTGCATCAGACCCACTCAAGGTGGTGCCGAACTGGCGATAGTAGGTCTTTTGTAGGTGCCGCGCGTACTCGGTGGGAACGCCGAGAAAGCGGGCGATGAACTGGCCCATGCGTCTGGTCGACTTGGCCGAACAGGTTGCACTCCGATCGGATACAGCGTGTTATCGAGAGTCGAAGATCCACACCTGGGTGCGCTCGAAGTTGCGGGGTGCTGAGTGCGAAGCAACCATTCAAGCCTTGCCTTGTTTGCCTTGCGGCTTACCAGGGTGCCGACGCCGTGCTCGGTGAAGAGTTCCAGCAGCACGCAATGCGGCACGCGTCCGTCGAGCACCGACGACGGCCTCGACGCCAGCTTCGACGACCTCGATGCAGCCCTCGATCTTCGGGATCATGCCACCGCTGATGGTGCCTTCGCGGATCAAGGCTTGCGCGCCTCCTCGATCGAAAGCTGAGTCGATGAGGGTGTTGCCCTTGTCGAGCACGCCCGCCACGTCGGTCAGCAGCAGCAGGCGCTTGGCCTTCATGCGCGCGGCGCAGCGCAGCTGGCGAAGCGTATCGGCGTTGATATTGAGCGTCTCGCCCTCGCGGCTGATCGCAACGGGAGCGATGACCGGGAATGAGGTCGGAGGCCGAGATGACATCGACGATGTGCGGATTGACCTCCGCCGGATCGCCGACATAGCCGATGTCGACGGCACTGCATCAGATTGGACTGCGGATCCGGCATCTGCGGTGATCTTCCGAGCGATCATCAAGTTGGCATCCTTGCCAGAAATCCCGACCGCCTTGCCGCCCTGTCGATTGATGGCGGTGACGATATCCTTGTTGATGAGGCCGGCCAGCACCATCTCGACGACTTCGACGGTCGGTTTGTCGGTGACGCGCAGGCCGTGCACGAACTCCGATTTCAGCTGCAGCCGCTTCAGCATGCCGGCGATTTGCGGGCCGCCGCCGTGCACAACGATGGGTTTTACGCCCGCCTGCTTGAGCAAGACGATGTCCTGCGCGAACGCCGCCGCCAGCGCCGGATCACCCATGGCATGGCCGCCATACTTGACGACCACGGTCTGGCGATCGTAGCGCTGCATGTGCGGCAGGGCCTCGGCCAGGATGCGCGCTTGGGTATGCGCCGACGGCGGCGCGGCGATCTCTTTGGTGTCTGGCAGGAGCTTCGCCATCTGTAGACAGCCCTCGAATGATGCCGACTTGCCTAAGCACTTATATCGGTCGTGGCGACGGCTCAACGGAATTTGCGCACAAGCGCCTGCCCGGGACTGCACAAAGCTGGCCGCGTTTGATAAAACCGCAGGGCGTCTTGACTGTCTCTGCCGGCGGCAGGGTTCGGCCGCTAGCCCGAACCACCGCCGGAGTCCATCGGGGGACCTGTGCTCTGTTGGGGAGTGGCTGATGCCGCAAGTCTTTGCGGACGAGTTCAAATCCTTGCCCATTTCGGCGCAACTTGGCGAAAGCCTGGGCGCGCCTACCGATCTGCTCGCGAGCAATCGCATCGGCTTGTGACCCTCGAGCACCTATTGCTTGCGCTCACCGAGGATGTCGAGGCCGCCGCCATGCTGGAGTCGGCCAGCGTCGACCTTGGGCGTCTTAGCGCCGACGTCTCGGGCTACCTCGGCGGTCTTTTGGAGGACATGCGGGCGCAGTCGAAAACGGAGCTGCGTCCCGACGCCGATCTCATGCGCGTCCTCAAAGCTGCAACGACGGCCGCCCAGCAGTCGCGACGGCGTCAGATCGACGGCGCCATTGTATTGGCCGCCATTGTCGGCGACGGCAAGAGCGCCGCGGCCGGCCTGCTCAAGGCCCTGGGAATGACCTTCGAAGGCGCAATTCGCGCCCTCCAGCGGGCCAATACGCAGGCGCGGGCCAAGACCTCTCCCCCGGATGGCCTACCACCCTGGGCGCCAGGATCGGGCGCCGGCAAAGCCGCCACGCCGGCGCACGCGGAGCACCGGGCAATGGCGTCGGAAACCGCCGCTGCACCCGCAATCGCGGAGGTTTCGCTTGCGACCTCGGCCGAGGAATTTCTCGCCGCGGCCCGCGCCCGCATCCAGCAGGCGCCGCCGCCGCGCGCGAGCGAAAGACCGCCCGCCGCCAGCGCGGCGCCGTTGCCTCCGGCCGCGCCGGGCGGAGAAAATCCACATGCGCCCACGGGCTTGATCGCTTCTGGTCGGGGCGATCTCAATCCCTCCAGCCTGGCCGCCGCCATTTTAGACGTTGCCGGCGAGCCCGCGGCAGCGGCCCAACCAGGGCCGGTGGCGCGCACCGCAGAGCCGCCGCCCGAGCCGGTCCGCGCGGCGGCCGCTCCCCCGCCCGGTCCACCGGCGCCGGAGCCAAGCGCGCCCGTCAAGGCCGCCGCCACCGCGCCACCACCGCCGCGAAACCTTGCTACGGCCTCCGAACAGCCGGCCGTCGCTCGACTGCCGCAAGCGGCCGCCAATCGCGGACCTGGCCGTTGCCCGGCCGACCGTCGCGGCCGGCAAGCGGTGCCGGTCGGCCGCCCCGCCGCAGGGTCCAAACGCGCCAAACCGGTTCCCCACCCGGCCTCGGTCCACCCCCGAGGCGGCCGGGCGCCCTGGGCCTCCAAGGGTGCCGGCGCCCCAGCCCCGCCTCCGGGGCGCCCAGTGGGGGCGCCGATGCAGCCGGCGATGCCCGACGCGGGCGGCGCCGTCGTCGTGCCGCTGCAACCGCGCGCCGGCCCCGCAGCACCCCGAGCCATCCCGAGCGCGGCCCCTTGCCGGAGCGTGCCGCGGCGCATGCGCAGCGGCGTTTCGGCCACCGCCGAAGGTGCGCATTGCGCGCGACAAAATCGACGGGCTGATGTTGGCCCTTTGCAACCGCGGCGTGCGTCCAGAGGCCTATCCGACCCGCACCCTGGCGGTGCGGCTGCGGGCACCGAACGGCGGCTTCGCCATCGAGGCCAATGCGCCGGAAACCCAGTGGATCGATCGCTCAACGAGCGGCCCCGGTGACAGTTTTGCCGCCTGGCGCTGGACCATCACCCCGCACAGCCACGGCCGCAACCGCCTGCTGCTAACGGTCTCGGCGCGGCTGATTGGGCCGGATGGGCTGGTGGCGGAAGCAGCGCCGTCGGACCGCTCGATCGACGTCAAGATTGCTCCCAACTACGGCCGCCTGGCGCAGCGCTGGGCGGGCTGGTTGGCGGCCATGCTCGCCGGCATCGCGCTCGGCCAGTTCGCAGGCGAGGTGTGGGCGGGCCTCCTGTACTTGCTCAGGCAGGCAAGCGGCGGCTGAGGCCGCCCGGCGCCGGCGCGACCGGCGGCAGCCCTGTTAGCCGGGTAGCGCGCCGAAGGCCCCGGCCAGCGACGCAATCTCGGCCCTGAGCTCGGCCAACCCGGCGCCCGTCTGCGCCGAGGTCGCAAACACACCGATCGAGGCGGCCGCGTGTTTGCCCAGCGCGTGCTCACTAGCCACCAGGACGCGCGCCAACTCCGTTGGCTTTACCTTTGTCCGCCTTTGTCAGCACCCCCTGATAGGAGACGGCCGCTTCGTCCATCAGGCGCATGATTTCGAGATCAGGCGGGTGAGCTCGCGGCGCGCATCGATCAGCAAAAACACGCGCGCTAGCCGCGCTCGGCCGCGCAAATAGTCGCGCACGAGCCGCGTCCAGGCTTCCACGCGCGGCTTGGGCGCTGCGGCAAAACCGTAGCCGGGAGATCGACCATGAAGAGCGATACGCCGGGCGCGGCGTAAAAGTTGAGCTCCTGCGTACGGCCGGGTGTATTCGAGGTGCGCGCCAACGTGCGTCCGACCAGCCTGTTAATGAGGCTCGACTTGCCGACGTTGGAACGTCCGGCAAGACATATTTCGGTGCGCTCCGCCGCGGGAAGCACTTCGAGGCTCGGCACGCCCTTGACGAATTGCCAGGGGCGGCGAAACAGCGCCTCCCCGTCAGCTAGCTGCACAGGCGTGAAGCGGTCGGCGCTCATGTGACATGCCGTGCCCCCACGGCTGCGTTGGTGGCGGACCGGCTCATGTTCCTGCCTTGCCGCCCAGGATGAGCCGCGCCTCGTCAATCTTGGCGGCAATCGCATGATCGGAGCCATTCAGGGCCTGCTGCTTGCCCGGCTCAGCCTTTGGCGAGCGCGAGCTCGATTTCCGCAGCGGTCGCGTCGGCCTTCGAGACCCAGCGTGTGCAGCGCCTGTTCACGCGTCATCGGCGTCTCCGGCGCCGACGCCGTCTTGCGCGCTTTCCCCGACGGGCTTTGTCGGCCTCCACCGGCAGCTTCACCGTGCTTGCCGCCGCCAGCGCTGCCGCGGGCAAGCTTTTGTGTCCCGAACGCTTTGGCGGCATGCACCCGACCCTTCCACTTCTCGACGCCGAGGTTCTTCCATAGATGGATCTCAGCGCCATTCTTGCGCATGATGGTATATTGTTGCAGCAGGGAGAGCACGTTGTTCCAGGCCCAGTAGATCACCGAGCCCCGAGGGGAACGAGGCCAGCATGAACGTGAAGATCACCGGCATCCAGTTGAAGATCTTCTGCTGCACGGGATCGGGCTGCTGCGGGTTCAGCTGCATCTGCAACCACATGGTCGCGCCCATGATCAGCGGCCAGGCGCCGACGTGCAGCATACTCCGGCGCCTGATAGGGCAGCAGCCCGAACAGATTGAACAAGCGAGGTGGGATCGGGCGCGGACAGATCCTTGATCCAGCCGAAAAACGGCGCATGCCGCATGTCGATGGTGACGAACAACACCTTGTAGAGCGCAAAGAACACCGGGATCTGCAGGACGATCGGCAGACAACCCGACATCGGATTGATTTTCTGGTTCTTGTAAAGAGCCATCAGCTCCTGCTGCTGCTTGACGCGGTCGTCTTTGAAGCGCTCGCCGGATCTTCTCCATCTCCGGCTGCAGCTTCTTCATCTTCGCCATCGACTCGTAGCTCTTGTTGGCGAGCGGGAAGAACGCGAGCCTTGACGAGCACGGTGGTGGCGAGAATGGCGAGGCCGTAGTTGCCGAGAAGCTGGGAGAGCCAGTGCAGCAGCTTGAACAGCGGTTTGGTGATGAAATAGAACCAGCCCCAGTCGATCAGCAGGTCGAACTGTCTTGGCGCTGAGCTCCTCCTGGTAGGCCTCGATCAAGGTCACCTGCTTGGCGCCGGCAAACAAATTGCTGGTGCCGTGCTGCCGGAGGACCGGGCGCCACTTGATCGCCGCTCAATAGCAAATCGGTCTGGAAAACGATCTTTGCTCGCCCTTGATGCCCCGAAGGTGGCCGTCATAGGCCACCTTCTGATCGGGGATGAGCGCGGCGGCCCAGTACTTGTCGGTGATGCCGATCCAGCCGCCGGTATCTTTGAAGGTTTTGCTGCCGCCATCCTTTGAGCAGATCGGCATAATGCAACTCCTGCAGGCCGTCGTCGCCCATGACGCCGATCGGGCCCTCGTGCAGGATGTAGAACCCTTGCGTCTGCGGCAGGCCATGCCGAGAGATCAGGGAGAAGGGATACAGGTCAGCTCGGCGCGCGGTGCTGGTTCTCAACCGTGTCCGTCACCGGTGAAGAGATAGTTCCCGTCGGCGGCGATGCGTGCGGTGGAAGACTGAGGCCCTGACCGTTGTCCCAGACGAGCGTGACCGGCGAGGCCGGTGTCAGCACGCTGCCCTTCTCCAACCGCCAGACGGTGTCATCGCGCTGGCATCGGCTGCCCGACCCCGGGCCCGGCCACCCAGCCGTATTCGGCGTAGTAGGGTGCTGGCGTGCCGGACGGCGAAAACAACACCACGTTGGGACTTTGTGGCGCCGACCGTCTCTCCGGTATTTGGCCAGCACCAGAGTCGTCGATGCGGCCGCCCTGCAAGGCGATCGAACCTCGCAGGCTTGGGGTGTCGATCCGCACGCGCGCCGGCGCCGACGTGCGCAGGACGGCATCGCGGCCTTGCGCTTCGGCGGCGGCGCCCGCGGCCGGAGCCGCGGCCTGCGGTAGCGCGCCCGGCGCGACCGTCGGCGCCGCGGAACGGCTTAGCTTGGTCTGTTCTTGCTGCGCCCGCTGCCGCCGCTCCTGCTCGTCCTTGAGCTTGGGACCGGCATAAAACATCTGCCACGCCAAGAGCACGGCCACCGAGAGCACGATGGCAAGCAGAAGGTTCTTCTGGTGGTCCTGATCCTGTGGCATCTGGTTTCCGAAAAACAATTTCAACTGTGCTGTTCTTTGGCGCCCCCGGCGCGATTTCGCGTCGGCTGCGGCAGCGGACGCAGTGAAGGCGATCGAGCCCTCTGGCCAAGCTCGCGAACCAGCGCCTCGAACTTGGCGTCCAGCGCCGGTCGGCGCGCCAGCGACGACATAGTCGAAGTCAGGCCGCGCATGGCTCCACCTGCACGCTCTTAACGCGCCGCTTTCAGGCGGCGTCGGATCCGGTTTCGCTCCACCGCCCCGCCCACGGCGCGGACCACGGTGAAGCCGAACCTCGCCTGCTCCGCCACCCCCTTCGCCGTCCGTTGCCGCCCCTCCAGGACAAAAGCCCCGTCGCGAAGCGCCTGCCTTTACGGACCGATTGGAAGTCCTTGCGACATTTCAGCGTTGCAAGGCGCCCTGAGCAGATGTGCGGCTGCGCCCCTGCTGGCGGCGCATAGGGCACCTGTCAATGCCTGCCTTTAGGCGGAAAGACGCTTGCGTCCCTTCGCTCCGGCGCCGGGCAACCACGCGCCGCCCACCGGTCGTGAGCATGCGCTTGCGAAAGCCGTGCCGGCGCTTACGCACGAGCTTGCTCGGCTGATACGTTCGTTTCACCTCTAAACTCCGTCCGAAAGCCGCCAGTGCGGCGACGTGATCGCCGCTGCGAGAGCTGGTCCCCGCAGGTCTGCCGCGCGATTGCCACTGCTGGCGTCGAGCCTGGCGAAAGTTGCGCGCTTATAGGGTCGCCGTTTTGCCAAGTCAATCCGAGCCGCTGCGGCCGCCTAAACCATCAATTTTCGTCGTCACCTCTCACGAGTGCTGAGAACTGCCGCAACCGCTCTTGGCAACTGCCACCCCCGAGCGCCTTGTACTAAGGTGCCGCAAGCGAGGCAGTGGCGACGATGAACGGCATTAAGCAAACGAGCGCCCCCGAGCCGGCACCCCGGCGGCAGGGGCTGTCTCCCGGCCCTGTGCGCCAAAACTGCGCCCCTGTGGGCGCGTTGGTGGCCCCTCTCCTCCTGGTCGGCGCCTTGACGCTGGCGGTGCTTGCCTATGGGCTGGCACGAGCACATCACGCTTGGCAACGTAGTCACCTTCCGCGATCGCTTCCACCTAATCCTCGACGAGCACCGCATTTGCTCGCTCCTTGCCTATGTCTTGGCCTACGTGGGCATGACCGCCTCCTATCGCTGCCCGGCGGATTGGTGCTGACGGTTGCCGGCGGCTTGATGTTTGGCGGGCTGCTGGGAAGCATCGCCTCCATTATTGGCGCCTACCGCCGGCGCCACCATCGTGTTCGTGATTGCGCGCCACGGCACTGGAGCGAGGGCCTCAATGCCCGCGCGCGCGCCCCGGCTCGCCAAGCTGAGGGCCGGCTTCAATCAAGACGCCTTCAACTATCTGCTCTTTCTGCGGCTCGTCCCCGCCTTCCCGTTTTGGTTTGTCAACATCGCGCCGGCCATTTTAGGCGTGCCATTGCGCACCTATCTCGTCACCCACCTTTCTCGGCATTATTCCGGGAACCCTGGCGCTATCGGCGGCGGGCGCCGGTCTCGACAGCGTGATTGCCGCAGCGAAGGCGAACTATGCAACCTGCATGGCGAGCAACCCCAACCCGGCAGGGGCGTGCAGGCTGGCGATCGACACACACGCGCTCATCACCAAGGAAATCAGCGTTGGCGCTGGTGCTTTTGGGATCCGCGGCGCTTATTCCCATTGCGCTCAAGAAATGGAAGGCGTGCCATGCAAAAGCCAAGTGAGCAGGCGGCCCAACGCATGGGCCTCGATGCCCCCAGGCGAGACGACGGCGCGCTCCCGCCAGCAGGAGCGCCTGCCCCTGCCCCCACGCAATCGCCGCGCGAGCTCAAGCCCGATCTGTGCGTCATCGGCGGCGGCTCCGGCGGGCTCTCGGTTGCCGCCGGCCGCGGCACAGCTCGGCGTTTCCGTGGTGCTGATCGAACAGCATAAAATGGGCGGCGATTGCCTCAACTACGGTTGCGTACCATCGAAGGCCCTGCTTGGCCGCCGCCGGGCGTGCACATGCCATGCGCACGGCGGCCCCGTTCGGTATTACCCCGTACGACCGGCCATCGACCACGCAGCGGTCAGATGAGCACGTGCACGCGCCGTCATGGCGGCGATCGCGCCCAACGACTCGGTCGAACGCTTCACCGGTCTCAACGTCAAGGTGATCAGCGCGCCGGCCCGCTTCATAGATCGCAAACGCGTGCTTGCCGGCGAATGGCGCGTCAAAGCGCGCCGCTTCGTGATCGCCACGGGCTCTTCACCCGAAATCCCGAGCATTCCTGGCCTCGGCGAGGTGCCCTACTTCAGCAACGAGACGATCTTTACCAACCGAGACAAGCTTGAGCATTTGATCGTCATTGGCGGGGGCCGATCGGTCTGGAGCTGGCGCAAGCGCATCTGCGGCTTGGCAGCCGCGTGACCGTGCTGGAAGGGCTCAAGGCGCTCGGTGGAGACGATCCGGAAATGTCGCAGCTCGTTCTCGAGCGTCTCAAGGCCGAGGGCATCGACATCCGCGAGGGTGTGCTGATCGAGCGCATTGCCGGTGCCAACGGGGCGATCGACGTCGCGATTGCCGAGGCCGGCGCCAGACGCGTCGTGCGGGGAACGCATCTGTTGCTGGCGGCGGGGCGTAGCGCCAATGTCTCGGGGCTCAACCTGCAGGCGGCCCGCGTCAAGATACGACAAGGGCGGCATCAAGGTTAATGGCGCTCTCAAGACCTCAAACCGCCGCGTTTATGCGATTGGCGATGTCACGGGGGACCGCAATTCACGCACGTCGCCAGCTATCATGCGGACATCGTGTTGCGCCGCGCGCTATTTCGCCTGCCGGCCACAGCTGAACGGCGACATCCTGCCCTGGACCACGTTCACCGACCCCGAGCTCGCCCACGTCGGATTGACCGAAGACATGGCCCGGCAGCGCTTTGACCGCATCCGCGTGCTGCGCTGGCCCTTCCACGAAAATGATAAAGCGCAAACGGAGCGTGCTACCGACGGGTTCGTTAAGGTGATTACCGACGCCAAAGGCCGGATTCGGGTGCCAGCGTGGTCGGCAGACTGGCCGGTGAAGTAATTCAAATGTGGTGTTTGGCCGTGTCACAGGGTCTCACAATCAATGCCATGACGCGCTGGATTTCACCCTATCCGGCGCTTTGTGAAGTCAACAAACGCGTTGCCTATGGCTACTATGCAAATACCGCAGCCAGCCCCCTTGTTCGCAAGCTGATCGGCTGGCTCGCCAGACTTGGGTGATTGGTGACCTGGGAGTACAATAAAGCGTGCCCCGCGATTCCCTCGGTGAGGCGATGGCCTGGCCGGGCAGGTTCTGGCAGATCGTAAAGTCGTTTGCCTCGCCCTTGCAAAGGACGTTGGCGAGGCGGCGCAGTTTTGGCTTGTCCGCGAAGCTTCTGCTGCTCACCATTTTGTTCGTGATGCTCGCCGAAGTGCTGATCTTCGTGCCCTCGGTCGCCAACTTCCGCATCACCTGGCTGACCGATCGGCTCACCGCCGCGCAGCTCGCGGCCCTGGCGGCCGAGGCGGTGCCGGGAGGCGTGGTGCCCGATACGCTGCGCCTGGAGTTGCTGCGCACGGCGCAGGTAAAGGCCGTCGCTCTCAAGCGCGATAACGAGCGCCGCTTGGTACTGCCGGCCGATGGCAGCTTGAATTTCGATGATACCTACGACTTCCGCGCCAGCGCCCGTCCGTCCGGTATCGCCGATCAGTTGGCGCTGCGGTTTCGACTGATCTGGGACGCGCTTGGCGTATTCTTCGCCAACGATCTGCGGGTCATTCGCGTTGTCGGCGAACCAGGGATGGGCGGCGGTGCCTTCATCGAGATCGTCATGCCGGAGGCACCGTTGAAAGCGGCCATGATCCGCTACGGTCTCAATGTACTTGGCCTTTCCGTGATTATCTCGATCATCACGGCCGCCCTCGTCTACTTTGCGCTCAACGGCCTTCTCGTTCAGCCCATGATGCGCCTGACCCATAATATGCTGCACTTCAGTGAGCGTCCCGAGGACGCCAGCCGCATTATCGTGCCGTCCGAGCGACAAGACGAGATCGGCACAGCCGAGCGCGAGCTCGCCCACATGCAAGCCGAGCTGGCGCAAACCCTGCATCAGAAAAGCCGGTTGGCGGCGTTGGGTCTTGCGGTGAGCAAAATCAACCATGACCTGCGCAACATGCTGGCCAACGCCCAGCTGATTTCGGACCGGCTTGTCAGCTTGCCGGATCCGGCGGTGCAGCGCTTCGCGCCAAAACTGATCGCCTCACTGGGTAGGGCCATCACGCTTGCCGATAGCACGCTCAAGTTTGGTCGCGCCGAGGAAGCCGCCCCCGTCGGGAGTTGATGAGCCTGGAAGCGCTGGTCGCCGAAGTGGCCGACGGCTTGGCCTGCCGCGCGAGGTGCGATCGACTGGACGATCGCCATGGACCCCGCCCTGCGTGTCGATGCCGATCGAGACCAGCTGTTTCGCGTCTTGAGCAACCTGTGCCGCAACGCCTTGCAGGCCATCGAGCTGCGCGAGCCGATCAAGGGGCGGATCGAGATTTCGGCGCTGCGCAACGGCCAGCGCGTCACAATCGAAGTGTACGACGATGGACCCGGCGTGCCGCAGAAGGCGCGCGCGCATCTGTTCCAAGCCTTCCAGGGTTCGGCCCGCAAGGGCGGCACCGGCCTCGGCCTCGCCGTTGCGCACGAGCTTATTACGGCGCACGGCGGCACCATTCGGCTGCGCGACTCGGAAATTGGCGCCGTCTTCGTCGTCGAGATTCCTGACCGCGCAAGCTGACGGTGCGGCATCGCACGCCCACCCCGATCGGTCGGTTTTGCGAAACTTTTCCCGGCGCAAACACTTCTTGGCATAGGAGCTGCTGGGGCGTGTTTTGCGCTTGTCAGCCCACCGCCAACCTGCGCCGGGAGGGCATTGATGCGGCGCGACAGCTCGCGCTTTGGCCGCGGATTTCGGGTCTCGATCGGCAATGATCGGGCCCAGGCGGCCCAGATGGTCATTGCGCCGGGCGAACACGAGGGAGGAGCCGACAACCGCCACCGCGGTGCGGATCAATGGCTGTTCGTGGTGTCGGGTGTTGGCTAAGCCATTGTCAACGGCAAGCGCTATCCCTTGCAGGCGGGTTCGCTTATCCTGATCGAGCGTGGCGACGGGCATGAGATCCGCTGCACCGGGCGCGTCGATCTCAAGACCGTGAGCATCTATCTGCCACCCGCCTACAGCCAAGACGGCAAAGAGCTTACGAGGGCCCGAGCAAACCGACCATGAGGAAACCTTCGGTCGACCCTGTCCTGACGATGGCTCGGCCATAGCCGATGAGGACCTGAGCATGGCGACGTTCACCGTGCGGCAAGGCAAGCACTATCGCGCCAAAATCCAACTGGGCTGGCTCGAAGCCTTCGCCAGCAATGAGCTGATCGCGGGCAAGTTGCGCGCAGCGGGTTCAGCGAGGTTGGCGTCTCCGGCAGCGGGGAGACGCGTCAGGCCGAGGCGCTCTGGCCCAATGCCGACAGCACCGGCGAGATGCCGCCGCAAGTCGCCGAGATCGTGGAAATCATCGACGCCTGACGGGGACGGTCGCCCAAGCTCAATCGTTGAGGGCAGCCGAGCCACCGCAAACGATGCAAGCTCGTGCGCCGGGCGGGCCGCGGCGGCTGTTTGCGGACGGCAACGGCACCGGGGGCGAAGCGGGGCTTGCAGACGCCATCGTCACGCCGATCAATTGCCCAAGGCATCGCCCTGCCATGCCGCTGCATGCGGCGTGGATTTGGCATCTGCCGCACGTCGCGTGCGGTACTGCCATCGTTGCCGGCCTCGCGCCCGGCTGGCGCAGGCCTGCGGACGGCCTTCGCCGCCCGTTCTTGTTTGCGCTGGCGAATTCTTCTTCGCTAAGCTGCGGCAACGTGTGAGCGTGGCCTGCGCCGCAGGCCTAGGGAGGCAGACATGCGCGAAAAACCCGTGCAACCCAAGAGCATCCAAGCCGAGGACATCGACCCGCGCTATCGTTGGGACCGCGCGCTGCCGGCGCTCGGAACCATGGGCGTCGATTTCGAGGAGCGCGTCGATTACCGTCGCCTGCACACCTATCGGCTAAGCCGAGCGCGCCAGGCCCTCGAGAAGTCCGATCTCGGCGCACTGTTGGTGATGGACGTCAACAACATCCGCTATCTCACCTCAACTAAAATCGGCGAATGGGAGCGCGATAAGATCTGCCGCTGGGCGCTCCTCACCCGCGGCAGCGCCGATCCGATCCTGTGGGACTTCGGCTCTGCCGCCGTGCACCACCGGCTCTACGCTCCGTGGCTGAAGCCGGAAAACTGTAAGGCGGGCCTACTCGGCCTGCGCGGCACCGTCTCGCCTTCCTTCGGACTGATGCAACGGCATGCCAACGAGATTGCCTCCTGATCAGGAGGCGGGCGTCGCCAATCTGCCGGTCGGGGTCGATATCATCGAGCCGCCCATGCTGTTTGAATTGGAGCGGGCGGGCCTCAAAATCGCCGACGGGCAACAGACCATGCTGGAAGCGCGCGAGATCAAGAGCATCGACGAGATCGCCCTTTGAATCGAGCCGCCGCGATGGTGGACGGCGCCTACCAGCTCGTGCACGAAGAGCTAAAACCTGGCGTGCGCGAGAACGACATTGTCGCCAAGGTGAACGAGTTTCTCTACCGCCACGGCTCCGACGACGTGGAGGCCGTCAATGCCATTTCGGGGAACGTTGCAACCCACATCCACACAACTTCACCGACCGCATGGTGCGGCCGGGCGACCAGGCCTTCTTCGACATCCTACAGTCGTTCATGGGCTACCGCACCTGCTACTACCGCACCTTCAATGTCGGACGCGCCACACCGGCACAGCAGGACGCCTACAAACAGGCGCGCGAGTGGCTCGACAAGGCAATCGCACTCATCAAGCCCGGCGTGTCGACGGACAAGGTGGCGAGCGTCTGGCCCGAGGCCGCGGCCTTCGGCTTCCCCGACGAAATGAGCGCCTTTGGACTGCAGTTCGGCCACGGCATCGGCTGCGCCATCCACGAGCGGCCCATCATTTCACGGGTGATTTCCTCGAGCACCCCACGGAAATCCGGGAAGGAATGGTGTTCGCGCTCGAGACCTACTGCCCGGCCAAGGATGGCTATTCGGCCGCCCGCATCGAGGAGGAGGTGGTGGTCAGCGACAAGGGCTGCCGCATTATCACGCTGTTTCCGGCCGAAGAGCTACCGATTGCCAATCGATATTGAGCCTAGCGCGGCGCCAGCAGCGGCTGGGTTTGGACGTGCTCCGGGCGAATGCCCACGCCGATCAGGCGCGCCGGCAGGCGCCGCAGATAGGGGCAGCCGTCAAGCCACCGCACCGGCAACGGCGGGGCCGGCGCAGTACGGCTGGCAAGCACGCGGCTGAGAAAGTTATTTTGGATTTGCACCTGCAGCCACTGCGTGACCCGCGTCGGCAACAGGCGCCGTTCCTGGACGGCCTCCAGATTGCGCAGCGTGAGCCGACCTCGCGCAAGGGCTCCGCCAAGAGATTGGAGGCAGCCACCGCATCCTGAATGGCAAGGTTGATGCCGACGCCGCCAACCGGAGACATGGCATGGGCGGCATCGCCGATGCACAGCAAGCCGGGTCGCGCCCAGGTCGTGAGCCGGTTCACAGCCACGCTCAGGAGCTTGACGTCATGCCAATCCTCAAGCTCGGCCAACCGGTGGCGTAGCAACGGCGCGACGTCCGCGATGCGGTCGCGAAAGGCGGCAATGCCTTCGCCGCGCAGCTTTTGCGCTTCCCCTTGGCGATGACGTAGGCGCACTGCCAGTAGTCGCCCCGGTCGAGCATGACAAGCAGCGCGCCGGCACCCACGCGGCCCAGCACCTGGTGCGGGTCGTCGGGCTGTTTTGACAATCGCATCCACAAGACGTCGATCGGCGCGCCCAGGTGCTTGACCCTGAGACCCGCCCGATCCCGCAAGTTCGAATCGCGACCATCGGCGGCGACGACCAGGTCCGCTCGGATGTTGAGTTCGCCGTTTGCCGCCCTGGCGCGAACGCCCACCACTCGGCCGTGCTCCTCGATCAGGCCCGTCGCCTCGGTCTGCATGCGCAGCTGGAAACTGGAGTAGCGCTTCGCCTGCGTGGCGATGAAATCGAGGAAGTCCCACTGCGGCATCAAGGCGATAAAGCGGCACTGCGTCGAGAGGTGGGTGAAATCGGCGATCTGCAGCGACCTGTCGCCTATGACGGCGGCAAGTTGCTCAATTTTCTGATGTGGACGCTCAAGAAAGCTGGCGAGCAGCCCGAGCTCGTACATCACCTCGAGCGTCGAGGGATGGATGGTGTCGCCCCGAAAATCACGCAGGAAATCGGCATGTTTCTCGAGCACGTCGACCTCCACGCCGGCGCGCGCCAGCAGCAAGCCCAGCATCACTGCCCGCGGGGCCACCGCCGACAACGCAGCAGCGCCTGTCAATGCTCGTTGCCTCCATGTCCCGTGCGCGTCTGCAAATGGGGCTAGGTCTTGCCGGCCGCAGCCAGCGCTGCCTCGCGTGCCTTCATGATGCCGATATAGCCGCGGTTGTGGGTCGGACTGATGAGCACTTCATTGATGCACACGTGCGCCGGTTGTTTGGCGACAAACGCGATCAACTCACCCATGTCCTCCGGTTGGAGCATGCGCGCCATCGTCTCTGCCGTCTCGGGAATCGGACGATTCTTTAGGATCGGCGTCGCCACCTCACCAGGGCACACGACACAGGAGCGAATCCCATGCATGCACTCCTCGAGATTGATGGTGTGGCTCATCGCCACCATGCCGTGCTTGGCCGCCGTGTAGCCGGGCCCCGAAACCGGACCGATGAAGCGACCGGCCCATGACGCAGTGTGGATGAAGAGGCCGTCACCCTGCGCGCGCATGATCGGCAGCGCCGCCGCAACGACATAGAACGCGCTTGTCAAATTGCCTGAATAAGCGTGTCGATGCCGTCGGCGGTCAAGTTTCGCCAGGCGCGCGCGGCAATGTTGGCCCCGGCATTGTTGACGACGACATCCAACCGGCCCAGCTCGGCCTTGATAGCCTCGGCAATCTTGTTGACCTCGCTCTTCTTGCTGAGGTCGGCGGGCTGCACCTGCGCCTTGCCGGCGGCGATCGCGTTGATCCGTTGCGCAACGGCCTGCAAGGGTCCGTGCGGCGGCCGCTAAGGACGACCGTCATACCCTCTTGCGCTAGCGCCACGGCACCGGCTTCGCCGATGCCGGTGCCGGCACCCGTCACCCATGCCACGTTGCCCCTGAGCTTTCGCATACCTTTAGCTCCTTGCCGTTACCCAAGCCGTTCTAGCGCCGCCCATGGCGTCTGCGATAGTCGCAACCGCAACTAGGGCGCGGGCGCAACGGGGAGGTGGGCGCGCACTTGAGCCACCGTCTCCAGGTGACGCTCGTGCTCGCCGGCAAACCGCAGCACGAGGTGCTTGGCCCCCGCCTCGGCGTAGGCTCTGAGCCAGTCCGCCAGGCCCTGCGCCGGACCGGCATAGCAGGCCTGTCGCGCCCGCATTTCGACGGCCGGTCGGCCGTAGTACTGCGCCAAATAGGCATCAAGCCGTGCTTGTGCACGCTGGGCGTCAGCGTCGACAGCCAAGGTCAGATACATCGCGCCGACGAGCGCATTTGGGTCGCGACCGGCGGCGCGGGCGCTGGCCGCGACCTCCTGCCACTGCTGAGCCCAGCGCGTGGGCGTTGGCGAGTTTGGTAGCCAGCCGTCGAAAAGCCCGCCGACGCGCTCAAGGCTGGCGGGCTGTGCGCCTGCCACCCAGATGGGTGGTCCACCGGGCCGATGCGGCAGCGGTCCGAGGACACCACCCTCCAGCTTCCAACGGCCGTCCCAATCGACCGGCGTGCCGGTCCACAGGGCCCGACAGAGGCTGAGGCCTTCCAACAGACGCCCGACCCGCTTTTCGAAAGGCACGCCGGCGGCGGCAAATTCGGCCCGGATATTTGGCACGTCGCTGGCAATGCCCACGCCGAGGATCAGGCGGCCTTCGGCAATCTGGTCGATGGTGGCGACCTGCTGCGCCAGCAGCACCGGATTGCGCAGGGCAGGCAGCAAGACCGCGGTGCCGAGCTCGACTGTGGGCAGGCGCGCGGCAACCGCGGCGAGCAAGGTCAGGGGATCATGACGCGGGCGCGCGAGGAGGGAATCGCCGACCCAGATGGCGTGGAAACCCAGGACTGCCGCGCGGCTGGCCAAGTCCAGCAGCGAGCGCGCCTCGAACTGCCCCGCCATCACCTGCTCGCGGGTCGGCAGCAGGTAGCCAAGACGCACGCCCATAGTCCCTCCTCGGACAACCTGGCCAATGGCCCTCCGCGCCCAGGCGACCTGCCCCGATGGCGCCGCCCGGCAAGCGCTGCGGTCCGGGCCCAAGCAAAGCGCTCCCAGAGCGTGCGGCGGCTCTGATCGCCGCCGCCAGCGTGCCGTCGTCGAGATAGTCTAGTTCACCGCCGATCGGCACGCCCTGGGCCAGTCGCGTGACGGCGATGCCGCGACCCTGCAGTTGACTGGTGAGATAATGCGCCGTCGATTGGCCTTCGACCGTAGCGTTCAAGGCCAGCAGGATTTCCGTCACCGGCGGCGCCGCCCGTTCGATCAGGCGGCCGATCTTGAGCCGATCGGGGCCGACGCCGTCGAGTGGCGACAGGTGGCCACCCAAGACATGGTAGAGGCCGCTGACGACGCCCGCGCGCTCGAGCGCCCACAGGTCGCCGATCTCCTCCACCACCACGATCAGGCTCGCGTCGCGGCGCGGGTCCTGGCAAATTGTGCAGGGCGTAACGGTGTCGAGATTGCCGCAATTGCCGCACTCGACGATCTTGGCCGCGGCATCGCTGAGCGCCGCCGCCAGGGGCTCCAGCAGCTCCGCGCGACGCTTGAGCAGCGCCAAAGCCGCCTTGCGCGCCGAGCGCGACCCTAGGCCCGGCAAGCGCGCCAACAGGCCAACCAGTCGTTCGATCTCGCTGCTTGATGATTTTCTGCTCATCGTTCGAATCGAGCTCGCCAAACGCCACGGCTACCCCGGCGGTGTTTAGAAAAGCTTCAGTCCGGGCGGCAGCGCCAAGCCCCCGGTGATCTCCTGCATTTTGGCCTGCACCGCCGCCTCGACCTTGCCCTTGGCGTCCTGCAAGGCGGCCACGATCAGGTCCTCAAGGATTTCGATTTCCTCCGGCTTAACAAGGCTCTGATCGATCTTGATAGCGCGTGCATCGCCCTTGCCGTCGAGTTTGACTTTCACCAGCCCAGCACCGGATTGGCCTTCCACCTCGAGGCTGGCAAGATCATCTTGCAGCTGTTGCATGCGGCCCTGGATTTCCTGGGCCTGCTTCATCATTTTCATCAGGTCTTTCATAACGTCTCCGTTAAGGGGTTTGGCATTGGGTCTCGGTGCCGCGGCGCGCGGGATCCGCCCGCCTGTGCCGCCGACCGCGACTTAGCCGGTGCCTGTGTCATCGGCCTCGATGGGAGATATGGGGCGGACACTGGAAATTTCCGCATCAGGAAACTGCTGCAGCACGGCTGCAACGGCGGGATGCTTGCGAAGTTCGGCAATTTCCGCGGCGGCGCGGGCGCGCTCCACCTCGCCCAGCGGTGGCTCGCCGGGGCTTTGCTCAAGGCCACCATCCAGCGGCCCTGTGTCCAAAGGTTGAGCTTCTCGCGCAGCTCGTTGGGCAACTCCTTGGGTGCGCCGGGCAGCAGATGCAGCTCGATGCTGCCGGCCGGGTCGAACTTCACCAAGCTCACGTGCTCTTCCAGGTGCACCTTGAGCTTGGCCTCGCGTCGCTTGCCCGCCAGGCGCACGACGTCGGCAAACGAGAGCAGCAGCGGAGGCCGCGCGGCGGTCGCGGCAAGCTGAACATCGCTCTCCCCCTCCTCGTCCTCGGCCTGCGGCTCGGCGGCATCGAGGAACTTTCCAAGGCCGGCTGCCGCAGAGGGGCGGGGGCATCTCGGCCGTGCCCCGGGCCGCAGGGTGACCCCGAGCGCCTTCAGCACCGCGTCCGGGCGGGCAAATCCGCCGTGAAAGCGAGGCGAATGAGCACCATTTCCGCCGCGGCGGCCGCGTTCGGTGCCGCCGCTACTTCCTCCAAGCCCTTGAGCAACATTTGCCAAGCCCGCGCCAGAATGGGAATTGAGAGGCGCTCCCCGAGCGCGCTGGCGCGGCGTTTTTCTTCGGCCGAAAGACCTTCCCCTGCGGCCTCGCTGCCGAGCGCCTTGGCCCGCGTGGCGATGTGCACGGCCTCGGCGAGGTCGGCGAGCACCTGGCCGGGCTCAGCCCCATCGCGGTTAAGGGCAGCAAGCGCCCGGATTGCCTCACCCGCGGCATTTCCCATCAGCAGCTCGAGCAGATCGAAAATGCGGCCGCGGTCGGCCAAGCCGAGCATTGTTCGCACGCGCGCGGTGGCAACGCTGCCCGATCCCATCGCCAGGGCCTGATCGAGCAAGGACAGTCCATCGCGAACGGAACCCTCTGAGGCCCGTGCAATCAAATTCAGCGCCGCGTCCTCGGCGCTTGCCCCCTCGCTGGCAACGATTTTGCGGAAGTGCTCCACGAGCAGGGGCACGTCGACCCGGCGCAGATCAAAGCGCTGCGTCCGCGACAGCACGGTGACGGGAACCTTGCGCACCTCGGTGGTGGCGAAGATGAATTTTACGTGTCCCGGTGGTTCCTCGAGGGTTTTCAATAGGGCATTGAACGCGCCCTTCGAGAGCATGTGGACTTCGTCGATCAAGTACACCTTGTAGCGGGCGATCAACGGTTTGTAGCGGGCGCTCTCGATAATCTCGCGAACATTGTCGACGCCGGTATTGGAGGCAGCGTCCATCTCGAGCACGTCCGGGTGTCGACCTTCCATGATTTCGGCGCAGTGCCGACCGAACTCAGGCATATCGAAGGTTGCCTTGGCGATGCCATCGCGCTCATAGTTGAGGGCGCGCGAAAGGATGCGCGCCGTCGTCGTCTTGCCCACCCCGCGGACGCCGGTCAGCATATAACCTTGGGCGATGCGATCGGTGGCAAAGGCGTTCCTGAGTGTGGTCACCATCGCCTCCTGCCCCACCAGTTCGGCGAAGGTCGTTGGGCGATACTTGCGGGCCAAAACAACGTAGGGCGCGGTCAGCACCGCCGTAGTGTCCTTGCCGGGGCCGGAAGCGGAACTGGACTTCTTTTTCGCCATGCTGGCCGTCGCACCTTCCAACAGCGCCCCCATCGGCAAAGGGGCGGGCGGCCGAGGCGGGAGGCTGAACAAACGACCCGTATCTTACTCGTTAGGGCTGCTTCCTTCCGGACCTGACCCGGTTGGCGAGGGACACGTCCGCCGCCAACCTCCCGGCCCGATTATGGTGGGCGCGCAAGCCAGTGACAACCCGCCCGATCCGCGGCCGGCCGCGCCGGAGCCGGCGGTCAAGGCTGCAGCGCGGAGCACAAACCGGGGCAACGCCGCGGCGCGAAATCGTTTCGGCGTGCGCTTGCCAAGCGTTGGCCATATCATGCACCCGGTTTGGTGGTAGCGGGCGTCGCCGGGTTTGGCCACGCCGCGGCCGCCTTTGCCTCAGGCCCATGGCCTCGCATAACGTCGCATCAGGTGTCAGCCCAGCTAAGGAGCACATGCATGCCGACCGTCGGTTCGACGACAATTCTCGATCGGCTCGGACCAAAGAGGAGCGAGGCGGAGTTTATTAAGTCGATGTTGGCGGCGCCTGGCTCGCGCTTCCTGCTGCTGGCGGATTTGAAGCCCGTGATCCGCTCCAATGTGGAGCGCACGTCGGCAAAGCTTGCTTGGTTTTCCGGCGAGGAGCTCGCCCAGTTCGGCCTGCCGATCGCCGATGCCCTGTTTCTGGGCGTCGATGCCGCGGGAGCATGGCCATTTTGCCATTTCGGTCACCGAGCACCGCACCCGCAATGTGCCCGGAGCGGTCGAGAAACTGCGCCCGATCGTGGATTTGCGCTCGCTGGCCATGCAGGGCGCCATGTCACCCGAAGAGCTCTCCCTCTGCGGCCAAGCGCGTGCGCTCGCCCAGTGGCATGAAAATGCCCGTTGCTGCGGGCACTGCGGCGGCACCACCCTGGTGAAGGATGGCGGCTGGCGCCGTAAATGTTGGGCCTGCGGGCTCGACTGGTTTCCACGCACCGACCCGGTGGTGATCATGCTGATCAGCGATGGCCAGCGCTGCCTATTGGCGCACGAGCATCGCTACGGCGACAAAATGTTCTCCGCGCTGGCCGGTTTCATCGAACCGGGCGAGGACATCGAACACGCCGTCCGTCGCGAGGTCCTGGAAGAGACGGGCATCCGCGTCGGCGAGGTGCGCTTTCATTCCAGCCAACCCTGGCCTTTTCCCCATTCCCTGATGCTGGGATGTATGGGTCGGGCGCAAACGGCCGAGATCACGGTCGATACCACCGAGATCGCCGAAGCGCGCTGGTTTGCGCGGCAGGAGGCGCGCTTGATGCTGGAGCGGCGCCATCCCGAGGGATTGACGGTGCCCGGCAAGCATGCAATCGCCAATACATTGATCACAAGCTTCGTCGAGGAGGCCTAGGGATTTTGCACGGTCGGCGTTTCCCCGTCAGCGGCTGCCGCGGCGGCGGCGCGGAAGGCCAACGTGTGGCATGCTGACGTGCCGGAAAATCGTGCTACAAGCCCCGCTCGTCTTGAACCTCGCGAAGACAATTGCCTCGCGCGCCATTGAGGTCCGATGCCTCGCCAAGCCAACGCGGTCGATTTTTGGCGCGGATTTGCGCTGGTCTCCATTTTCGTCAATCACATTCCCGGCATCTGGTTTGAACGGTTGACGCATCGCAACTTCTCGATCTCGGACTCCGCCGAACTGTTCGTGTTCCTGGCGGGCTGGTCGCTCGGACTGCTGGTCAGCAGCCGCAGCGCGGCCACGAACTCGGCGTTGCTCGTGTTCCGATTGGGCGGACGCGCGGTCACGATCTATGCGGCGCAAATCCTGATCAGCAGCATTGCCCTGGCCTTGCTGGCGAGCGCGGCCTACGCCTTCGACAACCCGCTGATCCTCGAGTGGCACAATGCGGCTGCCATCTTCCAAGAGCCGGCGCTGACCCACATCGGCCTGGTGCTGCTCAGCCATCACCTCGGCTACTTCGACATCCTGCCCCTCTACGTCGTGCTGATGCTGACGGCGCCGGCCATTGCCATGCTCGATCGCTTCGCCCGCCCCGTCCTGCTGCCGTTCTCCTTTGCGCTCTACTTTGCCGCGCTGATGGTGCCGTTCACGGCGCGCACCTGGCCGGTGGAGGGGCAATGGTTCTTCAATCCCTTCACCTGGCAAACCATGTTCGTCTTGGGCTTTGTGCTTTCGCGCAACATCGGCTAGGCGCCATTGTGCGCCGCCACATCGACGGCATCAGAATTGCTGCACTGCCCCTTGTGGCGGTGACGGCCCTAATGGTGGTGTGGAATTGGTTTCCGGATCCAACGGCGTTGCCGGAACCCAAGCTGCTGTTCCTTAACGGAAAGAGCTTTCTCACGCCGATCCGATTACTGCAATTTCTGGCCCTGATCGCCGTTTTCTCGGCCATGTATGGGGTTTTTGCACCCCACGTGCCGTGGCTCACGGAATTTCTTTCGAGCCTGGGGCGAAATTCTCTCAATGTATTCTGCGTCGCATCTGTTCTAAGCTTGGTCGGACAGATTATCCGCTACCGCTACGCGGGCTCCGTCATAGTGGATACGCTGGTGCTGTTTGTTGGCATAAGCTTGCTCTGGGTGACGGCAACGGTTTCGGAATGGCGAGAGCGGCAAAAGTCGCAGGTCTGATCGCGCTTGGCGCCCTGTTGGCGGCTGGACAGCTCGCCGAGCCTCGTTCCGGCTGCCTTGGCCCAGACCGACACTCAGTTGCCGACCGTGTCCAAGGAATGCGGAGAAATTGCCGCTGCGGCGACGCCGCTGCCCCACGGCGCCGCCGCGCTGCGGGATCGCAAGCAACTTCGGATCCTGGCGATTGGCGCCTCCTCCGCCTCAATGCTCGGCGGCACGCGCGATACGATGCCTCTGCTTGAGCAAATTCTCGAACGCTCCATCAAGGGCTTGGACGTCGAGATCATCAATAGAGGCGTCTCCGGCGAACTGGCCGCCGCCGCCGCCGAACGCCTCAAGATCGAGGTGGCGCTCAATCACCCCGACGTGATCCTTTGGCAGATCGGCACCAACGACGCCTTTGCACAAGTTCCGGTCGAAGAATTCGAGACCACGGTCAGGGACATGTTGCAATGGCTGAAGAAGCACAACGTCGATGCGATCCTGATTGGCCTCCACTACATGAAACAGCTGGCCACGCACGAGCACTATCAAGCCATCAGGGCGAGCTTGCGCCGGATCGTGGCGGCCGAAGGCGTGCTTAGGATCGGGCGTTACAGAATCCTCGGAGATTCTCGCCCGCACCCTGCGCGAGGAGAGCCAGCCCGAACCCAGCACCTTCGGGCTCAACGAGGGCGGCTACAATTGCATGGCGCAATATTTGGCGCGTGCGATCGCGGTGGGCCTGTTCGCCAAACCTCCCGCCAAACCGACGCCCTGAGCCGGTGGGGCTTGGCGCACCGGCCTAGCCAGGCCGAGGCCTTGCTGGGCGTGGCAAGGTGCTGCCGTCGGCTTCGGCTGCACCCTTCAGGGGGCCTCGGTCAGCTTGTTGGCATTCCCGCGATAGGGGCTCGCCTTAGTAGGCGCCCAGCAGCACAAACTCCGAACAGAAGAATTGCAGTTCCTCGAGCGCGCGCGCTACCGCTGGGTCGTCGGGGTGGCCTTCGACGTCGGCATAGAACATGGTGGCCACGAAGCGGCCGTCGAGCTGATAACTTTCGAGCTTGGTCATGTTGACGCCGTTGGTGGCAAATCCACCCATCGCTTTGTAGAGGGCGGCCGGCACGTTCCTGACGCGAAAGATGAAAGTTGTAACGATCGGGCCATCGCCGACCTTGGCGGCGTCGGGCTCCTTGGCGAGGACGACGAAGCGCGTCGTGTTGTGCTTCTCGTCCTCGATGTCCTGCATCAGCACTTTTAGGCCATAAATTTCCGCGGCCAGCGACGAGGCGATGGCCGCGAGCGTGGGATCGTTGGCCTCCGCAACGAGCCGGGCGGACCCTGCCGTATCGGCTTCGGGCACCGGCACCAGTCCCAGTTTCCTCAGCGTGTTGCGGCACTGGCCGAGGGCTTGGGTATGCGACAGGGCTTTTTCACGGTCAGCAGCGAGGCCCCTGGCAACGCCAGCAGCTGGTGGCGGACGCGCAAGAAGTGCTCGCCGACGATGTTGAGGCCCGCATTCGGCAACAGATGGTGGATATCCGCCACCCGGCCCGCCACCGAGTTCTCGATCGGGATCATGGCATAGCGCGCATCGCCCGTCTTCACCGCCCCCAGCGCATCCTCGAAGGTCGCACAGCCTTGAGGCTCCAGGTCGGGAAACACCTCGCGACATGCCAGATGCGAGTTCGCCCCGGCTCGCCTTGATAGGACACCCGCAAGGCAGCCTTGCGCACGAGGGGACTGACGCGCTTGGGTTTGGCGGCGGGCGCCGACTTTGCTTTGTGATCTGCCATGGGACGCCGGGCGCCTTCCTAGCCGGCGAGCAGTTGGCGGGCGCGCTCGAGATCAGCCGGCGTATCGACGCCGAGCGGCACGGTGTCAACGATGGTGGCGTCGATGCGCATCCCGGCCTCGAGCGCGCGCAGCTGTTCGGAGCCGCTCGCGCAGCTCGAGCGGGGAGGGGGCAACGACACGAAGCGCTCAAGCGCGCGGCGGCGATAGGCATAGATGCCGACGTGGTGGTAAAGGGGCCCCTCGCCTGCCGGCGCGGTGGCGCGCGTAAAGTAGAGGGCGCGCAGACGGCCTGCCACCCCCGTCGGCGTCCCCACCATCTTGACGACGTTGGGATTGGCGCGCTCCTCCTCGAGCCGGATCTCCACGACAATGGTGGCAATATCGGGTCCGGCTTGTCGCACCGGCTCTAGGCAGGCGCGCGCCGTGCTGGGCTCGGGCTGGGGAGGTCGCCCTGGAGATTGAGGATGACTTCAACGTCGCCCCGGTCGACCTTGCTCATCGCCTCGAACACCCGGTCCGACCCCGACGGATGATCCAGCCGCGTTAACACGGCTTCCCCACCTCGGGCCTGAATGACGGCGTTGATTTCTTCCGAATCGGAGGCAACGATCACGCGTCCCACGTCCGCCTCGATGGCCCGGCGCCAGACGTGGGCGATCATCGGCTCACCGTTGATGTCGGCGAGCGGTTTGCCCGGCAGCCGGGTGGACTGCATGCGGGCGGGAATAACAACGAGGGTGTGCCCCATGGTGGCGAAAATGGGTGACAATTGGTCTCGGGGCTGGCTCTAGAACGGACCCGAGTTCTATTGCAAGCCCTCGAGCAAATTCTATATTTGGCCGCCCATCGGCGCATTCGGGGCGTTGCCAGGGCTTGCGAGAGGGTGGCGGTGCCATGGATGGATCTCGAATTCAACAAAGTTGCCGGTGCTGTGCTCTCCGCCATGCTGGTGATCTTCGGCGGCAAAACCGTTCTCGATATAGTCTCGCGGGAACATCCGCCCGAGAAGCCCGGCTGGGTGCTACCCATCACCGAGCCCGCCAGCGCGGCGACCTCCAAGGAGGTGGCGGCGCCCTTTGATGCCAAGCAAGTGGTGGAGCTCATACCCAAGGCCAACGCTGAGGCCGGCCAGGATGTGTTCAAACGCTGCATGCAATGTCATACGCCGCAAAAAGGCGGACCCAACCTGGTCGGTCCAAATCTATGGGGCGTGATTGGACGCGAGGTCGGCAAGCACGCGGGCTTCCCTATTCGGAAGCCCTGAAAACGCATGGTGGCGCGTGGACCTGGGATCAGCTGGCAACCTACGTTCATGATCCCAGGGCGCCGTGCCCGGCAACAAAATGGCGTTTCCGGGCATCAAGGACAATCAACAGTTGGCTGACCTGCTGGCGTATCTGCGCAAGCTCAGCGACAACCCACCGGCGCTGCCCCAGTAAACCGGGCGAGCAGGCGACGGCGCCCTATTCGGCCGGGCCACCTTCCTGTCCGGGTACACCGACGGCGCCTCGGCCGCGCCGTCTGAGGCAGCACCCAGCCCACCAGCAGCACGATCAGGGCGCCGATTGTGGCCGCCGAATAGAGGATGAGGCCAACCGGCCGCAGCCCCGCCGCCGACTCTGGATCGACGACCACCAAAGCCGGATTCCAGGCCTGCACCTGCGTCACCGAGACCACGTCGGTGACCAGCAGTTCACCGGCGATCCAGCCAAGCAGCGCCGCGCCGGCCCACACCAGCACGGGGTAGCGCGTCAACAGCGACATGATCAGGGTCGATCCGGCAATCACCAAGGGGATGCTGATCAGCAGGCCAAGCACGATCAGCCAGATCTGCTGTTCGGCCGGCGCCTGCATCGCGGCCGCTGCAATCGCCAACACATTGTCGAGGCTCATGACGACGTCGGCGATGGCGACAATTTTGACCGCTTCCCAAAGATTGGGCCCGAGACGACGCTGTCGTCGTCGGGTTCGTCCGCGATCAGCAGCTTTACGGCGATCCAAAACAACAGCAATCCGCCGATCAGTTGCAGCCACGGAATACCCAGCAGGTGCTGAATGATCACCGTGAAGATGATGCGCAGCACCACGGCGGCGCCGGCACCGAGAAGAATACCCCAGGTGCGCTCGCGCCGCGGCAGATTGCGGCAAGCAAGCGCGATCACCACGGCATTGTCGCCAGACAGGATGATGTTGATGCCAATAATTTTGGCGATGGCAACGGCGGTGAGCGCGTGCGAGCCGAACAGCGAGCCGAACCACTCGGCCCACTGATCCGTTACCGGCGCCAGCACGACGTTGCCACCCAGCGAGGCCATCAGGTCCATCGCGATCCCCTTCTCGACTACCAAGGACCTTCATGGCCAAACTTGGAGGTGGCCTGTCAAGGATAATGCGACATCGACCGATCGGGCCAAGCGGTCGCAGGCGGCGCGCCTGACGGACCGGCCCAGGCTGATCATCCGAGATCCTGACGAAGTGCCGGAGCGCGTGCCAGGCCGCGACCAGCGGCCGCGGTCGTACGGCCACCGCCCCTCGACACCGATGCGCGCGCTGGTATATGGTATGCCAGGCCGTCAGCCACGGCGATCTCATCTGGTGAGCATGAACGACGTATCGAAGACCTCAGGCGGCGGCCGACATGGCGCGGGTCGGGCGATCCATCCGGATCCGGCCGGCGCAGAGCGCACCCTTCCCCAAGGGCCGCGTGCTCAAGCGCGCCGAGGTCGATGCCGTACGGGCCCTGCTTGGCGATGCGCCCCGCGAACGGGCGCTTCTGCTCGAGTATCTGCACCTAATCCAGGACCAAGAGGGACGCCCTGCCGGCGGGCCACCTGCAGGCGCTGGCCGAGGAACTCGCGATCCCGATGGCGGAGGTCTACGAGGTCGCGACCTTTATGCCCATTTCGACATCGTTGGGCGATGGCGAGGCCAAGCGCCGCGCCAAGTCACGATCCGCGTCTGCGACAGCCTGAGCTGCACGCTGGCCGGAGCGGAAGAGCTCCTTGCCACGCTCAAGGCCGAGAACCTGCCGCGGAGATGCCAAGCGTGCGGGTGGTGCGCGCGCCCTGCATCGGCTCGTGCGCACACGGCGCCCGCCGCCGAGGTTGGACATCGCCACGTCGATCACGCCACGGCGGCCTCTTTGCTGGCATTGGCCAGCGCGGGCGACGATCGAACCCGAGCTCCCGGCCTTCCAGGATTTTGCGACCTACCAAGCAGGGGAGGCTATGCCGTCCTGCAATCCTGTTTGGGCGGCCAGCGCACGGCGGACGACGGTCATTCAAACGCTTTCGGACGGCGGCCTGCGCGGCCTCGGTGGCGCCGGCTTTCCAACCGGACGCAAAGTGGAGCCTGGTGCGTGCCGAGCCGGGGCCGCGGCTGATGGCGGTCAATGGCGACGAGGGGGAGCCCGGCACGTTCAAGGACCGCTATCTATCTGGAGCGCGAGCCGCACAATTTTCTCGAGGGCATGCTGATCGCCGCCTGGGCGGTCGAGGCGCAAGCAGGTATTCATTTACATGCGCGACGAATACCCAGCCGTGCTGCAAGATCCTGAAAGTCGAACTGGCCAAACTCGAGGCGGCGGGCCTGGCCAAAGCACACAAAGGTCCACGTGCGCCGGGGCGCAGGCGCCTACATCTGCGGCGAAGAAAGCGCCATGATCGAGATCGATCGAGGGCAAACGCGGCTATCCGCGCCATCGCCCGCCCTACGTGGCGCAGGTGGGCATCTTCGGCCGACCCACGCTCGTCAACAATATCGAAACCCTCTATTGGGTGCCGACCATTCTCGAGAAGGGCGCGTCCTGGTTTGCCGCCCAAGGCCGGAACGGCGCCAAGGGGCTGCGCTCTTACTCGGTCTCCGGCCGCGTCCGCGACCCAGGCGTGGTCTTGACCGCGGCCGGCTCCACCGCCCGCGATCTCATCGCCTTGTGCGGCGGCATGGCCGAAGGCCACAACTTCAGGGGCTATCTGCCTGGCGGCGCCTCCGGCGGCATTCTGCCTGCCTACATGGCCGACATTCCCCTCGATTTCGGTCAACTTGAGAAACACGGCTGCTTTGTCGGCAGTCATGCGGTTGTGATTTTGTCCGATCGGGACGATATGAAGGCCGTGGCCCTCAATCTGATGCGATTTTTGAGGATGAAAGTTGCGGCCAGTGCACGCCCTGCCGCAACGGCACGGAAAAGGCCGTCAAATTGATGCGCGGCGGCAGCTGGGATCGGCAACTGCACGCCGACCTCGGCCAGGTGATGGGCGACGCCTCCATCTGCGGCTTGGGCCAGGCGGCGCCCAACCCGGTCACGTTCGCTCTTTAAGTTCTTTCCCGAGGATCTGCGCTGATGAGGCTGACCCAGGCCGTGCCAACGGTCCAAATTGACAACGAACGCGTGCGCGTCACCGAATGGCGCTTTGCGCCGGGGGCAGAAACCGGCGAGCATGTGCAGCGATGGACTACGTGGTGGTGCCCCTGGCGAGCGGTCGCTTGAAGATCGTTTCCCCGGATGGGCAGGCAAGCTATGCCGAGCTGATGCAGGGCGTCTCCTATACGCGCAAGGCTGGCGTGCATCACAATGTCATCAACGCCAATAGCTTCGAGTATGCTTTCATCGAGATCGAACTGAAGGGCGAGGGTCCGTGACCACGGCAGGCAACCGCAGCAGGCTGGGGCGGCGACGGCCGAGACCTGGGGCTTTCCTCGCAAGGCAAACCACGCGCATTGGGGCATGGCGGCCATGACCACGGCGGCACGCATTATCCTCGAGCTCGACGGTACGCCCGTCGAAGCCGCGCCGGACGAGACGATCTGGCAGCTGGCGCAGCGGCACGGCACCAAGATCCCGCACCTGTGCTGGCATCCCGCACCCGGTTACCGCGCCGACGGCAATTGCCGCGCCTGCATGGTCGAGATCGAGGGTGAGCGCGTGCTGGCCGCCTCCTGTCAGCGCAAGGTCGCCGCCGGCATGAAGGTCAAGACCGCCTCGGAGCGGGCGAAGACCTCGCGCCAGATGGTGTTTGAGCTGTTGATGGCCGACCAGCCCGAACGCGGGTGGCAGCCATGATCCTGCCTCCAAGTTTTGGGGCTGGGTCGATGCCATGGGCATCGGCACCACCCGACGCTTCCCCGGCGGCGAGCGTCCGGCGACCGACGTCACGCATGCGGCGATCGCGGTCAACCTCGATGCCTGCATCAACTGTGGGCTTGTGCGTGCGCGCCTGCCGCGAGGTGCAGATGAACGACGTGATCGGCATGGCCTATCGCGGGCATGGCGCCAAGGTCGTATTCGACTTCGACAACGGCATGGGACATTCGACGTGCGTCGCCTGCGGCGAGTGCGTGCAGGTGTGCCCCACGGGCGCGCTGATGGAGAAGGAGCCTGCTCGACGGCACCGGCAAGCGCGTGAACTACGAAACCCGCTCGGTCGACACGCTGTGCCCCTACTGCGGAGTGGGCTGCCAGACCACGAGTGCACGTCAAGGACGACAAGATCCTCTACGTCGACGGCCGCGACGGACCGGCCAATGAAAATCGGTTGTGCGTCAAGGGCCGCTTCGGATTTGACTACATCCACCATCCCGACCGACTGAGGAAGCCGCTCATTCGCCGCGACGGCGTTGGCAAGGACGCCAATATGCAGATCCGCCGCGACGAGATCGACACGTACTTCCGCGAAGCCAGCTGGGAGGAGGCGATGGCGAAGGCCGCCGCCGGGCTCAATCGCATCAAGCACGCGCGACGGCGGCAAGGCCATTGCCGGCTTCGGTTCGGCCAAGGGCTCCAACGAGGAAGCCTACTTGTTCCAAAAGCTTATCCGGCAGGGCTTCGGCACCAACAACGTCGATCATTGCACCCGGCTGTGCCACGCCTCTTCCGTTGCGGCGCTGATGGAGGGTGCTGAACTCCGGCGCCGTTACGGCCCCGTTTACCGCGGCCAAGGACAGCGACTGCATCATCGTCATCGGGGCGCGGCCGGCCGAAAACCATCCGGTCGCGGCAACCTTCCTCAAGAATGCAGCCAAGCGCGGCGCCAAGCTGATCGTGATGGATCCCGCGCGGGCAGAGCCAGGGCATGGCGCGCTATGCCTCGCCACATCGCTGCAGTTCAAGCCGGGTCGCGACGTCGCCCTGCTCAACGCCATGCTCAACGTGATCATCGCCGAGGGCATGGTCGACATCAATACGTGCAAGCCCACACTGAAGGCTTCGATAGCCTCAAGGCCAAAGTGGCGGCCTTCACGCCGGAGAAGATGGAACCCGTCTGCGGCATTCCTGCCGCCACCATTCGCGACGTGGCACGGCTCTATGCCCGCTCCGAGCGGTCGATCATCTTCTGGGGCATGGGCATCAGCCAGCATACGCACGGCACCGACAATGCCCGCTGCCTGATCGCGCTGGCGCTCGTGACGGGGCAAGTCGGCCGGCCGGGGACGGGCCTGCATCCGCTGCGCGGTCAAAACAACGTGCAGGGTGCCTCCGACGCCGGCCTGATCCCGATGGTTCTTTCCCGACTACAAGTCGGTCGAGGACCCTGCCATCCGCGGTGCCTACGAGAAATTCTGGGGCACCACCCTCGATCCGAAGCGAGGCTTAACCGTCGTCGAGATCATGCATGCCATCAAGGATGGCGACATCAAGGGTATGTATATCCTGGGTGAAAACCCGGCGATGTCGGACCCCGACGTGCAGCACGCTCGCGAGGCGCTCGCCAAGCTCGAGCACCTCGTTGTGCAGGATCTGTTTCTGACCGAGACGTGCCTGGCACGCCGATGTCGTCCTGCCGGCCTCCGGCGCATGCCGAGAAGTGGGGCACGTTCACCAACACCAACCGCCAGGTGCAGATCGCGCGACCCGTGCTCAATCCGCCCTGGGAGGCGCGTCAGGATTGGGCCCTGATCCAGGAACTGGCGCAGCGTATCGGACTGAGCTGGGACTATCGCGGACATTTCGGAGGTCTACGCGCGAGATGGCCGCGGTGATGCCCTCGCTCAACAACATCACCTGGGAGCGGCTGTTGCGCGAGGACGCGGTCACCTACCCCTGCGATGCAGCCGACAAACCCGGCAACGAAATCATCTTCACCAGCTCGTTCCCGACCAAATCCGGCCGCGCCAGGATCGTGCCGGCCGACCTCGTTAGCCGCCCGACGAGCTGCCGGACGCCGATTATCCGCTGGTGCTTACCACCGGACGCCTGCTGGAGCATTGGCACACCGGGTCGATGACGCGGCGCGCCTCCAATCTGGATTCGCTGGAGCCCGAGGCCATCGCCGGCCTGAACCCACGGGAGATGGATCAGCCTGGGCGTGACGCCCGGAGGACTGGTGCGCGTTTCGACCCGCCGCGGCACGGTTGTGCTCAAGGCGCGCGCCGATCGCGACGTGGCCGAAGGCATGGTGTTCCTCCCGTTCTGTTTCGCGGAGGCCGCCGCCAATCTCCTCACCAATCCGCAGCTCGACCCAATAGGTAAGATCCCGGAATTCAAGTTCTGCGCGGCGAAGGTGGAGCCGGCCGCAGCACCAATGGCCGCGGAATAAGGTCGGGCCCCGCCGGACAGGGGACTACTTTGCCGACGGCAACCCACGCCCCAGACGCCAGCGCTCCTCCTCGACGCGGATATTTGCCAGCATCCGGTCGAGCAGCAGGCAGGTGCGCCGGAACAGGTCGGAACCACTGCGGTAGTCGGCCGGCGCGAAGAAATCGCAGCGCCCGGCGCTTGAAGAGGTCGACGCACTTGGCCTTTGACTTGCCCGGCGGATAAACGGCGACGGCGTGGCCACCGTTCTTGCGCATCACCGCCATCGACGGCACGTCGGTATCACCGTCGCCAAAGTAGATCATATTGGCAAACGGGATCGGCCGCGCGCCTCCGGCATGATGCTGATTGATGCTCAGTCCCAGATCTTCGACGCCCTTGTTGATGCGAAACAGGTACTGCGTCTTGCCGGTGTCGGTGATGACGCGCTTCGGGTAGGGCAGATCGTAGGCTTCGAACCAGTATTCGGAGGCAAACACGTTGTGAAAGCGCTTATAGATGCTGGTGCCCTCGACGATTTCACTGAGCCCCGAGGAGATCGAGATAGTGGCGCAGGCTGCACGCCGTGGCTCTGAGCATGGCTCTTGACGTAGCCGCCGATTCGGTCGAACCAGGTTTCCACGCCCGCAAACAGCTCGACCTGCGCGGCCCTGTTCAACCGAGATCGCGCCGGTCGATGCGCACGCCCTTGTCCTTCGCCTTCTTGTAGAGCAGATGCATGTAGGTGATCAGCGGGTCGGCGCGCGTTCGCTTCGGCGAGCGCGTTGCTCTCGGCCCAGAAGGCGGCCGGGTCGGCGCCGATCTTCGGCAGGAACGCATACTCCTGCATCGGCCGCGGCGAGAGCGTGCCGTCGAAATCGTAGACCAGCGCGATGTTTTTTGTCGAATTTCGGGGCTGGCACGCGGCCGGTGCTGTCGGCACCGCTCGCTGGCCGCGACCTCGATGGCTTTGCGCCGAGGACGTGCGCGCTCGCTCATGGTTTCGGGCTCTCATCCTGGAGCGGGGCTATAGCATCGGCCGATCTGCATGGCCCGACCAAGGCGGCGATGGCACTTCGTCCACGCCGGCGCGAGCACGCAGGCTGGAAAGCGTCGGGCATGAGGCACCAACCGTCGCCAAACCGGCTTTGCGGCCCAATTTGCGCCTGAAACGGTGGCGATCGGCGTCAGCGGAACCGACGCTGCGGCGGCCGACGCGGCGGCCCGGTATTGACCGGCGCGCGCACGTCCTTGTGGCGGAAGTTGATACGACCCTTGTCGAGGTCGTAGGGCGTCATTTCCACGGTCACGCGATCACCGGCCAGGATGCGGATGCGGTTCTTTTTCATGCGCCCGGAGGTATAGGCGACGACTTCATGCCCATTGTCGAGCTTCACGCGACAGCGCGCGTCCGGCAAGACCTCCGCGACCACACCTTCGAACTCCAGCATCTCTTCCTTGCGCCATGCAGTCTCCTTATTCGACGGCCCACTGCGCTGCTTGCAACACCCCGATCTGCGGCGCGCCTCGGGTCAGAGCGCGGCCCAATTGCGTGGATCAATCGCGCAGGTCGATTGCCGACACCGCCAAGCGGGGTTCCTGCCGCATTTTGCTGCCCGTATATGGGCCGCCGGCGCAGACGCCGGCAAGCGAAAACGCGCGCCCCAAGCCGCAGGCAGAGCGCTCACGTCAACGTGAGCGCTCTGCCTGCCTCGACCGTTCAAGGCTTGGCGCCGATTGAAACCCGTCGGCCGCCCATAGGGCCGTGCAGCCAGCAGGCGCAGCCAAACCCCACGGGCTTGGGACCTGGAGCACGGAACACTCTTACAGCGTGCCGCGCCGGCGACCTTCGAGGCGAAGCATAATTTCGCGCTCCATACCGTCCGTCAAAAGGCCGCCATGACTTCTCAGATAGGCCGCGATCTCGCGTTCGGCTCGCCGCTGTTGGGAGCGCATGATCGCGTCATGCAGGTGCGCCGCCAGAAGGGTTTGCGCGGGCTCGCCCGTGCGGCCTCGCGCGCCGTGTAATCGCTGTTTGTGTAGGTCAGGGTGCTCATGGATCAGCTCCTCTTTTTGGGGCGCCGACCTTGTGCCTTTCCTCCTCAACAGAAAGAGCGAGGCTCCTCTGTCGGTATGGGGCCTTCGCGGAGCGGCACGCACCGCTGCCGACGCCCTCCCGCAGCTGAGGAATTGGTGGTCGCTTGCAACTAAAGTAGGGCTGATGCTGCGCTGCAGCAAATGCAGCTGCCGCATAGGTCGAGCTTCGAGTAAACGCCGCGCTCGGCCGCGCGCGGCCCAAAGGCACCGTCGCGGGCATGCTTAGGCGAGGAGGACTGCATGCAAGGCTCGGTGAGCGCGATAGCTGCCGGCGATACGCCGGCTCGCCGCATCGAAGCCTGCAACCTCCTCGACGACGGCCGTTGCCACCCGGGCCAGAGCGTCGGCGAGCGACCGGGGCAAAGACGTGCGCGCGGGCCACCTGGCCGCAGCGCGCAGGTGCGTGGCGAGGGCGGCCTGCATGTTGGCTTCGGCCGACGCAAGGCGGTGCTCCGCCGCCGCGCAAGCCTCGAAAATCGCCTGGTCCGCCGCATCCAGAGCCTCCCCAGAGCCCGGATGCCACCAGAAGCGCGGTTACGCCGCCGTGGGGGTAGAGCCCCGGCCGATACCAGCATTGCGCCAGCGGCTCTAAGTTAAAGGCCGTGCCCGGCAGCGGCCCTCCCGCCTCGCCGGCGCGGACCCGCCCGGTGGTCAAGGCCGCGCGCCAAGGTCCGACGGTGCCACGTCGATCACCTCCGCACCCATGACCTCAGCGACGCGCGCGCGGCGAGACCGGTCGCGGCGACCGGCAGGCCAACGAGATCGGCCGCCGCCTCGAGGCGCACGCTCGACCACAGGCCGGCGCCGGCGCCGGTGTGGCCCGCGACCAGCGGTTTCAAGCCGAAGGGCCGCGCAAGCTCATCCCACAGCAGTTGACCGCCACCAAGCGTCAGCCAGCCGTCGAGATCCGCGCTGGGCAATCCCGCGCCCGAAGGCAGCCCGGCAAAAAAGGCGAAGGCGGGGTGCAGGGTGGCAAGCCAGCCGGCATCCATGAGGCGCATATCGGCCGTGGCCGCAGGGCCAATGCGTTCGATGCGAAAACGCCCCGCCGTCGCCACGGCGATGCGGCTGGCGAGCCGGTCAGCCCCAAAACCGGCAAGATCGTATCCCGGCGCCACCGCCATGGTGAGCACGCGCGCGCCGGGCGCCTCCGCTCTTGCTGGGCAAGCTTGCTCGGTGGTCTGGGCGGCCATCGCCGGGGCGGTGCTGGCGCCGGTGGCCACCGCTGCCGCTCCACCCGATATCAAGAAGCCCCGCCTGTCCATGGCGACCCCTCCGTTCCCGACGTAGCCGGCGCGCCGGCCGCAGAGGCATCAAAGCCGACCGTGGCGCGGGCTGCAAGAGAGCGGCTGGCCGAGCCTTCGTCGCGGTTGGGAGTCCCACCTTGGCGCGCATATGCGCCAGGAGCTTGAAAAAGTTTTCCGGCCCCAGTAGCCGACGATGCGATCGATTTCGCGTCCCCAAGCATCAGGACGACGGTTGGGGAGCATGTCCACCTTCCGCCCCAGGCCAGACCCCTCGTTGCCCGAGGCAGCAATATCGACGAAGTGGATCCGGCAATTCCGCCGCCAGGCCCTGTTGGTAGCGCGGCAGCACATCGCGACGAAAGAGCTGACAATAGACGCAATCGCGATGCTCCTAGACCAGGAGCTCGATATCGGGTCCCGCGCGCTGACCGCAGGGTCGAGGGCGGCGCGTCCCGTGGCACCGCCGGTTAGGGCGCAAATCGCGACGGCGGCAAAGTAGCAAAGCGAGGGACCGCATAGAGGCAGCACTCATCGACGGGCCTACGTCAGCCGCGTATGCGGTGAGCCTAGAGGCAAAGCTGCGTGCCCCCGGAAGCAACAATGAAGAGTGCGTAAATTCCTACCAAGTTGAAACGGCCCGCCATCCAGCGGGTTTGCGCCTTGGGGCCGAAGCGCCGATTGTGCGCCTCAGGGTCCTTGACAGTCGACCGAGATCACTTGGGATCCGCCGACCGCGAGGGCGCCAAACTGCTTGGAGAATGCGTCGCCGAGGGCACCCGCCTGTTCCTTCGGGGAGCCGACTTTGATCTTGCAGGCCGCCGGGGTTCCGGGTCCCAGCTTGGCCGGATCGACCTTGGCGAGATCAAAAGCGATGAAGAACGTTGGGTCCTGCACGCCGAACGTCAGTCCCTTAGTATCCCGTCGACACGGGCTCGGCAAAGGGCAGGGTGAAGTTGAGCGACAAGGCCCCGTCCCGATGCTCAAGCCAATAATCGCTCGGGGCTCGAACTTGATCTCCCGGCCGGCAACCGACCCCCGTGGTGAAGTAGGCAAATTCCTTGAGGCCGTCGATATTCACCTTGGCGAGCTCCGCCAATTCTTCGCGGTCGTACTTGCCATCCCTTGTTCTTGTCCAAGCCCTCGATCGCCATCGCCGTGTAGTACTGATCGAAGGTCCACTTCGCTGGCGCAGCCCGCTAAAGGCGCCTTTGTCGTACATAAGCGTGGTTTCGACGGTGATCCAAACGTGTGGGTGGGCCGCCGCCGGGCCTGCCAGCACGCCCGCTAGTGTGGCCAGGCCCGCAAGGAGACCAAAGACGTTCGCCGATAGTCTGGCATTTTGCCTGTTCCTCTCCGATCAACTGTCCCCGCTCCCGGGCGGGATCTGATAGCGGGACGCAGTCGCCCACACAATGAGGGCAAGACGGAAGCACCGCGATCCCATCGCGCAGACTTGCATCGAACGTTATGCTATAACATAGCGTGCTCCCAGACGTGCCAAATTGCCTTGGCCTCCGCAAGGCCCTTTCCATCACGGGCCTCGCAAAGACGGGTTCTCCCAGGGTCAATCGATGCTGAGACGCGCACCCTCTGTCTGGCTCGTGCCCCTCCTTCTTCTGGCCGGCGTGCATGCCGCGGCGGCTGCCCCCAAAGTGGTCGTCACGATCAAACCGCTTTATGCCCTCGTCGCCCAGGTCATGGCGGGCGTCGGCAGGCCTCAGATGCTCGTCAAAGGTCCCGCCTCGCCGCACCTTTATGCCTTAAAGCCCTCCGACCTGGCCGCGCTCAACGGCGCCGATATCGTCTTTCGTGCCTCCGCTGCCACCGAGCCCTTTTTCCGTCAGGCTGACGCAAGCGTTGCCGCGGCAGGTGGAGCTGGTGACCCTGCAAGATGCACCCGGCGTCGCCCTCCTCGAAGCGCCGCATGGGTGTTTCACTTTGAGGCCTCTGCCGACCGGGCACCGCCACGCGCATGCCGCCGGCAGGGCGAGCGCCTTCGACGGCGCACATCTGGCTCGATCCCGACAATGCCAAGGCCGATGGTCGATCGCATCGAGCAAGCCCTGAGCGCCAAGGATCCGGTTAACGCCGACGCCTTCAAGGTCAACGCAACGGCGCTCAAGCGCCAGCTCGATGCCCTCCAGGCCGAGCTGCAAAGTGCGCTGCAGCCCTCGCCGGCAAGCCCTACGTCGTCGCGCACGACGCCTTCCAGTACCTGGAACGCCGCTATGGCCTCAACGTCGTCAGCGCCGTCTCGATCAGCCCCGAACTGGCGCCGAGCGCCAAGCGCCTGGGCGAACTGCGTCAGAAAATCTTGTCGCTCGGCGCCGTTGTGTGTTTGCCGAACCACAAGTCGACAGGCGCCTGATCGATAACCTGATCGAGGGGACGTTGGCGCGCACGGGTACGCTCGATCCCGAAGGCTTCGCCCTGGAGCCGGAACCCAACCTCTACTTCACCTTGATGCGCAAACTGGCCGAGGATCTGCGCGCCTGCCTCCTGCCGCCCGCCTGAGGCGCAACGGCAATGCTGCTGCCGGCGGCGATCGGGCGGCGCGCCCGTACCGAGACGCCGGCGGCGCCGGCCGCACTTTGCCTCGCTCGGCGCGCGGGTGGTTCACTCCTCGGGATAGCGCCAGGGCTGCGGCTGGGTTGCGGCTCTCATCGATGGTCCATTGCGGCAAGGCTAAGCCTGGTGCGACGTCGCTAAACACCATGCGCACGCGCGTGCCGATGCCGACCCGCTTCACCAAGTCCGGGCGGGGCAAGCTCGACCATCCAGCGTCGTCAGGTTACCAACGACCCGCAAGGCCTCTTGCGCGCTTGGCTTGCCCTTCTGCGTGTCGAGATCGACCAGCAGAGACCAGATACGGTGTGCGAGCCCTTGAAGGCAGGCTGAATGGCGTGATGCACTTCCGTGTAGGCGTGCACGGCCCCTTACCCTCGACCGGAACCCATTTCGCGTCGGCCCGCATGCACCACGGACACGCCGTCGTCGGCGGATAGCGCAGCAAATTACAGCTCTCGCAAAGCTGCAGATGAAATTCGTGCGCGGCGCAATGCTTGAAATAGGCGAGGTTCTCGCCATCGAGCTCGTCGATGCTGAGCGGCATCCCCAGATAATCGGCCGTAATCGACATTGATCCTCTCCCCTCAATGGCGCCGCATCACCATGGCCGAGCCCGTGCCCGGCATGGCCCAGCCGAGATTGGCGGTGACTTCGCATTGCTTTATCTGGCGACAACCACCCTCGCGGTAGTCGTAGCTGTGCTGGCGCTTGCCGTCAGCTCCGATCGGACAGGAATCATCGACATCGTGGCGCAGCTGTCGCACGTTCTCGATCACCATATTCATGCCGTGGGTATAGCCCTCGCACAGGTGCCCGCCGCTGGTATTGTTGGGCCGCCGCCCGCCGAGGCGAATGGTGCCGTCGCTGACATACTGGCCACCCTCGCCCTTCTTGCAAAAGCCATAGTCCTCGAGCTGCAGCATGGTGGTGAAGGTGAATGCGTCATAGGAGCCTGTGACATCCACCTCCTCAGGGCCGACGCCGGAATTGGGCCACAAAATCTCGCGCGCGTACTTGCCGGCAACGGTCGAAATCGGCCCGTGCTGGTAATGCATGTCGACCCGCGGTTTGCAGACGCGACCAGCCACGCCGCGTATCAAGACGCGCGGATGGCGGCCATCGCGTGCCCGCGCCGCGCTGGTGACAACGACGGCGGTGGCGTTGTCCGTCTCCACGCAGCAGTCGAGCAAGTGCAGCGGCTTGCAGATGATGCGGCTCGCCAGTACATCCTCGACCGCGAGGCGCTGCTTGTAATAGGCCTTCGGATTGTTAGAAGCGTGCTCGCTGTGGGCCACGCGCACCGCCGCCACCTGCGCCGGCGTCGTGCCGTAGTCGTACATGTGCCGCAAGAACGTAAAGCTGAAGAGCTGGCCCGCGCTTTGCCAGCCGTAGGCCCGGCTGTGCAGCATGTCGCCCGCGATCGGCACGGCGGAGCGGGCACCGGTGCCGCCGATGCGCACCTGCGGAAAGTCCGTTCATGGCCCGGAAGATAGCACCACCGTCTTGCACATGCCGGCCTCGATGACTCCCATCGCCATCCCGATCAGCGCCTCGGTCGACGAACCGCCGCCAAACACATCCATGTAGAAGTTGAGGCGGATACCGAGGTCGCCGGCGATGAAAGGCGCAAAGGTGGAATCGCCCGATTGGTAGGAGAGCATGCCGTCGACGTCTGCTGGCCGCAGCCCCGCATCCTCGATGGCATTGCGTACCGCCCAGGTCCCCAAGCGCGCGCGTCGTCATGCCAGATCCGCGCGTGTAGCTGGTCTCACCCACCCCGATGATGGCGTATTTATCGCGCAAATGCTTGGGGCTCGAAGTGTCGATGTCTGCGGCTAGCGGCATAGGTGCACCTCCTGTCGTCGGGCCAGCCAAGACTAGCGCCTGCGCCGGCAATGGGAGCCTCCTCACGCAGCAACACCCGCCTGCGACCGTGCCGACGTAGGGCGTCCCGGGTCGGTCGGTGCGGCCGACCCGCCGTGCAGAGGGCCCTCAACAGTTGAAGTGGGTCACGTCAAAGCCCAGTGACATCCCGCGCCAGGGTCTGGCGCGTCGTGCCGTGATGGCGCAGTTCGGCATCGGAGAGCCGGTAGAGTTCTTCGTAGGCGATCGCGGCGCGATAGTAGGCGCGGCAAGTCGTGAACCAGGCGTCGACCCAGGCGAGGAAAAGCACGATCGATGGGGTCCGCAGGCTCGCGGGCGCGTCGAGGCTGCGACACAGTTGAGGTTTTTGGGCTGCCCATGACATTCCCTCATTTCGTTGGCGGTGCGAGTGACGATCAGCTCATGCGGGCAAGGGCTGCCGGTCGCGTCAGCGTTAGCTGCCGGCGCGGCGGCCCAGACCCTTCTTGCGTGCTGCGACATGACCCCTCCTGGCGTGCAGCGAGGCACGCGCATTGACATACTGCCGGCGAGCCGCCGGGCGCTGGTAGGGAAGCTCAGATGAGGCGCAAGGAGAGTTCTGTGCTCTCCGCTACGATCGCTGACCCGCGCCCCCTGTTAGGGGCTCTGGCGGCGACGCTGTGAATCTAGGGAGCGAGAGCTTTCGCGGCCATCGCCAGAGCTTTCCGATCCTTGCCCAAGTTTGCCGCGTTTTCCGTAAGTGCCCAGGGTTGGTTTCGGCAAACAAGGCCACAGAAGCTTGATTTTCTTTGCTTTCCGGCCGAGCCGCGATCTCACCGAGGTTTGAGGCGTATCCACTTGGCGAACTGGTCCTCTTCCACCGCCAGAAGATCGCGGTTGTATTCCTCATACATGCGTGAGGAGCGATCGATCTTGCCCACCATGTGGCTCTCGATCTTGTCGTAGCGGTTCATGACCACCGGCATCGCCACCGGCGTGTAGAGATTGCCGAAGGCGTGGCCCATGGTCAGCATGATGCCCTTCATCCGCTTGTAGACGTCGAGCTGCGACAGGATCACTTTCTTGAGCCAGCCGTGCTCGTTGGACAGGACGAAGATGTGCATCGAGGCGCGCGGGATATAAATTTTGCCGAACTGCAGGGGTGTCTGCTTGCCGCGCGCAGCCTCTCGCACCAGCAAGGCGGCCGCCTCGCGGTCCCACACCACCTCCATGTGAAACGCGTGGATGAGCCCGTCTTCGTGAAAGGAGGGGCGGGCAAAAACATAGTCGCCGACGTAGTTTTGTGTTTCCTCCCTGGTGTATCTGCCCAACTCCTCCGCCGCCGTTTCGCCCGTACCACCGCCGCCGATCAGGCTGATTTTGAGCTGCGATTCGATCTGCAGGACGGTTTTTCGGAAAACAGGCCGACGACCAGCTTGTCGACCGTCGATTTGCCGAGCTTGGTCCGCTCGGCAAACTCGCCGCGCGAAATGCGTTCTCGAGCAATGTAGCTGCGTATCGCCTGGACGATACGCTTGCGGTCTGCGTCCGCGATCGGCATGGCGCGCCTATTGAACCATTGTTGGCGTGCGGCACAACTATCATGGCGGGCGCCGCCGTGGTTTGCTACCCTACCGGGAGTGGATGTTCGCTAGTCGCGAGGGAGCATCGGATGAGGTCGTTAGTGTCGCCGGCGGCGATTTTCGCGATCGTCCTCTGGGGCCTCCCAGCCGTGGCGCAGGCTGCGGACCGCAACGGCGAGCAGCCCTTTGGGGGCCCACCGCCGCAAAGGCAGATCGAAGAACGCCCCTTCGGAGGCCCGCCGCCGCGCAGCCGCTCCGTCCAGCCGGACGGGGTTGCCTGCCGCACCGCAACCAGCGTGTGTAAGCTCGACAAGGCGCGACCCGTGGGCGCTGCCTGCTCCTGCCCGGCCGGAGCCAACGGCGTCCCGGGCAAGGTCGAATAGCCCGCGCGGCCCTCGCTTTTGCGGTCTTAGCCTGCGGCCCCGGTGCGACGCCGATCTTGGCAGTTCAATTGTCAAGCCAGGACAGCACGGATGAGGTAGGCCGCCAGCCCGACGGCCGCGACCCCCGCCAGCCAAAGGCCGCCAAACCACAAGAGCCGGCGCAGCAAGCATGAGCGGCCGCCGCACGACATTCAATGATAGCCCGCGCTGGCGCCGACCTTGCCGCGGAAAACCCAGTAGGACCAAGCCGTATAGGCCAGGATCAAGGGGATCAATACGACGGCACCGACGAGCAGGAACTCAAGGCTCTTGGCCGGGGCCGCTGCGTCCCAGATCGTCAGCGAGGGCGGCAGGATATAGGGATAAAAGCTGATGCCGAGGCCAAGATAGGACAGGATGAAGAGCGCGGCAGCCGCCAAGAACGGGGCTCGTTCCCGTCGCCTGCCGAGACCCGCCAAGAGCACGAGCGCGGCGAGGGCAACGAGGATCGGCACCGGCGCCGCATAAACGATGTTGGGGAAGCTGAACCAGCGCTGCCGGAAGAGGGGTCGAGGAACGGCATGATCAAACTGACGATGCCGATCAGCGCCAAGGTCGCAAGCCCCGTCGACCAGGCCAAGGAATAGGCCTTTTGTTGCAGCTCGCCGCTGGTTTTCCAGATCAGCCAGGTCGCGCCCCAACAGGGCGTAACCGATCACCAGCGCCAAAGCCGGTGAGGATGCTGAACCAGGTCAGCCAATCCCACCAGCCGCCCGCGTAGGCGCGCCCGGAAACGGGTATCCCTGCACCAAGGCGCCCGGGGCGATACCCTGGGCAAAGGCGGCAAGGCTCGATCCCCGGCGAACGCCCAATCCCAGAGCAGCTTGCGCCGGGTGCTGCGAAAGCGAAATTCGAAGGCGACGCCGCGGAAAATCAAGCCCAGCAACATGGCGGTGATCGGAGCGTAAAGCGCCGGCAGCACCACGGCGTAGGCCAGCGGAAAGGCCGCCATCAGCCCGCCGCCGCCGAGCACCAACCAGGTCTCGTTGCCGTCCCACACCGGTGCCACCGAATTCATGGCGTCGTCGCGCTCCTTCTCGGCGGCAAAGCACGGGAACAGGATGCCGATCCCAAGGTCGAAACCGTCGAACAGCACATAGGCCAGCACGGCAAAGGCGATCAGCAGGGCCCAGATGAAAGCAAGGTCGAACATGGGGCGGTCCTCACTTTTGCGTCGAGGTGGCGACGTCTGTCAGCCCCGGCAGAGGCGTGATGCCGGCCGCACGCTGCGGCACGCCTTTTCGATGTCGGGCTCGTCGAGTTGCGGTCGATGCAGCATCAGCCGCAGGATATAAACGTGCCGGCGCCGAAGGCCGCGAAGTAAACGACGATGAAGGCAAGCAGCGAGCCCGCCACGGCGGCGGCGTCGATGGGCGAGTGCGACTGGGCCGTCCGCAACAACCCGTAGACGGTATAAGGCTGCCGCCCCACCTCGGTGGTGATCCAGCCCGCCAGCACGGCGATGAAGCCGGCTGGGCTCATCAGCACGGCAAAGCGCAGCAAGACCGCGCTCGCCGTCAATTGCCGACGGTAGCGCTGCAGCAAACTCCACACCCCCACCAGCACCATGAGCACGCCGATGCCGACCATGATGCGAAAGCTCCAGAACACGATGGTGGCATTGGGTCGCTCCTGCGGCGGCCAGGCCTTGAGACCTTTCACCGTGCCATTCCAGTCGTGGGTCAAGATCAAGCTGCCGACCTTGGGCAATTCGACGGTGTAGTAGGTGGTCTCGGCCGCCATGCTCGGCCAGCCAACCAAGATCAGCGGTTGGCCGGCCCGCGTCTCCCAATGCCCCTCCATCGCCGCGACCTTGGCCGGCTGGTGCTCGAGCGTGTTCAAGCCATGCAGATCTCCCGCCACGATTTGCAGTGGCCCCACCAAGGCCGCCATCCACATGGCCATCGAGAACATCAGCCGCGCGCTTTCGTTGCCCCGGTCGCGCAGCAGATGATAGGCACCCACGCCGCCGACGACGAAGGCCGTGGTGAGGTAGGCGGCGAGCACCATGTGGACCAACCGATAGGGAAAGGAAGGATTGAAGATGATCACCCACCAGTCCGCCGGCGCGAACTGTCCGGCGGCGTTGGTAACGTGGCCCGCCGGTGTTTGCATCCAGCTGTTGGCGGCAAGGATCCAGAACGCCGACAAGAACGTGCCCACGGCCACCATCACGGTCGCAAAGCAGTGCAGACCCTTGCCGACCCGGTCCATGCCGAACAGCATCACGCCGAGGAAGCCTGCCTCCAGAAAAAGGCCGACATCACTTCGTAGCCCATCAGCGGGCCGAGGATGGGTCCGGTCTTGTCGGAAAAGACGCTCCAGTTGGTGCCGAACTGGTAGCTCATGACAATGCCCGACACGACCCCATGCCGAAGCTGATGGCAAAGATCTTCTTCCAGTAGTTGAACACCGCGATAAAGACGGGGCGGCCGGTGAAAAGCCAAAGGCCCTCGAGCACGGCGAGGTAGCTGGCAAGCCCAATGGTGAAGGCGGGAAAGAAGATATGAAATGAGACCGTAAAGGCAAACTGCAGCCGGGCCAACGTCAGCGCATCGAACGGCTCCATTGGCAAGGCCTCCTCCTCACCCGCGGTGCACACGACGCCCGCAGCCACGCCCAGGCTTTATACCTTGGCGGCCGAACCGCGCAGATCGGGCACCAGCACCTCCTCGTGCTCCGCCGCGCCCGTGCCGGGATCGTCGGGTGCCCGTGGCGGCACAAAAATCTTGGGTTCAGCGGCGGGGCGCACGCGGCTGAGGGGGCAGCCGCGGTGCGCACATTTGGGCCCACCGAATTCGTGCGCAATGGCGCGCGCCCCTCAGTTTCTGGCTCGCCCGTCGCCGGCTTGGCTGCTCCTTGCCACCGCCGCGACCGCGGCCGGTGCCGGCGGCTCGATGGCAGGCGATTTGCGGGCAGCGGGCCGCGCGGTCCCCTCAGGGGCCTCGATGCTTGCGGGTCCGTTCGGCGCAGCAATGGGTTGCGCCAAGGCATTGGCCGTCAGTTGCGAGGAGGGCCCTGCCGCCAATCCGACCAACGCCTCGACCTTCGCGGCCAACAGCGCGCCACCGTCCGCGTCGATCGGGCTCGACAGGAACGCGCCAACGAAAGGCATCGAGCGCTCCCGTCACGGGGAGATCGGTGCCCACACGTCGGAGACGATGCCGTCCGCGGTCCAGGCTGGATCACGGGGCTGCGTTGACCGCCCGCGCCAGCCACTCGCGCACGCCACCGGCATTGCCGTGCTGCTCGCCCTCAATGCGCGCCATGAGCGTCGAGACACGTTGGGTGAGCCGTGCTCCGAGCAGGGGCTCTAGAGCCTTGCGCGCCTCGTCCCACTCGCGCGCCTCCATCGAGGCGATGGCAATGGCGATCGCCGCCTCGTTGTCTTGCGGGCTGAGACGTCCAAGGTGGCGCACCCGCGTCAGCCGATCCCGCGGACTGTCGCCGGGCCGGGCGTAAGCATAGACCGTCGCCAGCTCCGGGTGCGGGGCAAGGCGCCAAGTCTTGAGTAGGACGCGCGCGGCGCGCGGTGTGTTTCCCTGCGAGGCAAGAATGCGTCCTGCAATCGCGGCCGCGGGCACGAGGTTTGGCGCCAATTTGTGCGCCTCCACGGCCAACTCTAGCGCGCGCTCCGGCTCAGTGTCCTCCGCCGCTTGCGCTTTCGCCGTCAGCAGAACGGCGCGGCGCCGTTGCGCCACGGCTTTGTCGAGCAAGTTCTGACGCTGGGCGACCGCCAGGGTGGCGAGCGCGCCCTGCCAATCCTGGGCTTTGCACATCAAATCGAACAGGGCCTCGACGGGCCAGGCGAGCTTGCGATTGAGCTTCAAGGCACGTTCGGCAAATTGGCGCGCCGCCTCCGTTTCGCCTTCGCGCTTGGCCTCGAGGAAGAGGCCGCGCAACCCCGGTTGTGCGGTGTCCGGGGAGGCGAGCATGGCCTCGAAGATGCGTCGCGCGGTGCTCGCATCGCCGTTCAGTTGCGCCGCCTGAGCACGCAGCAGATGCGTGAGCGGCTCGTGGGGCAGCGACTTACGGGCCTGCAGGGCATAGCGGGTGGCCAGACGACCGTCGCCGGCACCGATGGCGATGATGCCTCCCGAGATGGCATCGAGCCCGCGCTGCAACCGCCGTCGCCGCATCAGGCGACCGACCGCGCCGGGGCTGGCCCACACCTGGCGCAGAGCCGACCACACCAGCAGCAGGAGGGCAACGAGCAGCAGCAGCAGCACAACGGCAAGGAAAACGCTGGTCTCGGCCACGTAGTCCTGCCACTCAACCACGATCGTCCGGGTCGGTCGGCCAACCAGTGCAGGCCGGCGGCAAAGAGTGCTTACCGCAAGGAGAAAGATGAGAATACGGATCATTGCCGGCGATCCGTGCCGGCCGGAGCCGCTGCCAGCGAGCTCTTCAAAGCGGCTTCGGTATCGGCCAGAGCCTTTTCCACCTGATAGCGCATTTCGACGCGGCGCAGCCAATCTTCCCGCAACCAAGGCAGCCTTTGGCGGCAACTTCTTGCCTTGTGCCAAGACATCGCCCAGTCGGTTCTCCTTGAGCGCAGTTTCCATGCGGGCGATCGTTGCCTCAGGCTACCGTCGTCGGCCGCCTGCCCGCTCTTGCGCACGCGCACGATCGAGCGGGCACCCGACAGCAGCCGCTCGAGCAGTGGTGCATCCGCCGGCTCGGCCTCGGCATCGAGCATGCCATTGGCCACCTTGCGAAACGACGCTTGCCAACTCCGACAGCGGCGGCAATCCCTCCGTGGCGTAGCGATCAAAAGCGTCAGGTTCAAGCTATCGCCGGCGACTCTCTTTGCCGCGGTGAGCTCCATGGCAAAGCTGTCACCGCGCTCGATCGCGCGCTTGAGGTTGGACAACTCCAGCGACAGCACGACGCGCGAGGTGTTGGCGGTTCGGTCGACCTCGGTCTTGAGGAAGGCTTGCAGCTCCTTGTCGAGGGTGGCCACGCGGCCAGCGAGGGAGCCAAATCTTCGGCCCTCGCCGTCGCTTTCAGACCCCGCTCCAGATCGCCCTTCAGGCCCTCGAGACCACCTTGCGCGCCGCGGAGCTGCGGCTCGAAACGGTCGAGGCGTTCGGCGAGCCGGGCGGCATCGGCCTTGGCAGCGGCGACCTGGCGCTCGAAGCGGTCGAGGCCCGAGCGCACGACCTCGCTCGTTTCGCCGGCACCCGAGACGGTGCGAGCCGTGATGGCGCTCTCGAGCTTGGCCAAGCGCTCGCCTATCTCGGGGGCAACTGCGCCAGCGTTGCCGAGGCGCTCCTCCAAAGCCTTGAGTTCGGCTGCGTGCTTGCCGCTCGCGGCATCGAGCGCGCCGGTGGACCGCGCCAAGGCGTCAACGCGATTGCGCAAATCCGGCAGTTGCGATTGGCCACCGACGGTGCGCTCAAGCGCCGACACCCGGCTGGCCAGCGGCGCCACCTGACGCGCCGCACCGTGCTCGCCCCCACCTGTGCCCATGAGGAGGAGGGTGGCAAGGACTGCGAGCAAGCCGCCGGCTAGGCCCGCCCCGACATGGCTCAGCACCGGTATGGCGCGATGGCTGGCGCGAAGGAAAGCCACGGCCGCCGCCCATGAATTGCGCATTGACGAAGTTGCCGATTTGGCGCCCGCCGCCGGCTTAGCCCCGACATCGGTGGCTTTCAGGTCGATGGTGGCATAGGGCCGGCTGGCACCCTTGCCGGTTTCGTCCTTGCTGTCGGCCATCAGTGGATTCTGAGCTCCGGGACCCCGCTGGCAACCTGCGCGCAGCCATGCTCGGCGGACACTGTCGACAACGCGGCGCCACTTTTACTCGCGCGCTACCGCCCCGGCTAGTCCCTCGATTGTGCAGCCGTCTCATCGATCAGGGCAAGCACTTCTTCCAGCCGCGGCTCATCCGCGGTGACGACAACAATTGAGCCCAAGGGCTGCAGCCGTCGCGCCACGGCAGCCGAGAGGCAGAAGTGCGGCAGCCCTCGCACGAACCCGGCGAGCCCGTGGGCGCGCACCAGCTTTGCGTAGACGGCGGCCGTGCGAGGCGAAAGCAGGATGATGCCGTCGATTTCGCCGCTCGCCAGCTGTTCCACCACCTCCTCGGCAAAACTCGTGGCCGCCTGCGATACGGTAGACCACCCACTCGACGACGCGGAACCCATGCGCGGCGAGTTCCTCCCTTCAGGTTAACGGCGAGCGTGTCCCCGGCAAGATGGGCGATCAGCCCCGCGGCGGGATCTACCACCGAGACGATATGAGTGATGAGCTCGCGCGCCGTGCCGGCGCCCGTCACCACCATCTCGAAACCGATGGCCCGCGCCTCGGCCGCGGTCGCCTTTCCCACCGTGAACAACGGCAGGGCGCGCGCGCGTGGAAGCATTGCGGTCGAACGCAGGGCGCGCAGCGCGTTGCGGCTGGTCGCCGCTAACGCCTGTACGCCATCGAGCTCGATCCGATCGGCGCCTTCGAAGCTCACCTGGAGCAAGGGCTCCACCGTCGCCTCGTGTCCCATGTCCTCGAGCACGGCCTGCAGTTTCAGGGCATCGGGCTCGGGACGTGTGACGAGCAGCCGCATCAGCCGAGGCTGCGCAGGAAATTCGGTCCGGCCTTGGCGATGAGTTCGGCGGCGGCGTCTTCGGCCAACCGGATCGCCTCCTGCGGACGCCCCTGCCGCACGGTCTCGTGCCACTCACGTCCGTCCGGGGTCAGGATCATACCGCGGAACAGAAGGCCGTCATCGCTAAGCTCGGCGAGCCCGGCAATCGGCGTCCGGCAGGAGCCATCGAGCTTGGCTAGAAAGCGCGCGCTCAGCGGCGACCGCCAGACCGGTTGGTTGGTGATTGATGGGTGCAATCAATTGCATCATCGCGAAATCGTCGGCCCGGGTTTCGATCCCGACGGCGCCTTGAGCCACGGCCGGCAGCATCACGTCGACAGACAGCGGCGAACTCACCCGATCCTGTAGGCCGAGACGATTGAGGCCGGCGATGGCGAGAATGGTTGCCTCGCGCCACGCCCTCGGCAAGTTTGTTCAGGCGAGTCTCCACATTGCCCCGCAGCGACTGCACCTGAAGGTCGGGCCGCAGTCGTCGCACCTGCGCCTGCCGGCGTAACGACGAGGTGGCGACGACCGCGCCCGCGGGCAGATCGGTCAAGGTCGCAACCCCACGCCCGATAAAAGCATCGCGTACGTCCTGGCGCGGCAGGTAGCAGGTGATGGCCAGTCCGGGCGGCAGCAGCGTCGGCATATCCTTCATGGAATGTACGGCGATGTCGATCTCGCCTGCCAGCAGCGCCTCCTCGATCTCCTTGGTAAAGAAGCCCTTGCTGCCACCGGCCTCCGACAGCGGCCGATCCTGAATGCGGTCGCCGGACGTGCGAATGACCCTGATATCGAAGGCATAGGCGCCGGGCGCATGCGCGGCAGCGAGTCGCGCTTCCACCTCTCGCGCTTGCGCCAGTGCCAGCGGCGAGCCCCGCGTGCCGATACGAACGGTCTTGGCTTGCACGGTCGATCGTTCCAGTGCTAGGCGGTGCCGGTCGGCAGAATCGCCATTAGCCTCATAGCAAGAACGCGGCGCCAGCGCCACCAATGCCCACAGCCTCCATAGCTCCTTTGCAAGCGCAACCGCGCCCGGCCACGCGCGTGCTCGGCATTGAGACGAGCTGCGACGAAACCGCCGCCGCTGTCGTCGCGCGGGCCCCCGATGGCACAGGGCAAATCCTCGCCAACGTGGTGCGTGCCCAATGGGAAGAGCACCGCCGCTATGGCGGGGTGGTGCCCGAAATTGCCGCCCGTGCACACGTCGAATGCTTGGACGAGATCATCGCCGAGGCCATGCGTGCCGCCGCCATCAGCTTTGCCGAGCTGGACGCCGTGGCGGTCACGGCCGGACCGGGGCTGATCGGGGGCCTCTTGGTGGGCGCGATGACGGCCAAGGCCATCGCCGCGGTGCACCGCTTGCACCTCATCGCGGTCAACCATCTGGAAGCGCACGCGCTGACGGTCGGTTTGACCGAAGGCTTGCCACCGCCCTACCTCCTGTTGCTCGTCTCCGGCGGGCACGCAGCTGCTGATCGTCCACGACGTCGCCCGCTATCAGCGTCTTGGCAGCACCATCGATGACGCCTTGGGCGAGGCCTTCGACAAGACGGCCAAGCTCTTGGGCCTGGGCTTTCCCGGCGGGGTGGCGGTGGAACGGGCGGCGGCTTCAGGTCGCGCGGGCCGCTTCAGATTGCCGCGACCGATGCTGGGGCGCCCGAGCCGCATTTCTCTTTCGCTGGCTTGAAGACCGCGGTGCGCCAGCAGGCCCGCGCGCTCATACCTTTGCAGGAGCAGGACGTTGCCGACCTGTGTGCCGAGTTTCAGGCGGCCGCCGCCGACAGTGTCGTCGATCGCGTGCAGCGCGCCATGGCGCTGGCCACCCCCAACCTTGCGCCCGACACCGAGCACCATCTCGTGGTCGCGGGCGGGGTTGCCGCCAATGCGGCCCCTGCGCCAGGCGCTCGCCGAGGCGGCTCGCCGGGCGGACTTTCGACTGCACGTGCCGCCGCCGGCGCTGTGCACCGACAATGCGGCAATGGTGGCCTGGGCGGGCGCGGAACGGCTGGCGCGTGGGCTCAGCGACGGGCTCGACTTCGAAGTACGTGCGCGCTGGCCGCTCGATCCCCACGCGGCACCCGCACTTGGCGCCGGCAAGCAGGGCGCCAAGGCCTGAGCCAAGTGGTCTCAGCGCTCGCTCGGCACCAGCTCGAGGCTTAGGATGCGCGCAGCGTCGCGCAAGATGCGCACGCTCACGCGCTTGCCGATCTTGCCGCCGTCGAGCACGCGGGCAATGTCATCGATGCCCGTGACCGTGTCCTGATCGAGGCTTAAAATGACGTCGCCTGGTTCCAGTCCCGCGGTCTGGGCCGGACTGCCGGACTGCACCTCGACCACGCGCACACCGGCCTGTTGGCCGAGCCCAAATTGCACGCGCAAGCGCTGCGGCAGGCTGACCTGATCACCGGCGACGCCAAGGCGCGCGCGACGCACCCGACCATGTTGTAGAATCTGCGTGATGACGTGCTGGGCGGTGTTGGAGGCAACCGAGAAGCAGATGCCCTGCGCCCCCATGATCACGGCGGTATTGACGCCGATCACCTCGGCACGGGTGTTGACCAGCGGACCGCCCGAATTGCCCGGGTTGAGCGCTGCGTCGGTTTGGATCACGTCGCCAATCAGCCGCCCGTTCTGCGCACGCAGCGACCGGCCCACGGCGCTGACGATGCCGGCGGTCACGGTCGACTCGAAACCCAGCGGATTGCCGATGGCAATGGCAATTTGCCCGGCCTTGATGAGCTTGGAATTGCCGAGCCGCGCCGCCGGTAGCCGATCGCTGGTCTCCGCCCGCAGCACGGCGATATCCGTGTCAGGGTCGCGGCCCAAGATGCGCGCGGGAAAATGCCGCGCATCGATGGTGGCCAGTTCGATGGCACCGGCTCCCTCCACGACGTGGTTGTTGGTGAGGATCAGGCCGTCAGGCGATAGAATGCTACCCGACCCGGCGCCCTGCGCCACGTGCCCCTGCCGCACGCCCTCACCCGCACTTGCACCACCGAGGGGATACGTCCTCCACCACGCGCACCACGGCGCTCGAATAGGCATCGAGCAGCTCCTCCTCGGCGCTGGCGCGATCGGCAATTTCGGCCACCTCTCTGCGTTTTGCGCCACAACTGCATGTGGCCACCTCCGGCTATGTTGGGAGCGATCGGGCCCATAATATAGGAAGCAAATTGCGTCCTGGGAGGGGCACCTGGTAGGCCACAAGCGCCGACAGCCGGCAGGGCCGGCCCGGTGGGCTTTAGTGGCCCGGAGTCGGTTCGGCGCGCCGGCGCTCCTGGGAACCGGTCACGTCCCCAGGTAGCCTTGCAGGCGAGCCATCAGCGGCCCTATCAGGCCAAGCTGCACAGCATGGTGGCGCTCGACTTGTCGTGGTTGGGGTGCGTCTTCGACGTTGAGCGATTTGACGACGCCGTCCTCCACAATCATCGAATAGCGCTTGAACGAACCCCGAGGCCGCGCGCCGACAGATCGATCTCAAGACCGAGCTTTTTGGCGAACTCGGCGCTGCCGTCGGCCAACATCAGGATTTTATCGTCGGCCTTGGAATCCTTGGCCCAGTGGGTGAGAACGAAATGTCGTTGGTCGAGGTGCAGGCGACCGTCTCAAAACCCTTGCGCTTTAGTTCGTCGTAATTGGCGACAAAGCCGGCCATGTGGTGCTTTGTGACAGGTGGGCGTATAGGCACCCGGCACGGCAAACAATGCCACCTTCTTGCCAGCGAATACCTCGGCGGTCTTGGCGGGTTTGGGACCTTCGGCCGACATGGTCATGAAGGTCGTGTCGGGCAGCCGGTCGCCGACCTTGATCGTCATGGGGGTGATCCTTTCCTACTGTGAACGCCTCGGGCATACTTTGTGAACGTGGCCAGCTTAGGCGCTAGCGCAAGGCAAGCCAAGCCGCCCCTAGTCGAGCCTCACGCTTGCCTCGCTTCGGCTCCGCTGTCGCTGACGAGGGTTACGATCAGCTCCTTACCCTTGAGTTCCTCGGCATTGCCAGCGCGCGAAAGGTCGACCAGAAAGCGAACCTGGCCATCGCTGCCGCCGGCCAGCTTTTTCGCCATCGGCACGAAGATGCCGTCGGGGGCTTCGAGAAAGACATCGGCGCCGGCGCCGTCGCCTGGAAATTTGGCTTCGATCTCCAGGCTTGGGGAGGGGCCGGCAAGCTTCGGCGTCACCCGGAGCAGTTTCGGGTCCGCCGGCCCGCCGCTTCGCTTGCACGCGGCGGCACGCGCTCCAAGGCGGCGGCGATCGCGGGCGCGCCCGCGGTCGGCGCTGGTGGCACGGTCAAGGCAGGGATGCCTGCGCGGGGATGCAGATTTCGCGGCAGACGGCGAACTCAAGGGCGAGCCGCAACTCCACCGCCTCGGCGGGGACTTCTGGCGTGACCTCGATCGGGAACAGCACGGTCGTCTTGTAGCCGATCATTTCGGCCGCGGGATCGACCAGCCGCATGGGCGCCGGGTAGGCCACCTTGATCGATGCCGTATTGTTGGAACCCGACCAATCGAAGCTCGGTGGAACGCCGGCCCTCCTGGATTGCGCCAATAGGTCTTCCAGCCCTCGGCCATCGTGATCTCGACGCCGGCAAGCAAGGCTTTTCCCGGATGGGCGGCGTCTGCGCCCGCCAACAATCGCACCCGCGCAGCTTGCGCCTCGATCCATGGCGTGGCGGCAGCGCTGGGCTCGGCGGCCCCGGCCGGGGCGAACCAGCCCAGCAGCAGGATTGCCAGGACGCCAACCCTGCGGCCGTTGCTGTGCATCAACACCTCACCTCGCCAAATCCTCAGCAGCCCCTGCCAAAACCGTTGGCAAATCCTATGCCACGCGGGCGCGCAGCACAAACTCAGGAGTCCTCGACTTTAGCGTGAGCTCGTCCCCCTCTTCACAGCCGCACCGTTCAGGCGTTAGTCTTCGCCCATGCGCACGGCAAGACATCGCAGGGACATGCAGGCGAGCTATCTGGACGGGCAGCTGCTGGTGGCCATGCCGCTGATGACCGACAAAAGGTTTGCCCGCTCCGTGATCTATATGTGTGCGCACTCCGACAAAGGCGCCATGGGACTTATCATCAATCAGAAGGCGCCGCATATCAGCTTTCGTGAATTGTTGGGTCAACTTAACATCTCCACGCGCGATCCCGACAGGGTCGCGCGTGACTTGATCGACATCAGAGTGCATGTCGGCGGTCCCGTCGAAACCGGACGCGGTTTCGTCTTGCACAGTTCCGACTACTACGCGGCCGATTCCACCCTCGCGATCGATGACACCGTCTCGCTCACGGCGACGGTCGATATCCTCAAGGCCATCGCCGCCGGTCGCGGCCCCGGCCGCGCGATTTTGGCCCTCGGTTAGTGCCGGTTGGCGCGCCGGGCAGCTCGAGAACGAAATTACCGCCAACGGCTGGCTGCACTGCCCCGCCGATCCCGAACTCTTGTTTGATTGCGCGCTTGATCAAAAGTATGAGCGGGCGCTGTCCAAAATCGGCATCGACCCATCGCATCTCGTGAGCGTGGCGGGGCACGCCTGAGCGCGCAGGCGTTGGCCCAGAACTTTTCGTAAAACCTCGTTAGGCCCGCGGTGGCTTCGTGGCGCTGCCGGCGGCATCGGTCTCAGCCACATCGCGCACCACCGGCGCCGCCGTCTGCCGCCCGGCGAGGCGGGCCGCAGACTTTCGGCGATCGCCGGCGGCAGCGTCGAAAAATCGGCACCGGGGCGACCATTGGGCCGCGGTGGCGCGGCGGGTGGCACATAGCGGTGCGCGGCAGCGGCGGAGGCGGAGGCGGAGGCGGAGGAGGCGCGCGGCCGGCGGCGGACCCGGTCGTGCAGGAAGGGGGGATGGCCGCCATTGCGGGGCGGCGGCGGACCATTTGCTCGTTGCGGCGGGCCGACTGGCCCTGGCGGCGGCGCTTGTGTTCGCGGCGGCGGGCTCACTGGGCCTGGCGGCTGGGCCGCCGCGGCGCGCCGTCGGTGGCGCCTGCGCCCCTTGCCTGGCGGTGGCGGTGCCGGGACGGGCGCGGCCTTGGCGCCGCCGCGATCCGCGGCTGCCGGCGGCAGCGGCGGCAATGGCGAGCCAGCCCCGCGCCGTCCCGGCGGCAGAGGGGGTGGCAGCCGCGGGCGGCGCTCGTTAGGGCGGGCGACAAGCGGGGGCCCCCGGCCGGTGACGGCGGCTTGGCGGCGCCGACCGAGGACGGCGCCCTGCTGGCTGACGCGGCGGCCAACGGCGGCGAGAGCCGGCTTGGCAGCTACGGCGGGCTCGGGCAGCGCCACCTCCTCGACGGGGCGATGCCGTCGGCGGAACAGCGCACTTTTTTTTCAGGCGGCGCTCGACCTTGCGGGCGACCTTGATCAGTTGCATGCACTTCGCGCTCGGACATCGGCGCACCATAGCAGGGTCCCTGCCCGTACTCGCAGCCGATCGAGCGCAGGAAGGCGACGTCCTCCTCGGTTTCGACGCCCTCCGTCACCACCTTCTTGCCGAGCTCGTGGGACAGGGCCACGACCGAGCGCAAAATCACCGAGCCGGCACCGTTTTGATTGCCAGCCTGGATGAAGGCGCGATCGATCTTCACCGCGTCGAAGGTAAATTGATTGAGATAGGACAGCGAAGAAAAGCCGGTGCCGAAATCGTCGAGTGAGAGGCCGGCACCGCAATCGGCAAGCTGAGCCAACACGCCGGTGGCCCGTTCCGGATTGTCCATCACGAGAGCTTCTGGAATTTCAAGTCGCAGCGAACCCTTGGGCACGTACAGCGACGGGCTGCAGCAGACGGCGCAGTTCCCGGGCAAGCTCGGGACGGGAAGAGGCTGACGGCTGACAATGTTCACGCTGGCAAATAGGGGTAGGTCCGGGCGTGGCAGCTCCTTTTGCCAACGAGGCAGCGATCGCGCAGCGCTCTGCATCAACACAAACGAGCCGAGGCCAACAATGAGATCGCTGTCCTCGGCGATGGGCATGAATTGGAGCAATACGTAACTGAACGAAGTATTAC